>ERZ724516.2151-NODE-2151-length-11225-cov-4.900000_pt1 | contig 11225 bp, 3 predicted proteins | sample MGYA00376049_ERZ724516 | MGnify/ENA primary metagenome ERZ724516 (study PRJEB28724, sample SAMN07190886) | activated sludge metagenome | isolation source: activated sludge of sewage treatment plant in Hong Hong | place: USA: Christiansburg, Virginia | collected... | reverse complement strand
GCAATCCGTGGTTCGGGGTGGCGGGTGAAATGACCGGCGTTGCTTACCTCAAGGCCGGCAAGCCGGCGCTCGCTGAGCCGCTGTTCACCGCGATTGCCAATGACACCAGCCTCGAAGGCTCGTTGCGCGGCCGTGCGGCGCAGTTGGCGAACGCGCTGGCGGGTGCGGCTGGTCGCACGCCGCAGCTGACGGGCGCCAAGCCGGCGGACGGCGCGGCACCGGCTGATGCGGCTGCAACCGACAAGTCACCTGCCGTTCAGGCAGCCCCAGCCAACAAGGCGCCATGATGAAGCCCCAGAAGAACCAACGCCGTGCCTTGTGGACGGCACTGCTGCTTTCGGCATTGGCGGCGCCGGTACTGACGGCGCCCGCCGCGGCCGGTCTGTTCAGCAAGTCGAAGAAGACCCCGACATCGGGCGTGCGTGAGCCGGTGCTCAATTACGAAGCCAAGCCGGTGGCCGAGCCCGAGCTTGCAGATCTGGCGATCGTGTTGCCGGCGCCGACGCTCAACACCAACTGGGCGCAGCCCGGCGGTAACGAAGCGAAATCGATGGGGCATCTGATGCTGCCCGACACGCTGACCAAGGCGTGGGAAGCCTCGATCGGCAAGGGCAGCGACCCGACGCGCCGGCTCAACGCTGCGCCGATGGTGTATGAAGGCCGCGTCTTCACGATGGACACGCACGGCAATGTCCGCGTGTTCGACAGCAAGACCGGCAAGGTCACCTGGAACCAGCGCATCATCGAAAAGGGTGAAAGCGATCAGGCAGCGTTCGGCGGCGGCGTCAGTGCCGGCGACGGACGGATTTACGCGACGACCGGCTACGGCGTGGTGTCGGGGTTCGACTTCAACGGCGGCAAGGAATTGTGGCGCGTCAACCTCAACACGCCGTTGCGCGGGGCGCCGACGGTGGCGGGGTCGCGGCTGTTCGCGCTGAGCGCCGACAACCAGATTTTCGCACTCAACGTCGCCACCGGCGAAACGCTGTGGAACGTCGCAGGCACCACCGAAGCCGCCGGTCTGGTCGGTGCGGCTTCCCCTGCCATCGCGCTCGATACTGCCGTCGTCGGCTTTTCGAGTGGCGAGCTCAACGCGTTGCGCGTGGAAAACGGCCGCACCGTCTGGTCCGACGCGCTGGCGCGCACCGGTCGCACGACGGCAATCAGCGCACTGACCGACATCGACGCGTCGCCGGTCATCGACCGCGGCCGGGTCTTCGCTATCGGTCACGGCGGCCGCATGGTGGCGATCGAACTGGCGACCGGCCAGCGGGTCTGGGAGCGTAATTTCGCCGGTGTTTCGACGCCGTGGGTGGCGGGCGATTTCATCTATGTGGTGACGCTCGACGCGCAGCTGATCTGCCTGACGCGCGGCGAGGGCAAGGTGCGCTGGGTGACGCAGCTGCCGCACTACAAGGACGAGAAAAAGAAGACCGGCGCGTATAGATGGTCGGGGCCGGTGCTGGCGTCGGACCGCTTGCTGGTGACGGGGTCGAACAAGACGATGGTGACGGTGTCGCCGTACACCGGTGAGCTGCTTTCATCGGTAAAACTGTCGGCGCCGGCGTATTTGCCGCCGATTGTCGCTGATAATCAGGTGTTCGTGCTCACCGACGACGGCAAGCTCACGGCGTACCGCTAAGGGGCAAAACCTGTGCAAAGTGGTTTGACGTCGAACGGCTTTGCACGCGGGAAAATCGCATAACATACTGATATATAATTGGTTTTCTGGTTTACTGGATTCGCGCTGATTTTGCTTTACCCCGTAAACCCGTAAAGACTGACCAGATTCCTACACTTGGCCCCCTGCAATCGGTCGGCGACTTTGCGGCAAAAGTCGCTATGAAGGCGCCATGATCCCGCACCTCCCCACCGTCGTTATCATTGGCCGCCCCAATGTCGGCAAGTCGACGCTGTTCAACCGCCTCGTCGGCCGCAAGCTGGCGTTGGTCGATGACACGCCGGGCGTCACCCGCGACCGCCGCGAAGGCGATGCGACGCTGTTTGACCTCAATTTCCGCATCGTCGACACCGCCGGACTCGAAGAAGCCGACGCCGCCAGCCTTGCAGGCCGGATGCGCGCGCAGACCACCGCCGGGCTCGAAGATGCCGATGTCGCGCTGCTGATGTTCGATGCCCGCGCCGGCGTCACGCCGCTCGACCGCCACTTCGCACAATGGTTGCGCGCGCATGACAAGCCGCTGATCCTGCTCGCCAACAAGGCCGAAGGCCGCGCCGGCGAGACCGGCGTCGCGGAAAGCTATGAACTCGGTTTCGGTGCGCCGGTGCAGATCTCCGCCGAACACGGCGAAGGCATGGCCGACCTGTTCGAAGCGCTGTTCCCGCTGCTCGACCCGCTGATCGCCAAGGCCGCCGACGAGATGCCCCAGATCGACGAGGAAGACGAGGAAGCTGCCGCCGAACGCCTGCTCAATGAACCGCTCAAGCTGGCGATTGTCGGGCGCCCCAACGCCGGCAAGTCGACGCTGATCAACCGCATGCTTGGCCAGGACCGGCTGATCACCGGGCCCGAAGCCGGCATCACCCGCGATTCGATTGCCATCGATTGGGAATACCCGCGCGACGGCGTGCTGCGCCCGGTACGGCTGATCGACACCGCTGGTTTGCGCCGCCGCTCGAAGGTCACCGACAAGCTCGAGACGCTGTCCGCCGCCGACACCAAATATTCGGTCGATTTCGCCGAAGTCGTCGTGCTGCTGCTCGATGCGACGCTGGGGCTGGAGGCGCAAGACCTGCGCATCGCCGACATGGTGCTCAAGGAAGGCCGCGCGCTGATCATCGCGCTCAACAAATGGGATGCGGCGCACGACCAGTCGTCGCTGTTCCAGGGTGTCCGCAAGGCGCTCGACGAAGGGCTGGCGCAGATCAAGGGTGTGCCGCTGATCGCGATTTCGGGTCTCACCGGCAAGAACATCGACATATTGATGAAGGCGGCGTTTGAGGCCCGCGATGCCTGGTCGCGCCGCGTTTCGACCAGCCAGCTCAACCGCTGGTTCGAAGCCGCCCTCGAACGCAACCCGCCGCCGGCCCCCAACGGTCGCCGCATCAAGCTGCGCTACGTGACCCAGGCCGCGACGCGCCCGCCGACGTTCGTGGTGTTCGGCAACCGCCTCGACGAGCTGCCCGAAAGCTATCGCCGCTACCTGATCGGCGGCATGCGCGATACGCTCGGCTTCGACGGCGTGCCGATCCGGCTGACGCTGCGCGGCGGCAAGAACCCCTTCGCCTGAGGAGCCCCGCCATGTCCGCCGACGCCAACCGCATCCTCTATGGCTATTGGCGCTCGTCGGCGGCGTACCGCGTCCGGCTGGCACTGGCGTTCAAAGGCCTCGGCTACAAAAGCAAGGCCATCGACCTGCGCAGCGGTGCGCAGAGCGGCATCGGCTTCACCATGCTCAACCCGCAGGGGCTGGTGCCCTACCTCATCGACGGCGATGTCGGGCTCAACCAGAGCCTCGCCATTATCGAATACATCGACGAAACCTATCCCGATCCGCCGCTGCTGCCCGGTGATGCCGTCGCCCGCGCCCGCATCCGCGCCGCGGCGCTGACGATTGCCTGCGATATCCACCCGCTCAACAATCTGCGCGTGCTCAACTACCTCAAGGGCCCGCTCGCCGTGGCGCCCGAGTCGGTCGACCTCTGGGCCGAACACTGGATCACCACCGGCTTCGCCGCGCTCGAGGAAACCGCCGCCACCAGCACTGGCCGCTACCTGTTCGGCGACTCGGTGACACTTGCCGACCTGTGCCTCATCCCGCAGATGTATAATGCCCGCCGAATTCGTGCCGATTTGACCGCATTCCCGTCAATGGTCGCAATCGATAAAAAATTGAATGCCTTGCCAATGCTTCGCAAGGCGCGACCTGAAGCCCAGCCCGACGCCGTTTGATGCGCTGCAGCATAGGCGTAAATACGCATGAATCGCGCCGATAGAGACGCAATTCCGGACGAAAACGGTCGTCCTTAGAACCACTAAGATTCACTAATTCCAGCAGAAATGGACCAAAATTCGGGTTGCGATTTGCAAACGGTTGGTTCAATCTGAACGGGTGTTAATGGGCTACACGTGTCTGAGGGGCTTCAAAATGACTGCATCACGTTCGAACGCTGCACCGGTCGTCCTCGCGAATCGTCGCGAAAAGAACGGCTTCCGGCGTCACGGTGGTTCGCTCACGGCGCTGCTGCTTGGCAGTGCGGTGCTCCTCTATCCTTTGGCTGCGCACGCTCAGGCGCTCGACCTGGCTGGTGTCAGCCAATCGGTGGATAACCGGACCGGTGGCGGCAACGTCACCAACACCGGCGGTGTTGGCCCGGCGACGCTGACCTTCACGACCGCGGCCGGGTCATTCGACATGAGCGGCGCCATTCTGGAAACCAGCCTCGCCGAGCAGATTTCGATCGTCATGAACGGCGCCGTCGGCGCGCAACAGAACCTCAATGGCCATAACACATACACCGGCGGTACGACGATCACCTCGGGTATCCTCGGTTTTGGCTTCGGCGATTCGTTCGGCACTGGCGCGATTACGCTCAATGGTGGCGAAATGGCTGCGACAGGCGCCGATCAGGTGCTTGCGAACAATATCATCGTTACCGCAGACAGCTCGATCACGATGAACAACACGACGCTGTCGGGTCAGATCACCGGTGCCGCAGGTTTCGTCCTTACCAAGACTTGCTCGTGTGACCTGCACATCACCGGTGACAATTCGGGTTTTGATGGCGGCTTTACCGTCGGCGGGGCATCGGGTTTCGGCACGATCAGCGTTGGCAGCACCAATGCGCTTGGTAGCGCGCTAGCGACCTTCACCACAATCGACGCCGGTCGAATTGATGTCGAAACTGGAACCTTCACCGCAACACTGTCGAACATGTTCGCCATCAACGCCACGACGAGCTTCGTCATGGACGCCAGCCAGACCATCATCGCTACGGGTACGTTTGCCGGCGCTTCGGCGGTCAACCTCGGCGTTGTAGCCGGCAGCCCCATCGGCGAGCTCCGTCTGATGGGCGACAATAGCGGCTATACTGGAACGATTTCCTTCGTGCAGAGCGCAACCTTGGGCGTCGGCAATAACAACGCCCTTGGCACTCAGGCGGTTCGCGTCGCAGCGAGCGGTACTTTGGTGGCGCGTGCTGCAGCACTTTCGCTTGCCAACAATTTCGCTGTCGGCGGTGCGGGCGGCGACAAGTTCCTGACAGTCGATACCAACGGCAATGACTTGACACTGACTGGCGCGATCAACAATTCGACCGTCACCAACAAGGGTGGTCTGATCAAGGCCGGCAGCGGGACGTTGTTCCTGACCAACACGGCGGGCAATTATTCGCAGGGCACCCAGATCAACGGCGGCGCGATTTCGGTCAGTAGCGGCGCCGCGCTCGGCGTCGGCGCTTCGGCGCTCGGCTTGGCTGGTGGCACGTTGCAGGTCACGGGCACCAGCTTCACGTCGACCAGCCGTCCGATCACGCTCGGACTCGGCGATGGCGCCTTTGACATCGTCGATGCTGCAAATAACTTCAATCTGACTTCGATTGTTACCGGCAGCGGTGGTCTCATCAAGCACGGCGCAGGTACGCTTCAATTGAGCAGTGCCAATACCCTTTCGGGCAACAGCGTGATCGTGGCGGGCACGCTGGGTTTGGCAAATGCGCAGGGCTTCGGCAGTGGCAGCGTTGCCTTGGTGGGCGGCGAACTCAAGGCTGTCATCAACGGCCTCGACCTCGCCAACGATCTTTCGCTGAACGGTGGTGCCATCGATACCAACGGTAATAGCTTGACGCTTTCCGGCGTCGTCTTTGGCGGCAGTGATCTGATCAAGCACGGTGCCGGCACGCTTGTGCTGTCGAATAGTGGCAACTCTTATACGGGCGATACCCTCGTCAATGACGGCGACGTGGAAATTGCTGCCGATAACGCCTTCGGTGTTGGCGGTGATGTCGTGCTCGCGACCGGCTCGACGCTGTTGGCCGGTGCCAACAATTTGACATTTGGCAACGATGTCTATGTCGGCCTCCCTTCTGCTATCAACACCGGCGTACACACACTGACGCTGAATGGCGCAATCCATGACAATTTGGCTGGCGGCACGTTGGATAAGGAAGGTGCCGGCACCCTCATCCTGACCAATGGTGGCAGCGACTACACCGGCGGCACCAACCTCAATGCAGGCGCGATCAACATCGATAGCCAGACCGCGTTGAGCACCGGCGCGATCATCATGCAGGATGGCACCAGCCTCGGCGGCGCGTCGGCATCCAACTTCGATATCGCCAACGACATCACCATCAACGGCACCTCGACTGTCGGCGCCAATGCGACGCGCTTCCAACTCGATGGCACTGTCGATGGCACCGGCAAGCTGGTGATGACCTATGCTGGCTATCTCGTATTGCGCGGTACCAATACCTATAGCGGCGGAACCGACATCACCTCGGGTTATGTCGATGTTTCCAACAACGACGCACTCGGCACCGGCGACTTGACGCTGGGCGACGGCGCAAAGCTTGGGGGCTATGCGCTTGGCGTGACGCTCGCCAACAATGTCATTCTGTCGGGCACCACGGCAGTCATCTACGCCAGCGATCTGACGATCAATGGCGACATTTCGGGTCCGGCAACGCTCAACGTGCTAGCCGACAGTGGCAAGCTGACCTTGACCAGCACCAACACGCACGCCGCAACGTCGATCGGCGCTGGCGCAACGCTGGTCGCAGGCGCGGATGTAAATCTCGGTACCGGTGCGCTTGATTTCGCAGGCGTGGGTGCGACGCTGGAATTCGCCAACGCCACGACCTTCACCCACAACATGACGATGACTGCCGATGGCAACATCGACACCGCAGGCTTCAACGGCGAAATTTCGGGCGCGATCACCGGTGCCGGTCTGGTCAACAAGGCCGGCGTCGGCACGCTAACGCTGTCCAATGCAGCAAATGCGTTCGCCGGTCTCACCATCAGCCAGGGCCGGGTCGACGTCACCAGCGCCGCTGCCACCGGTGGTGGCGACATTACATTCATCAACGGTACGCTTGGCCTTGGTGGCACCGGCCCGACTCTTACCAACAATCTCGTCATCGGCGCGGGCGATAGTGGTATTATCGACAACTCCGGCGGCCTTGGCCCCACCGTTGACCTCAATGGTGCAATCTCGGGCGCGGGCGACCTCGAACTGTTGAGCACCGGTACCACCTGGAATGTCGCCGGCGCAAATACCGGCTTCACCGGCGTCTTGACGGTGACCGACAGCCGCTTGGTGGTGGGTAATGCCAATTCGATCGGCGCAAACTCGGCCACGCTTGTTCTTGACGGCGGCACACTGAGCAGCAGCGCCGTGGGTTCGTTGACGCTGGCGCAGGACATCGGCCTCGTGCCGTTATCGTCCAACTTTGTTGGTGGCGCAAACGACCTTGTGCTTACCGGCGAGATCGGTTCGTTCTTCCTTCCTACCAGCCTTGAAGTCTATGGTTCGGGCGTCGTAACGCTGGCCCACAGCGGCGGGTTCAGCGGTGCAGAAGATGTGATCGTTTCGGGCACCGCAAACGTGACGGGCGACCTGAATGCTTTGGATTATCAAGTCGTGTCCGGTGGTACGCTGGCCGGTGACGGCCAGCTGCATTTCGGCGCCACCACCGTTCAAAACGGCGGTATCATCAATCCGGGTGACGCGACGGTCGTCGACAGCATCGGTACGCTGAACACGCAGACCCTCATCCTCAGCAGCGGTTCGCTGCTCAATTGGGACTTCGCGGCGCCGGGGACCAACGATCAGGTCGCCATCAACGGCGCGTTGACCCTCGACGGCACGCTCAACATCAACAACCTCACCGGCTTCGGTCTCGGCAGCTACACGCTGTTCACCTACACCCCGGGCTCGTTGACCAATAACGGCCTTACGGTCACGCCGATTGGCAGCCTGCCGGGCGTATTCTTCGGCGTTGACGTTTCGGTCGCGGGCATTGTCACGTTGCTCGTCAACGGCACCATTACCCAGTATTGGGATGGCCCGAATGCGCTTGCGGGCGTTGTCGAAGGCGGCACCCACATTTGGGATTCGTCCGCGACCAACTGGACCGATTCGACCGGCGCCACCAACGGCACGTGGAACGGTATCGATGCCGTATTCACTGCGGCGGCAGGCATCGTCGACGTTTCGGGCACGCAGGACTTTGCCAGCCTGTATTTCCAGACAGATGGCTACAGCGTCACCAACGGCACGCTCAATGGCGCTGCTTCGTCGGTGATCATGGCCGATGCGGGGATCGCCACGACAATCGCTTCGACGCTCACTGGTATCGGCACTGTGCTCGACATCGACTATGCCGGTTCGACGCTCAGCCTCAACGGCAACAGCACTTTCACCGGTGACATCAACCTCAACGGTGGCTCGCTCGGCCTCGGGCACGACAATGCGCTCGGTTTGGGCGGCGTGCTGACGATGGCGTCGGGAACGACGCTGTTCGCCGGGACCTCGGGCATCAACCTGACGCACGACATCGTGCTGGCCGGTAATGCAACGCTCGATTCGGGTGCCACCGGTGCGCCCAACGGCCTCAACATCTATGGCACCATCTCGGGCGCCGGCGGCCTGACTAAGGCCGGCGCCAGCAAGCTGTTGCTGACTCAGGACAACACCTACGCTGGTGATACCAACATCAACGCCGGCACCATCGTCATCAACACCGACGGCGCGTTCAGCGGTGGTCACGTCAACCTCGCCAACAACACCGGTGTGTCGACCAACGGTGCCAGCGTCGCGCTTGCCAACGACATTTCACTGGTCGCCGGCAACAGCTTCTTCACTGCCGTCGGCAGCGACGTCCTGACGCTCGACGGCCTGATTGACGGCCTCGGTGGCCTCAACGCCGACGGCCCGGGCACCTTGGTGCTGACTGACGCCGCCAACAGCTTCTCGGGCGGTGTCTTCATCGATACCGGCACACTGTCGGTCGGCGCCGACAGCTATCTCGGCGATGCGGCGAACGACGTGACCATGGCCAACGGCGGCAAGCTGTTGTTCACGGGCAGCTTCAGCAGCGCGCGCGACCTCGACCTCGGCGCTGGCGGAACACTCGATATCGGTGGCAATAGCGATACTCTGACCGGCAGCATTACAGGCGGCGGTCTGAGCAAAGATGGTTCCGGCACGCTGAACCTGTTCGGTGACATGTCAGCCTATGTTGGTACCACCACCATCAATGACGGCACACTCGCCATCGGCAACGGTACTGGTGCCACCATCGGTGATGCGCTGGTATTTGCCGGCACCGGCAACGGGGTGCTCGACCTGACCGCAGGCGGAGTCTCGGTTTCGAGCGCACCTGTCACCATGTCGAATTCGGGCACGATCCTGATCGGCAGCAATTTGGTTGGCTTGATCGGTAACATCACTGGCAGTGGCCAGTTGACCTACAACGGCACCAACCCCTTGTTCGACACCCCCGGTTCGGGCGGTGTGCTTGAACTTGACGGCGACAACAGCGGCTTCTCCGGCGGTATCATCGTTCAATCGGGCGAATTGGTGCTGGGCAGCGACAATGCTGGCGGTACCGGCGGCATCGAAACGCAAGGTTCGATCATTACCTATGCCAACGGTGTCACCGTCAACACACCGCTGATCATCAACAGCAATTCCACTCAGCTTAATGTCGCGGGCACCAACCTCGCGACGCAGGCCGGCAACATCAGCCAAGTCGGCGGTACGCGTCCGCTCGACAAGATCGGCGCTGGCCAGCTCAACCTGACCGGCAGCAGCACGCTTTCGGGTGTGTTCTCGGTGCGCGCAGGGACCATCGGCGTTGGTAACAACGCGGCGTTCGGTACGGCAGCCGGCACCAACCGCGTCGATATCAAGGCCGGCGCGACGATCAAGGCAATCGGCGGCGCACGCACCATCGGCCAGAACATTCAGGTCGCTAATAACGCGACGATCGATGCCGGTGGCCAGCAGTTCACGCTGAACGGCTTCATCGCCAACAACGGCGGCTCGAACACGCTGCCGCTCAACCTGACCGACTCGGTCGGCGGCGGACGTATCACTCTCGCCAGCGGCAGCACCTATACCGGTGGAACCAGCATCACCGACGCCATCGTGCAGATTGGCGCCGACAGCGCACTGGGTGCATTCGGCGCTGTGGCGATGGACAATTCGACGCTGGAAACCAGCGCCAGCATCGCGACCTTGCGTCCGTTCACGCTGACCAACGCCAACACCTTTGACACGATGGGCAACCTGCTTGACCTCGCTGGCGCGGTCGACGGCACCGGCAGCCTGCGCAAGGAAGGTACCGGTACACTCGTCCTCAGTGCCACCAACAGCTATGCGGGTGGCACCTTCATCGGCAACGGCGCCGTGCAGGTGGGCGCCGATGCCAACCTTGGCAACGCTGCGGGCAGCGTCACCTTCGACAACACCGGCAATGGTCAGCTCATCACCACTGCAGGCTTCGTCACCACGCGCAACATCATTCTGACTGCCAATGGTGCTATCGATAACACTGGCACGCTGCAGCTTAACGGCGTGGTTTCGGGCAGTGGCAACCTGTCCAAGAATGGCACGGGTGAACTGTACCTCAACAACACCAACACCAATTCGGGTGCGGTCAACATCATCCAGGGCGCCGTCCGCCTCGGCACCGATACCGCGTTCGGCGACGCCAGCGCCACCAACATTGTCACGATGGCTGGCAGCACGACACTGATTGCCGGCGCTGCGCCGGTCATCGGCGGCTTCCCGCGCCTCGTCTTTAATGACATGGTGCTGGGCGGTGCTGTGACGGTTGACCTGATCGGCACCTCGCTGTCGATGAATCCGATCCTCAACACCATTTCGACCAATGGCGCCTTCCTCGTGCTGGCTGGCGACATCTCGGGCGCTGGCGGCTCGCTGACCAACATCAACGAAGGCGGGTTACTGCTCACCGGCACCAACAGCTACGGCGGTGGCACGACGTTCACGAACGGCATCATCGGCGGTAACAACGCCAACGCCTTCGGTACCGGAACAATCACGCTGGGCTTCAACTCGTGGTTTGTCAGCAGCGCGGCCGCTGGGACTGACTTTGCCAACGATATCGACTTGTCAAACACGTTGATCTCGATCGGCGGGGCGCCTATCTCGGGCAACGGCCCCGATACCACGCTGTCGGGCACGATCTCGGGCACAAACGGCTTCGACAAGGTCGGCACCGAAGTGCTGACG
>ERZ724516.2149-NODE-2149-length-11227-cov-3.266917_pt1 | contig 11227 bp, 8 predicted proteins | sample MGYA00376049_ERZ724516 | MGnify/ENA primary metagenome ERZ724516 (study PRJEB28724, sample SAMN07190886) | activated sludge metagenome | isolation source: activated sludge of sewage treatment plant in Hong Hong | place: USA: Christiansburg, Virginia | collected... | reverse complement strand
TGCAAGCCGACGCCCCAGGAAACGCCGCAAATCGGCGCCGCGACCGCCTCGGCAAGCACAACTTCTCTGCATCCTACAGCGGTCTCTCCGGCAAGCGCGGCGAGTGCCGACGTGGTGAGTCATGCGTCCGAGGTGTGGAGCGCCGACGGACCAAAGGTGCTTGCCGGGGAGGCGGTCGATGGTGATGCCCTCCGAAAACAGACCCATGCTCGCATTCTTGCAGACAAATCGCCGGTGACGGTCCTCACCGGGGGGACGCCGCGCGAGCTCGGCCGGCGCCTCTGTGACGCGGTCGTTCCGAAGCGGCCGGCGAGTACGCCGGTGCTCCTCAAACCGAATATGGGCGGCTTTGAATGGTTCAAAGCCGGCTCCGACAATGGCGTAACCGGGCGCACGACAGACCCTGAATTCGTCCGTGGCGTGATCCAGTGCCTGAAGGCGCGCGGTCACACCAAGATCACCATCGCCGAGGGGTGGGGGGCGAAGCATGCCGACTGGGAGAAGCTCGTTCAGGTCTCCGGCTACGGCGCGATGGCCACCGAGGAGAAGGTCGCCCTCGTAGCGATGGACGACGACGGTACCTTCGATAAAATGGAAGGGAAACCGGGTCTTCCGCTCGCGATCGCCGGCATCGAGAAGACGAACGTCCCGACGCTGTTGATGCCAAAGATCCTCGCCGAGCACCTCGATCACGGCCTCTACCTGAGCCTCCCGAAGATCAAACATCACCGTTTCGGGGTTGCGAGCGTCGGCATCAAGGGGATGCAGGGGACGGTCATGCTTTCGGACAAGTCCCCCGCCTACAACAACAAATGGCGCATGCACAAAGAGCTCACTGTGGAGCTTGCGAAACAGGCAAAGAGCGACCCGGAAGCACGAAAGAGCTACGTCAAAGCGCTCGAAACCTTCGCGGAACGCATCGCGACGGTCCTCGAATTGGAAGCGCCCCACGCGGTGCTCGCCGAAGGGGCGCCGGCGATGATGGGGGATGGCTTTCGGGACCTGGTACCGGTCACGCCGAGCGTCGCGATCGGCGGGACGAACGTCATCGCCGTCGATCGAATTGCCCACGAATATCTCGGTGTTTGGGACAATGGCGCCCTCGCCAAGGAGCTTGGTGGGCACCGCACCTCGCCGCTCCTCGAAGCGGCCGCGAAGCGCTTTGGCGTGAGCCTCGACGGGATCGGCGTCGTCGGCGATGGGAAAGACCTCATTGCCGCAAAACGCCCGTTTCATTTCGTCAGCATGGCCGGTTTTACCCTCGACAGCGCCGCCGGAGCCGCCGTCACCGGTGACGCATCGCCCCCCGAGGCGATCGCGAGCAAGGTCGTCGGCGCCGAGCCGGTCGTCGATGGGCGCGACGACCCCGCCTGGGCAGCGGCCAAACCGGTGCAGTTTGCAAGCAACTGGCGCGGTGAGGCGACTGGGATCGGAACGACGGCCCGCTTCCTCTGGAGCGCGAAGGGGCTGTACGCCCGCTTCGACCTTTCGCAGGCGGGGCTCCACACCGACGCCGCGCGCCCCATCACCGAGGAGCGCGCGAAGCTCTACGAGGAGGATTGTGTGGAGCTCTTTCTTGCGCCGAATGCGGCAAAGAAGACCGCCTACGCGGAGCTTGAGATCGGGCCCTACGGGCATTTCTTGGACCTGTGGGTCGATCGAGAAGCGAAGAAGAGCGAGGTCGCCTGGAGCGCCGATGCCCAAATCGCGACGACGCGCGACCCTTCGAAACACCTGGCAATTGTGGAAGTACTCGTGGCTGCCCGTGAGATCCGTGCGGCGCTGGTGCCTGGCGCCCGCCTGCCGATGAACCTCTTTCGGATGGAAGGGGTCAAAGGGGATTCCGGGGGGCGGAAGTACCTCGCCTGGAGCCCCACAAACACGAAGACTCCCAATTTTCACGTCCCCGAAGCCTTCGGTGTGCTTCGCGTTGTCGCGGGCGAGTAGAGATTCGCTTCCGTTCTGAGAAGGGCGCGGTACCGTCCGGCGCCATGGCGTTTTTTCAAAGTCCTCCGACGGTTCCGCACCCCTGGACGAGCGACCCCGCCCTTCGCGATTACGTCCTTTCGCGGATCCCGGAGGCGCTGCGGGGGCGCGTGGAGGGGGAGCTGCGGGCGGTCGCCGATCTCGCGGGGGGCGAGCTGCTCCACCTCCTTCAAACGACCCACGACGAACCGACGCTGACCCAATGGGATCCCTGGGGCAATCGTATTGATGTCATTGAGCTTTCGACCCATTGGAAGCGGGCGGCCGAAGTCGCGGCGACGGAGGGGCTCGTGGCGACCGGCTACGACAAGAGCCTCGGCGCCCACGCCCGATTGGTGCAGTTTGCAAAGGTGTACCTCTTCCAGCCGTCGTCGAACGTCTACACGTGCCCGCTCGCGATGACCGACGGGGCGGCGAAGACGCTGCTGACCCACGGCTCGAAGGAGCTCCAAGAGCGGGCGGTGACGCGGCTTTTGTCGAGAGATCCCAAGGTGATGTGGACGTCCGGCCAGTGGATGACCGAGCGGACCGGCGGGAGCGACGTCGCCATCTCGGAGACGGAGGCGCGCCCGAACGGGGATGGGACCTTCGGCCTCTTCGGAACGAAATGGTTCACCTCGGCGACGACGAGTCAAATGGCGCTCACCCTCGGCCGGACCGTCGATGAAACGGGGAACAGCCGCGCCGGTGGCCCCGGCCTTGCGCTCTTCTACGTCGAAACTCGGGATGATGAGGGGAAGCTCAATGCGCTCTCGATCAACCGCCTCAAAGACAAGCTCGGCACGAGGCACGTGCCTACCGCCGAGCTTAACCTTTCAGGAACACGGGCGATTCCGGTGAAGGGGACCGGCGACGGCATCAAGAACATCACGCCGATGCTCACGGTGACGCGCACCTGGAATGCGGTTTGTGCAGCCGGCGATCTCCGGCGCGCCACGGCGCTCGCCGTCGACTACGCCCAGAAGCGAATCGCCTTTGGGGGGCCGCTGATCGACAAGCCGCTCCATCGGCAGACGCTCGCCATGCTCGAGGCAGAGACGCGCGCGGCGCTTGTCGTCGCCTTGCGGGCCGCCGAGCTGCTTGGTCGCGAGGAGCATGACGTCGCCACCCCAGAAGAGCGCGATCTCCTTCGCATTCTCACGCCGCTCGCCAAGCTCGGGACCGGCAAGCAGGCGGTCGTCAACGTGAGCGAAGCCCTCGAGTGCTTCGGCGGGGCCGGCTACATCGAAGACACCGGTCTCCCGCGCCTCCTGCGGGACGCGCAGGTCTTTCCGATCTGGGAGGGGACGACGAACGTGCTCTCCCTCGACACGCTCCGGGCGATGAAGAACCCGTCTTCCTTCCACGCGCTCTTGCAGCATGCACACAAATGCCTGCAGCATGCCGATATATCAGTGCAGGATGCAGCGATCGTCGCGACGCGCGCCTTCGATGAAGCTTCCGCCTGGCTCGAAGCGACGCTCTCCCAAGAACAGGGGCTTCCGGCGCTCGAAACCGGCGCGCGCGCCTTCGCGACGACGCTTGTCCGCGCCTACGGGCTCGCGCTCCTGATCGCGGAGGCATCGCGACCGGGCAGCGACCCGACCTGGAAACCGGCGGCGCGCACCTACGCAAAGACGCGCATCAACCACCTCGACGGCATCTTCGACAACGACGACACCGCCCAGCTTTTTTCGCGCCCCACGTGAAGCGCCCCGCCCTTCTTCGGCTCGCCCAGGGCCTTGGCGCGACGGCGCTCCTCGTCGGCGGCAGCCTCTACGGAACCGCCGTGCACCATGCACGTGGTGGGCAACCGCTCGCCACGGCACCGACGCCTCCGCCGGAGGCTCGGTGGGTTGGCGCCTACTGGGTCGCCTACGAGAAGGACCTTTGTTCCGTGGAACAGGTCGACTTTTCTCCGATTACTCACCTGTTTGTTGGGCGGGCGGTGCCTCACGAAGATGGCACGCTTCGCATGGATGAAGACGACCCCGACAACGAAGCTTACGCAAAAGAGCTCGCGGTTCGTGCCCATCGCGTCGGCAAGAAAACGCTATTGATGATCGGTGGCGCCGGCACCTATGCCGGCTTTCGGGGGGCTGCTCACGCCCACCGGGAATCGTTGGTGCAGCAACTGATTTCCCTCGCCGATCGCACAAAAAGCGACGGCCTCGATCTCGATTGGGAGCCGCTCCCCCCCGAGGACGAGGGGGACGCCGTCGCGCTCCTTCAAGACCTCCATCGCCAACGCCCCGAGCTTCTATTGACGATTCCCGTCGAATGGGGGCGACCACCCACTGCCGCTTTCTTTGCGCGCGTCGGTCCCCTTCTTTCCCAGGTCAATACGATGACCTACGGAATGGCGGGGCGCTGGCCCCTCTGGAAGACCTGGCATTCCTCCGCGCTCCGCGGCGACGGCCCATTCACGCGGAGCTCCGTCGAGCGCGCCCTCGCCCTCCTTCTTTCGCGCGGCGTCCCCCGCGCGAAGATCGGCCTCGGCGTCGGCGCCTATGGGACCTGCTGGACGGGGGCGATGGGGCCCCAGCAAATTCCCTGGTCGGCGCGCGTCGCCGCAAACGACGGAGACCTCTCCTTCCGGAACATCGTCCGCGATTACCAGCTCGCCGGCGAGCTCCACCGGGACGAAGAGGCGCGCGCCCCGTGGCTCTCCTTCGCGGCCCCTCACGGCCCCTTCGGCTGCCGCTTCGTCAGCTACGAAGATGCCACCTCGGTCGCCGAGAAGGCTGCCTTCGCGCGCACGGAGAAGCTCGGCGGGACGATGATGTGGACGCTCGCCCAGCAGCACTTTGAAGGGGCGGCCGATGCCGACCCGCTCCTCCATGCGATGGCGGGAACAAATACGATTAAGTAAGGCGAAGTACCACCTTTCCAAAATGCTGCCCGGAGGCGAGGTGGGCGTAGGCCTCGGCGACGTCCTCCGTGGAGGAACCGCTCGCCGAAGCAGTAAATACGCGATCGATCATGGGACGATCGTCGCCCGCTTCCAAGGCGCGCACGTAGCGCTCAAACATGGCAACGGAGCCGACATAGACGCCACGAATGGCGAGTCTCTTTTGCAGAATCTGGCCGAGGGCGATCTCCCCCTGGAAGCCGCTCAGCACGCCGACGAGCGCGGCGGTGCCGCCGAAGCGGAGGGCGTCGAGGGTTTCGTTGAGGGTGGCGCCGCCGGCGACATCGACGACGGTATCGACGCCGCGCCCACCGGTCGCCACGCGGACCGCCTCGGCGAATTTCCCGGCGGTACTTGCCGTTTCGATCACGGTGACGCCAGCACCAAACGCCTGCAACCGCTCAACTTTGCTGGGTGATTGCGTGGTAATCACCACATGAGCGCCGGCGCGGAGGGCGAGTTGGAGGGCAAAGATGGAGACGCCGCCGGTGCCGAGGAGGAGGACCGTCTGCCCGGGGCCGGTCGTCGTCACCTCGAAGAGTGCCTGCCAGGCGGTGAGGCCGGCACAGGGGAGCGCCGCCGCCTCCTCGAAACTCCAGCCGCGAGGCACCTTGACCCAGGCGTGGGCCGGGAGGACGACCTCCTCGCGCAGCATGCCGTCGCTCGCACCGCCGCCGAGGGCGGTCGTGTGATCGTAGGCGCTGAGTTCGCCATCCCGCCAGTGGGGGCAGAAGTTCGCCATGACGCGATCCCCCCTTTGAAGGTGGGTGACGGCGTCCCCCACCTCGATCACCTCACCGGCCCCGTCGGAGAGCGGCACCAGCGCCGTGGCCCGGGCGGAACGCGCGACGAGAAGGTCACGATAATTAAGTGATACCGCCTGGATACGAACGGCGACATCGAGGGGACCGAGGGGGGCCGACGGCGCCTCTCCGGACGCAAGGAGGATCGAAGAACCCGCTTCGGGGCGCGCTTGCAGTTGCCAAATCTTCATGGACTCTCTGCTAGGAACTCGGCGATACAATCGCAAGTAGGTACAATTTTGTGCCTAGTTACAAAGAGGGAACCGATGACCGTGCTGCCGCGCTCCAACTGCTCTGTCGAGACCGCCCTCGCCGTCCTTGGCGGCCGTTGGAAGGGGGTCGTCCTCTTCTGGATCCTCCAAGGGAAGCGTCGCTTCGGCGACCTCCGGCGCCAGCTCCCCAACTGCAGCGCACGGATGCTTACGCTGCAATTGCGGGAACTTGAAGCCGATGGAATCTTGGAACGCTCCGAGCGGCGGGAGGGGCGCGTGATCGTCGCCGAGTATGCGTTCACCCCGTTTGGGCGCACCGTCGAGCCGCTCCTGCTCGCCCTTTGTGCCTGGGGGTCGCTCGTACAAACGCGCGCGGAAGGTGCAGCGACTACGCTCGACTCAATTCCACAAGAGGGCGATCACAAACAGGCAACCGAGGACGACGACGAGCAGCCCCGGGAGGATCGCGAGCCCCGCCCGCGCCGCCGTGGAGGCGTGCGCGCCTGAAGGCGTACCGTCCGACTTCTGTGATTTTTCAAGCCTTTGAAGACGTTCCGCGTTCTCTCGAGCGCTCCCGAGGAAGACGAGCACCTCGACGAGCGCAGCCAAGACGAGCGCGGCCGTTCCTAGGGAAAGTCCGCGATTTCGCGTTTGACGGCGGGCCGCTTCCAGGATGGGCGCCCCGGAAAACGGCGTCGTCCGCAGCGCAACGGCGGCCCGCTCGGGGAGGAGCGCCGCCCGCCCACAGAGGCCTGTGCCTTTCCCCGACGCAAACAGGCGCGGCGTGAAGGCAGGTAGCGGAGCGGGCGCTGGGAGAGCGAGGCTATCGATGCTCCGAAAGGCCTGAAAAGAGCGCGTATTTCGTTCCGCGGAATCGACGATGAAGGCGATGCGGCCGGCCGCCTTCTCGTCGCCGTCGGCGGGGCGGAGATCGCGCAGACCGGCGCCATCAAGCTCGGCGAGCCAGAGGCGGCGATCGCTCGGGAGGCCATCGACGACGACCGGCGTCGGGCGGCCTTCGAGAAGCGTGCGATCTGCACCAAAAGCGGGGACGCCGCTGCGCACGGGGACGTCGGCGGAGACAGCCGCGCCGAGGGCGAGTTGGGCGGTCGTGAAGGTGGCGGTGACCGCAAGCACGGCGCCCCCATCGGCGCACGCCTCCCGGGCATCGACGGTCAGCCCGCGAGAATCGTCTTTGAAGAGCTCCGGGTTTGCGATTTGAGCAGCCTGCGGACCGGTCACCCGCGCGAGCATCTGCTGGCCGATCACAAGGGGCCCTTCGAGGAGGGCGATCGCAAAACCCGAATTCTGCTGCGTTCTCAGCGGCAACCACGACGGCTCCAGCGGCGCGGGCGACGGAACCGCGACCGCCCCTTCAAACAGGATTCCGCCATTTTCGCCGCGCACTTCGAGGGGAATTTCTCGCCCGGCTGTCGTTGTGACAACGACCGCTGCGATCCCGGCGGCGTCGGTCGTCACCGGCTTCCCGTTCACGACGATGGCCCGCCGCGGGCGCGGCATTTCAACGCCATCCTCGAGGTCGCTCGACGCCAGGACGACCACCGCGCTCCCCGCAAATTCGCTGGCAACCACAGCGCCGTGCACCGTAGGCGCCCGGTAGGTCGTGCCGAGGCGGAGACCGACGAGGAGCGTCAGCACCGCGAAGGCCGGCGCGGAAACGGCGAGCACCGTTGCATGCGTCCGTCCGCGAAGCGGGAGACGGCGCGGAGTTCTCAACCAATGCGTGCGTTTCACCGCTCGGTCGCCGTGTCCCGGAGGAGGGTGACCTTCGCGACGCCGGCGTCGACGGTGACCGGAATTTCGGCGGCAGAACCGGTCCCGAGCCCGAGGGCGTCGTTCGCAAGACCAAGACTTTTCACGTTTTCTGACGCATGCACCACGACGGAACCGGCTCGCGCTTCGACGTCGATGTAGGCCGGCTTGCTGGCGTCGGCGCGGAGGAGGCGGACGCCGTAGGCGCGATCGTCGCTCGGGCGGACGGTCCGAAAGCGGACGTGGCTCGGGTGGGCCGGGCTCCGGACGGTCGCGACGGCGTGCACGACCGCCGCGATCTCTTGGGCGACGACGCCCCCCTCATGGCCGCGCCCGGCGAGCATCGTGCAGGTCGGCGAATAGCCAAGCTTCTTCAAATGATCACAAAAGAGTGTCGTTTGTTTGGGGGGGGAGACTTTGTCGGCGGTCCCGTGGACAAGGATCGTCGTCAGGTGGAGGCCGTTCTCGGCGACGTCGTCGGCGTTGACCGCCTGGGCGGCGGCGTCGCTCGTTAAAATGCTGCGAACGTAGGTCTTCCGGTCGTAGCGGCTGTCGCCGAAGAAGCTCGCGACGACGTTGAAGCGATCGGGGTGGTGGTAGCCGATGGTCGTGGCGCCGGCGCCTCCCATGCTCGCGCCCCAAATGCCGATTCGCTCGGAATCAATTGGGAGAACGCTCATCACCGCGTCGAGGGCGAGCATCGTCTCCCGCTCGGCGGGGGCCGTGTAGAGCGAGTTCCCGAGGCCACTCGGGAAGAGGACGACGACCCCATCGGCGTCGGCGGCGGCAAAGAGCTCGGCATAGCGGAGGTAGGTCGCCGCGTCGCCCCCCCAAGGATGGGGCGCAACAAGAAGCGCCCGCTTTTCGCTCGGATTTGTCGCAAAATTGGAGGGAAGATACACATAGGCAGCGCCGGCGTCTTTGTGGGCATTGCTGCTCGCAAACGTAAGCGTGGCTACGCCCGCGGTCGGGCCCCCCGCCGCACCGACCGCCGGAGCGAATCCACAGGCGATCCGCGACTCGTAGCTGCCGACGTCGAGGGCGAGGTCAAAGGTCTTCGCCCCCGGCGGAATGGCCACAAGGCGCGGCGCCGTCAAGCGGTCGCTGCCCTTCGCAAGTGTTCTCCGATCCGGCTCGCCGGGCGGAGACGAGGGTGCAGCGTCGAACCCGAGCGTCTCGACGCCAGCACACGGCGGCACGAGGAGCATTCGCGCGCCGGAACCCGTCGAAATTCCGAAGGAAAGCGAATGCTTCCCCGTACGGGTGGTGCGCGCGAGGTCGCCCCACGCGACCGGTTTTCCATCCACACGAGCGTCCCCGATCGGCGTCGCCCCGGCAACGGCAAGCGGTGCGGCGAGGGTCGTCGTCCCCACGCGGCGCGGGAACGGCAGCGCAGCCGGTGGAGATTGCGACACCGGAGCGCTCGCGGACGCACTTGCTGCAGATTGCACGGAACTCGGTGCAGATTGCACGAAAGACGGCGCGGTCGGTGTTGGCGCAAGGGCGGCGGGCGGCTCCGGCGAACAGGCGGTCAACGCCAGAAACGGAGCCCAATTTGAAAGGCGCATTCTTTTCGCACTTCGCAGAAGTTTCCCCGTCTCCGCGCTCGAAACGGCGCAGCGCAGCAATTTTCCTAGCGTTGCGTGGAGGCGCGGCGACGGTGTGCTCGGGGCGTTCACCGGCGCGACCGTCGCAGAACCAGAACGAGCACGCAAATGCTTGTAACCGGCATTCAGATTCCCTAGACCGCCCACGCGATGTCGACCCTCGCCGCAACCAAGTCCGAAGCCGGTAGCTTCCTCCGTTCTCGCCTCGGTTCGTTCCTCGCGGTGATGCCGCTCGGGGTGTGGACGCTGATGCACCTCTGGAACAACCTCTCCGCCTTCCAAGGGGCAGAGGCGTGGGAGGCGTCGGTGACCCATCACCCGCACCCCCTCGCCCAGCTCGTGACGAGCGTGGTGGTGCTCCTGCCGCTCGCGCTGCACACCGTGTGGGGGATCTCGCGACTGAAGTCGGCCCGCCCGAACATCGGCAGCTACGGCTTCCTCAGCAACGCGAAGTACCTCCTGCAGCGGCTCTCGGCGCTCGGGCTGCTCGGCTTCCTCGTCGCCCACTTGGTGAAGGCGTGGGCCCAGCCCCGCTTCATCGAAGGGCACGCGGAAGGTTTCGACCACATCGCGGCGTACATGCGGCACCACACGCCGACGACGATCGTCTATCTCCTCGGAACGCTTGCCGTTTCCTACCACCTCGCCAACGGCCTCGCGACGTTTGCAATGGGGTGGGGCATCGTCTCTTCCCGGGCGGCGCTGAAGAAGACCGACGTGCTCTCCTACGTGCTCTTCGTCATCTTCCTCGGCATGTCCTGGGGCGCCGTCTACGGGCTCTGGATGCAGGGTGCCGCCTTCCCGGCCCCGGTCGAGTGACCGAAAAGGACCGACGACTCCGAAAGGGCTCATTCTTGGAATGGGCCCTTTTTCATTTCGGGTGTCGCCGCAGGCGGTGAGGAAACGGCGCGCGGGACTGTAGCTATATGCGCGCCGTCAAAAGCTCCTAGAGGTCTCCCCATGAAAACGATTTGGATCGCTGGCGCCACCGGGCTCGTCGGCCAGTCACTGGTTCAGCGCCTGTCGACGTCGACCGCGCACACCGTCGTCGCCTTCGTGCGGAAGCGGAGCGCCATCGAAGGCTCTACCCAGGTCGTCGTCGATTTCGATCACCTCGAGAACGCCGACGTCGGCTCCTTGCGCCCCGACGAGGCCTTCTGCGCCCTCGGCACGACGCGAAAAGTAGCCGGCAGCGACGAAGCGTTTCGCCGGGTCGATCTCGACTACGTCGTCGCGTTTGCAAAGCGCGCCAAGGCGGCCGGTGCGCATAAATTTGTTCTTATTTCGTCACTTGGCGCCGATGCCTCGTCGAGCATGCTCTACGCACGCACGAAGGGGGAGGCCGAGGAGGCGGTGCGCGCCCTCGGCTTTGCGACGGTCGTTGTCGTCCGTCCGTCGGTCCTCGACGGCGATCGGAAAGAGTCACGCCCCGGCGAGGCGGTCGCCCTCGCGATCGGCCGGGTGATCGCCCCGTTGATGGTCGGCCCTCTCCGCAAGTACCGGCCGAGCCCCGTCGACGAAGTGGCCCGCGCCGCCATCGTGGCGCTTCGCGAAAGCGAGAAAGACGGCCGCTCGTTCCGCATTTGTGAAGCGGAAGAACTACCGTCTTTGGCACGCAACTATCACCATTGATTGCCGCCGCCGGGTCAAAAGAGCTCGACGCCGGACGCTTCCAACTGGAGCTTCGCGAGCGGCCGGCCGAGCGCCTTTTCGGCCTCGGCGGTGCAGCCCGATTTGCCGTCTTTCGTCGGCTCGCTCGGGTCGCCGCACGCAGCGGCCGCCGACGGATCGGCGACGACCTTCGCCTGGACGCGGGCCTGCTTGCCGGCGGCGTCCCGGGGGACGAAAAAGGCGTGGCCGGCCATCTTGATGTGGGCGGCGGCAGCGGCCCCTTCGCCGGCCTGGGAGAGTTCCATCCAGCAGCCTCGGTGCTCACAGACCGCCGAAACCTTGCCG
>ERZ724516.2147-NODE-2147-length-11232-cov-11.194238_pt1 | contig 11232 bp, 10 predicted proteins | sample MGYA00376049_ERZ724516 | MGnify/ENA primary metagenome ERZ724516 (study PRJEB28724, sample SAMN07190886) | activated sludge metagenome | isolation source: activated sludge of sewage treatment plant in Hong Hong | place: USA: Christiansburg, Virginia | collected... | reverse complement strand
CCGTCCCACTCAAAGCCAAAAGCCTCTAGCTGGTGAAGGATCAGACTGCTGGCGCCTGGTACCTCCCGAGGAGGATCCAGATCCTCGATGCGGACCAACCACTGCCCTCCAGCCGCGCGTGCCTCACAATAACTGGCGACTGCCGCGAGCAGTGAGCCAGCATGCAGTGGGCCGGTTGGTGACGGTGCAAAACGGCCAATTGTCGCGCGCATAATGTAAGCAGCTTATTAAACGGGAACCAGCGGCCAGAAAAGAGGAATCAGGATGCTGGCCAGCAGCCACACGATCAGGTTTAGAGGCAGGCCCAGGCTAAGAAAGTCTTGGAACCGGTAGTTGCCCGCATTGTAGACCAGAGTATTGGTCTGGTAACCGATTGGAGTGGCAAAGCTGGCGCTGGCGCAAATCATCACCGCCACCACAAAGGGGCGCGGGTCCAGGCCCAGTTGTTGAGCAATGCTGATAGCGACCGGCGTCAGTAGCACGGCCACGGCATTGTTGCTGAATACCTCGGTCATGATAGAGGTGATGAGCAAAATCAATGACAGGATGGCCCATGGCGGCAAGTCGCGGCCGATACCCACTACATTAGTCGCTACCAGTTCGGGTAGGCCAACTTTGTTCATGGCGGTGCTAATTGCCAGCATGCCGAAGATCAGCATAAGGATGGGCCACTCGATGGACTTATAGGCACCTTCGATTTCTAGGCATCCGGTGGCAATCACGAGCACGGCACCCATAATCGCCAGCCCCTCAATTGGCATGACACCGAAGGCCGCCAGCACCATTACTCCAACGATAGTGGCTAAGGCGATAGGGGCTTTGTGGTAGAGGCGTTTGTCGGTTTTTACTGAGTCTAGGGCGATCAGGTCGCCGTTGTCCACAAAGCGCTGGATTTGCTCTTGGCTTCCCTCGATCAGCAGGACATCGCCAAACTCCAGACAGAAGTCATCCAGCCCTGTATTCACGTTGGCATCATGACGATGCACCGCAATGACATGAATATTGTAGCGAGCAGTAATGTCGAGATCGCGCATAGGGCGAGCAGCATAACGAGAGCCCTTACCGACGAGTACTTCCATGGTCACGGCATTTTGCTGGTCCAGCATTTCGAACGTGGCATCGCCAGTGCCATAAGCATGGGAGTGATGCAGGCTCAGGATGTCGGCGCGGTCCGTATGGATAAACAAGCGATCCCCTGTTTGCAGGATGTAGTTTTTTGCCGGCGCTAGGATTTCCTGCTCATTACGGATGAGCTTTATGACTTGGGCAATACTATTACCGTTGGCAAGCCGGGCTTCACTCAAACTTTTACCTGTGAGTATCGAGTTTTCAGGAATAAAAATTTCGGCCATATACCGTCGACCATTGCCCGAGGCCATCTGCTGGGCAAGGGAAACTCGGTCAGGCAGCAGGCGCGGCCCAAATACTGTCATGAATAATAAGCCTGCGACGGCAATGATCAGGGCAGGAACGGTCAACTCGAACATGGAGAATGGAGCTAGCCCAGCATTGCGTGCAACCCCATCCACCAGGATGTTGGTGGATGTGCCCACCATGGTGCACATGCCGCCAAGAATGGTGGCGTATGAAAGTGGAATCAGGACCTTCGAGGGGTTAACGCCACGATTATTGGCCAGCGAAATTGCCACCGGGATCAAGATGATAACCACGGGCGTGTTGTTCATGAAGGGTGAGATCAGCAGGGCGGCCAGCATGATGGGCAGCATCACACCACTAGGGCCTTGCCCTGCGATTTTCTCCATTTTTTCACCCAGCCAGGCAATACAGCCGGTGCGCTCAAGTGCGGCACTGATGATGAAGAGTGCTGCAATGGTGATTGGGGCGTTATTGCTGAAAACAGAGGTAACATCGTTGGCCGTCAGAATGCCGGTCAGCAGCAAAACAGCCACTGCAATCATGACTACAACATCTGCGGTAAAACGGGCACGGATAAACGCGTAAAAAACCCATACCAACAGAAGAGAAACGAAAGGAAGTTGCCAGGACATCACGGCTCACTGAATTGAGTGTATCGACAGGCAGGAATTCTAGTGGGATTTTAATTCCATTTCGCAACTATATGGCTATATGTATAGTTCTCTTTCATATATCGGATAAACAAAAAATGCGCCACAAAATGGGCGCATTTTTTAATGGAAGAGCAGTGGGGATTAGCCGACCAGCTGTTTTTCCTTGATCTCAGCCAGACTCTTGCAGTCAATGCAGAGTGTGGCGGTCGGCCGAGCTTCTAAGCGCCGGATGCCAATTTCGACACCGCAGTCATCACAGTAGCCATAGTCATCTTTTTCAATACGGCCAATGGTCTGGTCGATCTTCTTGATGAGCTTGCGTTCGCGATCACGGGTACGCAACTCAAGAGAGAATTCCTCTTCTTGTGTCGCACGGTCATTAGGGTCTGGCAGATTGGCGGACTCATCCTGCATGTGATGCACAGTGCGGTCCACTTCTTCCATCAGCCCGCCTTTCCATGACACTAATATCTGTTTGAAATGCTCCCGTTGTTTTATGTTCATGTACTCCTCGTCCTTACCTTCCTGGTAGGGCGCCTGTCCATGAATCAGCGCGGTGGAGACGTGAAGGGCTTTGGTCTTGCTGCTGGCAACCTTAGGGGCGGCAGCTTTTGGTGTAACAGGTTTTACAGTTTCGGTTTTCACAGGCACGGCTTTACTGATAGAAGGAGCGGGGGGCGGAGCAGCCTCTTTTGCCTTGGTAGGCGTAGCGGCTTTCTCCGGTTTTGTTGTTGCCTTGGCGGCAGGCTTTGCTGCAGTGGTTGCAGGGGCCTTGGCCGCGGGGGCTTTTACTGCGGGCGCTGCGGGTTTGGCAGGCACCTTTGTAGATGTCTTCGCCGGCGTCTTACTGGCGACTGGCTTCGCAGCAGGCTTAGCCGGAGCCTTTTCGGTCTTGGCGGGGGCCTTGGCCGGGGTTTCTTTCTTCTTTGTGGCGGGCTTGGCCGGTGCTGCTGGAGCCTTTGATGCGGGCTTCGCAGGTGCTTTCGCCGGAGCCTTTTCCGACTTGGCCGGAGCCTTTGGCGTCGTGACCTTGGCTGGCTTAGCAGGTGCCTTGGCTGGCGGCTTCACGGGTTTTCCGGCGGCCGTCGCTGGCGTTTTCTTTTTGGTTTTGCTGCTGTCAGCGGAAGTGGCCATGTGCTGTTCCCTTGCTGTAATGGGCTAAATCTAAACCCCATCTATATCAAGTTACCCCGCCTCGGACAACCATGGCTGCCGGCTAGGGGGCTCTTCAGACAGAAGTATCTGCTGCTGTCATCCATACAGTGCCATCAACAACCCGTACTGAAACGGGTTGCAGTGACTTGCCCAGACAGGGGCCGTGAATGCATAAACCGTCCTCCACCTGAAACAGGGCCCCGTGATTGGAGCACTGGATAAACTTACCATCCAGATCCACGAAGACATCCGGCTGAAAGTTCAGATCAATACCCAGGTGAGGGCAGTAATTCTTGTAGGCATAAACCTGACCATCCCGCTGCAACACGACAACTTCACCAGCATTTGTCTGGATGCCGATACCTTCCTGTTCGGGAATGTCACGTAATTCACAGAGTTTGATCATGGTCGGGCCTCCGCCAAGGCGAGGCATTATAGGGATGCCCCGCCTGGATGCTAGTGCTCTTTTTGTGGAGGGCTTAAGTGGCGTTGAATTCGCGGAGCAAGGCCGCGTGAGCATCAAGCGGTAATCGAGGGCCAAACTGGCCGACGACGGCGGCTGCAGCCTTGCTGGCCAGTGCGCCGGCGCGTTCAGGGCTCCAACCTCGGGTCAGGCCGAACAGATAGGCCCCGGCAAACATATCACCCGCTCCGTTGGTATCGAGTGGTGTAGCAGGGTTAGGGGCAATAGTAATGCCCTTCTCGCCGTCCCAAACCAGGGCACCGGCTTTGCCGCGAGTAATCACGACCTGCCGCGCGACCTGCTTTAGGCTGTCCAGTGCGTGCCCCACGGTGAGTGCATCGGCCCAGAGGCAGGCCTCCTCTTCGTTACAGAAGAGCAGGTCTACGCCGTCGTCCAGCATTTCTGCTAGGCCAGGCTTGAAAAAGCGCACCATGGCAGGGTCAGAAAACGTCATGGCAATCGGCGTTCCGTTGGCACGAGCAATTTGTCGCGCCTCCTTTACAGCAGCTCGAGCAGAGTCGGAGCTAACCAGATAGCCTTCGATATAGAGCCAGCTTGAGGCAGCCAATGCTTCTGGTTGCAGCTCCTGCACTGAGACATCAGCGGTAATGCCAAGGTAGGTGTGCATGGTGCGCTCGGCATCAGGCGTCACCATCACCACGCAAGTCCCCGTCGTGCCAGTATCACGATCGGCCTTGAGATTGCTGGACACCCCTGCGGCATGCAGGTCGTGGACGTAAAAGTCGCCGGTGCCATCACTGGCTACTTTGCAGGAGTAAAAGCTCTGCCCACCAAAAGCAGCCAGAGCAATGATGGTATTGGCCGCCGAGCCGCCACTGGCACGCTTTTCCATGCCAAATTCGCTATCGAGTGCGGACAGCAACTTTTGCTGCTGCGGCTCATCAATCAGGGTCATCATGCCCTTGGCAATGCCCTGACGGCTGAGGAAGTCGTCAGTGACACGGTACTCAGTGTCCACCAGCGCATTGCCAATGGCATAAACATCAAAATGAGACATGACGCGCTCCGTTACGAAATTGCGCTGATTATAGGGGCAGCAGGCCTGCCTGCCAGCGGTTAGAATGCAGCTAATTTACTCTGACCAGACAGTCCATGCCGGTATCACGATCCCCATCACGCGGTTTTATTCTCACCACATTGCTTATCCTGCTAGTGCTGGCCTTGGGCGGCATTATTGCACTTGGCTTCTGGCTATTGCGGCTGGACGGGGTCGTGCAGGAAAAATTCGAGGGTAAACGTTGGGCGATACCAGCACGAGTCTATGCCCGCCCTCTTGAATTATATTCAGGGGCTCCGCTGTCCCAACGGGATGTGATGGAAGAGTTGGCAATACTCAATTACCGGCAGCAACCGACGACGACTCCCGGTACTTGGCAGCAAAAAGGCACTGAAGTCTATGTGCACACGCGTGGTTTTCAGTTTAGCGACGACACAGAGAAAGCACAGGTATTGCGTCTACGCTTTAACGGCAATTCGCTAGAAGATGTTGCCAGCACTATTCGAAGTGATCGTGGCGTAGTGAGATTAGAGCCGTTAACGATTGGCGGCATTTATCCTAAGCACAAAGAAGATCGTATTCTAATTCAGCTGAAAGAAGTGCCGGCACTTTTGGTGCCGACGCTGCTGGCAACAGAGGATCGTTCCTTCTATCGCCATCATGGCGTATCGGTGCGCGGCATTTTGCGCGCCATTTGGGTTAACGTAACGGAAGGTGGTTTGCGTCAGGGCGGCAGTACCCTGACGCAGCAGCTGGTCAAAAACTTCTATCTTAGTGATGAGCGCACTCTGTCGCGCAAGCTCAATGAAGCAGCGATGGCTATTTTGTTGGAGCTGCATTATGGCAAGAATGAAATTCTGGAAACGTATCTCAATGAGGTAAATATCGGGCAGAGTGGCCAGCACTCGGTGAACGGATTTGGTCTCGCGTCACAGTTTTATTTCGGCCAGCCGATTTCTGAATTGCAACTGCACCAGGTGGCGCTGTTAGTCGGGATGGTGCAAGGCCCCTCTTTCTACAACCCCAGGCGCAATCCTGAGCGAGCAAAGTCACGTCGCAATACGGTTATTGATAATCTGTTCAATGAAAAAAAAATCACGGCAGCCGAGCGAGATGCGGCTAAGAAGCGTCCATTGGGTGTAATTGCTAAGCCTACGGCAGCGAGTACGGTGTATCCGGCATTTTTGGATCTTGTGAAACGGCAATTAAAAACCGAATACAAAGATGAAGATCTTTCTTCGGAAGGGCTGCGCGTATTCACAACACTAGATCCGCGCGTACAGAATGCGGCGGATGCTGCATTTTCGGCGTCAATGAATCAGCTGCAGAAAACATACGGCAAGCGCATGAATGGCTTGCAGGGTGCAGTGCTGGTGTCTAATCCGGAGAATGGTGAGTTACTGGGAATTGTCGGTGGACGTGGTGCTTTTACCGGCTATAACCGGGCACTGGATGCGGATCGCCAGATTGGTTCTCTTATTAAGCCGGCCGCCTACCTGACAGCGTTGGAGTCCGGCATGTATACGCTGGCAACGCCGCTGGATGATGGTCCGGTGCAGCTGCTTAGTCAGAGTGGCAAAGTTTGGGAGCCAAAAAATTATGATCAGCAAGATCACGGCATGGTTCCACTTTATTCGGCACTTGCAAATTCGTATAACCAAGCAACCATCCGACTTGGTATGACCGTCGGAGTGCCGGCTGTCATCAATACACTTAAGCGGTTAGGCGTCGAACAAAAGCTAGCAAATTATCCGTCATTGTTGCTCGGTGCCGTTAACATGCGCCCGATTGAAGTGTTGACGCTTTACCAGACCCTTGCTACAGGTGGCTTCCGCTCTCCTCCACGCAGTATTCGCGAGGTCGTAGACAGCAAAGGTGCGTCCCTCAAGCGCTATGGTCTCGAAGTGCAACAGGTGTTTGATCCAACGCCTTTGTACCTGCTGAATTTCGCGATGCAAGCCACGATGCGCGAAGGAACAGGAGCGAGTGCTTATCGGCGCTTGCCCTCTAATATGTTGATGGCAGGTAAGACCGGCACCACAAATGATCTACGCGACGCATGGTTTGCCGGTTACACCGGTAATTATTTGGCAGTGGTGTGGTTGGGGCATGACGATAACCACCCGACAGGCTTGTCAGGTGGAACCGGCGCATTGCCGGTGTGGACCGATTTGATGGTGCGGCTACACCCCACTTCATTGGCGCCGGTGCAGCCTGAAAACGTGCAGTGGCAGTGGGTAGACCGTGCCAGTGGTCTGCTTTCGGCGGAAGAGTGTCCAGGAGCTGTGTACATGCCGTTCAGGATTGATACGGTGCCGCAGGAAAGTATTCCGTGTGCTCAGGGCGCAATCCCAGCCATGCTGGATCGTGTCATTGATCGTGTAAAAGGATGGTTTTAAGTGATGCGTTGTCTGGCAGTGTTATTGGCAGTGACATTGCTCTGTGGTTGTGTCACGCAGCATGCTCGGCCAATTATCGTACAGCCCTTTCCTGGTCCAGTATTAAATGTGCCTGCAAATACGGAAAAAATGACAACACCAGGCTCTTCTCTGCCATCACCAAACCCATCAGTCCCTCCTATTTTGCGGCCAGCGCCTGCGCAGCCGGCGAGGCAGCTGGTAGATGGTAGCCGTATGCCAGCGGTGCAGGGGCTTCTGGCAACAGCAGAACGAGACCGTCGAGCAGGCAAGCTGGAGGCGGCATCAATAAGTCTTGAACGTGCGCAGCGTCTTGCTCCCCAATCGGTGCTGGTCTATCAGCGTTTGGCAGCGATTCGCTTGCAACAAAAGCGTGCGGCGGAGGCAGAACAGTTTGCCCGTAAAGGCATGGGCTTTGCGACAGCACCTGCAGCGCAAGCGGCGCTATGGTATTTGATTGCGGAAGCCAGCAGACAGCAGGGGCGATCTTCTGCAGCGCAGGCTGCCACAGCGCGTGCGGTGGAGCTGGAAGCGATTACTGCAGAATAATGTCAGCTTTATGGCAAAGTGGTAGGCTCCATCTTAATCGGGTCGGTAGAGTCCCCAGAGGTTTCCTTCACACGGTTTTTCAACCACTCAGGAATGTCATCGTCGGCTGGCGTTAGTATATGGTCGGCCGGATCACCGAGAACGTTCTTGCCTTCTATTTCCAGTCGTCGGACACGGTACTCAACAGAGTCTCCATTGCCTGTGCGGCCGATGAACTTCACTGGATAGTTTAGGTAGTCCGGTGCGAGCCAAACCTCATACCCCGCGATCAACGAGCCATCTTCAGGATTATAGCGCTCACCGCGCAGGTGAAGAGTGCGCAGTGTGCCAACCGGAAGTTTTAGGGTTTCCTCCGCATCCAGCACCAGCCGTACCTCATAGAGACTTTTACCTGTCGTCACCTTGATGGTTTGTGGTGACCCGTTAAATGTGACGGCAACGTGAAAGGGAAGACTGGCCATATCCTGCGGAGGTGTCGCCATAATTTCCGTTTTCAACATGGAAGACTTGCCGTAGGTCAGTGCACCATTCCGGTAGTCTGCAGAATTGCGCACTTTGTTATTCACACTCATGCGGAATTTATCAGGGCGCAGTCCGCCATCGCTATCAATTTCGCCTTCGCTTTCGAGTTGAGCTTTGACGCCAAACTTTCGGGCATTTACCGATATTGAGTAGCGAAATCCTTCCATGCCCCAGTGCTGTTCCGCGATGGTGGTCAAGCTGTTAACGCGCAACTCCAAGTCAGCGCGTACTTGCACGGGGAAGGCTGGCGCGGGCTCTGCTGCCGGAGCGATAGGGGCGCCTGCGTCAACGGCGTTTTCAGTCGCCAGTCCAGCGGTGGTGCTATCACTGGAATCATCAGAAGCAGCAGTTGCATCGGCTTCGATAGGTGATATATCTGACTTTTCTTCTGCGGGTTTTGGTGCCGGCTCCTTGGATTTTTCTATTTTCGGGGCCGATGAAATAAATCGAGGGCCAAGGCTTACGGGCTTAGGTTTGGGTGCAACAGCAATTCGTACACGCTGAACGTGCTCGGGTTGCTTTCTATTCAGAATTTCGTCAGGAGGGGTATAGAAGTCCGGTAGCGTTAGCTCACTACCGATCACGGCGACCAAATGCAGGACAATAGACAGCGCTATCGCACGCCCCAAGGTCAGGCGGCTGAAAAATCCCTTTTTCGTCCTGCGATCCGGCATGGTGAGGCCTTAGGCTTGGAGTGCTTTCAGTGCTGCACGCTGTGTGGCCGCAATATCATCTGCAGTATGTGCTGCTGAAACAAAGCCAGCCTCGAATGCCGACGGTGCCAGATAAATTCCTTCCTGCAACATGGCATGGAAAAACTTTTTGAAGGTTTCGGTATCGCAAGCGATAGCCTCCGCATAGCTACCGGCTTTCCTGTCCCGAAAGAAAATACCAAACATGCCGCCGACCTGATTGGTGGTGAGCGGAACACCTGCTTCACGGGCAGCAGATTCCAGTGCGGAGCACAAGAGCGTCGTTTGTGCGGTGAGCCGATCAAAAAAACCTGGTACAGAAATTAACTCCAGTGTTTTTAATCCGGCACGCATGGCAATTGGGTTGCCAGAGAGCGTACCCGCTTGATAAACAGGGCCTAGCGGCGCAATTTCTTCCATGATGGCGCGCTTGCCACCAAATGCGCCAACTGGCATACCACCGCCGATGACCTTGCCCAGTGTTGTCAGGTCCGGCGTGACGCCGTAGTGCGCCTGTGCGCCACCTAAAGCTACCCGAAAACCAGTCATGACTTCGTCAAAAATCAACACGGTACCGTACTGGTCACAGATCTGGCGTAGCCCTTCCAAAAAACCTGGCGCGGGGGGAATGCAGTTCATATTGCCCGCGACCGGTTCTACGATAATGCAGGCCACTTGTTCGCCGTGCTGACGAAAATATTCCTGCGTTTGCTCAAGATTATTAAACTCCAGTGTGATGGTGTGCTGCGCCAAACTGGCAGGCACTCCCGCTGAGCTGGGAACTCCTAGTGTCAGGGCGCCGGAGCCTGCTTTCACTAGCAGCGAGTCAGCATGGCCGTGGTAGCAGCCTTCAAATTTCACCAATACATCACGGCCGGTGTAGCCTCGAGCAAGGCGGATGGCGCTCATGGTGGCTTCTGTGCCTGAGCTCACCATGCGCACCATTTCCATGGAGGGAACCAATGCACATACAGTATCTGCCATGCGCACTTCCAGTTCGGTGGGCGCGCCAAACGTCAGGCCATTAACAGCCGCCTCCTGAACTTCGCGAATCACATCCGGATGCGCGTGACCAAGAATGGCCGGGCCCCAAGAGCCAACGTAGTCGATGTATTGTCGGTCATCGACATCATAAAGATAGGCGCCCTTTGCGCGAGAAAAAAACACAGGAGTTCCGCCTACGCCACGAAAGGCGCGTACCGGCGAATTGACGCCCCCAGGGATATGGCGGCAGGCGGCGGAGAAAAGCTCGTCGGATCGGCTCATGACAGACTCGGTAATAAAAGAATTCAAAAAAGGCGTGAGATGGCCTGCGCCTGTGCGGCGATGTCTGCTGCACTCCACAGATCACTGATGACGGCGACACAATCAGCACCTGCCGCAATCAGGGGAGCGGCATTATCTGCGTTAATGCCCCCTATCGCCACTACAGGACACCCAAGGTGGCGGGCGGAGCTCAGGATTGATAAAGCCGCCGGTTTGGCGGTGGGCTTGGTTGACGAAGCATAAAAGGCTCCGAAGGCGATATAGCTTGCACCCGCCCCGACAGCTGCTTCGGCCAGTGCGAGGGAGTCGTGGCAAGTCACGCCGATAATGGCATCCGAGCCTAGTCGCTTGCGGGCCAGCTGCAGCGAGTCATCTTGTTGGCCTAAATGAACGCCATCTGCGCCGACAGCAACACAGAGCTCGATATCGTCATTAATCAGTAGTGGCACCCGATAGCGCAGACACAGCATGCGCAGTGCCAGCGCTTCCTCCATTCGCCGAGCAGTATCATTCGACTTGTCTCGGTATTGCACGACGACGGCACCGCCCTTCAGTGCAGCCTCCACCGCAGCCAGCATGCGCCCAGCTAACAGTGGTGTGTCGGTAATGGCGTAGAGCCCCCGCTTCATGATGCCGACGACTCATTAGGTAATATACGCACGGGAAGATACTGCCCACTGTCATGAGGCCGATCCGCTCGCGCCAGCACGGTTTGCACGTAACTTTCTGCTTGAATAACGGCAGCTTTCAGCGAGAGCCCGCGGGCAAGACCGGCAGCCAACGCCGATGCCAGTGTGCATCCAGAACCGTGATATTCGCCCGGTAGGCGTGTGCTTTGGCTTTCGTGCAGTAGGCCGTCCGTGCCGTGTAGTTGATTAATAATTGTCGTGCCGGCCTCGTGCCCACCTTTCAAAAGAATATGACGAGCGCCAAGGTCTTGCAGTCGCTGAACGGTGGAGGGCAGGTTCTGAAGCTCCGCCAATCGACGCGCTTCAATTGAATTGGGCGTAATGACGGTAGTAAGTGGAAATAAGCCCAGCAGTCCTTGAGCCAGATCATCATCAGCTAGGCTGCCACCAGAGTTAGCCGTCAGTACCGGGTCCAGCACGACAGGAATGTC
>ERZ724516.2142-NODE-2142-length-11252-cov-4.786818_pt1 | contig 11252 bp, 7 predicted proteins | sample MGYA00376049_ERZ724516 | MGnify/ENA primary metagenome ERZ724516 (study PRJEB28724, sample SAMN07190886) | activated sludge metagenome | isolation source: activated sludge of sewage treatment plant in Hong Hong | place: USA: Christiansburg, Virginia | collected... | reverse complement strand
AGAGCGGCGTCAACAGCGCCCACCGATGGGGCAAATCTCTCAGGTATCGAGGACAAAAGCACTACTGCGAACCGCTTTGTCCATAAGCACGCTTAACCCCATCTGCCCTCATGGTATTTACCAAATACATCTACATAAATTTTCGACCGTAAGCTCTATTGTAGTTTACAATAAGCTACAACTTGATATATGTAGCTAAATAACAATATGAGTTACCGCTTAACAATTGATATTGACCCTCAGGGCGAACGCTGGGCGATGCTGCTGGATGGCAACGATATGCCTCTGTTTTACCCGACGCTATACAACACCACCAATCTGAGAAACGCGGGAAAAGCGACAAGCACCCAAGAGCTGCACCTGACCGCGATCAAGATACTCCACGAGTCCTGTGACATACAGGGCATCAAACTTACGGAGCGAATCCGTTCCAAGAATTTTCTGACCACAGGCGAACTGGATGGGCTGAGCGATGCCTGCCGCCAGAAGAAACGCGGAGTGAAGCAAAGCAGTGTGGTAAGCCTGAAAAATGGCCATGCCCACCCGATGGTGAAAGTAAATAGCACGACGCATTACACCTATCTTCGATGCATTGCCGCCTATCTAAAATGGCTTTGCGAAATATTGCTAGGAACAGAACGTTTCACCGCTGAAGCCAACAGAGCCATTGAGGCGCTTGTGGAAGGAATCAGGGCAAGAGGTGTTACTGGCGCATCGCGAGCAGGAGACGACGACACCCTCCGCGGGATGACTCAATCGCAGGAAACCAAGCTTTTCCAAATACTCCAGCCCGGTTCTGACATGAACCCCTTTACTGACGCTGGAGTACAAGTCCGTAACTATGTTCTCGCGAAACTAACCGCTCTCACTGGTTCTCGCGGGGGAGAAATCCTGAACGCCAGAACGTCGGACATCGACTGGGAAGCTGGCACATTGAGTATCGTGCGCCGCGCCGACAGCAAACAGGACCCCAGACGGAAGCAACCCCGAGTCAAGACCAATCAACGCGTACTTCCCTTGACGCAGGAAACGTTGACGGAGATTCGTACCTATATCGTCCACGTGCGCAAGCATATCCCTAATGCAGCAGCACACTCCTATCTCTTTGTGTCGCACAAGAGTGGCCCTACGCAAGGGCAACCGATATCGCTGTCGAGTCTTCAAGCGTTATTTGCCACCATTCGCCGCACTTACCCTGACTTGGACATCAGTGCCCACGACCTGCGCCATCGTTGGAACTGGCGCTACTCCGAGACAATGCAGCATCAGCAAAAAATCGGCTTCACCGAGGCCGAACAGTTGCGCAATGTCTTGGCTGGCTGGAGTCCGCAGTCAAAGATGGGGCAACGCTACAACAAAGCGTACATCCAGAAGAAGGCGTATGAAGCGATGCTTGCCGTTGCCCAGCAACGGGAGCTCGGGATGGAAGAATTGAAGAAGGCGAAGAAAACGCATGGATGACCTGAAGCGCGACTTTATCCCCAGCTCATCGAGGTCAGATGGTAGCCAAACCGAATCCTCCCGCCCGCAGGAATGGCGTATATCCCGAAACGGACTGAGATTCGATCTGCATGATGATACCTGGCCGCTCACCTCAAAAATGAAGCTTAACGTCAGTTTGCTCCGCAGCCATCTCTGCGCATACCCCACCCTGTTGAACGGGGCAATCCGCACCCTGGCGCATATGGCAGAAAATTACACTGCAGAGCATTGTGAAATCCAGATGCGCAATTTCGAGCAGTTCCTCGACTTCTCCCATCCCACTAGCGATGCCATCTCTGAAGCTGCCGTGGTCAACTTCAGAGACTTCACGCTCCGCCGAGACGGACACGATGGGAACGGCGTACAAGCACTCCGCCCATTCCTCACGCGCTGGAACGGACTGGGTCATCCTGGCATGACGGCCAGCCTTGTCGAGCGCATGAAGGCATGGAGGCTGAGCGGCTACGAGAAACACACCCGCGTTAATCAGCGCAAACCCAATGAAGGCCCTCTGGAAATCGACGAACAGCGCGCCCTTCAACTCGGAGCGCTTGCCGCTTACGAAGAGGGGCGGATCACGACCGACCGATATGCACTCTTTCGACTCTTCGACCTCACTGGCCGCCGTCGCGAGCAACTAGCTCAGTTGAAGTGGAAGGACATGGACGATTCGCGCTTCGAGGATGCGACACCAACCGCGCCTCCGCAAAAACTGCTGCTATTGAAGGTCCCCCGAATCAAGGCCATGCGTAAGTGGCGCGAGCATTTTAGGGCGGTTCCGCTCACCCAGGACGAATGGAACCTCCTCATAGTATTGCGAATGGAAGTTACCCACCGTTTCGATAAATTACTGGAGAGTTCTGGGCTGGCTCTTCAGGAGCACGACCGTCGAGCTATCCACAACGACCTGCCGATGTTTCCAGGTAGAAACCGACTTAGAAGATCGCTGGCCATAATCAGTGATCTGGCGGCGCGCGGCAAGCATGGCGATGCTATCGCCCTGCTGCGCAAGGAAGCAGCCTCGGATGCCTGGGAATCCTCACAAAAAGGCCTTCATCATTACTTCGACGATGTCATTATGGCAGCCAATGCGAGCAATCGCGTCGGCGAGCCGCTGACTGTGTTCCCTACGCGGCTACGCTACACCTTGCTCGCCAATCTGGAACGCCTGGGCTGCTCGCCGACGGTGATCGCCTTTAACCTTGACCACGATACGCTCCAATCCCTTGCAAGCTACTCCAAGAATGGCGCAGACCGCGCCGCACAGTGGAGCAAGGCAACGCTGGCAAGGATGGAGCGTTTGGCCGGGTTCTACGAAATCAATGTCGTTGATAGCGAGGCTAATGCGATCGGCGGCGACGACCCGGAAAATTCCCGCCTATTGATCGCTAAAGCCAAAGGCGGGGCTACTTGCGCTATCAAACGTGGCTGCTCCATGGGATCGATCCCTCGTTCTTGCTACAACGGCTGCCCACACTTCCAACCATGGGTGGATGGCCCGCACGAGGCCTTCCTCGAGGAACTACTAGCAGAGCGCAATGAATTCCTGATGCACCTCGATCCGGTGAAGGAGCGCGCCACCATTGAGGCTGCTGACGACCTGATCCTGGCGGTGGCAGCGACAATCCAACTATGCGAGGAGCGCCATCGGGAACAGGAAGAACAAGTCACGCGCCGGCAGGTACGCAGAGGAGCAAAACGATGACTGACAAAAGTACCGAGGACAACGGCAGCAATCCCCAGCTTACCCTTGTCGAGCGCGGCCCATGCATCGATAACCTTGGCAGCTTCATCAAGGAGGCCAAGGCGCTGACGGTGTTTGGGCCCGATCTTGACTGGCACCAGTGGCGATGGGCGGGCGTTGGTACATTCACCGCCCAGGGAGCCATGAAAGGGGGACGAAAAAAAATTATCGCCCCGGATCAGCTTCTGCACCCAGATTTTATCGACTTTGCAAAAGCATGCATTCGATACCGCGAAAGCGAAAACCCGAGCCAATCCAACCGCAAGAGCGAGCTTTGCGCATTGCGCCTGGTGGAGCGCGCCCTGCGCCAGGAAGGCGCGGGCGGCGACCCGACGCGAATTTCTTTACATACGCTTGATCTCGCCACGCAACTAGTACGCGAGACGTCTGATTCACAGGGCACCCGTTACAACCTTGGAACAGCCCTCGCTAGGCTAGCCAAGCTACTTAATCGAAAAGGTCTCACCCGCAACTCTGTTGGTTCATTCTCCAATCCGATAGAGCCCGACAACAGCCTGCATTTGCGTCTGGGTGACGACGCCGACCGGCACCGCCAGTCCAGGCTCCCGGACGAGCGCGCCCTTGCCTGCGCTGGCGCGGTATTCGCTGAAATCACCGAGCCAGAGCATCCAGAAAGCCACAGGGACGTGTTCGTGACGAGTTGCGTCACCTTGCTACTCTCCGGCAGCAAGCGCGGGAATGAACTCTTCGAGATGGAAACTGATGCTTTATATAGCGAACTCGACTCGGACAGAATAGAGCGCTGGGGCTTCCGTTGGCGTAGTTCCAAATCGAAGAATAAAGCGATGCGCATCTCTTGGATACATGAGGTGATGGAGCCTCATGCCCGTGAAGCCTTCCGCCGTATCTATGCCATCACTGAGGAACCCCGCCGTTTTGCTAGGTACTGCGAAGAACAACTGGCCCTGCGCGAGATAAATCCCAACGACCCGGGCCTGCGTTTCTACCGTCACGCCCTTTGCCCAGACGTTCCTGACAACCAGCCATTAACGAATTTGGAAGTCCTGGCTGCTCTCGGCTCTGAAAGCACGAATCCCGATATTCTCTCGAGCAAAGGCCTTTCGCGACAAAGTGATACTTACACCCTCGATAGCCTTTGGCAATGGGTGATGAACCGGCTACCACCAGGATTTCCCTACGTAAAAGGTGCCAAAAATAAGCACCTCAAGTACAGCGAAGCACTGTTCTGTATGCACCCTTTCCAGCTCAAGACCGGTGCAAAAAGTACTACTAACCCGCTTAGCGTATGGATGCCCTCCTTGGATACATTGACTCATTTGCTGAGGGGTAGGCAGAATTCCCCCTCGTTCTTTGAGCGTCACCGAGCGGAAGACGAAGACGGCAACCCACTTCGGCTCAAATCGCACCAGATTCGCCACCTGCTCGACACCATCTCCCACGAGGGCACCGGCGACGACTTCCTCGACGTAGCCTTCATCAATGCTTTTGCCGGGCGCGCTAAGGCATGGCAGGGCCGCACCTACGATCACTCGCGCGCGGAGGACAAGGCCGAGATCGACCGCTCCGCAACACAGCAGGCGGATGGTCGCAGCGCCCTGTTCGACCTTCCTGGGCCTTTAACTACGGAAACCCAGACCAAGCATTGGTCGGTTCGGCTCAAACCGCGCAGTACGGCAGACATTGAAATGCACTACCGCAGCGCTACGGTTGCCACGGTTTGGGGTGGCTGCGAGCACGACTGGTTGCTCAAGCCCTGCCCCTACAATCGCGACTGCCTCAACTGCAAAAGCCACGTCTGCATCAAGGGGTTCGGCCAAGACGACCAAGAACGGTTGCAACGCCTGAAAATGCTGTTAGACAAGATCGTTGTACAGCAAGGGCTTGCGCAGGCTGCGCTAGATCGTGGCGAGCCGGGCACCAATTTCTGGCTCGAATACCAGACGCTCTATCGCGAGCGCGTGGAAGAGCTGATCCGTTTACTTGAGGACCCCAACACCGCTGACGGGGCAGAAATTCGCCTTACCAACGCCACCGCCAACACCCACCTACATCGCGTCCTCCAGCAAAAGGTGCTTCTCGCGGTGGAAAGCCAACTGGACGAGCGTGATGCGGTCAACTATCTCTTGGCAGCCTACCAGGAAAACCGCGCCCTACCCCTGGAAACCACCATCCCCCTACTGGAGCACCACCATGGCGCGTAATCGCGTTTTTACCCAGACAGACATCGATGGCATCGTGAGCCTGATCCGCAATTGGCCTAAAGAAACGATCAAGTGGGGTGATATTTGCACTGCCGCAGAGCGGGTTCTGGGGTTCAAACCATCGCGCCAAGGCCTTAGCCAGCATGAGGCGATCCTGATCGCCTTTCAGTCAAGGAAGGGGCACCTCCGCATCCAGCCGAAGGAAGCATCGCCGATGCCCTCCAGCCTTGCCATCGCCTCTAAGCGCATTGCCTCGTTGAATGCCGAGAAGCGCGAACTGGAGTTGCAGATCAAGCAGTTACGTGAGCGTTTCAGGACGTGGCAGTACAATGCCCATGTCAAGAACATGACCGAAGAGGATCTGGACAAGCCCCTACCGATCATCGACAAGGATGTGTCTGAGTCAGAGAAGGACGAATACGGGAGGGTCAAGTGAACCAATCCGGACAACAGATCGCCAAGGAAAACATCGCCAAGTTCCAATCTTGGGTTGCCGAGCGTTGGACTTCAAATGATTGGCAGGACTACCTCCGCGGGGGAAAGCTAAACCGAAGCGAAATTGCTACCGAATGCACATTTGCCAAGTCGGTGCTACAACAGAATCCAGTCGTAAAACAGGCCTTGCAAGACCTGGAAGCCCAGTTGGAATCTCGCGGCATCATCCATCGTTCGCAAACCAGTTTCGAAGCTGCCAATGAGGCTGCGGGCGCATCTGCGATGGCAATCGACAAGCGGGTGATGGCCGCCACGTCGAAGGCTGAGGCACGGGTCAAGGTGCTTGAGGAACAGAACGCTGCACTCAAGGCCGAGGTGTGCGACCTGCGCGAGCAGCTGCGACGCTACGATCATCTGGATGATCACCTTGGCCGGACGGGAAGGCTGTTACCCGCATGAGCGATCTGACCGTGCAGCTGCACATTACATCGATTCGCAGCCGGGGCAGAACTGGTGGCGCGATCTTTTCCGGGATTACCGAATCCCGCCAGAGCTACGTCGCCAAATGCGACTATCGCCTTCTGCCGGATGCCTCTGTAATCTACAAGGGCCAAATCTGGACGATCACTGGACCAGTTACGCTACGCAGCGCCTTTGTCCGCAGTAGCGACCTCCTCCGTCACGAACAGGTCATTGAGGCCACCCACGCCGAGTTGCTGCGCCCTGCCGGTCGCAACATCATTGCGTGGATAGCCAACTCATCGGATTGCGCGGGGATCGGCCAAGTCAAGGCACAGAAGCTCTACGACCGCTTCGGGCCGGAATTGATGGACCGTATCGAGGCGTTCGACATGGCAGCCCTCGGTCAAGTCGTAAGCGAGGACGCGGCGCAACTTCTCTGCAATGCTTTCTCGAAGTTTAAGGTCGCCAGCGCCCTCCTCTGGCTGGATCGCATCGGCATGCACAGAAAAATAGGACAGAGCATAGTCAATTACTGGAAAGACAAGACACAAGAGAAGATTGAGGCCAATCCCTACGATCTAATTTCCTTCGAAGCCGACTGGAAACGGGTTGATGAATTCGCCCGTTCCCGCCTCGGCATCGCCGAGGAAGACATGCGCCGGCTGATCGGCGCGGTCGAGGAAGTATTGTATGGCAGCCTGAAACAGGGGCATACCTGCCTGCCAGTATCCGACGTGATGAGCCGCCTGACCCGTCTATTGGGCCGCCGGGAACTGGCCGAAAAGGCGATTAATCCATTGCCACATAATACTGCCGACCCTGGCGGTCCTTGTGACAGCCAGCCCTTCCGGCGAATCGACGGATTCCTTCAGCCGCATGGCACCTGGCTGATCGAGAGCTACGTCGCCCGACGACTGCATGAAATGGTTGTGGGCGAGAATGAGGCAGGACAGACAGGCCTCTTCTCCCAGATAGCGAACACCTCGAAGGGCATAGACCAGGTCATTGCCCGCTACGAGGCCGGCCATGGCATCACCCTGTCCGACGAGCAGCGCCAAGCCGTGCGAACCTCGGCGGCCAACCACCTGAGCTTGATCCTCGGTGGTGCAGGAACCGGCAAGACCACCGTGCTCAAGGCACTCTACGAGGCGCTGCAAGATCAGCGCCCCAACGTAACGATTTATCAGCTAGCCTTGGCCGGTCGGGCGGCGCAGCGCATGACCGAGGCAACGGGACGCGAGGGGATGACCATCGCTGGATTCCTCACCAAGATTGACCCGGCGCAGATCGAGATTGGCTCCGTCGTGGTCGTCGACGAAATGTCGATGGTTGATGTAATCCTGTTTTACCGGCTACTGCGCCACCTTCCATCTGGCGTGCGGTTGATCCTCGTCGGCGACCCAAGTCAGTTGCCCCCCATCGGCCCCGGCCTGGTACTGCATGCCCTGGCCGGCCTGCCGTCCATCCCGCAAACCGAACTCAAGGTGGTCAAGCGCCAAAGCAGCGAGAGCGGCATTCCACAAGTTGCTGCCGCAATTCGTGCTCACGAGGTTCCGCAATGGGCGAGCTATCAAGGCAATGGATCGGGCGTTGCCTTCGAGCCCTGTTCCCCAGTGCAACTTGAGGAAAGAGTGCTGGCAATCTACGAGGAACTGGGCGGGGATAATTGCGAAAACTCCGTGCAAATCCTGTCGATTACTAATGCCGATCTCGGCGGTGTGAAAAACCTCAACGAGGCGATCCACAGTCGATATCGGAGCGATGACAAGCTGGTGATGTGCCTGGATGCTGAGTATGGAACCGTCGCCGCGTGCTCGCTGGACCGGCTTCCGCTCCGCGTGGGCGACCAGATCATCTTCACCGAGAACGACTACACGCTTGGCCTTCGTAACGGCAGCCTCGGCAAGATCATCGAGGCATTGCCCGTGGAGGAAACGGATGATCCCTGCTGTCGATGCGACTTCGACGGAACGGAATACCTATTCAACTCAAGCCAGATTGAAGCCTTGCGTCACGCCTACAGCATCACGATCCACAAAAGTCAGGGCAGCCAGTTCAAGCGCGTGATCGTGCCGATCCGCACGTCCCGCCTGCTGGATCAGACCCTGATCTACACTGCCGTCACCCGGAGTATCGAACAGGTCGTTCTGGTTGGCGATCTAGACGCTGCAAACGAGGCAGTCAGGGCACCCGCCACAGCAGCGCGCAGGCATGTGGCATTGGCGAAGGTTCTGGTCGAGACAGGACGTAATCTAACCATTCAGGATCTTGACGGTAATGATTGCGGCGAAAACATGAAAGCTTGATGGCTGGCCGCTACGGGCTGGTTATGTCTCTAATCCCCGCGAAATATTGGCGGTCACGACCTTCGTCCCCTGCTCCCGACCTCCATGAGATCGGTGAGCCAGGCGGAGAAAGCTACCCGCAGGCCACGGCCTCGAGTTCGCAACGCAGCTTGCCAAGGATAAATTGTCAGTGGCCGGAAATACCGTCTTACCTCAGTAATAATGGTAACGCTCATGGATTCTGGTTCCTATCGGTGGCTCATACTGCCTTGACCAGCACGGTGGCGGAAAATGTCCAGTGCGCTCTACCAAACACCAGAAATTTCCGGCCCTGGACCTTGAAGCTGGCTTCGGGTTAACTGTTGTTGGCATCCCGCTTACTTCTCTTGGTTCGCGTGGGTTTATCGACGCCAGAGTTGCCGTCGAATCCAAAGGACTTTTGTACGGGTTGCACGGCCGACGCCAAGAATGACTGGTCGACCTGATCCTTCGCGCGCTGTGCGAGAGTGATGAACTGAGAGACAGTCTCCATTAGCGCACGTTCGCGTGCAGAGTGTTGGGGAGCCTGCAAAGGTTTCGGTTCGATTTCGGCCGATTCACCCGCTAGGCGAAATTGGCCAACGGCGCCAGGAACGATTTCAATTCCCAGGGTACGTGGGAGCATCTTCGGTAGTTCCAGGAACACGTCCAGGCCATCAAAGGTCCCTGCCATCCATGCGAACTCCGCCCAACCTATGTCGGCACCTGAGGTGTCCAACCAACTGAACTCCGGTCGCAGCAGTCGTTCGGCACCCTTGGCCGCCTTCAACCACGCTTTGTCCCAAGCGCGGGGGCCCGTCAGCGCGGCCATGGCACCGAACCAGGCTGCGGCTGTAGGCGCAAAGCCTTGCACACGCTGTAGAAGGAAGACGTGTGAAGTCCCCCTACCTACCTGAAAGGCCGCAGCGGCCAAGAGCAGACTATCGAGAGCTGATGGCACCACACCCCGATCCGAGTGCGCACGTTGCAGAATGTTCGAGGCGAGTCGGTTGAACGCGCCGACCCGCTCCTCGATTGAATCGCTCGTAAAACCTTGTGCTTCCTTAAGTATTAGCGGCGATGCCGAAGGAACATATTTACGGTCGTTGGCCTTGAAGTAGCCGACTCCCGCATCTAGTACGTAGCTGGCCGCCTCGGATGGAGGTAGGTTTTCTTTGATGTTGGCGCTAGCAATGGCCCACACAGGAAGTAGTTGTTCGATGCCAACTGGTCTACGCGCGAAACGCCTGTCACTCTCCAACTGTCGAAGTCTGTTGGTGCAGGTCTGAGTAGCCTCGTCGTGCCCCCAGATGAGGGCAGCTCGCGCAACTGGAGTGGTGAAGCACCCGGCAAACCGGGACAACGGCAGGTTCTGCAGGCTGGTTTCGCCCTCTATCTGGGACAGTACTTCGCCGACGGCGATGGAGGACCAGCGATCAGGCCGTTGCTCGCCAATGCAGGGGGTCTCTTTCTGCACCTCGAAGCGGCGCCAATCGCTGGCCAGGGCAACACGGCCATACTGACTGAGAGGCGACACTTCGTCGGCAAAGGTCCGTAACCAAGAGAAGGTTTCGGTAGCCGTCTCGTCAGGTATGACAATCAACGACGGCGTTCCGTAGCCACCCCTGTCTCGCGCACCTCGATAGCCAACAGCTAGCCTGGCACCGCGTGGAGCTAAGTCGGGTTGCATGCGGCGATCAAGATCTGGCGGTTGGTGTTCTCCCAGTAGTACATCGAGCAAATCTTCGCGGTCGATCGTCGCCCAGCGTATTTCGTCTTGCTTCATAATTTATCACCAGGAAAAAGGTCATCCAGTTCCATATGCCGAGGCTGAGCAAAGGCACTTTCCAGCCTCTGATTGGTTTCGCCGCTACGATAGGCGTTCAGGGCTGTCTTGGCTCGGGTGATGGCCGTAAAGCCTAAGCGGCTGCGATTTAGCGGATAGCTCGCCAATTCTTCAACCGCAAACAGGTGAACTGCTCGGAACTCAGTGCCCTTGGCTGCGTGGATAGTCAGCACATGGATGGGTTTGTTGCCACCGAAAGTGGAGTCTTCGTCGACTCCGTGTACGCAGACCTGCTTCGCCAAGTCGGTTTTGTTGAAGCGGGCGCGCAGGTCTTCCCGAGTTTCCCGCCTGCCGCAGAAAATGCCGATGGTGTCGTCCTTGAACGCGTCGAGCTGGATCTTGATCTTTTCGAACATTTTCTCGAACTGCTCGTCGCGGCTTGCGCACGGATGCATGTGCGCGCTCGATTCGCCTTGTGTTTTCAGATCGTAATTCGACATCGCCTCCAGGCTGTCCGCCGGATTATCTGGTGGCATGAGCCTGTCGGCGACCTTGGCGATTTTCTGGCCAATGCGAAAGTGCCGCTTCAGTGTATGGGGTTGCAAAGCCAGCTTCTCGATAGCTGATAGCCCATCTCTTGCATAAATCCCCTGACGCGCGTCGCCGCAGATGGCGACATTGTCGCTTAGAGACAAAAGGACTTCGAGTTCATCCGAGGTAAGGTCTTGTGCTTCATCGACAAAGATCGCACTGAACAGCTTTTTAGTTGGAAGCTTGGTATTAGCTTCACGCAGCATTTCAAGAATCGCTAGTCTCGCAGCATCATCGAAATCAACTCCTTTTGGAAGCGCACGTTG
>ERZ724516.2141-NODE-2141-length-11254-cov-5.017144_pt1 | contig 11254 bp, 11 predicted proteins | sample MGYA00376049_ERZ724516 | MGnify/ENA primary metagenome ERZ724516 (study PRJEB28724, sample SAMN07190886) | activated sludge metagenome | isolation source: activated sludge of sewage treatment plant in Hong Hong | place: USA: Christiansburg, Virginia | collected... | reverse complement strand
AGATCATCGTCGACGGGACCGAGCTGACCAACGACCTGAAGAACATCGACAAGGTCCGCAGTGAAGTCGGGATGGTGTTCCAGCACTTCAACCTCTTCCCGCATCTGACGATCCTGGAAAACCTCACCCTCGCGCCGATCTGGGTCCGCAAGGTCCCGAAGAAAGAGGCCGAGGAAACCGCGATGTACTTCCTGCAAAAGGTCAAGATCCCGGAACAGGCGCACAAGTATCCCGGCCAGCTTTCGGGAGGCCAGCAGCAGCGCGTCGCCATCGCGCGCAGCTTGTGCATGCGGCCGCGGATCATGCTGTTTGATGAGCCGACCAGCGCCCTTGACCCCGAGATGATCAAGGAAGTCCTCGACACCATGATCCAGCTCGCCGAAGAAGGCATGACGATGATCTGCGTCACGCACGAGATGGGCTTTGCCCAGGCCGTGGCGAACCGGGTGATCTTCATGGACCAGGGCCAGATCGTCGAACAGAACGAACCGAAGGAATTCTTCAGCAATCCGAAGTCCGACCGGACCAAGCTGTTCCTCAGCCAGATCCTGGGGCATTAAGCGCCGGAATTTTCGAAAATTCCGGACCGGAGCCTTCAAAGGCTCCGGCGCGATTTCTTCGAAGAAATCGCCCGCCCTACCGCCGGACCGGCTTGACCCGTGGCTCGGTGCTGCGGATCTGGCTGCCCGCGCCGTGGTCGGTGAACAGCTCCAGCAGGCTGGCGTTCGGCACCTTGCCATCCAGGATCGTCACCGCCCGAACGCCTTCGTCAATCGCCTTCAGCGCGGTTTCGGTCTTGGGGATCATCCCGCCCGAAATCACACCGTCCCGCGTCATCTGGCGAATCTCTTCGGGCGTGATGTTGGTCATCACCTGCCCGCTGGCATCCTTCACTCCCGGCACGTCGGTCAGCAAAAGCAGCCGGTCCGCCTGCAAGGCCCCCGCAATCGCCCCTGCCGCCGTGTCGCCGTTGACGTTGAACGTCTCGTTGTCCTTCATCCCCGTCGCGACCGGAGCGACCACCGGGATGATCCCCGCCCTGTAAAGGTCGCGCAGCACCTGCACGTTCATCTCGATCGGGCGTCCGACAAAGCCCAGTTCGGGGTCATCCGCCTCGCAGACCATCAGGTCGTCGTCCTTGCCCGAGATGCCCACGGCCCGGCCCCCGGCATCCATGATCGCCTGCACGATCCGCTTGTTCACCAGGCCCGACAGGATCATCTCCACGACCTGCACCGTGGCCTTGTCGGTCACCCTTTTGCCGCGCACGAATTCCGACTTGATCCCCAGCTTTTCCAGCATCTCGTTGATCATCGGCCCGCCGCCATGCACCACCACCGGATGCACGCCGACCTGCTTCATCAGCACGATGTCGCGGGCGAATTCCGCCATTGCCGCATCGTCGCCCATGGCATTGCCGCCGAACTTGACCACCACCACCGCGCCCTCGAACCTTTGCAGATAGGGCAGGGCCTCGGACAGCATCTTGGCGGTTGTCTTGGCGTCTTCGACGGTCAGGGTCTGCTGTTTCATGGGCACCTCCGGCTAAGTCGCCGCATACGGCTTTTCCGCCCTCCCGCCAAGACCATTCGGCCAAGCCTTGCCTTCCCCATCGGGTAGCGTAGCCTGCACCGGCAGAAGGAGCCCCCGATGACCGAACAGAAAACCCTGGTGTTGACAGGCGCAAGCCGGGGCATCGGTCACGCCACCGTCAAGCGCTTCTCGGCCGAGGGCTGGCGCGTCCTGACCTGCTCACGCCAGCCGTTCGATCCGCGCTGTCCCTGGCCCGATGCCGAGGAAAACCATATCGAGATCGACCTTGCCGATCCGAACAAGACCATCGCCGCCATCGAGACGATCAAGGCCAAGGTCAACGGCCGGGTTCATGCGCTGGTCAACAATGCCGGGATCAGCCCCAAGGGGCCGGGGGGCAAGCGGCTGTCCACGCTGGACACTGACCTGCGGACCTGGGGGCATGTCTTCCACGTCAACTTCTTCGCCAGCGTGATCCTTGCGCGCGGCTTGCAGGCGGAACTGACCGCGACAAAGGGTGCCATCGTCAACGTCACCTCGATCGCCGGGGTCCGGGTGCATCCCTTTGCCGGCGCGGCCTATGCCACGTCCAAGGCCGCCCTGGCCGCGCTGACCCGCGAAATGGCGCATGACTTCGGCCCGCTTGGCGTCCGCGTCAACGCCATCGCCCCGGGCGAGGTCGAAACCGCGATTCTGTCGCCCGGCACCGACAAGATTGTCGAAAAGCTGCCGATGCAGCGTCTGGGTCAACCGAAAGAAGTGGCGGACGTGATCTGGTTCTTGTGCTCGGACCAGTCCAGCTACATCTCGGGTGCCGAGATCGAGGTGAACGGCGCGCAGCACGTCTGACGCCCCGCTGCGTGCTGGGCCCCGTCGTCCTCCCGCAGCTTAGGCTGTGCTACAGCGCCCCTTTCCTGATTCGCAGGACAAGGTTAACGCCCGCTGCGCCCGCCGTGCGTCTGTACAGATGCCAGACAGATGCCAGACACAAGGCAGACAGCCGGAATGTTCGAAAAGTGCAAGAATTAACCCAACGATTCAAGGGGTTTCGGGGCCATCGGCCCCCCGGTCGCTGAACCACCCGATCTTTCCGCCTTCACGCTTTCCTAACCACCTTTCAGGGCCGCAGATACAGCTTGCCGTCCCGCTCGTACCGGGTCGGGATCGAGGCCCGGTCCACCTCTCCCAGAAGTGTCAGGTAGATGTCTTTCAGCATCTCGGGCGACTGGAAGTGAAAACAGTGGTCGGCGTTGGTCAGCCCGGCGAAATCCTCGCGCCGCTCGTCGTAGTAGACCCCGACATCGACATTCACCGCCTTTGACGGAGCGCTTGCCGGCAGTCCGATCCGCCCCACCCTTGGGGCCACGCCCACCCGCTTGGCCCCGGATATCGACAAGACGGCGTCAAAGGGGTTGGCATAATTCGTCAGCCGCACACAGTGCCGGTACAGCGACGCACTGACCGCCGACGGCCCCATCGAATCGGCGCTGACATCGGCGGCCAGCAGCATCACCTGCCCCAAGGACCAGCCATGCTGCACCAGTGCCGGGCGGTCGTCGGCATCGTCAAACGCCTCACGCAGGACAAACGCCCCCATCGAATGCGCCAGGACATGCGTGCTGATCGCGCAATCCGGGGCCTGGATGCGGGCAAAGGGCACGACGGCGTCGGTCACCAGCCGAAGGGCCGTCAGCTTGGCGTCGGTCCGATCCTCCAGATAATTCAACGCGGTATCGGCGCAGGGCCAGTCGAAACTGACCACCGCTCCGGCATAGCCCAGCGAGTCCAGCCCCTTTCGGATCAGTCGATGCCGCTTCAGGATCAGCGGCAGATCGGTGTTGAAGCCGTGGATATAGATCAGCACTTCACCGGTCGGACGGCCAAGCGGATCGGTCCCGGTCCTGGCAATGTCGATGACCTTGCGGAACCAGTCGCCGCGCGCAATCGCCATGTCCGGCTTGTGGCTGCTGGCAATTGCGGGGATTTCCAGGAATTTCGTCGGTCCGGGATTGGTCCCGAACGCCCCGCCGGATGTGTTGCGGGCACAGAAGATGTAATCCATCGCCAAAGCCTCCAATCGGGTCGGTTCAAATGCCTCGCCAGACTACCACCGAACCGCCCCCGGTCCAAAGCCTTTGCCTTGACCTGTCGCTCTGGCATAAGGGCGCATCCTGAAAGGCATGGGCATGCTTGACGACTCCGACGACGATATCCACCCTCTCTTCCACGGTGCCCCCAAGGGGGTAGAGTTCCGCAAGCTGCGCAAACGTCTGGTACAACAGGTGCGCGAGGCGATCGACACCTACGGCATGGCCCGTGCCGGTGACCGCTGGCTGGTCTGTCTTTCCGGGGGCAAGGACAGCTATACCCTGCTTGCGATCCTGCACGAGCTGAAGTGGCGCGGCCTCTTGCCGGTGGACCTTCTGGCCTGCAACCTGGATCAGGGCCAGCCCGGCTTTCCGGCGACTATCCTGCCGGAATTCCTGACGAAAATGGGCGTCCCGCATCGCATCGACTATCAGGACACCTATTCCGTCGTGATCGACAAGATCAAGCCGGGCGGCACGATGTGTTCGCTGTGTTCGCGTCTCAGGCGCGGAAATCTTTACCGGATCGCGCGCGAAGAGGGGTGTTCGACCGTCATCCTTGGCCACCATCGCGATGATATCCTTGAAACGTTTTTCATGAACCTCTTCCATGGCGGGCGTCTTGCCAGCATGCCCCCCCGCCTTCTGAACGAGGACGGCGATCTGTTCGTCGCCCGCCCCCTGGCCTTTGTGTCCGAGTCGGATTGCGCGAAATTTGCGGCTGGAATGGCCTATCCGATCATCCCCTGCGATCTGTGCGGCAGTCAGGAGGGGTTGCAGCGCGCGCAGGTGAAACGGCTTCTCGACGATTGGGAAATACGCTCGCCCGGGCGTCGTCAGATCATGTTCCGGTCGCTGATGAACGTGCGCCCCTCGCATCTGGCCGATCCCGAGTTGTTCGATTTTGCCGGGCTGGTGGCCGCCAGTGCGGGACTCTCTCTGGCAGATAGCGAAAATTCTTCGCAACTTTCGGCTGAGCGTTAAGGAACTGATCAGGAACATTCGCCTAGCTTGACCCCGAAGAACGCGGCGTGAACACCGCGGGCCCAATTGGGGGGAAAGCTGCATGACCCTGTCCGTCGCGACTGTCGCGGATCGCCTGAAACGGCCGAACGTCCTGTTGTTTCTTCCGGCCTTCATCCTGGGCGCGCTGTGGCTTGGCGGGCCGTCCGGTGTCATCGCGGCGGCGCTGGTCCTGTCCGGTCTGGTGGTCTGGGTCCAGCGCACGACCAGCCTGTCCGACAGCCTGCCAGTGTGCGATCAGGTCGGGGCAGCGCTGGATCGCGCGCTGCGGGACGGGGCCCCTACGGGGGCGTCAACCGGCTGCATCGTGTTGCAATTCGACGATTCCCTGCGCCTGTGCGACCGGCTTGGCCGGGCTCGCCAGTCCGAAATCCTGGCCGCCTCGATCAGCCGACTGCGCGGGGCGATGCGGCCCGGCGACCGGCTCTATGCGCTGGAAGATGGCAGTCTGGCCGTCGCCCTTGGTCCGACGCTTCGCCTGGACCTGGAGGCGATGTTGCGCATCGCAGGCCGTATGCAGCTAGTGGTCCAACAGCCGATGCAGTTGCAGGGCGGCGCGGTCCAACTGACCTGCTCGGTCGGGTTCTGCCCGGCGCGCAGCGTGCCGGGGGCGGGTGGCCGTGCGATCCTTGATGCCGCGCAGATCGCGGCGGACGAAGCCATGCGGCACCGCCCGGCGGCACTGCGGGCCTTTACCCCCGACCTTGCGCAGGTCCGCCAGGCCCGCGATGCGCTGCGTGCCCGTTTTGCGGCGGCGGTGGAAGCAGGGGAAATCCGCGCCTATTTCCAGCCCCAGGTCAGCACCGACAGCGGCGAGGTGACGGGGGTCGAAGCGCTGGCGCGCTGGCATCATCCTGATCGCGGCCTGCTTGGCCCCGGCGACTTTCTGCCCGCCATCGACGGCACGGAACTGATGGACCAGCTTGGGGAAGTGATGCTGGATCAAGGGCTTGCCCTGCTGGCCGCCACCGATGCGCTTGGGGTGCGGATACCGGCCGTGTCGGTCAATCTGACAGCGCGCGACCTTGGCGACGGCCAGCTTCCCGACCGGATGCGCTGGGCGCTGGACAGGCATGGGCTGACACCGTCCCGCCTGACCGTCGAAGTGCTGGAATCGGTCGTCGCGCAATCTGGCGACGACAGTATCGCCCAGGTCATTGCCCGGCTTGCCGACCTTGGCTGCGGAATCGATCTGGACGATTTCGGCACCGGCAACGCCTCGATCACCACGATCCGCCGGTTCAACCTTACCCGGCTGAAGATCGACCGCAGTTTCGTGCGCAACGTCGATACCGACCGGGACCAACAGAAATTCGTGACCGCCGTGCTGGCCCTGGCCGAGCAGCTTGGGCTGGACACACTGGCCGAAGGCGTGGAAACCCAGGGCGAACACGCCATGCTGGCGCAACTGGGCTGCGGCCATGTTCAGGGCTTTGTCCTGGCCCGCCCGATGCCAGCGGACGACCTTGCGCTGTGGCTGCGACAGCACCGCGAACGGCTGGACCGGGCCCTGCGGATCGGTGTCGGCATGGGGGCGGCACCCTTGGGACAGGCGCGCCGCGCTGCGAATTGATCGCGGGCGTCCCCTGTCGCAGGGCGAAAGCGCTTGACCTTTGCCTGCCCCTGTCGTTGAAGCACCGCTGATCCCTGATCATGCTTGGGTGGCGGGCCGATGGAAGAACAGAATAACAAGAACCTGATCCTGGCGATGGTATTGTCCGCCGCCGTGATGCTTGTCTGGTTCGTCTTTTTCCCGCCGCAGGAGCCGCCCGTCGACCTGACGACGCCGACCACGGCCGAGCAGGCCGGGACCGACGTTGCCGCCACAGCCGACGCCTCGACAGGCGACGCGCAGGCGGTGGAGCCGGTGCCCGAAGCCCCGCGCCTGACCATCGACACGCCGAAACTGGGCGGCACCATCTCGCTGCAGGGCGGGCGGATCGACGATCTGTCGCTGAAGACCTACCGCGAGACGCTGGAGCCGGGATCGGCGACCGTCCGGCTTCTGACCCCGGTGGGGCAGGACCTGGCCTACTATACGCTGTTCGGCTGGGTGAACGGCACCGGGCTGGACGCAAGCGACGTGCCCGGCGCGATGACCGAATGGACCCTGGCCAGCGGCAGCACGCTGGCCCCGGATCAGCCGGTGACGCTGACCTGGTCGAACACCAAGGGCCTGACCTTCAGCCGGGTGATTTCGGTGGACAAGGACTATATGTTCTCTGTCACCGACACGGTCACCAACGGCTCGGCGGCGACCGTCACGCTGCAACCCTACGGCCTGATCGCCCGGCGCGGGTTGCCCAAGCTGCAGAACATCTTTGTCGTCCATGAAGGCGCGGTGCAGCGGGCCGATGGTGAGCTGACGGAAACCGACTACGACGACCTGACCGCCTTTGAGGTTGATCCCACCGAAGGCCTGCCCGCACAGGTGACGTCGGCGACCACGGACGGCTGGGTCGGCTTTACCGACCATTACTGGATGACCACCCTGATTCCCGAACAGGGCAAGCCGTACAAGCAGGTCCTGAAATACGATCCCGCCCGCAACGAATACCTGGCCGACGTGCGCCCCGCTGCCGTCAGCCTTGCCGCCGGCGCCGAGACGACATCGACCATCCAGCTGTTCGCCGGGGCCAAGGAATGGGCCACGATCCGCGCCTACGAGACCGAAGGTGGGATTGCGGGCTTTCTGGACAGCATCGACTGGGGCTGGTTCTTCTTCCTGACCAAGCCGATCTTTGCCGTCCTGCACTGGCTGAACCAGCTTATCGGCAACATGGGCCTGGCGATCATCGGGCTGACCTTCTTCCTGAAATTCCTGGTCCTGCCGCTGGCCTACAAGTCCTACGTCTCGATGGCCCGGATGAAAGAGCTTCAGCCGGAAATGGAGGCGCTGAAAGAGCGCACGGGCGAGGACAAGCAGAAGCTGCAGCGCGAGATGATGCAGCTTTACAAGGACAAGAAGGTGAACCCGGCCGCGGGCTGCCTGCCGATCCTGATCCAGATCCCGATTTTCTTTGCGCTCTACAAGGTGATCTTCGTCACCATCGAACTGCGCCATGCGCCGTTCTTTGGCTGGCTGAACGACCTCTCTGCGCCGGATTCCTCGTCGCTTTACAACCTGTTCGGCCTTCTGCCGTGGGACGCCCCGGTCACCGGATCGTTCCTGCACCTGATCTTCATCGGCGTGCTGCCGATCCTGCTGGGCATCACCATGTGGCTGCAGCAGAAGCTGAACCCGGCGCCCTCGGACCCGGTGCAGCAGCAGATCTTTGCCTGGATGCCCTGGGTATTCATGTTCATGCTGGGCGGCTTTGCCAGCGGTCTGGTGGTCTACTGGATCACCAACAACACGATCACCTTCGTGCAGCAGTACCTGATCATGTGGAGCCACGGAAAGCGGCCCGACATATTTGGCAACATCCGCGCCGCCAAGGCCGCCAAGGCCGAGGCCAAGGTCGCCACCCCGGTCCCGGTGCCGCCGAAAAAGGGCAAGAAGTGACCGCGGCGACGATAGGCAGGGTGGCCCACCTGGTGCGCCACCCGATCAAGTCCGCCGGGTTCGAACAGGTCGAAATGGCCGCGCTGACGGAAGGCGCGGCCTTTCCGTTCGACCGGGTCTGGGCCGTGGCCCACGCCGCTGCGCGTCTGTCTGACCCTTTGGCCTGGGCGTCGAAACTTCAGTTCCTGCGCGGCTGGGCCTCGGCCGATCTCATGGCGATTTCGTGCCAGTCGGACCCCGATGCGCGGCAGGTGACCTTGTCGCATCCCCGGCGCGAGACCGCCCGTTTCCGCCCCGATGACCCGGCGGATGCCGCCCGGCTGATCGACTGGCTGCGCCCCCTGTGGCCGGAAAACCGCCCCGAGCCTGCGCAGGTGGTCAGCCTTCCGGGGCAGGCCTTCACCGATCAGGATCAGCCACTGGTGTCGATCAACTCGGTTCCGTCGCTGGCCGACCTGTCGGCGCGCATGGGGCAGGACCTGTCGCTGCACCGCTTTCGGGGCAACATCTGGGTCGACGGGTATGCGCCCTGGGCCGAACTGGACCTGATCGGGCAAGTGATCACCATCGGCACCGCCCGCCTGCGGGTCGAAGAACCGATCGGACGCTGCCGCGCGACCGGGGCGAACCCGGTGACCGGTTTGCAGGATGCCGATACGATGGCCGCGCTGGACTCGCAGTTCGGCCACACCGATTTCGGGGTGTTCGCCCGGGTGATCGGCAGCGGCACCGTAGCCCTGGGTGATGAGGTCCGCAGATGAGCATGACATTTTCGCTGGCCGCCGAGCCCGAGGACGAAGACCGCGAGACGGGGCGCCTTTTGTTCGCCGGGCCGGTGACCTTTGTGAAGGGCGTGGTGGCGATGCCCGGCCTGCCCCCGGCGGACCGGGTCGAGGTCTGCTTTGCCGGGCGCTCGAACGTCGGCAAGTCCAGCCTGATCAACGCATTGACCGGGCGCAAGACCTTGGCGCGGGCGTCGAACACGCCGGGCCGCACGCAGGAAATCAACTACTTCGCCCTGGGCGAGGCGCGCTATCTGGTCGACCTGCCCGGCTATGGCTATGCCGAGGCTCCGGTCGCCATCGTCGCCAAATGGCAGGCGCTGCTGAAGCAGTACCTTGCGGGTCGCCAGACCCTGCGCCGCGCCTTCGTGCTGATCGACGCGCGGCATGGGGTCAAGGCGGTGGATGACGAGATCCTTACCCTGCTGGACCGCAGCGCCGTGACCTTTCAGGCGGTGCTGACCAAGGTCGACAAGATCAACAAGGTCGAGCGGGACGCCGTGATCGAGCAGGTCAAGGGCGCGCTGGCCAAGCATCCGGCGGCCTACCCCGAGATCGTGGTGACCAGTTCCGAAAAGGGCGAGGGCATCGAAACCCTGAGGGCGCTGATCGCTACGCTGGAGTAAGGGGCCGATTTCTTCAAAGAAATCGGTCCGGAATTTTCGAAAATTCCGACGCTAACGACCGGCGTCGTGATCGGGATCGGCCCCGGGGACCGGGTCATAGCCATGTCCGCCCCAGGGATGACAGCGGCAGATGCGATGCGCGGTCAGGTAGCCGCCCTTCAGCGCCCCGTGCCGGTCCAGCGCCTCCAGCGCATAGGCCGAGCAGGTGGGCTGGAACCTGCAGCCATGACCGACCCAGGGTGACAGGACCAGACGGTAGGCCCGGACGGGAAGGGCCAGGACCTTGGCCAGCGGGGTCATTGCGGGCGGTCGCCGCGCGCGCGATGCACGCTGGCCAGCGCCTGTTCCAGATCGCCCTGCAGATCGGCGTAGGGGCGGGTCACCGTCACCTCGGGCCGGGCGACCAGCACATAGTCCCATCCCGGACGGGCAAGCCCGGTCAGCACCTCGCGCGCCAAAGCGCGCAACCGCCGCTTGGCGCGGTTGCGCAGGACGGCATTGCCGATCTTCTTTGAGGCGGTGAAGCCGATGCGGATTCCGGGTTGGCCATCGGCCCGGTCCCGGGCCTGCAGCAGGAACCCGTTTGTTCCCTGTCGCCGCGCGCTGGCGGCCTTAAGATAGTCGGATCGCTTGCGAAGCACGCAAACGGAAACCGCCGGGAATCCCGCAGGTGAACCGGCGCTGTGGCCTTCCCCATGGGTTTCCGGCGGTGTCATGTCGCTACCCCGACGCCCCGCAGGGCGCGCGATCAGGCGGTCAGCTTGTGACGGCCCTTGGCGCGGCGAGCGGCCAGAACCAGACGGCCGTTCTTGGTGGCCATGCGGGAGCGAAACCCGTGGCGGCGCTTGCGAACCAGGTTCGACGGTTGAAAGGTGCGCTTCATCGCGGCTCTCCATAAGACGTGACCCAAACCCGGCGGATTCGAGGGCCTGTAACTTGAAGCCCGTCCTTTACGGGGGGGTGAAGTCCAAGTCAACGCATTGGGCGAGGAATTCCTGCAACATTTCTGCGCGCGACCGTCGGAAATGTTTCAGCAGGCGGTCAGCGGCACGGCTTTGGATCAATGGGGCGTGATCCCCCTGTGCAGCGACGTTTCCTTGGGCCATGGTCCCCGCCTGTGCAAGGCCCGCCTACGCTTGGAAAGTCGAACCTCATGCCGGTCGAGACCCCTGTCGATGCCGACCCCCGCGCCGGGTGGTCGCGCAAGCTGCCGATTCTGGCGATCCTGCTGGTTGCCGTCACCGGGGCCGTGTTCTTTCGCGACCAGCTGAGCTTTGACACTCTGGTCCGCCACCATGAGACGCTGATCGCCTTTCGCGACGCGCATTACCTGGCCACGGTCGCCACGTTTCTGGTGGCATATGTCGCCATCGTGGCGCTTAGCCTGCCCGGTGGCACAGTGGCGACACTGACGGGCGGGTTCCTGTTCGGGCTGTTTCCCGGCGTGTTCTACAACGTCATTGGGGCGACGCTGGGGGCGGTACTGATCTTTCTTGCCGCGCGCTCGGGCTTTGGGGCCCGGCTTTCGGGCCGGCTGCAATCGGGGGACGGCAAGGTCGCCCGGCTGATTGCGGGCCTGCGCCGGAACGAATGGTCGGTCCTTTTGCTGATGCGGATCGTGCCGGCCGTGCCGTTCTTTCTGGCCAACCTGATCCCCGCCTTCACCGGCACCCGTCTGTCCGTCTATGCCGCCACGAC
>ERZ724516.2140-NODE-2140-length-11256-cov-4.295420_pt1 | contig 11256 bp, 9 predicted proteins | sample MGYA00376049_ERZ724516 | MGnify/ENA primary metagenome ERZ724516 (study PRJEB28724, sample SAMN07190886) | activated sludge metagenome | isolation source: activated sludge of sewage treatment plant in Hong Hong | place: USA: Christiansburg, Virginia | collected... | reverse complement strand
CCACCATCCACGCCTACACCAACGACCAGGTGACCGTGGACGTCCGCCACAAGGACCTGCGCCGCGCCCGCGCCGCTGCCGCCAACATCATCCCGACCAAGACCGGCGCCGCCAAGGCCGTTGGCCTGGTGCTGCCGCAACTGGTTGGCAAGGTCGATGGTTTTGCCCTGCGCGTGCCGACCATCAACGTTTCGCTGGTCGACCTGACCTTCACTGCCGACCGCGCCACGACCAAGGAAGAAATCAACGCCTTGATGACGACCGCTGCCAACGGCCCGCTGAAGGGCATCATGGAAGTGAACAACGAACCGCTGGTTTCAAGCGATTTCAACCACACTACGGTCTCCACCACCTTCGATGCGACGCAGACGCGTGTCATCAAGAGCGAAGACGGCTCAGTGCTGGTCAAGGTTCTGGCCTGGTATGACAACGAGTGGGGCTACTCCTGCCGCATGATCGACGCCGCCCGCGCCTGGATGCAGGCAAAGTAACAGCAAAATCCCTCACCACAGAGGCACAGAGACACAGAGGAAAACCATGATTGTCTCTGTGCCTCTGTGTCTCTGTGGTTAATGGTTCTTCGACATAGTGACCAAACCACTCCGCATTGCCATCAACGGCTACGGCCGCATCGGACGCTGCTTCCTGCGTGCGCTGCATGAGTCGCCGTGCCGCGAACACCTCACCGTGGTCGCCATCAATGAACCGGCCGCGCTGGAGAGCATTGCCTACCTGACCCAGTTCGATTCGACGCACGGGCGCTTCCCCTCCACCGTCGCCCTGCAGGGCCAGCAGTTGCTGATCGATGGCCAGGCCATTGCCGTCAGCCACGAGACAACGCCTGAAGCGGTGAACTGGAAGGCGCTGGGCATTGATCTCGTCGTTGAATGTTCCGGCCACTACAGCACGCGACCGGAACTCGAACGTTTCATCGCTGCCGGCTGCCCGCGCCTGCTGCTTTCGCACCCGGCCAATAGCGCTGCCGATGTCGATGCCACGATCGTTTATGGCATCAATCACGAGTCACTGACCGGCTCGGAGAAAATCGTCTCCAACGCCTCCTGCACCACCAACGCCGTAGTGCCGGTGCTCGATCTGCTGGCGCGCGAGATCGGCATCGACCATGTGCTGCTGACCACCCTGCATTCGGTGATGAACGACCAGCCGCTGGCCGATGGCTACCACCACGCCGACCTGCGCCGCACCCGCTCGGCGATGCACTCGATCATTCCGGTTTCCACAGGGCTGGCGCGCGGCGTCGAGCGTCTGTTGCCGGCCATTTCCGGCCGTGTGCAGGCCAAAGCCATCCGCGTACCGACCCCCAACGTCTCGGCCATCGACATGGTGATAGACGCCAGTCGCCCGATCACGGTCGAAGCCGTCAACACCCTGCTGGCCAACGCAGCCGCCGGCCCGTGGCAGAAGCTGCTCGCCTACACCGACGCCCCGCACGCCTCGGTCGATTTCAACCACGACCCGCATTCGGCGATCATCGACGGCAGCCAGACCCGGCTTGCCGGCCAGCACATGCTCAATCTGCTGCTGTGGTTCGACAACGAGTGGGGGTTCGCCAACCGCATGCTCGATGTCGCCTGCCACTGGCGCAACCGAATTTCCTAAACCTTCTCAGCCCCGTCTTCTCTCAGGAGTCCGCAATGAACGTTCTCAAACTCGCCAATCTCGACGTCAAGGGCAAGCGCGTCTTCATCCGTGCCGACCTCAACGTGCCGCAGGACGACGCCGGCAACATCACCGAAGACACCCGCATCCGCGCCTCGCTGCCGTCGATCAAATACTGCCTCGAGAACGGCGCGGCGGTGATGGTTACCTCGCACCTCGGACGCCCGACCGAAGGCGAGCTGACCCATGAAGACTCGCTGACGCCGATCGCCGTGCGCCTTGGCCAGCTGCTGCACAAACCGGTGCGCCTGATCGCCAATTGGGTTGATGGCGGCTTCGAGGTCGCGCCGGGTGAAGTGGTACTGCTCGAGAACTGCCGCTGCAACAAGGGCGAGAAGAAGAACAACGACGAACTGGCGCAGAAGATGGCCAAGCTCTGCGACATCTACGTCAACGATGCTTTCGGCACCGCCCACCGCGCCGAAGCCACCACGCACGGTATCGCCAAGTTTGCCCCGGTCGCCTGTGCCGGCTTCCTGATGGGCGGCGAGATCGACGCCCTTTCCCGTGCCCTCGAAAACCCGGCCCGCCCGCTGGTGGCCATCGTCGCCGGCGCCAAGGTCTCGACCAAGCTGACCATCCTCAAGTCGCTGGCCGACAAGGTCGACCAGCTGATCGTTGGCGGCGGTATCGCCAATACCTTCCTGCTCGCTACCGGCAAGCGCATCGGTGAATCGCTGGCCGAGCCGAACCTGGTCAACGAAGCTCACACCATCATGGACATCATGAAGGAGCGCGGCGCCGAAGTGCCGCTGCCGGTTGACGTCGTCGTTGCCGACGAAGTCTCGTCAATGGCCCGTGGCGCCAAGGTATCGGTGGATGAAGTTGGCCCGCACGACCGCATTCTCGACGTCGGCCCGAAGACCGCCGCCAAGCTCGCCGACATCATCGCCCACGCCGGCACCATCGTCTGGAACGGCCCGATCGGCGTCTTCGAGCACGACCAGTTCGCCGGCGGCACCAAGATGCTGGCCTCGGCCATCGCGCACTCGACCGGCTACTCGCTGGCTGGTGGCGGCGACACGCTGGCCGCCATCGCCAAGTTCCACATCGCCCAGGACGTGGACTACATCTCCACCGGCGGAGGCGCCTTCCTCGAGTTCCTCGAAGGCAAGAAGCTGCCGGCGATCGAAGTACTGGAAAGCCGTGCCAACGGTTAAGTGTTCTGCCTTAAGCGCTGCAAATAGAGAGGCCGCCTATGGGCGGCCTCTCTATTTTAACGGGGAAAAATGCTGATGTACTTCTCCGGACTTGTCATTTAGGATGTCGGCTACCGGCCAGATTCGGCCAGTCGCCTTCTCCCAATAACGGTCATTAGAGCGACGCCTGCGCTCCGAAACCTGCCGGATGACCTACTTCAGGACGTCGGCCAATCCTGCCGATCAGCCACTCTAAAATTTTGCTACAAGCTGTCATGGCCATGATAGGTAGAAGCTTGTCGTGGCGCGCCGGAGCCAAGAGCCAATGACGAAAGCATCGGAAACAAGCGCCGCGTGAGTTCACCGATCAGAGGCGCGACCACTGCGGCCGCAAGGATGACGAGTGTCGAAGGAATATGCAGGTGCATAGGATGGTTGGGTGTAAGTGGCGCGACCTCAATGAGGCCGCTTAGTCCTCGTGATCGTGGAAGTGAATCACGCCCGCGTGACCGAGCGCCCGGCTTGCGATCAGGAAACACGTCGCCGATTCAGCACAGCTCGGGAGCACTACCACCTTCTTGGCGCCGGCTTCGCGGCGATACACGGTCTTGCCTTCCTTGATGGTTTCCATCACTTTGATGTCGGCAATCTTCATCGGGTCGATGGTGAGCGGGTTGGCGTCAAGCACCGCAAAGTCGGCGAGTTTGCCCACCTCCAACGAGCCCTTCGATCTTTCCTCGAAGTGCTGGTATGCCGACCAGAGCGTATGGGATTTGAGCGCTACCAGCGGTGTGGTGCGGTGCTCCTCGCCGAGAACCTGCCCGCTACGCGTTACGCGGGTGACCGTGGCCGAGATAACACGCATCGGATCGGGCATCGCCACTGGCGCGTCGTGATGCGAAGTGAAGATCATGCTCCGCTCAAGCGCCCACCCGGTGGGGGAGATGTTGACGGCCCGCTCGGCGCCCAGCACCGAATCGCGGTGCCAGTCGCCCCAATAGAACGTGTGCATCGGGAAGAACGACGGAATCATGCTGAGTTCCTTGAAGGCCTCTATCTGGTCCAGGCGCGCGGTCTGCGCGTGGATAGCGACCGTACGCCGATCAGCCATTCCGTACTTCTTCTCGGCCAGGCGCACAGCGGCGATGAACTGGTCGGCGGCGGCATCGCCATTCACGTGGGCCAGTAGTTGCCAGCCGCTCTTAAAGGCGAGATCGACGAATCCGTTGACCTGCTCGTCCTTGAACTGGGCATAGCCCCGGTAGTTCGCTGCCTGGCCCTCGGGCACCTTGAAATACGGCTTGGTTAGCCACGCGGTCTTGCCCTGCGGTGAACCGTCGAGCGTCACCTTGGCACCGCCGATGCGGAAGCGCTGCGCGTAGGTTCGCGACAACAGGGGCGCCTTGATGATGCCCGGGTCCACGGCGATGTCGGGGTACGCCACGACGTCGATATCCAGCCCGCCGGCTTTCGCGACGATGCTCATGGTCGACACGGAGCCAGCCGAGGCCCGGCCCTCCTGCGCGGTGGTGTAGCCGAAGCTCTTGTAGAGTTCGACGCCGGCCTTGAACAGCGCCTTGTTCGCATCGGGACTCAGCTTGCTCAGCAGAGTGAAGAATGGCCCGAAGAACGCAGCCTCCTCCAGCACGCCGTCGGGCTTCTGGCCGCCGCTCATGCGGCGAATCAGGCCGCCCTGCGGATCCTTGGTGCCTGCATTGATCCCGACCAGTTCCAGCGCCTTGCTGTTCATCGCACCTAGGTGACCGGACTGGTGAACGACGACGACGGGCAGCTCGCGCGAGACCTTGTCGAGGTCATCACGAGTGGGGTGCCGCTGCTCCTTGAGTTGGGCATCGTCGTAGCCGAAACCGACGATCCAGCCGTACTTCTGCGTGAGCTTGGTGTTCTGCGCGGCCCATGCCTTGAGGGCCACCTGCATCTCGGCGATGTCGTTCACCGTGCCGTCCGGGTGCGGCAGCAGGTTGGCCGAGATGGCCTGGATGCCCGCGTTGAACACGTGGCCGTGCGGATCGACGAAGCCCGGTACGAGCGTCCTTTCACCCAGGTCAACGAGCCGGGTCTTGGCGCCCTTCATCTTCATCACCTCGTCGCGATACCCGGCGGCGACGATGCGCCCGCCACGGACAGCGAGGGCCTCCACCTGCGGCTGGAACTCGTTGACGGTGACGATGGTGCCGCCGCTGTAGATGGCATCGGCGGGTGTCACCGGGCCCGCGAGCGCAAGCGATTGTACAAAGCCTGCGGCAATGGCCAGGAGGATAGCCGAAGGGCGTGGCAAACAGGTCTGCTTCACTTCTGGGTCTCCCGTTCTATGTCGCATGGAGAATCTTGATTTATTCAAACCGAAGGCGAGATCTCTTCACCGCAAAGTTGCATGCGAGCCCAACCCGGCATGCCGTGTCAATTATGGGCAGCTTACCGTCCTACGGTTTCCGGATAAAGGCCGATCTGCTGGGGGAATCGTTGGCCGAGCAACACCTGATAGCCAAATCGCCCGAACGGCCGCTCCAATCCATGACCTGCCGCTGGAACGGTGAAGCCATGAATGACAACAATGGGTCGATAGCCGACACCTCCCAAATCAACACCCTCGTCCCCCAAGCCCCATTTTTTTCGCCCCAGTTGACAAAAAGCACGACCGTTCGTATTCTGAGCCCATGGGAAAAGGCGAAGACACCCGATCATTGATTCTGGAGGCGGCGCTCGCGCAAGCGAGTGAGGCCGGCTTCGAGTCGTTGACGATCGGCACACTGGCAACGCGTACCGGGCTTTCCAAGAGCGGCCTGTTTGCGCACTTCGGCTCGCGCGAGGAGTTGCAGATTGCTGCCATCGACGCGGCGGCCGAGCTGTTTTCCGAAACGGTGTTTGCTCCGGCCCTCAAGGCCGAGCGCGGCCTGCCGCGCGTGCGCTCGATCTTTACTCACTGGATGCGATGGACCAAGGATAGCGGCCTCGCCCACGGCTGCCCGCTGCACGCGGCAGAGATCGAGTTCGACGACAAGCCGGGGCCGATCCGCGACCGGCTGGTCGCTCATTCCAACCGCCTGCAGCTCAACCTGGAGCGGGCGCTCACGCAGGCCGTTGAAGCCGGCCAGTTGCGTACCGACCTCGATATCCCGCAGATCGCCTTTGAGGCGCTCGGCATCGTCTTTGCCTATTACCACGCCGCCCGATTGCTGCAGCGCCCGGATGCCACCACCCGAGCGCAGGCCGCCTTCGACCGGCTTCTTGCCGCTGCCAGCCCGGTAGCCTGACCCCGAAGGAGATCGCCATGAATACCCTTGCCCTGCCGTTTTCGCGCCTTAATAGCACGATCGTTCGTATTGCAATGCAAACGGCCTTTGCCACGACCCGCAGCTACTTCAACGTGATTTCGCGACTCCGGCCGGAGCTGGCCGGGCGTCAGGCCGAACGGTTGTTCACGACGCCGCCGCGCCACCCGAGCCGGCACCCGGCGCCGGCCGCCGCCCGGCGGGAGACGGTGCTCTCCGAGGCAGGCCAGATCGCTGTCTGGCAGGCCGGGCCGGCCCATGCGCCGGCGGTGCTGCTGGTGCATGGCTGGGGCGGAGTTGGCGCGCAGCTGGGCAGCTTCGTTGCACCACTGCTGGCGCGTGGCTACCGGGTGGTCTGGTTCGACCACCCCGGCCACGGCGCCAGCGATGGCCGGCAGGTGGCGCTGCCCGATCTGGTGCGCGGCATGGCGGCCATTGACGCAACCTGCGGCCCTTTCGCGGCAGCCATCGGCCATTCGCTCGGCGCTGCCGCCATCGGGCTGGCGTTGCGCGGCGGCCAGCGCGTGCCGCGCATCGTGCTGATCGGCGCCCCGGCTTCGATGAACGATCACATTCGTCACTTCGCCAAGCATCTGGGCATCACCGCCAGCGTTCGCGATGCACTGCGCCGTCGCATCGAAACACGCTACGGGCGGGGCTTTGACGACATCGATCGCATCGAGGAACTGAAAGCGCTTGGGGTGCCCGCCCTGCTCATTCACGATGCCGGCGACCGGCATGTGCGCTTTGCCGATTCGGTACGCCTCGCCGCCTGTCTGGAAGGGTCGCAACTGATCCGCACCCACGGGCTGGGGCATTTCCGCGTGCTGCGCAACCCGCAGGTGGTGGATGCTGCCACCCGCTTTGTCGCCGGAGACAACGCCGCCCTGCCTGCAGAGTTGCCGCCGCTGCCGCGGCCTGCGCCGATCTACTGAACGGCTTACCGTCGCGATGAATGAATTGCCTCACCTCGCGACATACGAGACAATCTCCCCTTCGCAAGGAAATAATTCACACACTTCGACAAAGAGCGGAGAGAGGAGACGCAATGGGGGAGGAATCTCTGGATTCGGAATCACGCGAGCTGCGGCGCGTACTGATCGTTGACCCGTCAAAGGTCGTCAGATCGGCACTGGCCAGGCACCTGCGCGAGCATTTCGATGTCCGGGAAGAAGCGGATGGCGAGTCAGCCTGGCAGTCGCTCGTCCTCGACCCTACCATCATCGCCGTCGTTGCAGCTACGCAACTGCCGCGCCTGAACGGCCTCGACCTCCTCGCCCGCATCCGCGTCAGCAAGCTGCGCCGCATCTGCGACATTCCATTTCTTCTGCTGGTATCCGGCAACGAATCCATCGAGGACCGGCTGCGCGCCCAGGAAACGGGCGTCACCGATTTCCTCACCCGCGGCATGTCGCGGGAAGAAATCCTGGAGCGCATCGGCCGACTGGTTACCTGGGAATTCGCGACGAATCTGACCGATTCGAACATCATGCCGACGGTGGTTCCGCACAATGCGCCGATTGCGACGCCGAAGGCCGAACCGCAGGCAGCCAACGTCAGCCGGCTGGATCTGCGCGCCAATCTCGATGTAGCTCTGGCCACCCACTCCGCCTCCGACGGCATGGTCGGCGTCATCGCCTTCGGCCTCGACAACGCGGGAAGCCTGGCACAAACCTACGGCCAGAAAACGCTGGCTACGATCACCAAGCGCCTGGGCAAGATCCTGCTGGTCAAGCTTGGCGCCAACGACAGCATTCACAGCGACGAAACCGGGCGCTGCTTCATTGTCTCGCCGGGCACCAGCCACGCGAGCTGCACAGCCTTTGCCCAGCGCGTCTGTCGCGGGCTCGCCAACAGCCAGATCGCGATTGGCGGCACGCCGCTGAATTTCAAGACCAGTGCCGGCATCGCCTGCGCACCTGCCGACAACGGCATTGCCGGCGGCGATCTGCTGACGCTGGCAGCGAAACGCCTGCAGCGTGCACACGAGGCTGGCGGCACCCGCATCATCGCCGATGACAAACCCGAACCGGGTTTTGTCCTCAGCGCCGACTTTCTCTCCGGGCTGACACGCCTGGGGGCAGACAGCGCAGGCGGCGCGCCACTGGGCGCACTCGGGCTGCACCTGATGCCGGTGTTCAAGGCACTGGAAAAGGAATTCGAGTTCGGCCTGCCGCTCGACCTCATCGAATCGACCTGCGCGCAACGCGCAAAAGACGAGCAGGAAGGCTGAGCACGGTTTGTTTGCGCACGATTGTGCGTGATTCAGTTTTCCGAAGCTGCGGCGGCGGATAGAATGGTGAGGCCTTTCGGCCTCCCACAAGCTAGTTTGGCGCCTAACGGCGCCCGGTTGACGACTGTCGCGCTCGCACAGCCCAAAAAGGCAGGCCTGCGCGTGACACGTGGTCATACCAACATAGGACAGACCATGACCCGCCATACCAAGATCGTTGCCACCCTCGGCCCCGCCTCGAACGACGCTGATGTTCTCGAAAAACTGATTCGGGCCGGCGTCGATATCGTCCGCCTCAATTTCTCGCACGGCACCGCCGACGATCACGTGGCCCGCGCCCGCACGGTGCGCGAAGCGGCAGCCCGCGTCGGCCGCCCGGTGGGCATTCTGGCCGACCTGCAGGGGCCGAAGATTCGTGTCGGCAAATTTGCCGAAGGCAAGGTGGTACTGGAAAACGGTGCCCGCTTCATCCTCGATGCCAACTGCAGCTCCGGCACGCTCGAACGCGTCGGCCTCGACTACAAGGATCTGCCGAAAGACGTGAAGGGCGGCGACGTGCTGCTGCTCGACGACGGCCGCATCGTGCTCGATGTCGAGCGCGTCAGCGGCGCCGAGATCCACACCATCGTCCGCCACGGTGGCGACCTCTCGAACAACAAGGGCATCAATCGCCAGGGCGGCGGCCTCTCGGCACCGGCGCTGACGGCGAAGGACATGGAAGACATCAAGACGGCAGCCAGCATCGGTGTCGACTACGTTGCCATCTCCTTCCCCAAGAGCGCGGCCGACATGTACATGGCGCGCCAGCTGATGCGCGCCGCCGGGGGCCATGCACTGACCATCGCCAAGATCGAGCGTGTTGAAGCTGTTGCCTCGCTTGACGAAATTCTCGACGCCTCCGATGGCGTCATGGTCGCTCGCGGTGACCTCGCCGTTGAAGTCGGCGATGCGGCGGTGCCGGCCCTGCAGAAGAAAATGATCCGCATGGCGCGCGAGCGCAACAAGCTGGCGATCACTGCCACGCAGATGATGGAGTCGATGATCCTGTCGCCGGTGCCGACCCGTGCCGAAGTATCGGACGTGGCCAATGCGGTGCTCGACGGCACCGATGCGGTGATGCTCTCCGCCGAAACGGCCAGCGGCAAATACCCGATCCACACCGTCGAAGCGATGGCCCGTGTCTGCCTTGAAGCCGAGAAATCGCACGAGGTGACACTCGACCGCGAATTCCTCGACCGCGTGTTCACCCGCATCGACCAGTCGATTGCCATGGCCGCCATCTGGACGGCACATCACCTCAAGGTCAAGGCTATCGCTGCACTGACCGAGTCCGGCTCGACGGCACTGTGGATGAGCCGGCTGAACTGCGGCGTGCCAATTTACGCACTGACGCCTTCGTCTGCGGCACAGACCAAGATGTGCCTCTACCGCGACGTTTATCCGCTACTGATGAAGCAGACGCACACTGATCGCGACGAGTTGCTCTATGACGCCGAGCAGTTGCTGATGGAAGCCGGCGTCGTCGACAAAGGCGACCTGATCGTGCTGACCATCGGTGAGCCGATCGGCACCCCGGGCGGTACCAATACGCTGAAAATCGTTCGTGTCGGTGAACACAGCCGGCCAGGTGCCTGAACGGCGCCTCGTTCCTGATAAAATCCACCCATCCGGCTTCGGCCGGATTTTTTGTGCTCCGGTGCCCGCGCTGCAATCCGCACGCGGGAGAATCGGGAATGCGGTGACGCCTAGATGGCGAATTCCGCAACGTGCCCAGCGCTGTGAGGGGGACGGGGTCGGCAGGCGCCTGCAATGGCGCGCCCACTGAAGCTTGCTTCGGGAAGGTGTCGATCACGGACGAACCCGAGTCAGAAGACCGGCCGGAGCGCTTCTGTCGGCCAGCCGGACCCTGGCCGTTTCGTTCGTTCACAAGGGGACTCCATGAACAGCGCCGCCACAAGCACGATCAACCCGCAACAAAGCAACCACCACTTTGCCGATGCCGCCCGCGATGCGGTCAATCAGGCGATCTTCTCGCGCCGCGACGTGCGCGGCCAGTTTCTGCCGGATGCCATTCCGGACGAAGTGCTGGCGCGCATCCTGACCGCCGCCCACTTCGCGCCTTCGGTCGGTTACATGCAGCCGTGGAGCTTCGTGCTGATCCGCGACGCAGCGGTCAAGCAGCGCATCCACAGCGCCTTTGCCGAGGCCAACGCCGAGGCGCTGCAGATGTTCGAGGGCGAGAAGCGCGAAATCTACCGCGAACTTAAGCTGGAAGGCATCGTCGAATCGCCGGTCAACATCCTCATCACCTGCGACCGTGATCGCGCCGGCCCGGTGGTCATCGGCCGCACGCACATCAAGGCGATGGACATCTACAGTTCGGTCTGCGCCGTGCAGAACCTGTGGCTTGCCGCGCGCAGCGAGGGGCTGGGGGTCGGCTGGGTCAGCATCTTCCATCAGGCAGCGCTGAAGGAGATTCTCGGCCTGCCCGAGCGCATCATCCCCATCGCCTACCTGTGCCTGGGTCAGGTCAGCCATTTCTACGACAAACCGGAACTGGAAGCCGCTGGCTGGCGCCCACGCCTGCCGCTGGAGGATCTGGTTTTCTTCGAGCAGTGGGGCGAGGAGCAAGGCTCGGGGTCGGACGCGCTGAAAACTGCCTTGCGCGAGGCGCAGGAAACGGCGGCCAGCCACCGCCGGTTTGACGTCAATTCACGATAAAATAGCCCCTTATCCTGCAACGGTGGCACGGGTGCCATACCCGCGCCGCCCCTGAATTTCCGGAGTCATCATGCCGCTCGTATCCCTGCGCCAGCTTCTCGACCACGCCGCTGACAACAGCTATGGCCTGCCCGCCTTCAACGTGAACAACATGGAACAGGTGTGGGCCATCATGGAGGCCGCCAACCAG
>ERZ724516.2138-NODE-2138-length-11260-cov-3.876573_pt1 | contig 11260 bp, 12 predicted proteins | sample MGYA00376049_ERZ724516 | MGnify/ENA primary metagenome ERZ724516 (study PRJEB28724, sample SAMN07190886) | activated sludge metagenome | isolation source: activated sludge of sewage treatment plant in Hong Hong | place: USA: Christiansburg, Virginia | collected... | reverse complement strand
CTATTTTGTCCAGCCGGCTGATCCTGCCTTGATCATGGGGAGCAGTGAATACGGCATCCCCTTTACCTGTGCCGTGGGTAGGGATAATATCTTTGCAGTTCAGTTCCACCCTGAAAAAAGTGCTCGCGACGGCCTGCAGCTCCTGAAAAACTTTGTCGAATGGTGCCCCTGAAACGGCACCTCCCTAGCTTCCAACCCTCAAAAAATCCATGCTGATTATTCCCGCCATTGATCTCAAGGACGGCCAGTGCGTTCGTCTGAAACAGGGCCTGATGGAACAGGCCACCGTCTTTTCCGATAGCCCGGCCGAAATGGCCCGCCATTGGGTTGCCCAGGGTGCTCGACGCCTGCATCTGGTTGATCTCAATGGTGCCTTTGCTGGCAAGCCAAAAAACGCTTCAGCGATCAAGGCCATACTGAAAGCGGTTGGTGACGATATTCCGGTGCAACTGGGGGGCGGGATTCGTGATCTCGACACCATAGAAGCCTGTCTTGATGGCGGGCTGACCTACGTCATTATCGGTACGGCGGCAGTCAAGAACCCTGGCTTCCTGCACGATGCCTGTACCGCATTTCCGGGGCACATCATCGTCGGGCTGGACGCCAAGGATGGCAAGGTCGCCACCGATGGCTGGTCCAAGCTGACTGGCCACGACGTAGTCGATCTCGGGAAGAAGTTCGAGGATTACGGTGTCGAATCCATCATTTATACCGATATCGGTCGCGATGGCATGCTCTCCGGTATCAATGTCGATGCCACGGTACGTCTTGCTCAGGCACTGACCATACCAGTCATTGCTTCGGGGGGGCTGTCGAATCTGGACGATATCAAGGCCCTTTGTGCAGTGGAAGGTGAGGGGGTCATCGGCACCATTGCCGGCCGTGCGGTTTATGATGGTTCGCTCGACTTCAAGGCGGCCCAGGAAATGGCCGACGAGTTGGGCGCCTGATGCTCGCCAAGCGGATCATTCCCTGTCTTGATGTGACAGCCGGTCGCGTTGTCAAAGGAACGAATTTCGTCGATTTGCGTGATGCCGGTGATCCAATCGAGATCGCCAGGCGCTATGACGAGCAGGGTGCCGACGAGGTCACCTTTCTCGACATTACGGCCTCCAGTGATCAGCGCGACATCATCCTGCACATCGTCGAAGCGTGCGCCGAGCAGGTTTTCATTCCGCTGACAGTGGGCGGTGGCGTGCGCAAGGTCGAGGATGTTCGGCGCTTGCTCAATGCCGGTGCCGACAAGGTGTCCATGAACACGGCAGCGGTACAGAATCCCGATCTCGTTTTCGATGCCTCCAGCAAGGTCGGTTCGCAGTGCATTGTCGTGGCGATTGATGCCAAACAGGTCTCGCCCGGCAAATGGCACGTTTTTACCCATGGCGGTCGCAACGATACGGGTATCGACGCTATCGCGTGGGCGCAGAAGGTCGATGCGCTGGGGGCTGGTGAAATTCTGCTGACCAGCATGGACCGCGATGGCACAAAAAATGGCTTCGATCTGGCGTTAACCCGAGCCGTTTCCGATGCAGTAAAGATACCGGTCATCGCCTCGGGCGGGGTCGGCAATCTGCAGCATTTGGCCGACGGTGTTTCCGAAGGCCGTGCCGACGCCGTGCTGGCAGCCTCAATCTTTCATTTTGGCGAATACACCGTCCGGCAAGCCAAGGAATATATGGCCGCCCGCGGCATCGAAGTACGCTTGTGAGTGATCTGGACAATACACTGAACTGGCTTGACGCACTCAAATGGGACGTCGATGGCATGATTCCGGCAATCGCCCAGGATGAAAATGGGCGTGTTGTAATGTTTGCCTTCATGAACCGTGATTCATTGCGGGAGACAGTCCGTTGCGGTCTCGCAGTTTACTGGTCACGCTCACGCAAGCGCTTGTGGCGCAAAGGTGAAGAATCCGGCCACTTCCAGAAAGTGAAATCGATACGTACCGATTGTGATGGCGATGTGCTGTTGCTGGCAGTCGAGCAGGTGGGCGGCATAGCTTGTCATACTGGCCGAGAAAGTTGTTTCTTCAATGTGTTGCAGGGGGAGAATTGGGTTGCCGTCGATCCGGTTTTGAAAGACCCCAAAGCGATTTACAAGGCTGGCTCATAGCTTTTCATATCGCTGATTGCAATTATTTCTGATCTCGAAGGTCTGGCGCTTCCGTGTTGGCATTGTTGATGGTGCGCAGGCTTCCTTGATAAACGAAATTAAATTTCTTTTTTTAAGCAGCGGCTTACGAAGATAATGGTTTTTGCATGACTGCCTTGCATTTGCGGTCACAATACTTAAATTTCGCCATGGTTCAATGCGCGCCCTTGAGTTTTTTGGCGCGTCGGCATGAAACCTTCTTCTTCGATTCGTTTCGTAATGGTTGTTTCGCTGTTTGCCTCTTCCGTTTCTGCCTGGGGCTTGGGAGCGACGCCGAAGCTTGGTGACCAGGTAGCGGTTGTTCGTGATATTGCCGATGCGGGCAGCATTCGGCTGCAGGGGCAACGCATTGCCAAACTTTATCTGCAGTCCGGGTTGGGGCTGAACACTGCGTTGGCGACGCGGCAGATTGGCCAGGCGGTGACTCAGACCGATGGTGAGTTTAAACGCTTGGAGCACTACAGCAAGAAGCCGGCGATCCAGCGTACTTTGATGCGTTGTGACGCCGCGTGGCAGGCCTTGCGGACGGTCATTGACAATTCCTACAGTCCGGCGGGTGCGGAACGGGTTAGCCAGCTTGCTGAAGAGTTGACGATACATGCCAGCAAGTTGACCCTGCAGATCGAGGCAGAGGCGGAGACGCCTGCCGGTCGTTTGGTCGACGGCGCCTCGCGTCTCAATATGCTGGCGCAGCGTTTGGCGCGGCTTTACATGCTGGCTCAGGCGGGTGACCGTTCGCAGGGTTCCTTGGTCGACCTGGAGCAGACGCGTAAGGAATTCGATACCGGACTAAAGGAGCTCGACCGGGCGCCAGAAAACACGGCGGCTAGCCGCGATGCGCTGGAACTCGTGCGCAATCAATGGATTTTCTTCGAGGGCGCAGTGCGTCAGATGCAGGCAAAGAGCGTCGACGGCAAGTCGCCACTGAACGTGGCGACGACCAGTGAGCGTATTCGGGAAACGCTGGCCGCTGTGACAATGCAGTACGCGCAGGATTCGAATCCCCAGGCCAGGCCGGCAAAATAGCCTGTTTCAGACGCTGCCCCGCGTGCCAGCTTGGCGCGCCCGCTGTGGCACAATCGTGCTCCCTCCCAGACTATCGTCGTCCATGAAATTTGCCTTGTCCCTGATTGCCCTTGTGCTGCTCGCGCTGATCGTGCCATTTTTCATTCCGGGCGCCGGCCAGCAGTCGGGTGTCGATCCCAACAGTAATCTGCCGTGGCAGATCTCGCCGGATGGTCAGGGGGGGAGCACTGTCTTTGGTTTGCAGCCGGGCGTCAGCACGCTTGGCGATGTGCGGCAAAAACTGGGAAATGAAATCGAAGTGGCGATTATTGCCGAGCCGAACGAGCTCGGGTCGCTGGAGGCTTACTATGCACAGATACCGCTCGGTTTTGTGTTGGCAAAGATGGTTATTACGGTCGACGCTCAGGATGCGTCGATTTCTGCAATGCGCGAACGGGCGTTGAAGGCCAAGCATATGGAGAGTACAACGCGCCGCATTACCTTGCATCCGGATGATCTGGCCGCGGCTGACCGCCTGCCGGTCCGCGCCTTCAGCGTCATTCCGACGGTGAATCTGGACGAGACGACAATCATCCAGCGCTTCGGCGAGCCCGGCGAACGCATTGTCCTTTCCGAAAAGCGAACCCACTTGCTCTACCCGAAGCTGGGTCTGGATGTGATGGTCGACAAAGGTGGCAAGGAACTCTTGCAATACGTTGCGCCGCAACATTTCTCCCGGCTGCGTGAGCCGCTGCAGGCTGCACTGGCCGAAAAGTCACCGCGTTGAGCGGGGCGCGCTCGCCCCATATCTGCTAAAATTCAACTGACTAGCATTGCGGAGTAATCAAATGGCTATCGAACGTACCCTCTCCATCATCAAACCCGACGCCGTCGCCAAGAACGTCATCGGTCAGATCTATTCCCGTTTCGAAGGCGCTGGCCTGAAGGTGATCGCCGCTCGCATGACCTGGCTGTCCGAACAGGAAGCCGGCCAGTTTTACGCCGTGCACAAGGAGCGTCCTTTCTTCAAGGATCTGGTGTCGTTCATGACCTCCGGTCCGGTCATGATCCAGTGCCTGGAAGGCGAAGCTGCGATTGCCAAGAACCGTGAGCTGATGGGCGCCACCGACCCGAAGAAGGCCGACAAGGGCACCATCCGTGCCGATTTCGCCGAATCGATTGATGCCAACGCCGTGCATGGTTCCGATGCACCGGAAACTGCTGCCGTCGAGATCGCCTTCTTTTTCCCGGGTATGAATACCTATTCAGGTCGTTAATACTCGGCCGACGTCGTATCCGATGCCCGTCAATCTGCTGGATTTTGATGCCGAAGGCCTGACCGCCTGGTTTGCCGAGCAGGGCGAAAAGCCCTTCCGCGCCAGGCAGGTCTTGCGCTGGATTCATCGTTCCGGCGTGGCGGACTTCGATGCCATGACCGACATTGCCAAGAGTTTGCGTGAGAAACTCAAGGTGAAGGCGGTTGTGGCGCCACCGGCGGTCGTTTCTGACAAGCTGTCGGATGACGGCACACGGAAGTTTTTGATTGATGTCGGCAATGGGAATGCCGTCGAAACGGTGTTCATTCCCGAAGATGATCGTGGCACGCTGTGCGTGTCGACGCAAGCCGGCTGCGCGCTCGACTGCGCCTTCTGTTCGACCGGCAAGCAGGGCTTCAATCGCAACCTCAGCGTGGCGGAAATCATCGGCCAGGTCTGGCTGGCCAATCGGGCGCTGGGTGCGGTCCACGGTGCGAATTTTGGTGAAGGGCGATTCATTTCCAACGTCGTGCTCATGGGCATGGGCGAACCGCTGGCCAATTTCGAGAATTCCGTCACTGCGCTCAAGCTGATGCTTGACGACAACGCCTACGGTTTGTCGCGACGTCGCGTTACGGTATCCACGTCCGGTCTGGTTCCGGTGATGGATCGTCTGGGTGACGAGTGTCCGGTAGCGCTGGCCGTTTCACTGCATGCGCCGAATGATCGTCTGCGTGACGAGATTGTGCCGATCAACCAGAAATACCCGCTCACGGAATTGATGGCCGCCTGCCAGCGTTATCTGGACAAGGCGCCGCGCGATTTCATCACTTTCGAGTACATCATGCTCGATGGTATTAACGACACCGATGCCCATGCCCGCGAACTGCTGGCACTGGTCAAGTCGGTGCATTGCAAGTTCAACCTGATTCCCTTCAATCCTTTCCCGGGCTCGCCTTTTCGTCGTTCGTCGGCTGATCGGGTGCGACGATTCGCCGACATTCTGATGGCTGCGGGAATTGTGACCACCACGCGCAAGACCCGGGGTGACGATATCGATGCTGCCTGTGGCCAGTTGGCCGGGCAGGTGAAAGACAAGACCCGGCGTACCGCTGCGCGCGTCATTCCCCTCATGGAGGCCAGGCCGTGAACCTGTTTGCATTGAAACACCCGGTAATCAGTGTCTGTCTGAGTTTGGCCTGCGTTTTTTCGGCCCAGGCGCAGTACAACTTCGAGTCGCCGGCTACTTCAGGGCGCAACCAGTCATCCACCGACCCGAAGAATCGCGCCAAGATACACACCGAGCTGGGAGCAGCCTATTTTCAGGGGGGCAACATGTCGGTCGCGCTCGAGGAGTTGCGCATTGCGTTGAATGCTGATTCCGCTTACTACCCGGCCTACAGCGTGCGCGGTTTGGTCTATGCGGCACTCAAGGAAAATGCCAAGGCCGAGGAGGACTTTCAGCGGGCTTTGAGCCTGGCGCCGAACGATCCCGAAGTGAATAACAATTATGGCTGGTTCCTTTGCGATATTGGCAAGGAACGTCAGTCGATTTCCTATTTTCTCAATGCGTTGAAGAATCCGCTCTACGAAACCCCTGAGCGGGCATATACGAATGCCGGTTCCTGTGCGCTGAAGGCAGGGGATACCGAAGGGGCACAGAACTACCTGCTCAAAGCCATCCAGTTTTCACGTGATGGAGCCGTCGTCGCCCGTCTTCAACTCGCCAAGCTGTTCTACAAACGCGGCATTCTCGAAGAGTCTCGCATCTATCTTGCGGATGCCATGAAGCAAATGGAGCCGCCGAGTGCGGAGGCGCTCTGGTTGGGGGTGCGGCTCGAACGGAAGATGGGCAATCGGGTTGCTGAAGGCAGTTACGCGTCGCAATTGCGCAGCCGCTATCCGACCTCGCCCGAGTATCAGGAATTCCTCAAAGGTAATTTTGAATGAGTAGTCAACTTAGTCAGCTTGCGGAAACGGGTGATGTGTCACCGGTCGCTGCAAATTTGCCGCCGGTCGGCGAACAACTCCGGATGGCACGCAAGGCACGTGGACTTGAAGTGCCGGATGTCGCGCAGACGCTGAAGCTCGGTCCCCGTCAGGTTGAAGCGCTGGAAAACGGCGACTGGTCGGTACTGCCCGGGCAGACCTTTGTTCGTGGTTTTGTCCGCAACTATGCCCGTCTGGTGCAGATCGATCCGGCACCTTTGATGGCGCAACTGGATGGTGTTCTCGAAAAACCGGTCAATCGCCTGCAGACGCAGGAGGGGGCGCAGGCGGAAATGCCACGAAGCGGTGGTGCCGGCTCCCGCCGTGATCGCGCCGTCGTCCTCATTGGTGTGGGCTTGGTGGCGCTTGCTGCGCTGACGTATTTCCTGTTGCCGAATGATCTTTCCGCCCTGCGGGAAAACACCCAGTCGCTGCTCGACTCACTCGGTCGCAAGGATGAAGCTGTTCCGGCGCCTATGGTGCAAACACCCATGCCCGCACCCACAACGACTCCTGCGCCGGCTGCAGCGTCGCCGACCGAACCGGTTTTTCCGCCCGGGTCGACGCCGCAACAGGTCATGAATCCGCAGGCGCTCACCCCGGCTGATCTGGTGGTTGCTGAAAAGGGTATTTCCTTGCCAACGCCAAAGGCTGCCGACAAGGTGGCTGGTGCGCCGCAAATTCGTTTCCTGGTGGAAAAGGATTCCTGGTTGGAGGTCCGAGATCGTGACAACAAGCAGATTTTCTCCCAGCGGCTCAGCGCGGGTACCGAACAAACGCTTGCGGGCCAGGGACCACTGTCACTGGTCGTTGGCTATGCGCCGGGTGTGCGCCTGTTCTGGCATGGTCAGGCAATTGACCTGGCGCCACATACCCGTGGCGATGTCGCCCGTCTGGTTCTGGAGTAGAGCGTGTCGGCCATCAGCAAGCGACTGACGCGCGCCGGAAAAATTGGCCACGTCTGTATCGGTGGCGATTCGCCAGTTGTCGTGCAGTCGATGACCAATACCGATACCGAGGACTATCTGGCGACGGCCATCCAGTGTGCCGAACTGGCGCGAGCCGGTTCGGAACTGGTGCGGATTACCGTCAATACGCTGGAAGCGGCCGCGGCCGTGCCGAAAATCCGCGAGCATCTCGACCGGATGAATTGCAACGTTCCCTTGATTGGCGACTTCCATTACAACGGCCATCGTTTGCTGACCGAACATCCGGCCTGTGCCGAGGCGCTGGCCAAGTACCGGATCAATCCGGGCAATGTCGGTTTTGGCAAGAAGAAAGACGAGCAGTTTGCACAAATGGTTGAGCTGGCCTGCAAGTACGACAAGCCGGTGCGCATAGGCGTCAATTGGGGGAGTCTTGATCAGGATTTGCTGGCGCGGATTATGGACGAAAATTCACGTCGACCGCAGCCAATGGATGCCAGCGAAATCATGCGCCATGCCATGGTGACCTCGGCGCTCGAATCGGCTGCCAAGGCTGAGGAAGTCGGGTTGGCCGGGGAAAAAATCATTCTTTCCTGCAAGGTTTCCAGCGTTCAGGATTTGATTGCCATCTACCGGGAACTGGCCCGCCGTGCCGATTATGCGCTGCACCTCGGTCTGACCGAGGCCGGCATGGGATCGAAGGGAATTGTCGCGTCGACCGCAGCATTGTCGGTCCTGTTGCAGGAAGGCATCGGCGATACCATCCGCGTTTCGCTGACGCCGGAACCCGGTGGTTTGCGCTCGCAGGAAGTCATCGTCGCCCAGGAAATCCTACAGACCATGGGGCTGCGTGCGTTTACGCCGATGGTTGCAGCCTGTCCGGGCTGCGGGCGCACCACCAGCACCTTTTTCCAGGAACTGGCCGGCGAGGTGCAGGATTTTGTCCGTGCACGCATGCCGGAATGGAAGATCCACTACGACGGTGCCGAGAACATGACGCTTGCTGTCATGGGCTGTATCGTCAACGGGCCGGGCGAGTCCAAGCACGCCAACATCGGGATTTCGCTGCCGGGCACGGGCGAGGCGCCGTCAGCGCCGGTTTACGAAGACGGCCAGAAGACGGTGACGCTAAAGGGCGATCATATCGCCAGTGAATTCAAGGACATCATTGAGCGCTATGTCCAGCGCACCTACAAGAAGAAACTGCCGGCATGAGTCAAGCATTGCAAGCCGTGCGCGGGATGAATGACATCCTGCCCGAGGACGCCGAATTCTGGGAACTCTTCGAGGACACCATCCGTTCATGGCTGAAGGGCTATGGCTATCGTCCGATCCGCATGCCCATCGTCGAACCGACGCCGCTTTTCAAGCGGGCAATCGGCGAGGTCACCGATATCGTCGAGAAGGAAATGTATTCCTTCATCGACAGCCTGAACGGCGAACCGCTGACGCTGCGCCCGGAAGGTACTGCCGGTTGTGTGCGGGCCGTTATCCAGCACAACCTAGCAGCCCGCCAGCCGCAGCGGCTGTATTACGTCGGCCAGATGTTCCGCCATGAACGTCCGCAAAAAGGGCGTTATCGCCAGTTCCATCAGGTTGGTGTCGAAGCCTTCGGTTATGCCGGTCCGGATATCGACGCCGAAATGATCCTGATGGGCGCCCGTCTGTGGGCCGATCTGGGACTGGACGGGATTGAATTGCGGCTGAACAGTCTCGGTCAGCCGGACGAGCGGGCGCTGCATCGTGCGGCGCTGATTACCTATTTTGAAGAAAACGCCGAACTGCTGGATGAGGAAGCCAAGCGCCGCCTGCACACCAATCCGCTGCGCATCCTCGATACCAAGAATCCAGCGATGCAGGATCTGTGTGCTGCTGCACCAAAACTGATCGACTATCTCGGTCCGGAATCACTGGAGCACTTCGAAGGCGTGCAGCGCGTCTTGCGCGATGCCGGTGTGCCCTTCACGATCAACCCGCGTCTGGTGCGCGGTCTTGATTATTACAATCTCACCGTGTTCGAGTGGGTGACTGATCGTCTGGGGGCCCAGGGAACGGTCTGTGCTGGCGGACGTTACGACGGACTGGTCGGCCAGTTGGGTGGCAAGGCGACGCCTGCCTGCGGTTTCGCCATGGGTATCGAACGCCTGATCGCCCTGATCAAGGATGCCGGTGGCCAACCGAACGGCCTGGCGCCGGATGTCTATCTGGTGCATCAGGGCGACGTTGCGTCGCGATTGGCCTTCCGTGTGGCGGAGGGCTTGCGCGATCAGGGCATCAATGTACTGCTGAATTGTGGTGGTGGCAGTTTCAAGTCGCAGATGAAAAAGGCTGATGGCAGCGGTGCAACGTTTGCTGTCATCATTGGCGACGACGAGGCGGCCAGCGGCGAAGTGCAGCTGAAATCATTGCGGGAAGAGGGCTCGGCCCAGCAAAAACTGAAAGTCGATGACCTGGCGGAAGCCATCATCGGGCAATTGATCGATTCGGACGAAGAGGAATAGGCAAGTGGCGCATTACGACCTCGAAGAACAGGAACAGATAGACACCCTGAAAACCTGGTGGAAGATGAACGGCAATCTGGTTACCGGTGTGGTAACCGTTTTTTGCGTCGGTGTCATTGCCTGGCAGGGGTGGAACTGGCATCAGCGCAGCCAGTCGGCGCAGGCCTCGGCGATCTATGGCGTGCTTGAGCAGGCCGTGGCGATGGGCGATGCCCAGAGGACCAAGGCGGCAGCTGGGGAGTTGGCTGAAAAATTTGGTGGCACGGCCTACGCGTCGCTCGGTGCCCTGTTGGCTGGCAAGCAGTCATTCGAAGCCGGTGATCTGAAAACCGCCAAGGCCCAACTGGGATGGGCGGCCGAACACGGCAAGGACGAAGTCAAGGATATCGCCCGCTTGCGTCTGGCTGCGGTTCAGTTGGACGAAAAAGCCTACGACGAAGCACTCAAACAGCTGGAAGGGAGCAGCGCGCCGGCTTTTGCCGCCCGTTTTCAGGAGATGAAAGGGGACGTTCTGGCTGCGCAGGGCAAGAAGGCGGAAGCGCGGGCTGCCTACAAAGCTGCACTGGAGAAGGCTGCGGACAGCCGCCAGGGTGCAGGCCGCGAATTGCTGCAGCAGAAACTCGATAGCTTGGGCGAGGCAGCCTGATGTCGTTCCGCCTGCTCGGATTCCTTGCACTTGCCGGCTTGACGCTGAGCGGGTGCTCCTCACTGGATGCAATCAATCCCTTTGTCAGTTCAGGCCCGAAGATGGCCGAACTGAAGCCGGTCGAAAACAAGGCAGACGTTCGTCTTGCCTGGTCGGAGAGTGTTGGCAAGGCGGGTGATTACGCATTTTCTCCAGCCGTGGTCGGCAGTGCCGTTTTCGCCGCAGCAGCCGACGGGGTGATTCACAAGCTGGAAGATGGCAAGGTCGTCTGGAAAATCAAGGCCGGTCAGCCACTCTCGGCGGGTGTCGGTGCCAACAATCGACTCGTGGTCGTTGGAACACCGAAAGGTGATGTGCTGGCTTTTTCTGCTGACGATGGCAAACCGGTCTGGCAGGCCAAGGTAAGCAGCGAGGTCCTGGCGGCACCTACGGTCAGTGATCGCGGCGTGGCGGTCAAGAGCGGTGACAACCGCATCTTCCTGCTGGATGGTAATGATGGTGGCCGCAAGTGGGTCTACCAGCGCTCGACTCCGACGCTGTCGATTCGCAGTGCCGGTTCACCGATTTTCGCAGATCAGTATCTTTTCGTCGGGTTCCCCGGAGGAAAACTGGTGGCGCTGGCCCTGCAAAACGGTGCGCCGGTCTGGGAAGGCGCAGTCGCCTTGCCCAAAGGGGCGACCGAACTGGATCGTGTCGCTGATATCGTTGCGTCGCCAGTGGTCGATGGTCGTCAAATCTGTGCCGTCGCCTTCCAGGGGCGCGTTGCCTGTTTCGACATGGGGCAGG
>ERZ724516.2137-NODE-2137-length-11262-cov-3.582047_pt1 | contig 11262 bp, 10 predicted proteins | sample MGYA00376049_ERZ724516 | MGnify/ENA primary metagenome ERZ724516 (study PRJEB28724, sample SAMN07190886) | activated sludge metagenome | isolation source: activated sludge of sewage treatment plant in Hong Hong | place: USA: Christiansburg, Virginia | collected... | reverse complement strand
CGTCAGCGCGGAAGTTGCGCCGAGATCAGCGATCAGGCGGAAATAGAGGAGGTAAGCGACGCCACTGCAGATTACGCCGAGGATGAGTACTGCAGCAATGACGTCAGTCCCGGGGATTTTCGAGGGCATGGGCGTGAAGAACAGCCCCGGCAGTATCAGCAGGGTGGCGGCCCACATGCTGCCGTGGGCATTGGCCAACGGCGTAAGGGTTGGTGCCGATTTTGCCGATCGGGCATAGATGCTGGCGATGCCATAACAGAGTGCGGCGCCCAGGGCTGCGGCAATGGCCATGGCGCCGCCTTCTGGCAGTGCGAGCATCTCGACGCCGGCAAGTATGGCGACGCCGGCCAGCCCGAGGAGGAGACCGATCTGGGCCCTTCCTGACAAGGGAGTTCGGCTCCAGAGGGCGCCGATGACTGCCCCCCAGATCGGCGCCGTGGCATTGAGAATGGCCAGGAGCGAGGCCGAAACCACTTCTGCGGCGTAGGCAAACAGCAGGAAGGGTATGGCTGAATTGATGGCACCCAGTATCAGGTAGTGTTGCCAATTTGACTTGAGGTGCAGGGATTGCCTGAGTTGCGAGCCGACGACGGCGAGGAAGATTGCTGCCAGCACTACTCGTACAAAGATGAGCAGCGTCGGGCCGACGACCGGAACCACGATGCGCATGAACAGGAAAGAGGCTCCCCAGATGGCGGCAAGGGAAACGAGGCGGAGCAGGCTGGCTTTGTTCATCGGGCACGCAGGTGCATGGATGGCGAGCGGTGAAAGAAGCGTTCAGTGTGTTTCAGGAATTCGGGCAAATCAATCCGATTCTTGCTGAATTGGCGGACAGTACGGCGGATTTCTCTGACCAGCATGTGGGCGGGAGGGGAATTTCCCTGCATCTTTGTCTCCGGGCGTACGACGGGCGGTGCGCTGAATGCGCCGAGCGGTGAGCGGAATTGCCGTGATTCGGCTCACATTGATCTATATTTGCAGAATGCCTATGCAAGCAGGAATCGAGCAGCGCCGTGCCTGAAATTGTTCAAGATACTTTGCCTCAGCAGATAGACCGGATCAGGTCTCTGGTGGCGCCTGTGCTGTTCTCCCCGGATGCAGAACGCCCTCCGCAACTGACGGCTGCGCTTCTCGACTTTCACGTCGCGACCAAGGGCGAGCCTCTTTTCGAGCAGGCCGGCGAAACTGCACGCTCACTCGCAAGCCTTCTGCATCACCTGGGTAGCAGTGCACCCAATGAACAGGAGCGGGTGCAGATCAGCGTGCTGCTCGAAAGCCTGCTGCAGGAGATGGTGCCCGGTGAGGCAGAAATTCATGCCGACAGTCGCCGCCCGCTGGTCACGCCCATCGTTCCCTCGTCGCCGACTCGCAACCCGCGCATCGCACTGTATATCGATAGCGCCGCACTGCTGGTCATGCTGCGGGAGACGCTTGCTCAAGCCGGTTTCGAGCCAGTGACCGTCGATTCGCTGGAGGCTTTGGCCGCCGGCAGCGACGACCACTGTCCTGCAGCCATTATTGCCGATCTGGGCCTGTGCCAGTTACTGCCAGAGTCGGCAGAAATCTTTGCTGATCTGCGCCGACACCTGAGCCCGGCGCCGCATCTGTTTTGCGTGGCGGCTTCCAACGATATTCCAGCGCGGCTGGAAGCGGTACGTCTTGGCGCAACCCGCTTTCTTGCACAGCCTGTGGATACGGCAAGGCTGGTTTCCATTCTTAAGGGGGTGACCATACAGACTCCCCTGAAGCCCTACCGGGTGGTGATCGTCGAAGACGATCCCTTTCTTGCGGAGGTGTATCGCGACGGGCTGGAAAGCGTTGGCGTCGACACCTGTGTCGTCAATGACCCGCTGATGGCGCCTGATCAGATCGTGGCCTTCCAGCCCGATCTCGTGGTCAGCGACCTCTTTATGCCCGGCTGCAATGGTTTCGAGTTGCTGGCCCTGTTACGCCAGGACGATGCGCTGGCCGATACGCCGATCATGCTGTTGTCGAGCGAAGCCAATGTTGAGCGCAGGATGGAAGCGCTGGACCTCGGTGCCGATGATTTCCTGATCAAGCCGGTCGATATGTCGCTGCTGATTTCGACGGTGATGGCCCGCGCCAAGCGGGCGCGTACCCTAAAACGCAGTCGCAGCGAGTACCGGCGCATCCTGCAGCGCATGCGGGAGATGGAAGCCTATTTGCCCGAGGATTTCGCCAGGCGCGCTGATACCGATGTGGAATTCGATACGTTCGTTTCGGAAACCATCAATATGGACGATTTCGTCGTTGGTGAAGTCGGCAAGAACGATCAGTTTTGAGTTGCTTTGCCGCCAGGAAGTGCGGGTTCAGTAAGTGGCTGCCAGCAGTTCCGAGAACATCGCTTTCGCCCAGCTCACATCTTCATCTCTCGGTTGTGCATCGTAGTGCTGTTTTATCATCTGCATGATCAGGCCGTCGCCACGTAGTCGATAGCTGGCTTCGATGCGCATCATTTCCATCGGGTCGGCGCCGGCGAGTACGTAGCAGGTGCTGGCCGGCAATGCCGGTGTTACCACTTTCTGCTGAATGGCTGAAACGACCTGTGCTGCGGCAATTCGCCCCTGGTGGGCGGCCATCTGTCCGCTCTTCGGGTAGTGTCCGAACAGGGGTGAGGCTCGATCGATCATGTCGCCGACGAGATAAATGCGTGGGTCATCGATGGCGCGGTAGGTGACGGGTTCCTGCGCAGCCCAGCCGGAACTTTTCCCCGAATCCTCCTTGCCGATCAGCCCGGCCTGCCAGGCAAGTTCGCCCGCCTGCTGGGGCGGCATGAGGATGGCCTGGTCAAAACCGAACTCTTCGAAATCAGTGCTGAGTCGCTTGCCGAAAGGGTCGATGGCTTTGATCCTGGCCTGCGGCACATAGGTAATCTGATCACGATATTGTGTGCTGAAGACACGGCTGAAGCCCTGCATCATCGGGTTGGGATCGAGCAGGATGACTTTGGCCTTCAGGTTCCGGCGCTTGATCATTGAGGCAATCATGCAAGCCCGCTCATAGGGCGCCGGCGGGCAGCGGTAGGGCATGGGTGGAATGTTCATCAGCAGATCGCCGCCGCTGAAGCTTTCCAGCTTTGCCTTAAGCGCTGCTTGTTCTCCCGCTTGCCAGGCACTTCCGAATTGCTTGCGCGCCTGATCGGCGGCGCGTGCGTCGTTGCCGAACCAAGGGTCGAAATTGTCGCGAATGCCGACAGCCAGAATCAGCCAGTCGTAATCGAGCACGCCGTCTCTGGTTTGCAGCTGACGCTTGTCGCGGTCGATGGCGTCTACTTCGGTGCGGATGAAGGTGTAGCCAAAAGCCTTGGCAGCCTGAGCGTAGTCGTGCTCAAGCAGGCGCCCGTCGAGTCGGTCGGCCAGCCAGCGGTTGGAAAGCGGGCAGGACCAGAAGGCGGTACGGCGTTCAAGCAGCACAACCTCCAGCTCTGGAGCCAGCGCGTGCAGCTGGCGCGCTGCCGCGAGGCCGCCCCAGCCGCCGCCGACGACGACGACCCGCCGTCCGCGAGATGCCGGCAGCAGGGAGGTCGCCGCGTGAGCGATCCACGGCAGGCAGGCGGTCGCGCCGAGCAGAGCGCTGCCGGCCAGCGAGCGAAGCGCATTGCGGCGGGAGGTGTGCATTTGAAGCGATTCCGGATTTTGGTAGGGGGTAAGGGAGTTGAAGCCCCGCCCTGGTTCAGATTACGGATTCGGTTGCGTCAGGTGGCGGCATCAGCGGCATCGGTGGCAGCGCCGCCTTTTCTTCTTCCGTGAGCTTCAGGCGCTCGATCAACGAATCGCGATTCAGATGCAGCAGCTTTTCGAGCGCGATGAAATCATCCGGCAACGCGGCATCGTTCCAGCCGTTGGCCGAGTGGCGGGCCAGATCGACAGCCAGCAACACGTTGCGGATGCGTGGCTGGTTGGCTTGGGCCGGATCCATGAGGTTGGAGAGCAGCTGGGGCAGATGCCAGGCGCGGCAAAGTGCCAGCTGCAAGTCGATCAACTGGATGCCCAGCACCTGCTCCTGCGCCACCGTGCTGCGCAGGCTGCGATCGTTCTTCTGCAGATCGCGGATATCACTGGCCAGCTTTGGGGCAAAGCACCACAGCAGGATTTCGGTGAGGTCATGCAGCAGCGTGGCAATGGTCACTTCTTCGACGTTGATGTCCTGCCGCCACATCGCCCACTCGCGGGCATAGTGGGCGGCACGTTGCACGCGACGGATGAGCTGGAGCGTGCCGAGCATGGCCTGCGGCTCGGTTTTGAGCATGTGCTCGACGGTGATCAGATCCTTGAATTTTTCGAAGAAAGGCTCGACGCCAACCATCATCACCGCACTGGCGATGGTGGTGATTTCCGAACGCAGGCTCTTGCCGGCAAAGGGCTGGATATAGGTCAGGACCTTCACCGTCATCAGCGGGTCCTGCAACACGATGTTGGCAACGTCGCGGCCATTGACACGGTCGATCTTCTCCCGCATCTCCTCAAGTTTGCGGGCAGTATGTCGAAGTACGGGCAGGTCGGCGCCGCTGAAGAACAGCAGCCAGGTTTCGAGATCCTGCAGTGGGTGGGTCAGCATCGTTTCGCCTTTATCAACTTCACTATGCGCATGAGAAAAAGACGCTAATCAACTGATTAGAAAACAACCGTCGGCCTCTGCGGATGTTACTCGCAGGGCCCATGCGATTCAAGCGCCGCTTGCCAGCCCAGCGTTTGCATCAGGCGGGCAAAGCTGCCGGTCAGCGGGGCATCCATGCGCAAAGGGGCGCCGCTGATCGGGTGGGTAAAGCCCATTTCGGCACAGTGCAGTAGCAGGCGTGCGCAGCCAGTGTGCGCAGCGAATGCGCGGTTGTGCGCACCTTTGCCGAAGGTCGCGTCGCCAATGATGGGGTGCGCGATGTGATTGAGGTGGCGGCGGATCTGATGTCGTCGGCCGGTCTCCGGGTGCAGTTCGATCAGCGCATAGCGGCTGGTCGGGTGCCGGTCGTTGGCGAACGGCAATTCGATTGTGGCCAGCCGCCGCCAGCGGGTACGGGCGTCCTGTGGCAGGTTTTCGGCGCGCGGATCAACCCATTCCGCATCGTCTGGCTGGCGCTTCAGCGCGTGGTCGATGACACCTTCCTCTTCCGGCCAGCCGCGGACGACGGCGAGATAGCGCTTCGCCACCTGCTGGGTGGCAAAGGCTTCCGACAGTGCGCGTGCGCTGTCGCGATCCAGTGCGAAGGCAAGCACTCCGGACGTGCCACGATCAAGCCGATGTACCGGCGAGACCTGTTGGCCGATCTGGTCGCGCAGCATCTGCACGGCGAATTCGGTTTCATGGCGGTCGAGTACCGTGCGGTGAACGAGCAGGCCGGCGGGCTTGTCGATTACCACCAGGTGTTTGTCGCGATAGAGGATGTCCAGCATCAAGAAGTCGTTTCTGCCAGCGGAAAATCGCCATCGACGTAGTACCAGCGCACGCCTTCACGAAGAAAGCGGCTCTCTTCATGCAGGCGATGGCCACGACCGTCGGCGCGAAAGCGCGCGACGAACTCAACGGTGGCGTGGTTTTCATCCTGCTGCACATGCCGCTTCACCTCCAGCCCCAGCCATCGTGTCGGCGAATCCGCCAGCGCGGGTGGGCGAGTCGATTCATGCCAGGTGGCGAGCAGATAATCATGCAGGTTGAGCACATAGGCGCTGTAGCGCGAGCGCATCAGCGCCTCTGCCGTCGGCGCAGGCGAACCACGATGCCAGGGCTCGCAACAGCGCGTGTAGGCCAGGCCGCTGCTGCAGGGGCAGGAGTTTGCAGCAGCCTTGGCCATGGTTACTTCTTGCGTCCGTAGGTGCCGGTGAGCGTGGTTTTGCCGAGGCTGTTGGCGTTGATCATGTAACCGGCCAGCGCCGCTGTGGCGCCCTGCGGCAAATCAAGTTTCTCCACCTTCAGCGCGTGGAGTGTGAAGTGGTAGCGGTGCGGCTTGTCGCCAACCGGCGGGCAGGGGCCGCCCCAGCCGGGGCCGCCGAAGTCGGTGTTGATCTGCACCGTACCTGCGGGTAGCGCCGAGCCATCGGCTTTGCCGGCACCGCTGGCCAACTGGGCGGTGTCGGCCGGCAGGTTGATTACCACCCAGTGCCACCAGCCGCTGCCACCGGTAGGGGCATCGGGGTCATGTACCAGCAGCGCGAAACTCTTCGTGCCCTTCGGTGCATTTTTCCATTCCAGCGTGGGGGAGATGTTGCCGCCAGTGCAGCCGAAGCCGTTGAACACCTGTGTGTCCTTGATCGTGGCGTTGGGCTTGATGTCCGGGCTGCTCAATGTGAATCCGCCGGCGTTGGCGGCAAAGGCCGAAGCGGCGAGGGAAAGCGCGAAGCAGGTGCGTTTCATCGGTAGTCTCCTTGTGACGTGCCGGAACGATTCTAGTGGCACGGTGCCGCCTTGGCGAGGGTTGTGACTATCGGATTCCGATCTTCCGCTGCTCCATCCGCACGTAGGCGGTGATGTGCGCCACGTCGTCGGGTGTCACTTGCGGTACCGGCGCCATGTCGCCATAAGGCCAGTGATGGGCGCGTACCCCGTTTTTTGCGGCGAGCTGGAATGCCGCGTCGCCGTGATGCGAGGGTTCGTAGACCTTGTGCAGCAGCGGTGGGCCTTTCTGCTCCCCCTTGTCATTCCCCTTCAGATCGGTGCCATGGCAGGTGGCGCAGTGCTTGTCGAAGAGCTTCTTGCCGGCGGCAACATTGGGCATCAGGCCCGGGCTGGCTTGCGGAATGACATAAGCCTGTGCGTGGAGAGAGGGGCTTGCCGCGCACAGGGTCGCTGCAATCAGCATGTAGAGAGGTCGCATCGGTGCATCCTTTCAGTGGTGTTCAGGGGCGGGTGACATGGCTGGCAGATTCCCGGTCGGGCCAATGGTCCGGCCCACCGGGAATCGTTTCTCCGGGCTTAGTGCGCCATGCCCGTGTGGGTGCTGGTCATGGCGGCCGATTGAAGCAGGCTGGGGTCGAGCATGCCAAAAATCATGGCGACGTGGGCGACGACCAGGAAAACTGCAACCATGGCGGCATGTGTCTTGAGTCGGGCTTCCGGATCAAGGCTGCCGCCAACGATGCGTAGATCAAGGAGAGCCATTCCCAGCAGGGGAATGACGCCGGCGAGGTAGGCACCGACGGCGATGATGTCGGCTGGTCCGCGCCATCCGCCGCCCGTGGTAAGCGGTATCGCCGCCGTAACCAGCAGGTAGCCGAACACCCCGGTGAAGTAGATGCCGCCAACGATGCTGGCGGTTCGATTCAGGGTGATCAACGTACCAGTCTTGGGGCGCGAGAAGAGGATGAACAGTTCGGTGATCGCCACCGTTTCTGCGAGGATGACCGGAATGGCCATGAACAGGATGAGATTCCACGGCTGGTTGGTCGCCAGCAGTTCCATGTAGTGAGTCATAGGCATGATGATTTCTCCATCAAAAACGAACGAAAACTCGCTGCGGCTAGTTGCCGCGCGAGAATGCATCAACGGGATTGGAGAAACCTAGATCGGGGGAGGGTGATCCGGCGGCGATGCAGCGGCGAGACGCAATGCATGCAAAACCGGAATCAGGACAGCCGGCGCTTCGCCGGTGTCCGGGGCATAAGCAGTGATGAGGGCCGGCGTCGAACTCAGGTCACAGGCAATCTGGCAGGCGCTCTTGTCATGTGACTGGTGATGGGGCGCACTTGAATCGGCGCTTTCCTGACAATGTTCCGCAGAATGAGCTGCAGCGACTTTCGTTATGCTCAAGGCCTCTGGTTTGGCCTGAATCGGCAACACAAATGCTGGCGCTGCGCTGTGAAAGAACACAGCGATAATGAGCAGCCAGAAAAAGTGCAAGTTGCGAATACCCGGATTCATCCTTCAAGTATACGCCAATCCGGGAATTCGGCACGTCAGGCGGCACTTAGGCCATCAGCCGGAGCAACAGGCCGCAAGTGGCAGCGGTGGCGATGACTTCAATCACGCCTCGCTTGAAGCGGAACAGGGCAACTGCGGCAGCAATGGCGATCATGGCAGAGGGTAATTCAAACCTTCCGGAAAAACCCTGTGGCCACAGTACGTGATAGCCAAAGAACAGCGCCAGGTTGAGAATGACGCCGACAACGGCAGCGGTGATGGCGGTCAGCGGAGCGGTGAACTTGAGGTCGCCGTGCGTTGATTCAACCAGTGGGCCACCGGCGAGGATGAAGAGGAACGAGGGCAGGAAGGTGAACCAGGTGACCAGTGAGGCGCCAATGGCACCCGCAGCGAACAGATATTCCGGCCCGAACAGCACCTTGCCGTAGGCGCCGACGAAACCGACGAAGGCGACAACCATGATCAGCGGCCCTGGCGTGGTTTCACCAAGAGCGAGGCCGTCGATCATCTGCACGGGAGTCAGCCAGCCGTAGTGTTCGACGGCGCCCTGGAAGACATAAGGCAGCACCGCGTAGGCACCGCCAAAGGTGAGCAGGGCGGCCTTGGTGAAGAACCAGCCCATCTGCGTCAGTGTGCCGTGCCAACCGAAGAGACTGCACAGAAGACCAATTGGCGCGAGCCATAGCAGGCTGCCGATCAGAGCCACCTGGATCAGCCGGGTGCGACTGAAGCGGGCATGCGCTGGTGTCGGCGTATGGTCGTCGATGAGGGCCGGACCAAAATCCTTCTGTGCCGCCGCGTGGCCACCAGTGGCGAATTTTTCGGGGGCGAGGCGCCCGCCGAAATAGCCGGTCAAGGCGGCTGCAGCGACGATCAGCGGGAAGGGCAGGTCGAGTGCAAAGATGGCGACGAAGGCTGTCGCCGCGACGGTCCACAGTGCGCCGTTCTTGAGTGCGCGGCTGCCGATGCGATGCGCAGCGTGCAGCACGATGGCGGCGACGGCTGGTTTGATGCCATAGAACAAGCCAGCGACCAGCGGCTGTTCGCCGTGCGCGACATAGAGCCACGAGAGGGCGATGAGGATGAACAGTGAAGGCAGCACGAACAGCACGCCGGCAACGACACCGCCCCACGTGCGGTGCATCAGCCAGCCGATGTAGGTGGCCAGTTGCTGCGCTTCCGGCCCCGGCAGCACCATGCAGTAGTTGAGCGCGTGCAGGAAGCGGCGCTCGGAGATCCAGCGGCGGCGCTCGACCAGTTCCTGATGCATGATCGCGATCTGCCCGGCCGGGCCGCCAAAGCTGATGAAACCAAGCTTGAGCCAGAAACGAAACGCTTCCCCAAACGTCGGCGCGGTGTCGGAGCTTCGGCTATTCATTGCCGGGCATTGGTATGGACGCCAATGCGGAATCCAGTGCAGCAAGGGCTGCTTCGAAGTTGTAGGCAGTGAGTTCGTGCTCAAGGCGGGCGGATGCCGCTCCGAGCATGGGTTGAAACCGGCCGATGTGCTGGTGCCAAAGCGATACGGCACGGATATCATCTTCAGCGATCAGTGCTCGCAGGGTTGATAGATCGTTGCGGATATCCAGATCGCCTTTTTCAGCGCCTGGCAGGCATCCGGGCACTTGTGCTGTGTCGTTTGCGGGTGTGTCGGCATTGCTTGCGTGGATGGAGAGCGGTGGCTGGACCGGGATGTCGAGTCTGAAGACACTGCCTTGGCCAGTCCCGCTTTGTGCGCCAACATCGCCCCCCATGAGGTTGGCCAGCCGCTTGCACAGTGCCAGCCCGAGGCCGGCACCACCGTGGCTGCGGGTGGTCGAAGCGTCTACCTGCTCGAATGGGCGAAACAGCCTCCCGATGTCCTTGCTGCCAATGCCGGTACCAGTATCTTCAACTTCCAGATGCAGTTGCCGTGCATGCTCAGCTCCGCTCACTGAGGCTCGCAGGGCGATGCTGCCGTGGGCAGTGAACTTTGCGGCGTTGGCGAGAAGATGGCCGAGCATCTGGCTGATTCGCCGGGCGTCACCATGCATCATGTCCGGCAGATCGTCAGCGTAGTGGGTGGTCAGCGCCAGCCCCTTGGCTGCCGCCGCCACCGCCGCGTCGGCGCGGCAGTGCTCAAGGAGTGACTTCAGGCTGAAATCGACGGGTTCCAGCGTGAGTTGTTCCGATTCGAGTTTCACCATGTCCAGTACTTCGCCGAGCATGGTCTGGAGATGTTGCGAGGCTTTTGCAATGATCTGCAGCTTATCGCGCTGAGTGGGGTCCTCGATCTGATTCAGAAGCGCCCAACTCATTCCCGCAATCGCATTCATCGGTGTGCGGAATTCGTGACTCATGTTCGCCAGAAAGGCGCTCTTGGCGCAGCTTGCCGCTTCGGCCACGTCACGTGCTTGGGCCAGCTGCGCGGTGCGCTGAGCGACCAGCTCTTCGAGGTGGTTGCGGTGTTCCTCCAGCTCCTGATGCGCTGACTGGAGGTGGCTGTACTGTACGTTGATCAGCTGATAGAGGTCGATCAGCGCATGCGTTTGCGCCTGCTGCGCGGGGTCGACCTGCTTGCCCTCGGCTTTGTCGAAAGCCGCTTCCGGATTTTCTCCGGCGCGTATGGCCTTGATCTGTCGGGTCAGAACTTGATCGTCGCTGAGAATGTGGAAGACCAGCCAGTTAGCGAGGAAGGTGAGCAGTTCGCCGCCGGAAATGTCGCCGACCTCCTCATAGCGGCGGCGCATTTCATTCACCCGTGCTGCGAACTCGCCGTGTGACTGTTGATGGTGCTCACTGTGCCGTGGATCGATCGCGTATTCAGCCATCAACTGATCTTCCGTATTGAAATGGAAGACGGCGTATTCGGTCAGGCGGTCGAGCAACTCGTCGGCAGTCTGGTGTGAGGTGGCGTAGGGAAGAACAAGGACAGGCGCAGCACGATTGATGAGCTCAATGAGCCAGCGATGCTGCTCATCGATGATATCGACGCCAGTGACGAAGTAGTCATTCCATGTGATCAGGCTCATATCGCCAAATCCTCAATGCGCTTTGGATACAGCAGCAAGGATACCCGTCTGAGTCCGGCGGGGGTGCATCCAGACGCAAAAATCCGGGCTGAAAATGACAGCGGGGGCCGAAGCCCCCGCCGATAGCCATTCTGTTTCTTGGACGGCTACGTCCTCAGCAGGCCGTGTTAAGCGGCCAGTGCGAAACGCTCATCGTTGGCGTTTACTAATTTGCGCGGATTACGTCCGTCGCCTCTCGGGCCGCCTGCTCGCCTTCTTTCACCCTGTCGAGACCAGATCACCCCCCCTGTGGTGGAGGTGGGCGGAATCGAACCGCCGTCCAGAACGCTTCCGGGTTGCCGGAATTACGACCGTGGGGCAATTATGGGGGCGAACCCCGTTA
>ERZ724516.2136-NODE-2136-length-11263-cov-3.634547_pt1 | contig 11263 bp, 16 predicted proteins | sample MGYA00376049_ERZ724516 | MGnify/ENA primary metagenome ERZ724516 (study PRJEB28724, sample SAMN07190886) | activated sludge metagenome | isolation source: activated sludge of sewage treatment plant in Hong Hong | place: USA: Christiansburg, Virginia | collected... | reverse complement strand
CGCCCTAGTGCTGCAACGGTTTCGGCTACCTACCGCCTGTAGGTAAACAGTAGGTGGGCGGTAGGTAGCCGTGTGGTCACTGGGCTGCCGCCTGCGCCGCGGAGTAGGCGCGGCCGACCTCGGCTCGCTTCTGGATGTCGGCCGCCGGGTGCCCCTGCTTGACGAACAGCACCGGCTTTGCGCCGTCGGGCAAGACCACGTTGTCGACTTGCCCCGGTCTCTGCCCCGGCAGCGCTGGATGCCTGACGTAGCCCAGCGCGGCCAGCATGTCGGCCTGCTGACAGTTGAGCGCGTCCAGGTGGCGCGGTAGGGCCTCCAGGAGCTTGCGTAGCATGATGCTGCTGACCCACCCCCCGGCGAACCCCGGTCGACCTTCGTCGATCGCCTGCATCACGGCCCGCTCGACCCCGTTGCGTGTGGCTTCGATCGCGGCATCTGTACTCGACGTCCGCGGGGCTCGTCCGGTCAACCACTGCAGGCCGAACACAGGTGGAATCGGGAACGTGTGCAGGAACTCGGCGACGATCGCGTACCCGTCCCGAGCGCTTGCCCACGAGTACAGATCTTTGAAGTAGTCGGGAGTCATGCCGTCGCTGGCCAGGTCTTCGGCGCTCTGCTGGGCGCACCACAGAACCATGTAGCGGCGGTCGTTGCCCGTCTTCCGAAGGGCGTCCCTGCGGTTGCTGTTGAAGATGAAGTTGCCGCAGATTTCATCCGTTCTTTGGTCAACGCCTTTCCCTTCAACTTCGATACGCTCGCCAGTGATCAGCGGCTTCAGCTCTTCCAAGACATCGGCGTCCTTGACGTAGACGTCTTCGACAAAGTACGCCACCTTCCCGAACATCCATTTGTTGAATTGGGCTCCCAGCTTCGACGCCTTCGGCCAGTGTGTGTAGCGCGTGCCCAGGGCGGCAGCAACGCACGAAGAAAGGAACGTCTTGCCGTTGCCCTCCACGCCGATCAGCAGAGGCGCCCATTGGAACTTGTGGCCAACGGACTGGACCATTCCGGCGAGGTAATACAGCAGCTTCTGGCGGTCGTCTTCCACGGGGAACAGCTTTGCAAGATGCCGCAGAAACGGACCAGCGTCGCCGGGCTTGCGGCGGACCTGGGGCGGGTGCCATGTGTTGACTCGACTCCTGCCCTCGCTGATGAGGATTTCGCCATAGGGCAATGCCGGCTTGAAGCACGTACCGTCGACCTTCGGAGCGTTCAAAACCTGCGACTGCGTGAAGGCCTCGAACGCGTCTCGCGTGGTGCGCTCGTTACGGTTGTCCATGGTGAACGTGTACCCGCCAAAGTACGCTTTGAACTGATCGGGCTTAAGCAACTTGCCGCCAGGGCACAGCACCCGATGCTCGTCAAGAACGTACACACAGCCCTTGAACAACTCGGCTTGCTCTGCGACAGCCAGGAACCGATTGCCCTCGGCCTGTGTCATGACTGGCACTGCCGAAACTGCGGTCGCAGTCACAGGGGGCTTGTCCTGCAACACATCGCGCTGCATGCGGCAGGCGTTCGCGATCGTGCGCGGTAGGTAATCCTCGCGGTCCCACTTGTCGCGCTTCAACGCGCAGTCGGGTCGGCGCATCAGGCGCTCGATCCGGGCCACATCGCAACCGGTCCAGAACGCGAGGTGCTGCGCCAGCGCAGCGTCGGCGCTCGACCGGTCGTAGGGCTCCTGGCTCGTGCTGTCCGCGGGGTAGGCGCGGCCGAGCGCGGCTTCATCGGCATGCCACAGGTCAGCGAACGAAGCCTTGCCCCCGAACGCACCCGCGGCCGAGCGCGACATCAGGGCGCGGCGGATCAGGTCGTCGTCGTCGGTCGGGCCCCTCCAGTCGGAGCGAGGTCCGTCGACCGGCAACACTCCCCCGGCCACGCGGGGCGGGAACCACCGTGCGGCGACCGCCGCGATGCCGGGGCAGACCTCGGCCATCTCGCCGGTCGCGCCAGGCTGGCCGAGCGCGATGAACCGCAGCGAGTCGTAGAGTTCGAGGCGCTCGGGGATGTTCTTGGTCGAGTGCGGCGGGACGTTTCCTCGACCCCATATGTGCAGGCCGTTTCCCGACTGACTGACCTCGATCACCGCGCCCGGCAGCGCGGCGCAGATCTCGAGCGCGCGGGGCGACCACCCTGAGGGCGTGCGGCAACCGTCGATGTCCAGGCACCAGAACGGATCGGCCGCGGTGAGCACGAAGCCCACGGTGAACGTCGAGCCCCAGGCTGTTGCGATCGCGCGAGCGGTGTCGTAGTCCAGCCAGACCGCGGGGTTGTGGGCGTCACTCGGAACCCCGGTGCGCGGGTCGAGCGGCAACTTGTCAGTGCGACCATCGGGCCGGGGGACTAGTAGCACGAGCACGAACTGAGGGAACGCGCCGAGAGGCGCCAAGGGGCCGAGCGCGTGCACTTGCGCTTGCCCCTCGCTCGGGGCAAACTGCGGACTGTTCATTGCATCTCCTCGGGGGCCCGCCGCTGCTACGGTTGGGCCCCTTGCTTTTGGGGTTGTCGAGTCAGCCGTGTGGGAGGTCTTCCACCAGACCCACGCGCGCACGAAACGTGATGATTTCGTGCTCGCCGCGGTCGAGCTTGACTGCAAGAATCTCGCGCTTGTTCACAGTCGCTGTGAGCAATAGCGGCGTCTTCTGCCAATAGCGATGCAGGGTCGGGAACTTCGCCGCCACGTCTCGGCTAAGTGACCAGCAGGCCCCGCGCATGTTGACCCGGCCGCACCCGCGGTAGACCGTCACCCGATCCGGCAGCGCCTGCCACGCCCTGCGCTCCCCAGCGGTCATCATTTCGAGAACCGGTCCTTGTGCAGGCAGCGCCTTTCGGAGCGCGCGCAGGTGCATGCCCACGTTGTCGCAGATCGACCAATATCTGCCCAGCAACCGCCGCCACTGTTCGCAGGGGAGGAGCGGTGCCAGTGCCAATAGGCGAGGCAGGCGGGTGTACGAATCGGCGTACCGGAGCCGCTCTTTTGCAGCGGCGATGCGCTCGGTCTTGGTGGCCATGGTGCACCCCTCAACCGCGGCGACGTGATGCGCGCGGGGTAGGCGCTCCGCCGACCTCAAGGGCCGTCAGCGTTTCCTGCAAGCGTTGGGTGTTGTATCGAACGGATCGGCCGATTCGATAGAACGGAATTCGCCGCTCCCCGACTCGGTCCTTCCGCAAGGTGTGGACCGAGAGCCCGAGCAATCGGGCGGCCTCGTGCTCGTCAATTCCGAGACGGGCGTCAGTGCTATTGGCTTCCATCATCGCGCCTCCTTTTGTAGCGCGATGCCCCATCTAATCTAGGGTTGCCGGAAGCGTCAAGCCCCCGCCTTCACTTTGCCCCGGCAATGCAATCGGCGACCGTCTGCCAGGCCGTGCGCAACTGCGCCTCAGACTTCGCGATGTAGTGGCCGCCGGTCACGTCGCCGGTGTCGGCGTGGTTCAACATCCGCTTCAGCGCATAGGCCGAGACGAGTTCCTCGGCCACACTGGCAAAGGTGGCCCGTAGGTCATGTGGAGAGATGGTCGTCTCTGCGGCCTTGTTGATCGCGACCAATGCCTTCCGAGGGTCGGTGATGTCGAACAACTTCGACTTCGGTTTCTTGCCCTTTGCGTGAACCGCAACGAGTGCAGCCGCTTGTGACGACAGAAGCAACGTGTGATCGGTCCGGTTCTTGGTGTCGCGTAGCACGATGCGGGCGCCTTCGAGGTCGATGTCTTCAATGACGATCCCCTTCACCTCGCCACTACGGGCCCCGGTCAGAAGCATCCATCGGTAGAAGTCAGCGGCCTCTCTGCCGGTCTTTGCTGTGGGAGCCCTCCACCACGCGCCGAGCTTCTCCGGCGGTATCGGCGTCGGGTCTCCTGCGGTCTTGGGCAGCACGAGCCGATCACGGCCCGGTGTGGCCTTGTCGAGCGGGCTGTCTGGCACCTTGACCCCGTGCCAGTTCATCACTGCGCGAAGTACCTGCATGGCATAGGTCGCCCGACGTTGGCTCCGCTTGAGCGTGTCTTTGTAGGTGTCGCGGATGTCGTCCGCAGTGATCCGGGCCAGCGGCTTGTCGGCCAGCGCGTACAGCTCGCCATCTGCGAAGGGCTTACCCGTGCTGGACGTCCCGCCGGCCTCGATCATTGCGAGATAGTCGGCTTTGGTCCTTGCCTTGAGTGCAAGGCCGTCCTTGCCTCGGCGCTTCTTGTCGACGTAGGTTCTCAGGGCAGCGGCGAGCGTCAACGAGTCCTCGGCCTCAGCCTGCACGCGGGCGACACGCTCGGCCTTCAAGTCCTGCATGCGGTCGATGCCGCTTTGCAACTCGCTGCTGATGTCGACCATCAGGCGGCGTGCAGCGTCGGCCGAGATTGCCCCTCGCCCCTCCACTCGGCCCAACGTGCGGCGAACTGTCTTGCCGTTCACGCGGCGCTCGGCGATCCATGAGCGGGCGCCGGCGACGGTCACACGGACACCGAAGCCAGGAGTCAGCGGACACCAGTGCAACGAGTAGCCCGCGGCCGGTGTAGGCAGTGCCAGCGCGCGGACGTCTGTGAGTCGTCCAGTCCGTGATTTCATCCGTCGCACCTCTCGTGTAGTCACCTCTGTAGGCAGAAATTATGCCTCTGGGTACTAGTCGATACCAAAGGGTGCGACGTAAAGCATTGATTTCAAAAGACTTGCCGAACTCTCCGAGGTAGAAAAGATGGACTCTTAATCCGTTGGTCGAGTGTTCGAGTCACTCAGGGCCCACCAACTTCCTCGACGGCTCAGGCAGCAATGCCTGGGCCGTCGGCCTTTGTGGAGCCGCAGTTTCGCGCACTCGGTCCGCTCAGGGGCAGGCCTTCGGCCCTGGGCTGCGCCGCCACAGCACGAACTCCTGCCCGGTGTCGATGTCGCGGTAACGGTGCATCGAAGCGTCGATGTCGAGGATGTCGGTGCAGTAGCGCTGCCCCGGCCGCAGCCAGAAGTTCGTGCTGGCCGTCAGCACGACGTAGCACATGCGACGGCCTTCGACGCTGACCCGGCCGGTGCCCTTGAAGGGCTGCCGTTCGTCCTCCTGCCGCCCGCAGGCCTCGAAGTGGCCGTCGGCAGTGAACACGTCGTAGGCCCAGCAGGTCCGGCCGCCATCGGCCGAGTTGCACCACAGGCCTTCGAGCGCGCGCTGCAGTGCGGAGCCTTCGAGTGGTGCCGCCGCCGCGGTGGACAGCACACAGGCCGCGGCCCATCCCGACCATCGCCTCAGCGCTGCCCGCCGCACCTCCACCGTCAGCGCGCCCGAATGCGGTTGTTCTTCGGCTGGTGCTCGAGTTCGCACAGCCCCAGCGCCTCGAGCAAGGGCGGCAGGTAGACGCCGAAGCGGCCGCGCAGGCCCTTCTTCAGCCCGTACCAGCCGCCGATCGGGTTGCCGGGCGAGCGCCCCCAGGCTTCGACCGTGCCGTCCTTGGCCGGCTTCTGCTCGTCGGCACCGCCGAGGTCGACCCAGTCGCCGGCGGCCTTCAGCATCGCATGCAGGTCGTCGACGCAGCGGGCGTCGTAGTGCAGCACCGTGCTGCCCACGGTGCAGACCAGGATGCGGCGACCGTCCTTCTCGTCGACATGCATCGTGTAGTCGGAACTGCCCGGCGGGGTCTTCAGCCGCCAGGGGTTGTCCTTCGTTCGATCCAGCAGTGCAGCCATGGCCAGCCTTTCGTCGGGTGGGGGCGATATCGGACCGTTTCGATGGATCCACTGGACGAGCGCCTCGCCCTCGGCGTCGACCAATTCGCCAGCATGCCTGAAGGCCAACCGGCGCACCACGGCGGTGGACGCGAGGTTCTGGGGGTTGACCTGCGCCAGCACGGCCGCATCGGGGTCCAGCCGCTGCGCCATGTCGAGCAGCAGGCGCACTGCCGCGGTCGCCCTGCCCTGGCCACGCGCAGAGGCCGCGATGCCGTAGCCGATCTCGACCACGCCGAGACGCGGCTCGCTCTTGAAGCCGCAGCTGCCGACGATCCGCTCGCTGGCCGCGTCGACCACGTAGAACAGTCCGCACCAGTCCCACGAAGCGCCCCGCTGTCGGTGTTCGAGCGATCGGGCCGCGACGAACGGCGGCGGCAGGGAGCCGGGCTCCAGCCGGTGCGCCAGTTCTGCGGGCACCCCGCCTTCAGCCATCTCGACGAGATCGTCGTGCGAGGCCGGGACCAGGCGCACCGCGTCGTCGAACCCCGTGCGCGATGTCATCGACAGCCTGCCGAGGCGGTCAGCCTCATCGCGAGAACTGCGCCGGGTCGTAGAAGAAGGTCTCCTCGACGATGCGGTGATCGCGCCAGACCTGGTAGGCCAGTTCCTCGAAGCGCACCTGCCGGCCGGCCAGCGTCTCGTATTCGAAGACCCAGCGCACCACAGCGCGATCATCGGCCACCAGCACCGGCCGGACGCATCGGGCCCGCTGCCAGCGCACGCCGGCCAGGTTGCGCCGCTCGTGCGCGATCAAGGCCTCGCGGCCGCGCCGCGGTGGATCGCCGTTCTCCTGCATCGTCGCGTCCAGCGCGTAGAAGTCCTCGAGCGCCTTCACGGTGTCCCCCGCCTCGACGGCGACGACGAATCGTTCGACGGTGTCACGCAGCGGCATGGTCGCGGCCCTCACGGGTCAGCACGGCTCGACGGTCACCGCCGGCCAGCGGCGCGTGTACTGCTTCTGCTCGACCCGCTGCCGGTAGGTCTCGACGCTGACGCGCGCCGGATTGCGGCGGATGCGCAACGCGAACAGGTCGTCCAGTCCATGGGGGGCGACGACCCGCACGGTGTCGTCGGCATCCAGGCAGACGCCCACCGCGGTGGCGTACTCCGGCCAGCTGGCCACCGCCTCCTCCAGCGAGGCCAGCGGGGGTACCGCATGGCCGAAGACCTGCTCGAACCACTCGTGCACGCGAGCCTGGTCGGTCACCTCCCAGGGCACGCCAGGCAGCAGGCGCTGCAGCGCAGCCTCGACCTCGCGCTCGTCCCTCGCCGGGGCGCCACGGGGCTGGAAGAAGGCCACGTCGACGTCGCGGGGGGTCGCAGCTTCTTGGTGGCCCTGCAGGTGGTCCCACACCAGGTTGCGCAGCGCGCCGGCACCGATGCACCAGGCCGCCAGGTCCAGCGAGCGCACCGCGCGCAGCTGGGCCATGATGGCCGGCGAGCCGGCCACGATGCGCACCAGCCGGGCCGTCAGGTCACCCGTGGCGTCAGCCATACCGGCGCCTGACCTCCGCCACCGAACCCGCCACCAGCTTCTCCAGCACCTTCATGTCGACATCGGCGAGCTTGCGCACGTACAGGCAGGCCTTGCCCATCTTGTGCCGGCCCAGTTGGGCAAGCAGTTCGTCCTGCCCGGGGAACTCGGCCACGAGGTAGATGCTGATGTCGCCCTTGCGCGACGCAAATCCGGTGGCGCAGGAATCCCCTTCACGACCGCTGTCGTACCTGTAGTGGTAGCTGCCGAAGCCGACGATGCTGGGTCCCCACATCTTCGGCTGGGCACGTGTCACCTTGCTCATCAGCTTGACGAGCGCGGCGCAGTCATTGCGCCGGCCCTCGTCGTCGATCGCGGCCAGGTGGGCGTCGACGCTGGCCTCGGTGGCCTGGGTCTTGTTCTCGGCCATGCAGTCTCCTCGGGTCGGTTTCGTCCGCTGGACATCGGTGAGAGGCGCAGTGCCGGGTGGCACCGCGGGGCGCGAAGTGCGGCGCTGACTCTACCGCGCCCCGGTCACCGCGGCGACGACCCGGCGATGCGCCTCGTCGCGCAGTGCCGGCTGCTCGATCATGTCGACGAAGGTCTTGGCCAGCGCGGGCTTGCACGCCGCCAACGTGAATTCGACGCCGTCGAACCAGGTGTCGTCGCGTTCGACGAGGTAGCCGATGCGCGATGCGGCGTCGCGAAACACCACATAGTCTTCCACGCACAGCGCGCGCTGGGCCAGGTCGCGGTACGACTCGTCCTTGCTCCATGGCAGCAGCATCAACGCGGTGGCCTCGAAGCCGCTGTCGAACCGGGTCGGCCCGGGCACGCAGACCCACCGTGTGGTCGACGGGGCCGCGCCCGCCGCCGCCAAAGGTGCTGCCAGCGGCAACGGTGGCGGCACCGTGGGGGCCACACTGACCGCGGTGAAACGCGTCACCACCAACTTCAGCACCCACAGGGCAACGACGATGGCGATGGCGAGGGCGGCGATCCGGATCGGGCTCTTGCGGTGAATCGGGTGGGACATGGCGTGGTGGATGGGATGCAGGCGGCCCCGGCTCCCCCGAGGCTGCCCGGCCTTTTAGCACGCCCGGCAACCCGGACCGCCTGACCCCGCCTCGTGCCCGCGGGGCCGGGCTGAGAGAATCTGCCGCTTCGCGTCTCCCTGTTCCCCCTTGGACTGGCTTTCTCCCGCGCAATGCGTCGGCTACCTGGCGTTCGTGCTCGGCGTGGGCTCGTTCCTGCAGACCGACGACCGGCGCTTCAAGCTGTTCATGACCGGCGAGTGCCTGGCCTACGTGGCGCACTTCGCGCTGCTCGGCAACCCCACGGCCGTGGCCAGTTCGCTGATCTCGACCGTGCGGTCGCTGCTGTCGCTGCAGACCCGCTCACCGTGGGTGGCAGCGGCGGTGGTCGCCGCGAACCTGGGCTTCGGTCTGACCCTGGCGCAGAAGGCCAGCGACTGGCTGCCGCTGCTGGCCTCGTGCACCGGCACGCTGGCGCTGTTCCTGTTGCAGGGCATTCCGATGCGGCTGGTGATGCTGTGCGGCACCACGATGTGGATCGCCAACAACCTGCTCGCCGGCTCGATCGGCGGCACCGCGCTGGAAGTGGTCGTCGCGGTGGTCAACGTCGGCACCATCGTGCGGCTGCACCGCCGGAGGGAGCCGGCAGCCCGCGCGTGAGCACCGCACGGGCTAGCGGAAGCTACGCCGCTCGCGGCCAGTAGCCGTCGGCTTCGGTCACCCGCTCCAGGCGGTCCATGTCGGCCAGCACCAGTCCAACGGGTAGCGTTGTTCGGCGCGGTACTCCCCCGGCACGCGGCGGCCCCGGTTGACGTGGAAATTCGGAAAGCCCTCCTTCAGGGTGCCGCAGACGAACACCCGGCGCTGCCCCGCCACGGCGCTCCTCAGAGCTTCTGGCCCGGCCGGCGGATGATGGTCCGCTCGTACCAGGCTTCGTGCATGCGGCCGAGGAAGTCCGGGTTGATGGCGTAGCCCGACTTGTCGCCGATCACCGCTTCGCTGCCGCAGCGCGGGCACAAGGCGGTGCCGGCATTCGCATCGTCCGGGTTGTCGAGGCTGCTCACGTCGAGCCCGCCCCAGGCCACGATCTCCGACGGCGGAAACATCTGTTCGCAGTAGATGCAGCCGCACAGCGTGCTGGCCTCCACCTCCGCGCGGTTGTTGGTCGTGTGGTGATTCGCGGCGAGCAGATGGTTGCCCATGGTTCGGTCTCCGGGGTGAACAGGGTCGGCCCGCCCACGCCGGCACGGCGCACTGGGGGGCTGGATGCTTCAGGACGAATGATGCACAAAGCGACGTGGCGGGGCCACCACGCTGGCGCCCCCTGCCGGAGGGCCGCCGCGATGAAGCCTGCCACCGACGCTGGCGCCCGTTGCGGCGGCTCAAACCGTGCCGCCGGCGGCAGACTGCTCGCGGCCTTGTGCGGCCGCTCGCTCGTACAGGATCCACGCGACGATCGATCCGATCGGCAGCGTGAACAACGCCAATGCCACCCACCCCGCCGCGGAACGGCCGAGCTGGCGCGCTGCGACGCCGACGTACCACAGGTGAATCACCAGGCTGACGGCGATGCCGATGCCGAAGGCCACGACCAACACCACGCTGTCGAGCGTGCGCCCGTTGAACGGCGGCACGAAGGCCCCGATGCAGAAGATCATCACCAGCAGCGCCAGCGAGGCGGCTGAAACGCTGACCTTGGCGTCCTGCAGGGGCATGGCGGGGTCCTGAAGCGGGGCGAAGCCGCAAGTCTAGCGGCGGCGACACGCTGCGCGGCAGCCCCGCCGTCCACTTCGGCAGACCGCCACGGTCAAGTCGACAGCCGCCCCCCGAAGGCCACCCGTCCGCGCCCCGGCGGAGCGAACTCGATGTGCACCAGGCCGGCATCACAGCCCACGACCGATGCGACGGCATCGGACAGGGCCCGTGCCTGGGCCGCCAGCAGCTGAGCGTCCGGCAGGTCGGCATGCATCACGGTCACGAAGACCGGCCGCGGCAGGTCGGCCGGTGCGACCCCGTTCTCGGCGTAATGGTCGGCCGACAGAACCGACAGCCGCACCCACACGCGTCCGGCCGGCGCATTCAGAAGGGTGCCTGCGCCGTCGGCGATGGCAGCAGCCAGACCGGCAGGCAGCGGTGCGCCTTCGGGCACGACCAGCAGGACATCGAGGATCGGCATCGTCGTTTCCGTCGCCCCCGTGTCAGGCCAGAGGCCGTTGCCACGGCGCACGTTCCCGGTAGCCGGCGCGGCGGAAGGCCTCCACCATCGGCCGGTTGTCCGACCCGGTGTCGCAGAAGATGCGCCAGCAGCCCGCCTGCACGAACACGCGCGTGGCCTCGTGGACCAGTTCCAGGCCGAACCCGCGGCCTCGGAACGCAGGCAGCACGCCCATGTAGAAGATGGTGCCCTGCGGGCGCTCTTCGCGCCATCGGGCGCGATCCTTGAAGACCACCGGCAGCACGAAGCCGACACGCTGGCCGAGCGCATCGACCGCGGCACGCCACCAGCCATCGGGCCGCACGAAGTACTCGGGCAGGATCGCCATCAGTTCGTCGACGGCCTTCCCGGCGCCCCCATGGTCGCAGGCGTAGCGGTCCGACGCGTCGAGCGAGTCGGCCATCACGGCCGCCGCCGCCCCGTGCAGCCAGTCGTCGGCCACCGGTTCGAAGCGCAGCGCCGGCGGCGCCAGCGCGGGCTCGGGGCAACCCGGCTCCCAGATGAACGGGGTCTTCCAGTAGTGGCCGGGCTGCAAGTCGTCCATGAAGGTCTCGGGCGATGTCGGGCTGGGCTGGCGATCGATGAGTGCTCAGGCAGTCGACAAGGACAGCAGCTGCAGCTCGTCGCGGCGCTGCGCACCGATCGCCGCCCAGAACGCCAGCCCGCTCGGGTTGTCCGCGAACACCATCAGGTGGCACTTCTGAATGCCATCGTCGCGCAGCGCTTTCAGGCCGGCCTCGACGAGCCGCCGCCCCAGGCCCGAGCGGCGGCACTCATCGGCCACGGCCAGGTGGTGCAGCAGCCCTCGCCGCCCGTCGTGGCCGCACAGCAGCGTGCCCGCC
>ERZ724516.2133-NODE-2133-length-11272-cov-4.201391_pt1 | contig 11272 bp, 8 predicted proteins | sample MGYA00376049_ERZ724516 | MGnify/ENA primary metagenome ERZ724516 (study PRJEB28724, sample SAMN07190886) | activated sludge metagenome | isolation source: activated sludge of sewage treatment plant in Hong Hong | place: USA: Christiansburg, Virginia | collected... | reverse complement strand
TCTTCCGATAAATCGCGACAAAGAACTGGCGGCTTGCGCGAATGTCGATGCCATCCTCGGCGGGCACGAGCATGTTCCTCTGCATGCTTTTGTCGGCCACACCCCGATTCTGAAGGTTGGGTCCGACGCGCGACATCTCGGTAGACTCGATCTCTTCCTGGAGGCCGGGACGGGACGTGTGGTCAGCAGCGATTGGGCCATGCTTCCCATCACCGCAGATATTCCTGAGTCCGCGGAGGTCGCCAAGGTGATCGCCAATAGTATGGCGGGTCACGCGCACGATGCTGGTCGCAGGGTCCTGGGGCAAATCATCACGACCCTCGATGCCAAGCAGGTCGCCAACCGGACAAGCGAGACGAATGTGGGTGACCTCATAGCCGAAGCCTATCGGCGTGCCACCCATGCCGAAATCGGCCTCGTCAACGGTGGGTCGATTCGGTCTGATCGCCTGTACGAACCCGGGCCTATTACCCATGCCGATGTTCATGCCATCCTTCCATTTAACAATCCCGTCGTTGCGCTTGAAGTCACGGGACGAACGCTGAGAGCGGCCCTTGAGCATGGCCTGAGCAAGATTGGTGTAGAGAAAGCCGATGGCCGCTTTTTGCAGGTGGCGGGCCTCACGTTTCGTTATATGCCGGGACGGTTGCCGGGGGCACGACTGGTGGATGTGCGCGTCGGTGACAAGGCGTTAGACGAGAACACCACATATTCTGTCGCCATAAGTCAGTATCTCGTGAATGGAGGGGATGGATATGAGATGTTTCGAGGCGCGCGCTATCTGAGTACCCCTGAGCCGGGACGGGACGAAGCGAGTGCGTTCATCAAGTACATAGAAAGTCTTCAGTCTCTCGACGTTCAACCGGATCATCGGATTACTCCCATTACGTTGGCGCCGTAGCTCTAGGCCAAGGTGACTGGATCGACCCAGGAGATGCCTCACACGCTCTTTCCTCGGAGTGGATGACCTGTGCGCGTGAGTGCGGCTAGGTCCACTCAGGTTTTCCGCCTGCCTTGAACACCTTCCCAACGAGAAGAACGCCTGTTGCACATCACGTTGCCGTCGTGTTGCAGTCACAAGGGTAGCTACCGTAAAAACGTGATGGAAAAACCAGCTGAGGGGATGGACCAGACATTCCTCACCCAAGAATAAGGAGAATGGGGACGGTGACGAGGGGACGAAAACGTTTTCCCGTTCTTAATAATATCCAAAGCCTCGGGTTACATGATTTTGCTAGAATGCACACCCTTTTGCAGAGGAGAGGGCCTGCGGCCTGCAGCGTCGCGAGGGCATTGATTGTGCGATGAGCCATGCCGTCAGAGTTGAACGCGGCGTTGTGTGGGTGACGGCTGGACGCGGGCACACTTTTGCTCAATATGAGTGAGCACTAATCCGCTTAGAGGACTAATTATTCCAGACCCAAGGTATGCGAGTGTTACAGCACGGCCATGTTTGTCGGGGGCTTGTACCCGTGAGACAGGAGACTTGTGGCAGAGAGCTGACACCAAAGGCCATCGGAAGTGGTCGCGGTAGACGCAGGTGCTGTTAGCTCAGTGATCGGGGCTCGATTTCCGCGGATTTGAAGATGGGGAGGATTGTCAGATGCAGGTGTTTCCGAATCGCATCTTGTTCGTTGGTTTTGGGGCCGTGGCACGCTGCACGTTGCCCATTTTGCTCAAGCACATTAATGTCAGTCCCAAGCGTATCACGATCGTGGATTTTGAGCCGAATGAGGCGGCGTTGCGACCATGGATCGAGCAGGGTGTGACCTTTGTAAAGGACCGCGTGACGCCGGATAACCTGGGGGCGCTGCTGGGCCAGCACGTCTCCGCCGGGGACCTGCTCATCGACTTGGCATGGAACATCGATTGCTGCGATATCGTCCAGTGGTGCCACGACCAGGGGGTGTTGTACGTCAACACCTCGGTGGAGCTCTGGGACCCTTACAGCGGGACAGACGACAAGCATCCGACGGAGCGGACGCTCTACTGGCGGCATATGAATTTGCGGAAGATGACGGCCGCGTGGAAGGAACCGGGGCCGACTGCGGTACTTGAGCATGGGGCGAATCCAGGGCTGATCAGTCACTTCACCAAACACGCGCTGTTGGACATTGCGCGGCAAGCCCTGGCGGATAAGAAGTTCAGCGGCGCACAAGCGGAAAAGATTGCGCATCATGCCAAGATGCAGGAGTTCAACCATCTGGCTCACCAGCTCGGCGTCCGGGTTATTCACTGCAGCGAGCGCGATACCCAGATTACGAATCAGCCCAAGCAAGTGAACGAGTTCGTCAACACCTGGAGCGTGGAGGGTTTTCGCGAAGAGGGGACTACCACCGCTGAGATGGGGTGGGGGACTCATGAAAAACAGCTGCCGTCTTTTGCGTACGAACATCCGGACGGCCCGAAAAGTCAGATCTGTCTTGCACGAATGGGCATGAACACCTTTGTGGCGAGCTGGGTGCCACCGGACCATAACATTATCGGCATGGTCGTTCGGCACGGCGAGGCGTTTAGCATCACCGAGAAACTGACGGTGTGGGAAGGCGACAAGGCCGTGTACCGCCCGACGGTGCATTACGCGTATTGTCCGTGCGATAGCGCCATCGCGTCACTCCACGAGCTCCGCGGCGCTGACTATAGATTGCAACCGCGTATCCGTATCATGACCGACGAAATCATCAGCGGGGCCGACACGCTGGGCGTGCTGGTGATGGGGCATCCGTATCAGTCATGGTGGTGCGGCTCCCACCTCGACATCGAGGAGTCGCGCCGCTTGGTGCCGCACCACAACGCCACCACCATGCAGGTGGCCATCTCCGTCGTGGCTGCCTGCCTGTGGATGCTTGAGAACCCCAGACGGGGCGTCTGCGTACCCGACAATCTGCCCCATGAGTATGTCCTCGACATCAGCAAGCCGTACTTGGGCGACTTCATCTCCGAGCCAGCAGACTGGAACCCGCTGAAGCATTACTCCAATTTCTTTCGCGGCTACAACCAACCTCAACTCGACAGGTCGGATCCGTGGCAGTTCAAAAACTTTCTCATCATGGAGGGAGACTGAATTCGTCTATGAGGGAGTGATATCGAGTCAGCACATTGTACCGCACTGGTCAGCGCTCATTGCAGATACAGGGAGAATCCATGGACGAACAGACATTGCTTGAACTGGCCAGACTACACAGCACGCCTCTGATTGTGGTGGATCACCAGGTGCTGCGAGAAAATTACGAGCAGTTTCGTACGCATTTGCCACGCGTACAAATCTACTATGCCGTTAAGGCGAATAGTGATCCGTCCATCGTGCAGACGTTTTACGACATGGGGTCCAGTTTTGACGTTGCCAGCATGGCCGAGTTTTTGATTGTGCATGAGAAGATCAAGCATTTGTCGGCCAAGCAGCAGCAGGACTACATATGGGATCGCATCATCTACGCTAATCCGATCAAAGCCATTGAGACCCTCAAGCAGCTGGATCAGTACAAGCCGTTGATCACCTACGATAACTACGAGGAGGTGCTCAAGATTGCGCGGTATGCGCCCCACTCAGGCCTTGTTCTGCGGCTGGCGGTGCCGAACACCGGGTCAATGGTCGAATTGTCGAGCAAGTTTGGCGCATTGCCGGGAGAGGCGGTCGATCTCATCGCCTTTGCTCACAAGAACAAGCTCGAGGTTGAGGGGCTGAGTTTCCACGTCGGCAGTCAGTGCACCAACGTCCAAAACTATAGCCAGGCGTTGCATCTCGCATCAGGCATTTTCTCCGAGGCCAAGGCCCGTGGCTTTAATCTCAAGCTCCTCGACATCGGTGGGGGCTTTCCTGCCCATTATGACGACTCCGTTCCCGCTTTCAAAAGCCTGGCCAGTACCATCAATGCCGAATTAGATCGCTTGTTTCCCGAACCGATTGAAATTCTCGCGGAGCCGGGTCGGTTTCTCGTGGCGTCAGCCGCCACGGCCGTTTCACAGATCGTCGGGAAGACGGTGCGGGGCGGGAAGCTCTCCTACTACCTCGATGACGGCGTCTACCACACCTACAGCGGTGTGATCTTCGACCATTGCCAGTATCATTTAAAAAGCTTTCGAAAAGACCCCACGCAGCTCTGTGCCGTCTTTGGTCCCACCTGTGACGCCCTCGACACCATCAGCCTGGCCGAGCATTTGCCGGATATGGAGTTAGGCGAGTTGGTCTATTCCGAAAACATGGGGGCCTACTGCGGGGCCAGTAGCACCTTCTTCAACGGCTTTCCGCCGGCTAAGGTGGTGCATGTAAACCAGTAATTCCGCTTTTGAAACGATCAGTTTCCTCTATCCCATAGCTATGAGCCGACGAAAATAGGTGTCACGTCATGAAGGTAAACGACTTGCGTAGCTGTCGTGGTAAAGCTCACTGAATGATTTAGCCAGTAGCATAGAGAACATCTCGTCGGTTAGTCATCGTATAGCGAAAGCCGTTCCTGCTTTAGGCGAACCCTGGGGCAGGAACGGTTTTTTTATGCCTCATGAAGGGCGCACATGCTTGGAAGCGCCATTGAGCAGGGGGCTATTCGGTCACGGGAAAATTGGTTGTATTGTTATTTCCCCTATTACGGGAGTTACTTAGTCTCAGACTCCTGCAGAAATTTCGCATAGGAGATCGGACGAGTGAGCTGGATATGAGTACGTTCAGCAAAGTGGGCCGCAGTTCCTCCCGCTAAGATTTCTCAACTACTTATGAAATGGTTGCATTGTTTTCCGGACAGATCCTGCACAGAGGGATCGGATCATACTCGCGCTGCTTTGGCCGAAATCCTACGCAGCAGAAAGCTTCGCGTTGAAGAAAATTGGTTCAAGCTCGATGTGAGGCCTTGAGTTCGCAGAGACCTCAGCGTATTATCCCGCCCGTCTTTCGGATACTACTTAAGTCACTACTGGTAATAAATCGGATGACGGATGCCTCCTGCTCACCTGTTTTCCTCACCGGTCGCCCCCAAAAGCCCTTCCGATGCTGCTCGGGGTTCATTGCAGAGAATGTCGGCCCGTCACTCGGCCACCGCAGATCCGAGGCGTTGTCTCCAGGCGCAGCGCGGGGATCCTCCCCGCACGGTGCGGGGCATAGATTGTTGTTGGTACTGAATTGCTGAGAATCGGCGCCCCTAGCGCGTGGTATGCACGATTTTCACGTTTCGATCGCGCAGGTATCAACCTTGCTGATGACCGTGTCGGTGTAGTGACAGAAAAAGTCAGAATACTTTAGCCAATGAACGAACGGCACTATGGGTTTGATGGGATGCGAGTCTTTGCGATGGGGCTCATGGTGTGTCTCGTGGGGTGCACTGCAGATCCGAAGACGCCGGCTTGGCTCAGTGTCATACCCGCTTCGACTCAAGAAATCTGTGCCATCGGGGTAAGTGGGCCCACGTATTACCAAGAGGATTCTCGCGCCAGGAGTCAGGCGTCGGCCATGGCGGAGTTGGCGCGGGCGGTCGAGGTACGAGTCAAGGCCGACTTGGTGCTCAGGAGCGAGGGGGATAACCGAAGTGTGGAGACCCGGCTCGATGAAACAGCCGGCTTTGGGAGCGATGTGGTGTTGAAGCAAGCCCAAGTTCGCGAACAATGGGTTCAGCGCAATAAGGATCATGCGGTGGGGGAGCCAGGGACCGTCTACACCCTCGTCTGCATGCCGGTGATGCGCTGAGCGCGAACAGAGGTTGTAAAAGGGAGGAGGGCGAAGATGCGAATAGGTGCAGGAAGCACGCATGGGGAGAGGGGCAGCATGGCTCGACACGTTCGGGCCCTGTCAACCGGCTTAAGGATGGGTGGACTGTGCATTGTTCTCGCAGCCTGCCAATCGGGGAAGCAGGTGTTGATTGAGGTGACGTATCCATCAAAAGTCCCAATTCCAGCGATGGTGAAGGAGATAGAGGTTGAAGACTTCCACGGTCCTGTGGAATGCGCAAAGCCGTTCAAACCGAAACTCGACACGAAGGTGCTCGAGGGGGGCGTCTACAAAGTAGCGATCCACGGTCTTTCAGAACCGGAAGAGACGGTGACGATCAAGGGAATGGTGGCAACCTGCTCGCTCAGCCAGGGGTCCGGCACACTCAATGTGGAATTTTCCGCTTGGTTTAAAGGCGATCAAATCCATCAAGGAGTTGTCGCTGAGAACACGTCGAGGCCGGGCGCCCCTCCGAATGAAGTCCGTGCCGTCTTGATCGACCGCACCACCGTTCGAATAGCAAAGGACCTTTTGCCGAACAAACGAAAAGAAATTCGCACGTTCTTTCCCGTCGACGGAGAGCACGACTCCGGAGTGGCTGCTGCGTCAGGGGGCAACTGGAAACTGGCGATAGAGGCGTTTGGCAAACAACTCAAGGAGAAACCCGCAGAGCATCGAGCTTGGTACAACCGTGGGGTTGCCTATGAAGCGAGTGCCCAGTTCGAGGCGGCCGTGAAAGACCTCCAGAAGGCCATCGAGTTTAAACGATCAGAGTTGTATGTCGAGGAGTTTGCCCGCGCGGATAAAGGTCTGCAGCACCAGAAAAGCTTTCAAAGTCTCGGCAAGAATCCGGAGTGACGAATGATGCGTATCGCTCGAACGTTCTACAGATGGGTAAGTTCTCTCGTGGGTATGATTCATTCGGACACGACGATGCCTTTGCCAACGTTGGCGATGCTCGCGCTCTGCAGCCTGCTGGGCGGGTGCAGTGTGTCGGCTGGCGGTACAGTGCCCGATGGGCCTTCGAGCCGGCTGGTGCCTGGTGCGGATCGGTGTGTCTTTCTGCCGGAGAGGCCGATGCCTTCTTGGGTGTCCGGCCGTCCTGACACGCCAGACTATGTCGGGGTGGGACAGGCCGGGCCGAGTGAGAGTCCTGAACAACAGATTCGTGCGGCGGAAGCCGGTGCGCGAGGCAGCCTTGCTGCTGAAGTCAGTGTGAAGATTCAAGAACAGTTGTCCCAGACTATATGCGAAGGCCAGTGCACGGCAGAGGAAAAATCCAAAGTTCTCATCAAGGCCGAGTCAAAGACCAAACATAGGCTCAAAGGGGCCGAGATCAAGGAGCGATGGCTCGATCGCAGCAGTTGCCTGGTCTGGGTGTTGGCGACGCTCTCAAAGGACAAGGTCAAATTGCAGGAAGTCATGATGTTCAACCTCTCCCCTGCCTCTCTCGAAATGGCCGGATGGTTGGTCGGGCATCTTGAAAAGGTATTACGCGAGGATTTTGCCGTCGTGCCGGCTGACGCGCAGTTGGAAAGGTGTTCGCTCGATGGCGCTGTTCCTGCTTGCCAGGATCGCGCCGACGCGATCTTCGGAGCGGTGACCGTGTCCCTGGAGAAAGACATGGTCTCAGCAGACGGCACACTTCGTCAGCGAAACTTTCGCGTGAAGGGCGGGTTGCGCTCGAAAGACCGCCTGGTGTCGTCTTTCGACGTCACGTGCAAAGCTAGACTAGGAGCCAAAGCCGACATTCAGGCGATTGATCGCGCGGCAGCGGAAGACTGTCGGGACAAGGTGAAACAGACTATGACGAAAGATTTGGAGACGATGAGTTAAGCGCGCCGGATTCTCCGGTGGTGTGTGACCGATTGCGCTGAATCAATCATGGAGGGATGACCATGCGTGGGCGATGGGAAAGAATCAGGAAAATTGGGTCATCGGTAACGCTGGGGCTGTTCTTGTTGGGTAGTGCAGAAGGCTGCGCCATTATCGACTCAGGTAGGGCAATTCTGAGTATGCGTTTGCCGAATGTCGAGAAGTGCGGTTGGGCTTGTGCGGAAGAAGTGATAATCGCACGTTCGGAGACTCCGAGCGTGGAAGCATCGCTGGAGCGAGTCAACACAGCCGCGCGCTTGGTTGAGATCGGAGAGCTCATGCTACAGGCGCTTCCTTTGTCGGCAGGATCGTCGTGGCCTCAGGAGATGAAGGGGACCCTGACGTTAAATGCACAGAGCCTCAGCCGCGTCATGCAAGAAACCTACGGCCAGCGAGTACTTTATTCTTCGACTCTGGGTTTCAAGCCGTCTCCCTGGACCGGCCGTGCCCTCGAGATGCAACGCGGACTGTTTGCTCAGGCACCAGGGCTCCATGATGAGCGAAGCTACCGAACGGGGAAGCCTTCGGAGGACGATGTCCATGCTTTCGGCGTGAAAGTGCTGGGAGAAGGGTATGACCGAGGCTTCGACAAAAATTTGTTTCGGTTGATCGACCACCATCCCGGCTTTATCCCGAAGCGGGGGCTCTTCAGTGCGCAGCACGGGGGTACCGCGGCTGAATTCCACACCAATGTGATGGAAGCGGTATTGGCTCTATCCGAAAATCGGGACGAGCTCAAACAGTTCGGAGACGCAGTGAAGCAGGGCGAGGAGATGTGCGAAAGGGCCTACAGAGATGTGCAGGAGTCTGCGCAACGGATTCGCGAAATCCGGAGCCAAACGTTCGGGAACCCGGCGTCAGCGGAAGAAGCAGCAAAGAAGGGAGATGAGGCCGCATCTGCCAAGGGGCTGCAGGAACTGGAAGCACAGTTCGAGACAGAGAAGAAAGAGTATGACGATGCGGTGAAGGCCTACCAGGGCTCATTGCAGCAGCTCAGTGTGGCTGTCGGACACATCAAACATCAGACCGGCGCGTTTACGGCGGAACAGCGGGCATTGGCCATCAATGTTCAGGCGGTTGTCGACACCGCACAGGGTTTACTTAGTGGGACGCGCCTGTTGAGCGAGATTGCCGCAATGCACATTCCCAAAGCAACACGCACGTTCGGGGACGAATTGAAGCGGATCGCCCGTGTAGGAGGGGACCGTGCAATTCCACACATGAAGCGAATCTCTGTGAATGCCCGGCTTCTGCCGGCAAACCTCAGCCTGATCGGCACAGAATCGACCCTATTAGATAAGGAAAGCGATCCCTATGACGGTCTCTTTGCGAATCGAATCAACGCGCCGACCATTGCCGCGCCGTAGATAGAAATCGATCCGAGCAGGGTCGGTAGGTGAACGGCATTTCCCACATGAAGCGGGAACGGTCCCCGAGCGGTGCGGGGAGGAGGATGGAGGAGAGGCGAATTGGTTTTTGAAGAGTTTCTGGAATGTATGAGAAATCATAGTGTTAGCGACAAGGATGAGGCAGGAACGACTGTTGCTCAACCACAATCGCATCGCGTTCGAAACGGGCACAGGCTAGCGAGTGGGAAACGGGACAATTACATGTACAGGAGGAGGCAGCACATGAAGAAGATGCAGGCAGTTTTGCTTACCGGCACATTTGCGGTGGCGGCGTTGGTCGGTGGATGTTCGGGGCACAATGCCCAACAGGGTGGTCCGCTGGCCCGGACGGATACGCCGATTCAGGAGGTCAAGGATCTTCCAAAGTGGGTCACTCAAAAGGGATCGGCGTTCAGCGGCGAGCGTCGCGTGTTGTATGGGGTCGGCAATAGCGCAGGCATCTTCAACCCATCGTTGCGCCGGAAAGCGGCGGAAGGACAATCTCGAAACGATCTTGCGTCGACCCTGCAGGTCTACGTCGCCGGCCTTCAGAAGCAGTACATGGCCGAAACAACCGCAGGGAGTATGGATAAGACGAGCGTGGAGCAGCATATCCAGGATACGTTCAAACAGGTGACGGAAGCGACGCTGGTTGGGGCTCAAATCGTCGAATATTGGGAGAATCCTCAGCGGAACGAGGCCTATGCACTGGCGCGGCTTGATATTGAACAATTCATGGAAATTATGCGGAGCTACAAAGCCGCCAGCGGGCAGTTCCAAGAATTAGATGCCAATATGCGCGAATTCGTCAGAAAGAATGCGGAGAAGGCGCACGATGAATTGAATCTGGAGTTGGACCGTCGGAAAAAGAGCTAGCGGGAGGGATGCCGCTCAACCCTGAGGGGGACGGATGGCTGCGGGGCCGGAGTCTTACTGAGACCCGCAGCCGACCACCACGCGTAGCGGGCAATGCGAACGGGCAATTGTGGGCAATAGCACAGCAGCAAATGGCGTCTGTAAGGGGGGCACAAAGGAGGACACACCATGATGACAAGGAAAGAAATTGGTCTTCTGAAAAGTAGCATCGGTCCTGCTGGGGCGTTGCTCTCGCTCCTGTTGCTCTGCGGAGGAAGGGCGGAGGCGGTGTCCTCTCTGCAAGATGGATGGCTCATCACGCCGCAGGAGGCGGCGGCGCAGGCGGCTGAGTCTCCCGGCGGAAGCGTCCTCGATGTGGGGCGTCAGGAAAGCAACATGGGGCCGACCATCGAAATTCTGAAGCCCAGTGACGGCGGGAAAGCCTCGGGTCCTGTTGAAATTCAGATCAACTTCGTCCCGAAAACAGGATCGGTGGATGTGAGTAGTCTCAAAGTCACGGTGGTGAAGTTCCTGTCCATCGACATCACCGACCGGCTGAGGGACTATGTCTCCCCCTCGGGAATTCAAGTGAAAGAGGCGAAGATTCCGGCAGGCAAGCACATTGTGCGCATCAGCGTGGCGGATGCGCAGGGGGCGCGAAGCGTGAAGGAGATTGAGTTCGAGGTGTTGTGACGAAGGCGCAGTCGCCCAGGGAAAGGGAGACAATACGACTATGGACAAGAACAGGGGGGGCGGAAGCCGCATGAACCGGCAGCTGAGGGTGACATTCAAGGCTACTCTCGGTATCAGGTTGGTGATGATTGCGGTGACCCTTTGCATCACCGCTCCGGTGGGGGCGTCGACTCCGGCCCAAATTTATGCCACAGCGGCTCCGGCGGTAGTCCTAGTTGTGGCGAGTTCTGAGGACGGCGCGATGTCCGGAACCGGGTCCATCATCGACTCAGCCGGCCTGGTGCTGACGAATTCACATGTAATCTTCGACCGGGATGCCAAGGCGCCCTACCGGAAACTGTGGGTCTTTTTGCGGCCCGATCGCGTGACGGGCAATGAAAAGACCGACCTGGCCCGTCGCCTGCCGGCGACGCTGATCGCGCATGATCCCGAACTGGATCTCGCTTTGTTGAAAGTGGATGGAGCGGCATCCACCCTGCCGGTGTTGCCGATGGGCGATCCGGGGACCCTCAGTATCGGCTCGCGAGTGCTCGCGATCGGCCATCCGGAGATGGGTGGGCTGTGGAGTTTGACGACGGGAGTCATCAGCGCCGAATGGGAGAATTTCACCAATGTGCCGGGCAAGCATGTCTTTCAAACGGAAACGGGGCTCAATCGCGGCAACTCCGGTGGGCCGCTCATCGATGAGAACGGGCAGCAGATCGGCGTCAACACCTCCATGGCGCGAAAGGCCAAAGACGGTCTGGCCATCACCAGCATCAGTTTC
>ERZ724516.2130-NODE-2130-length-11280-cov-4.208552_pt1 | contig 11280 bp, 12 predicted proteins | sample MGYA00376049_ERZ724516 | MGnify/ENA primary metagenome ERZ724516 (study PRJEB28724, sample SAMN07190886) | activated sludge metagenome | isolation source: activated sludge of sewage treatment plant in Hong Hong | place: USA: Christiansburg, Virginia | collected... | reverse complement strand
GTCTATTTCTCGCTCGGCGGCCGCGCCTACGGCTGGGTCTATCCCGGTCCCATGGGCTCGGTGCTGACGCCGCTGTTCACCGGCATCGAAAACGCCCTCGACCTGCCCCATGCCTCCACCGGCTGCAACCAGTGCGGCGCGGTCTGCCCCGTCGAGATTCCGCTGCCGACGCTCATGCATCGCCTGCGCGAGGAGCAGAACGAGCGCGGCCTGCGCCAGTGGTCCGAGCGCCTGGCGCTCAAGGCCTGGGCCTGGATGGCCGGCAAACCGGTGCTCTATCGGTGGTTCGCCCGGCGCGCCGCCCGCTACCTCAACTGGCTGGCCGACGGCAGCGGCCGCATCCGCATTTTTGGGCTGGCACCCGAGTGGACCGCAGGACGCGATCTGCCGGTATCCTCCGGCCGGACATTTCACGAACTTTACTCAGCAAGAAAGAAAACCTGAACATGGAATTCGCTCCCGACGGCCCCAAGGCCATCCCCATGTGGATCAACGGTCATGCCTTTTTGACGGTGACCGACGCCTTTTTTACCGTGACCAACCCGGTAACCGGCGAGGCCATCCATCGCGTGCCGTTGTGCGGCGCCAGCGAGGCGGCCGAGGCTGTTGGCGCGGCGCAGGTGGCGCAGCCCGCTTGGGCGATGATGGGCATGCCGGCCCGGCGTCTTTGCCTGGCCAGTCTGGGCGATGCGCTTGATCGCTACACCGGCCACTTCGCCAAACTGCTCATGCAGGATTGTGGCTTCGATGACGCACGTGCTACGGCCGAAGTGGGCGAAGCGGTTGCCGCCCTGCGCGGCGCCGCCGTTGGCGAAACCGGGGTATTTGCGCTGATCCTCGACGCCTCGCGACCGTTGGCCGGCATGGCCGAAGCCATCGCGCCGGCGCTCATGGCGGGGGCGGCCGTGGTCGTCAAGCCCAGCCTCAAGGCGCCGTCGGCAGTTTATGCGCTGTGCGAACTCTCCGGGCGTGCCGATTGGCCGGCCGGCGTGCTCAATCTCATGCAGGGCGATACGGCGGCCATCGAGGGGCTCTGCGCCGGCGGCATCGACCGGCTGGTGTACAGTGGCCTGGCCGCGCTTGGTGTTCAGGTTGGCGCCATTGCCGAAGCGGCCGGCGTTCCGTTCGAGATGAAAGCCGGCTGATGCTGAGCATAGTCCAGCTCGAAGGCGAGTCGCTGATCGCCGAGGTTCGGCGGCCGGCCTTTGCCCACGACTGGGTCGAGCATGCAAAAACGTCACCGGCACAAGTCATCGAGCGCCTGGCCGGAGCGTCGATAGCCATCATCAACAAGGTGGCTATCGACGCTGCTGCGGTCAACGCGCTGCCTGACCTGAAAATGATTGCCGTGTCGGCGACCGGCACCAACAACGTCGACCTCGACGCCTGCCGGGCGCGCGGCATCGTCGTTTCCAACATTCGAGGTTACGCGGTCAACAGCGTGCCCGAGCACGTCATGGCCCTGCTGCTCGCCCTCTCGCGCAACCTCGTGGCGTGGCGCGAGACCCTGCTGGCCGGTGGCTGGCAGCGTTCAGGACAGTGGTGTCTGTTCGACCATCCGATCCGCGAACTGCACGGCGCGACGCTCGGCCTGATCGGCAGCGGCACGCTGGGCAACGGTGTGGCCCGGCTGGCCGAGGCCTTCGGCATGCGTGTCATGCGCGCCGAGCGCAAGGTGGCGGCGGTCGTTCGCCCCGGCTACACGGCGTTCGCCGACCTGCTGCCCGAAGCCGATGCGATCAGCCTGCATTGCCCGCTGACAGCGGAAACCCTCAACCTGATCGGCGAGCCGGAGCTGCGCGCCATGAAGCGCTCGGCCTTGCTCATCAACACCGCACGCGGCGGCATTGTCGATGAAGCGGCGCTGATCCGGGCGCTGAAGGAAGGCTGGATTGCCGGCGCTGGTTTTGATGCGATCACCGTCGAGCCGCCGCCAGCTGATCACCCGATGCTCGATCCCGCTCTGCTCGCGCTCCCCAATTTCCTGCTGACGCCGCATGTCGCGTGGTCCAGCCGGCCGGCCATGCAGACGCTGGCCGATCAACTCATCGACAACATCGAAGCCTTCGTCGTCGGTGCGCCGAAGAACCGCGTGGCATGAGCGCCAAGGACGATATCCTCGGGCGCGTCCGGCACGGTGTCGGCAAGGACGATTTTGCCGGACGCCGGGCCGCAGCTGTCGCTTCGATGGCAACAATGGAACGTGGCCCGCAACCGACAATGAACGCCGATCTCGCCGCCCGTTTTCGGGCCAAGGCCGAATACCTGTCGAGTACTGTCGCCGGCGTTGCCTCGCTGGTTGAGGCGCCGGCAGCCGTGGCCACCTACCTTGCGGCAAACCACCTCGCCGCTGAGGCCGTGGCCACCGCCGATATCGGTGGTCTGAACTGGGCGGCCAGCGGGTTGAAAGTTGAGGCACGTTCTGCGGTCGACGCCGACAAAACAGGCATTTCCGGCTGCTTCTGCGCCATTGCCGAAACCGGCACGCTGATGCTGCTCTCGGGTCCGGACACGCCCGCCACGGTGAGCCTGCTGCCCGAAACGCACATCGCGCTGGTCGACATCTCGCGTATCGTGCCGACCATGGAGGACGCCTTCGCGCTGCTTCGCGCCGCACACGGCAGCCTGCCGCGCGCCGTCAATTTCATATCCGGGCCGTCACGCACTGGCGACATTGAGCAAACCATCGTGCTCGGTGCCCACGGGCCGTGCCGGGTGCATCTGATCCTGATCGGGTCCGATCTCTCGTCATGACTGGCCAAAAGGCGAAGGGTGATACCGGCATTTCTGCTCGAACCGTTTTGCTTCTTCTCGCGGTTGCGATCATCCCGATGGCCGTCATCTACCAGTCGGTCAGCGACGCGGAGGCCAAGCGCAAATCATGGCGTGCCGACTGCCTGGCGCCGGAAAAGGTGAAAGTCGAGCTTGCCGGCCTGGTGCGCGAGCGCCAGGGCGGTTTTCATCTGGAGGTCGGCCGCACATTGCATTACCTCGGCAAGGCGTGCGACGGAAAGAACGCCCGGGCCTGCCTGGAGAGTAATCCGGGAAAAGGGCTGCTCGCAGCAAACGTCGGCAAGCCGGCCAGTGCCAGCTTGTGCGATGGCGAGGTGCTTAGCTACGAGGTGGCGGGCAGCAGGTTCTACAAATGACCGACGACGGCCGGCTGGACAGCTTGGGCAATGCCAAACTTTGTCGATATCATCGTCACCTGGCCCCTTGGCCAGATTTACTACCCACCTCATCACTCGCCGACATGCGGCGGGGAGACTTGAACGGATCGGAAACATTGTGAGCATCACCTTTGCCATACGCGGCGACTACATCCAGCTCGACCAATTGCTCAAGGCCACCGGCCTTTGTGAATCGGGCGGCGCAGCGCATGCCGCCATCGCCGAAGGGCGCGTGAAAGTCGATGCCACGGTCGACACGAGAAAACGGGCAAAAATGAAACCGGGGCAGGTGGTCAGTTTCGCCGGCGAAGAGGTTGTCCTCGTCGCCGAATAGCGCTTAGTTAAGCCAGCGGATCGGCGAGGCGAGTTCGGGGTGTTTGCCGGCTCGGCCCTCATAGTGCGCAGCGATGGCTGCAATGTCGACGGCGGGGTCGCCGGTCATGGAGAGGTAGGCGAGGATGCCAGCTTCGCGCCGGGCGTAATCGACGAAGGCTAGCGCGACGGGCACGTTGGCTTCGCGTGCGATGCGGTAGAAGCCGCTTTTCCAGCCCTTGGTCAGGCTGCGTGTGCCTTCGGGGGCCATGACGAGCAGGAAGTTGGGTCGGCTGGTGAATTCGGCGGCCATCTGGGCGACGAAGCCCTGGGGGGCGCTGCGGTCGATGGGGATGCCACCCAGCCAGCGCATGATGCCGCCGATGGGCCAGCAAAAGAGGGTGTCCTTGCCAACCCAGTTGGCCGGGAGGCCCAGCGCCACTTTGGTCAGGAGGGCGAGCACGCCATCCCAGTTCGAGGTGTGCGGGAAGCCGACGATGACGGCGTGGGTCGGGCGTTCGGGCGGTTCGATGACGTTCCAGCCGAAAAGACCGAGCAGGGCGCGGGCCAGGGCTTTCAGCATGGATTCAGCACATCTTGACGATGATGTCGTGCAGCGTGTTGGCGCAGTTGGCCATGCGGTCGGCAGCGTTGGACAGGTGGCGGTAGATTTCGCGGCGCTTGAACATGTGGATGTAGTCGTCGCCAACGAAAAGTTCGGCGATGGCCCGGCGGTAGTTTTTTTCGACCCGGCGTTCCGCCTTGCGGGCGGCGTCCGCATCGGCGGCAGCGGCAGCAGGTTCCTTGGACAGGCGTGAATAGCCCTGGGCCAGTGCGTCGCAGCCGAGCTTGATGTGCATGGCCATTTCGAGGCAATGTTTGTCGGGCGCCAGGCCCAGTACTTCCATTTCGCTGACCGTGGTCTTGCAATAATTGACGATCTCGTCGAGGTCGATGATGGCGCGGTAGAGGTCTTCGCGGTCGATCGGTGTGGAGAAGGCTTCGTTCAGCGTGTGCAGGTTGTGGATCTTGACGCGGTCGGCTTCGTGTTCGTCCTGGCGGATGAGTTGGCCGACGTTCTGATCACCGGTTTCCATGAACTCGACGAGTCGCCCGGCGGTGATGCCGACATGCAGACACTGCTCGGTGAGGAGCGCCAAAAAATCCGGCATTTTGGGGAAAACGCGCTCGAACAGGCGGCGAAAGATGGTCGGCTTGATGTCTTCGCTCATGGCGTGACTCCGAGAAAAAGATGAACCAGCGCATAGGACTGGATGGCAATAAGGGCGGCCCCGGGTATGGTGATCAGCCAGGTCATTGCGATGTCCTTGGCTTTGGCCCAGCGCACGGCGCGCGGTCGCTCCGAGGCGCCAATGCCCATGATCGAGGTGGCGACGACGTGGGTGGTGGACACCGGGGCGCCGATGATCGAGGCGGCCATGATGACGCCGGCTGAGGTTAACTGCGAGCCAAGCGCATGGATGGGGCGGACGCGGTAGATGGCGAAACCGAGCGTCCGGACGATGCGCCAGCCACCCGAGATGATGCCCAGCGTCATTGCTGTGGCACAGGCGAGCATGACCCAGAACGGCACTTCAAAAGTCGGGATGAAGCCGCCGAGGAGCAGGACGAGTGTCAGGATGCCCATGCTTTTCTGGGCATCGTTGGCTCCGTGCGAGAAGGCGAGGCCGGCGGCGGTGACGTATTGCATCCCGCGCAGCCGGGCGTTGGCAGCGGGGTTGGCCGCGACCAGCAGGGCGCTGAGCAGGCGGTGGATCAGGAAGCCGACCCAGAAGCCGATGAGCGGCGATAGCAGCAGCGCGGCGAGCACCTTGACGATACCGGTCAGATGCCCGTTGGCCAGTTCGCCAAAGCCCCAGGCGACGTGAGCCGGGCCGACGGCGACGACGACGGCGCCGATGAGCCCGCCGACCAGCGCGTGCGACGACGACGATGGTATGCCGAAATACCAGGTGCCAAGGTTCCAGACGATGGCGCCGATGAGCCCGCAGAGCAGGATTGATAGTGACAGCACCGGTGCGACGCCATCGAGCGTCACGAATTTGCCGATGGTGTTGGCAACGGCCGTGCCGCCGAGCAAGGGGCCAAGAAATTCGAAGATGCCGACGATGAGCACCGCCTGCGCCGGCGTCATGGCGCGCGAGGCGATGACGGTGGCGACGATGTTGGCTGCGTCATGAAAACCGTTGGTGTAGTCGAACACCAGAACGATGACAACGGTGGCGACGGCGAGCAGGAACAAGGTGTCCATAAGCGCGGGGCCCCCTGTTGTGGCCCGGTCTCCGATTCGTTATAGGTTGTTTGCGGCCAGTATATCGCCGCCAGCCGACGATGCTACGGTCAACCGAGTAAAATAAGGAAATCCTGATTTTTGGAAGATGACGCGATGACGTACCCCAGTTTCTCCGACATTTCCCGCAGCTTCGCACCTGGCTGGTTTGCCGCAGTCATGGGCACGGGCGTGCTGGCGCTCACGACGCGCAGCCTTGGTTTGCGCTGGCCGGCGCTGGCGGTCCTCGCGGAGGTGCTCCACTGGTTCAACAGCGCGCTTTTCGTCCTGCTTGCCGTGCCTTGGCTGACCCGCTGGCTGCGTTTCCGGCCGGCCGCGCTGCAAACCCTGAAGCACCCGGTTCAGGCCAGTTTTTATCCAACGTTTTCGATTGCCTTGCTCGTGCTGGCGGCGCAATGGCTGGTCTTCTCGCCTTGGGTCAAGGTGGCGCTGACGCTCTGGTGGCTGGGCGTGCTTTTGCATTTCGCGTTCAGCTTTGCCGTGCTCTTCATCGTATTCCGTGGCGAAGCGGTAGGGCTTGATCATGTGACGCCGGCCAAGTTCATCCCGGCGGTTGGCCTCGTCGTCATGCCCCTCGCTGGCGGACCGCTGCTCGGCCACATGGATGGTGTGCTGCGCGAGTGGGCACTCACCATCAACATCATCGGACTGGGGGCGGGCAGCATGATGTATCTGGGGCTGCTCGGCCTGACCTTGCACCGCCATTATCTGCACAAGCCGGCGCAGGGCATGCTGACGCCGACCGTGTGGATACATCTGGCGCCGATCGGGGTCATTCCAGTCAGCCTCATGAATGTAGTCGAGCAGTTGCCGTATCCGGCAGCCCGCGAGGTGGCAACCGTGCTCATGCTGCTGGTCTGGGGCTTTGGTGTCTGGTGGCTGGTCATGGCCAGCCTGCTGACGCTGGCGGCGCAGCGGGCGGGGCAATTGCCCTTTGCCTTGTCGTGGTGGGGCTTCACCTTTCCGGTTGGCGCTTTTGTCGCCGAGAGCCTGCGTCTGAGCCAGATCATCGGCTGGAGCAGCACCTTCGGCATCGGGGTCGTCGCCTGGTTGCTGCTCTGTTTGCTCTGGGCGGTTACCCTCTATCGGACGGTGCGTGGCGTGGCCAGCGGGGCGATTTTTCAGCCGCACCCATGAGTGATGGCGCGCTCTGGCTGGTGGGCGGTGTGCTGCTGGCTGGCGGTGTTGCGGCCCTGAATCTGTTCATTCGGCGCGGTCTGGCGGCGCCCCGCATCGTTGAGACCGCCCGCCCGGATGGCTTGCCTTGGCGAGCGGTGACGGTGCCAACGGCGAATGACAAAAAACTCCATGGCTGGTTCATCCCGGCCGGCCAGCGGCAGCCGGCTCTGGTCGTCATGCACGGTTGGGGTGGCAACGCCGAAATGATGTTGCCGCTGGCAGCGCCACTCCATGCGGCCGGGTATTCGCTGTTGCTGGTCGATGCCCGTTGCCATGGTTTGAGTGATGGTGACAGTTTCGCCTCGCTGCCGCGCTTCGCTGAGGATATCGAAGCCGCGTTGTGTTGGCTGGCGAGGCAACCGGAGGTTGATCCGCTCGCGCTGGGGGTGATCGGACATTCGGTCGGGGCAGGGGCGGCGCTGCTTGCCGCCACGCGCTATCCATCCCTCCGTGCCGTCGTCAGCCTGGCTGCCTTCGCCCATCCGGCAGCGATGATGCGGCGCTGGCTGGCGAGCAAGCGGATTCCGTTCTGGCCATTCGGTGCGTACATCCTGGCCTATGTGCAATGGGTAATTGGCCATCGTTTCGACGCCATTGCACCATGCAACACGATTGCGCAGCTTCGCTGCCCGGTGTTGATTGTGCATGGGCTGGCGGACGATACGGTCCCTGTCGAGGAGGCGCGGCAGGTCTTTGCGGCACGGACGAGCGATGCAGTCGAGCTGCTGCTGGTGCCCGGCAGTCATGATGATTACGGGGATATGGCCGAGCAGGTTGGCTTGCTGAGCGCGTTTCTTGATCGCGCCTTTCGGTAACGGGTGAACGAAAAAAAGCGGGAGGTGCGCTCCCGCTTTGCTCCGGATCTGCCCGCGGATTTAGCGGGGCAGCAGGAAAGCCGCTTTTTCGCGAACCTTGATGTCGGGGTTGTCCACCGCGACGATCTCGAAGTGAATCTGGTTCGAGCCTGTCTTGCCGGCATCGGGCGGCACTGCGACGACCGTGTTGAACGATTGCAGCGTAGCCGGCGGGACGTCGACTTCAACTTCACCGGTGATTTCGGCGCCGGGCAGGCCGTCGACCGTGACTCTGTAGCGGTGTGGCTGTTCTTCCGTATTCATGATCTGCAGCATGTAGACGTTCTCGATCCGGCCATCATCGGCTTCGCGGGCCAGCGTTGAACGGTCACGGATGATGTCGACCTTGAGCGGAATCCGGGACATCAGGAACCAGGCGGACAGCCCGGTGATGAGGAGCAGAATGGCCGTGTAGAGCAGGATGCGTGGACGAATGATATGGGCGAGAATTTCCTTTTTGCCCATGTGCTGCGCCATGGCGTTTTCGGTTGAGTAACGGACCAGTCCGCGCGGCAGGCCAACTTTGTCCATGACCTGATCGCAGACGTCGATACAGGCGGCGCAGCCGATGCACTCGTATTGCAGGCCCTTGCGGATGTCGATGCCGGTCGGGCAGACGATGACGCACTGGTTGCAGTCGACGCAGTCTCCCAGCCTGGGGGCGTTCGGGTCGGCGTTTTTCTTGCGTGCGCCGCGCGGTTCGCCACGTTCCTCGTCGTAGGTGATGATCATCGTGTCCGGGTCGAACATCACGCTCTGGAAGCGGGCATACGGGCACATGTGCTTGCACACCTGCTCGCGCATGAAGCCGGCCATGAGGATGGTGAAGCCGCCGTAGAAGAAGATCCAGAAGGTTTCCCAGGGGCCGAGCTGGCCGGTCAGGACATTGTTGATCAGCTCCTGGACAGGCGTGAAATAGCCAACCAGCGTAAAACCTGTCCACAAGCCGACGATGCCCCAGAGCAGGTGTTTGGTCGCCTTTATGCGGAACTTGCGCGCACTCATGGGCGCTTTGTCGAGCTTGAGCCGCGCATTGCGGTCACCTTCGACTGCGTTCTCGATCCACATGAATATCTGGGTGTAGACCGTCTGCGGGCAGGCGTATCCGCAGAAGAGTCGTCCCGCGACGGCGGTGACGAGGAACAGGGCGTAGGCTGAAACGATCAGCAATGCCGCAAGGTAGATGACATCCTGCGGCCAGAATACCACCCCGAAAATGTAGAACTTGCGCTCGACCAGGTGCAGCAGAATCGCTTGCCGGTCGTTCCAGGTCAGCCACAGTCCACCGTAAAAAAGCACCTGAGTAAAAGCGACCAGGAGAATGCGCCAGTTGTCGAAATAGCCGCGAACACGTTTGGCGTAGATGATCTTGTGCTTTTCGTAGAAGGAAACCTTGGCCGTAGTGGGCTCTACGGTTTTTTCTTGGGGCTGATTCATTGAGGCTTTCGTGAATATGAAAGAAGGGGTTGGAAACCGGCGCTACCGATAGCGAGTGACAACTGCGCAAAGCAAGCCTGCGGGGCGAGGGGAATAATCGCAGTCAGGCACGTCGCTATCAAGGCTGCCGTCCATTGGATTGTGTCGCATGGTCGGGAGCTCCTGTCGTTGCCGGTTTCCAGGTGTGATTACTATCAAGATGCGTGCCTGCGTTCTTCCTGGGCCAAGTTCCTTAAAAATCATTTGCTTATATATCTCATTTGGCGGTGGGTTGGCAAATTGTGTCAAAATTGACGCTCGTGACTGACAAAATTGACGGAGTTGGCATGGGTGAACATTCTTTGGGTGAGTTGATTTCCTTTCTGGACGGTTTGCCTGAGCCGCGCATCGTGATGAATGCCGACTATCGAATCATTGCGGCCAACGCAGCCTATGTTCGGGATTTTGGCGGTGGACGGCAGATCACGGGGCGGATGTGCTATGAGGTCTCACATCATTTTGATGTGCCCTGCGATCAGGCAGGTGAATCGTGTCCGCTCCGGTTGAGCGAAAGATCCGGTACGTCGCAGCGCGTGCTTCATCTGCACCACACGCCCCGTGGCGAAGAGCATGTGGCTGTGGAGACAACGCCGATCCGTGACGAAAGCGGGCGGGTGGTGTATTTCGTCGAAACCATGCGCATCGTGCGCCAGGCAAGCAGTCGTCCCGCTGCACAGGGGCTGGTTGGGCGGTCTCCGGCGTTCATCTGCATGCTGGAAAAAATATTGCGTGTCGCCAATTCGAATGCATCGGTTCTTCTGCTTGGCGAAACAGGAACCGGCAAGGAACTGGTTGCCCGTGCCATCCATGAAGCCAGCGCGCGGTCGGAGGGGCCATTTGTTGCGGTCGACTGCGCGGGGATGACCGAAACGCTATTCGAGAGCGAGCTTTTCGGCTACGAGAAAGGCGCCTTCACCGGCGCCACGCACCGCAAACAGGGGCTGGTCGAGGCGGCCGCAGGCGGCACATTATTTCTCGACGAAATCGGCGAGTTGCCGCTGGTGCTGCAGGTCAAGCTGCTGCGCCTGCTCGAAACCGGCACCTACCGCCGGGTGGGCGGGCTGGACTGGTTGCCGGCGGATTTTCGTCTGGTTGCGGCGACGCACCGTGACCTTCGCGCCATGGTGCAGGCCGAAACTTTCCGGCGAGATCTGTATTTCCGGATCAATACGTTTCCGGTGCATATTCCTGCCCTGCACGAACGCTCGACGGATATTCCCTTGCTGGCAGTTTCACTGCTCGAACGTGTTGATCGCGAATCTGGGCGCAAATTCACGCCGGCAGCCCTGGATTGGCTGAGCGGTCGGCGTTACAGCGGCAACATACGGGAGTTGCGCAACCTGATTGAGCGAGCAAGCCTGCTCGCTGATGGTGAGCAGATTGACCTGCCGCATCTCGATGAAATGGACGCCGATCTGCCGGTTGCAACGCCGGAGCAGGATGAGGCCTTCCGTATTGATCGCGTCGTCGATCTGAATACGCTGGAACAGCGATATCTGAGCTGGGCAAAAAATCGAAGCGGACTTGACTCGGCTGAGTTGGCGGCGCGGCTGGGCGTTAGCCAGCGGACGCTGTATCGCAAGCTGGAGCCTTTGAGAGGGGCTTGAGTCACCCGTTTTGGCCTGTGTAGGTCGATATTCACATCTTTCAAATTTCGGGAAAATTGCCGGTTGACCGTGGCAGGCGTCAGCTAGGGATGGTAGGTTCCCTTTGCCGCAAAGACCGGCATGAATTGCCTTTACGATTCATTACATTAGACATCTTCGAGTCTTTTACAATCGTCCGAGCCTGACACTTTGGCATGGTTTTGTTTCTTGATGATGCACTTCGGCCAGATACATTGACCCGCTGTCGTTTCCAAACATAAAAATAGCCCACATGAAAAAAATAACCCTCGCATCGCTACTTGTCGCAGCAGCGTTTCCGGCCATCGCCCAGGTTTCGCCATTGCCGACCTCAGCCCCCGCCACCCTGAAAG
>ERZ724516.2129-NODE-2129-length-11280-cov-4.435011_pt1 | contig 11280 bp, 6 predicted proteins | sample MGYA00376049_ERZ724516 | MGnify/ENA primary metagenome ERZ724516 (study PRJEB28724, sample SAMN07190886) | activated sludge metagenome | isolation source: activated sludge of sewage treatment plant in Hong Hong | place: USA: Christiansburg, Virginia | collected... | reverse complement strand
CCAGCATGTGAGCCGCGTCGTCTATCGGGGCAGCCCGCTGTACTATGGCCGCAGCCGCACCAATCGCTACGATGACCCGACGCGGGCCTACGGCGTGCTTTACTTGGGGCGCGACTTGCCCACGGCGCTGATGGAGTCGGTGTTCCACAAACATCAGTGGCTTGCGGACAAGAAACGCTCGATCGCGCTGAAAGAAGTCCAGAGCCGGATGGTGCGCGCCGTAGGCGTGGTGGCTGACGTGCTTCTGGCGGATCTCACAGCACCGGGCGTCATGGCGGGCTACTTTGGCCTGAATCTGGAGCAGTTGGCCAGCCGCGACTACAGGCATACGCAGCAGGTGTCCGCACAGGTGCATGCGATGCTCGGAGATGACGGCCAGCCGCTGTTCGACGGCGTGCTCTATCCGTCGCGCAACAACTATCCCGCCAAGAGCATCGCCCTGTTCGAGCGTGCGGGAGCGAAAGTCAGCGTCATCGAGGACATCGACCTGGTTGACCATGTGGATTGGCCACGTTTCGTTGCCCGCTATCGCATCGGTGTGGAACCCGACCCCGGCCCGATGGAACCGGATGACGAAGCGTCCTGAAGCAGCCGGAGACGACCATGAACACCACGACCCGCACCAGCACCGCAGAACGCCTCGGACGCACCCTTGGCCGTGGATGGCGCGCCTATGTGCGTGGCGAACGGCGGGCGTCGAACTGGTTGGTATCGAAGGGAGTGCCGCAAGCGGGTGCCTCCGTGTTCGTGTGGGCGATTAAGCTGGTTGTGTTGTTTTATGTAGCTTTCTGGATGACGCTGTTGCTGGTGGGCTTGCTACTTGTCTCTCGCGGTTTTCGCAGAAGCAGTGATGATTTTTCGCAACCACGCGACGAACTGCGCCATGGTGAAGCAGGATTCGGCTTGTACTCGCCGGACGGGTATCGCCTCGACCCGCATGACCCCAACAATCCGTATGACGACTAACAAGGCTATGTTTTTTGATGAATTTGTATATTGCGCTTGACCTAGGTAACAGAGGAATTAATCGAGCTATCGCCGATATTCAGCGCCGCCATCAGACATTCAAAAACTGGTGCAATGGCCGTGAAGGGGTGGAAGTTTTATATGAGCTGCTCTTTCCAAACAATATGCCAATCACGGGCTATGTTTCCAATCGGCAGCGGGACAAGCAGAATCCACGATACGCACAGATGGCGATTCGAGTTAACGCCGCTGGGCGGGATTGGCCTTTTCCGGAAGGATGCGCCTTCATCGCTACGGGAAGTTGGCCCACCGACTCCTCTTCGCCGCTCTTTCTCATTAACGGCTTCATCGAGACCGCCGACCTGCCTGCGCGATCTTTCGAGCGCGAAGTCACTGCATTTGCCGTGCATGACAGTCTGCAATTCACGCCGGGCCAGCAGCGCATTCAGCGCGTCAATAACCTGCTCACGCCGCAACTGCTGGCCGACTTGCCGCCAATCACGCAGCAAACCGAAAAGCAGTTGACCGAGTGGACTGAATTTCTTCGATGGAAAGAAAGCCTCATCCGCCACAAGGCGCGCGGCTTGCGCTACATCAGCCGCGAATGGCGTGACGAGCAGTTGGTTTTTTCCTTGGTCGCGCAGAGCGCACAGGCTTTGCAAAAAGCCCGCAAGGCCTTGGGCCGGGACGATCTTGTGGCGTTTCAGGTGGGGCAATCCAAAGATCCCTGGGTGTTCGGATTGCCTGAAAGGGAGGAGCGCCGCCTTCCCCGGCTGGGGCAGGCTGGCAGGCTCTCGGAGCCTGTATCGTTACCGCAAGATAGAAAATATCTCACGAACGAAAACTTGCCGGAATGTCCTTGGCCTGCGCCTGTGCTTGCCGAATTGACCGTCTCTCTGACCGAAGACGACGCAAATGATCTCGCCAATGCTGAGGAGCCAGATGCCTTGCGCGAGCGCATCCTGAGTCGGATTCCGGAGTCTGGTTTTCTGTCCATCTCAACGGCGGGCGACATGAGCCTGATCAAGCGCCATCAACAGGCGCTGCGGCAACTCCAGGAACAGGGTGGCTATGCGCCGTATCTATCGGATTATCTGTTCGAGGCTGCACAGGTTTCCGTGCCGCAGCGTCTGGAGCCGGTGACCCAGTGGGCCAACGACAAGCTCAACCCAGCCCAGAAAGAAGCCGTGGTCAAGATTCTTTCCGCACCGGATTTGTGTTTGGTTCAGGGGCCGCCGGGTACCGGGAAGACCACGGTGATTGCGGAGGCCATCGTGCAACTGGCGCGTCGCGGGCAGCGGGTGCTGCTGGCATCGCAGGCGCACACCGCCGTGGACAACGCGCTGGACAGGCTAGGCCATGATGCCTCGTTGCGCGTAGTGCGGTTGGCACGAAATGAAAGCAAAGTGACGGAAGATGGCGCTGCCTTCGCGGGGCAGGCGTCCTTGCAGCGTTACTACAAGGCCTTGGCAGCACAAACCGAAGACCGCCTCGCAGTGTGGAAGCGCGGTGACGAAGACTTGCGTCTCCTGTTGGAGTGGCATGACCGCGCAGCTTTTGTGTTGCACGACGAGAAGGAGTTGAACGCCAAACGCGGGCAACTTGAAGCGGACTTGGCATTGGCCCGCAGCCAGACAACGCAGGCGCAGCAGGCGTATGACGCTGCCTCCGCGCTGCTGGATGAGGACAAGGCTAAACGCCTGCGCCTGCACAGCATTCAGGCCTTGCTGCGTGGCGAAGCAGAAACGTTGCATGGCGACTTGCGGGATGTGGAAGCGCCTGCCAGAAATCTGGTGCAAGGCCTTGCTTCCTGCGAGGCTGCAGGATTGCTCGTGAAATTTTCGATGGACGATTGGCTGGCCGATGCAAGCAGTCGGGGCACAATGCTGGCGCATATGTTGGCCGCGTGGCGGCGTTTCACGAATGCGCGAGAAGCTATTGCTGCGGACATCCGTCGTCTTCGCGAAGCAGCGGGCGCCCCGATTCAGGATGCCAGCACCCGGTTACGTATTGAATCGCTCCGAAACGAGGTCAAAGCCTTGGAGGAGCAGATGGAAAAGGACGACGCTTTCGTAGACGCTTGGAGAGCTAAGCGTAAGGAGCTTAAAGATTTGGAGCAGGCTGGTGCGGGCTTGGAGCGCAGCCGCTATGACGGCCTGTTTCACCAAGCTACCAAATGGTGCGCTCCCATTGAAAACGCGACCGTACTGGCTGACGAAATAGCTGCCAGCCTGACGGAGCTTGAGAGGACGCAGCCGGTCATCGAACAGGCCATCGAAATCCTCAAGCAATCCTTACAGGTGCAGTTGTCGCAGCCCACACCTGAAGTTCCGAGCGATGGTCTTGTGCGAGGTGCACAGAACCAGGAGCGCATTGCTCAAAGCAACCTAGATGACTGGAATGAGCAGCGCAGGCAACATGAGCAAAAGGTGGAGGCTCTGTTGCAGGATGAGGCAATCACCCAAGGGGGCCGGCTCCCGCTAGAACCTGCTGCAACTTTGTCGCAGCGCATCGATACCGTTGCCCAAGTCATCAATGCCTTGGAGCAACGCCAGGCCAGCCAGCAACATGAACGTATGACATGGGGGCCATTGCTGGAAGATTGGATGCGCGATTTGAGTCGCAAAAACGCCGCAGCAGAAGACTGGCAAAATCTGGGCGCAGATTTTTTGGCGAGCTGCAATGTGGTGGCCATTACTTGCAACGAAAACGAGCGCACGCTGGACGATGTTGGGCAGACGAGTTTTGATGTTGCCATCATTGACGAAGTGAGCAAGGCTACCCCGCTGGAATTGCTGATGCCCTTGATGCGCGCACGCCGCGCCGTGCTGGTGGGCGACCACCGCCAACTGCCACCGCTATTTCAGGAAGGCGACGAAGCCCGCAGCTTCATGGATGAAGTTGAAGAAAACGAAGCTGCCAACGCGGAGGAAAGCAGCGCAGGCAATCTTGCAGAAGCGCAAACCTTGCTGACCCGCGACAACCTGCGCCGCTTCGAGAAGATGGTGACAGCCTCGTTGTTCAAGTCGCATTTTGAGATGGCGGACGATGCCATCCGCGCACGACTCAATGTGCAGTTCCGCATGCACCCGCAAATCATGGCGATGGTGAACCATTTTTACGAAGGGCAGTTGGAATGTGGTCTCCTTCGGCCTGATGATGACCCAGACCCTAAGCTTCGCCGTGTTCACGGACTGACATTGAAGAATGTGGATGGTGGCTCGCCGCTGCTCACTCCGGGCGACCACGCGTTGTGGGTGGACACAACCTACAACCTGCACAACCAGATTCATCGTGAGGACATGGACGGCAACCAGCCACGGCGCACCAATAAGCTGGAAGCGGAGTTGATCGCCGAAACGCTAGAACAAATCGAACGGCAATCCGCTGCGCAAGGCTACTCACGAACAAACAAACGCAAAGTCGGCGTGGTGTCTTTCTATGCCAACCAATGCCGAGAAATTCGTGCCGCGATCCGCCGCCGCAGGCCAAAAGAGTCAAACGGGCGGTTTGATTGCCTGGATGTCGAAGTCAATACCGTGATTCGCTATCAGGGCAAGGAAAAGTCGATCGTGCTGGTCAGCATGGTGCGACACGATGGATACGACCCTTTGCGCTCGGGCAATCAGCCCCGGCGTCGTTCCAGCAAGGCCAATGTCGCTCGTTTCGAATTCATTAATGTAGCCTTTTCTCGCGCGCAGGCATTGCTGATCGTCTTCGGCGCGAAAAGCATGTATGCATCCTATGAGGTGGAATTGCCGCGAATGGACAGCGCAGGTAGTGTAAAGCGAGCCGTTTACAAAGACATTCTGGATCAACTGGAGCGCGATGCACGGTTGGTTCCGGCAAGGCAATTGATGTCGCCTGACATGCTACCCCAACAGCAACAGCAACAGCAACAGCGTGGCAGGTCAAATGCTCCGACTCATCGGACGGCTGCGTCCAAAAACGACAAGTACGGTAGCCGGGGAGGCCGCGCATGAAGCTAGCAGAAATTTCCGTTCCCTTGCCCTTGTATCGCATTGAATCCGATGTGACCTATCACACCAAGCGCAAGCCCACAGTATTTGAACGGATGGTGTTGCGACTGTGTGATCCTGGACTCCATTTGCCCGACAAACAGAACTTGTCTTTGCTGGGTATTTTCCGCGATCAACTGGGTGCAGGTGATGTGCGTGAACTGCTGGAAGGCTGCGTATCTGAACTTTCCGCTTTGGGAGCACTGCCCAAACGTTACGCTCAGGATAGGCTTGAGATGCCTTTAACTGAGCTTGAATTGACTGCCGACGGCTTGCAATTTCTGCGTAGCGACAGCCTGCCGGTTCGCTCGCGCACGGTTAAGGTCTGGCACCGCTATGACCCCATCAGCGACGAGATTAAACCCACACAAAATGATGGGGCGCGTCTCAGCCAAAGTGATTTCAGTCGCGTCAGCGTCGCTGATCAGGCTTTAAGGCCGCAAAATCCACTGCCGCAGGTTGAGCGCGCCATAGCGCAGGAAACGTATGACTGGAAAAACCCTGCGACAGTTATAGACCGCATCGCGCCCCTGGTGCAACCAGCGGGATGGGGAGAGCGCCGACTCGAGATCTCGTGCAGCGAAGATGGCGCACTGTCTGCGAGCGCTCCCCGTGATGCAGCGTTGCAGCGTTGGCTGGAGCAAGCGCAGCCCGAACTGGTATGGGAAATTTTGCTTGCTGATGCTCTGACACGCGAGCCAGATTCCTTGCTGCCCATCGTTGACTCTTCTGTTTTACGAGAGGCTCGCACTGCCTGCCCCATTGCCGCAACTAAAGTGGGTACAGCCAGGGCGCGGTTCTGCATCGTTGCGCAAGGGGTCGCAGCAGCGGATGCAACAACACCCACTATCGTTTTATCGTCTGAAGTGAACGCGCCAGAACTGGTTGCAAATGGCAAACAACCTACCGTGTTCACACTGCTCGTGCCCACTCCGGCAGGAATTACGACGGGATTTCGTAGCTTGTCTTTGTCTCAGATCGATGGGGCGAGCGTTCAAGTAGAAGTAGCCGGTAACCTCCGCCTCTATTGGGCCGGGCAGCCGCGACTGTGTGGCCTGGCGGTAACTTTGAATGACCAGGCTGCAACCGAGCTTTGGGCCAAGCTGCGCAGAGATTTAGAAGGCGCTTGCGAGCACTCCGATGACCCCCGCATTGCCTTCATGCCCGTAGCATGGCGGCATGTCGATGCACTCGGCGAAACGATGTGGCCGTGGCTTGCCACGCGTGCTGAACTGCCGCTGGGCGATCTGATGGCCTTGGTCGAACCTGCAACACAAGCGATCGGTTTGTGGCGGCCTGATAAGAAAGACTGGAAATCTACTTGGGAAGGATTGCTGGCCAAAGCTATTGATGAGTCGTTGAGGCATACGCCCAATCAGCTTGAGCCTGAAGAAGTCGTTTCCCTTTTGATCCAGATAGCTCAGATGTTGTCTGCGGACAAGGCTGTGCCGCTGCAAGCAGCGCTGCTGCGTCATGCGGCTCCCATTCGCGCCTTGGAATCATTGGCAAAGCTGCGATCTGCCTTATCTTCCACCACTGAGATTCCAGAAGAATTGATCTCCGTCGAATTGCGGCAAGTGTGGCTGGAACACGCATTGGAGCGCAAAGAGTTGAAGCTGTACGGCCCACACGCCATACAGCAGCCGGTGCAAGATATTGAGAAAGCCGTTCAGGATGTTTACAGGAGTATTGGCGAGCAGGCGTTGAAAGCGGCAGGTAATAGCCAAATGGATGTGCGTACCTTGACCCCTCATGCCTTGGAGGCCGTGCGCACTTGGCGGAAAGTTGCAGAGCATTTTCATGCTCTAAATACATCATCGCCCCTCTGGGATGCGTTGAATGAAGCAGTGGAAAGCTGGAATCTTCTGGCGCAGGAAAAGCTGGCCCCGGTCGAGGTTGGACATCGCGTTGTCGTGTTCGATACCAGCGCTCTGATGGAAAATCCTGTGCTTTTGCAGGAGCTGCGCTCCAACGATATTCCGATCGTGCCGCATCGGGTCCTGAGTGAATTGGATGGGTTGAAGAACAGTGAAGATGAGACTCGCTCGGCCAAGGCACGCGCTGCTATTCGTCAGTTGGACGCAACCTCGTCCCGCATCCGCCATGAAACAGAATACACGGCCTTACTGCCTGCTGAATGGGATGCCAGGCAGCCCGACCATGCCATTCTTTCAACGGCGTTATTCTTTCGGCTGAATGATGTTTTGTTTGTGAGCAATGACATCAACCTACGCACCAAGGCGCAGTCTCTTGGCCTGAACACGCAAGATTCCAAGTCATATGCGCCTTCGCACCTTGTGCCCGCTGCTGCTGCTGGTGCGCCAAGCATACATTCACGGAAGCAAGATAAAAGAAAAAATCAAAGGAAATGAAACCATGAGTCGGGCAGACGAATATCGCTATCAAATTCAACGGCAACGCAAACAAGAGCTTGATCGACAGCGTGTGCGCGAGACAACGCGTCCGTTCCTTGAGCGCTACCGCAGCGTATTGAATGATGTCGCCAGCCAAGGGCTGGGCGATGTGATTCCAGCGGAGTTTCGTGAGCTGAGTTCTGATCTTCAGCGCATGGAGGCTCTGCTGGAGTCTGACCCGTTTGCTGCCAGAGATATGAGCCGTTCCCTGGGTGGTCGATTCCACGGATTACCACGCTTTGCGCGTGAGCAACGCCGTTCCCGTCAAGAGGCGGAGCTAGCCGCAGCTGAGGCATTCCGCAACGCGCAGCAAGCTGAGGTCGAACGACAGTTGCAGGTGAAGGCAGAACTTGAAGCAGCATGGCGCGAGGGTTTGAGCGGCTGGAGCACACCTGTCGCACTCAACGCTGCGTTTGCCGAGTTGCAGCAACTACGGGAGCGACTACTTGGTAATTCAGCCAACAACATGACTTCGGCGCAAATTACAGCCGCCTTGCGCGAAGTTCGTCAGCGGTATGAAGTGGCCGCTGAAAGCCAGTTGCAGGAAATGAAAAATCGTGTGCAGCGCGAGGCCGTGAACGATGTACTGACGCTGCAAAGAGAGCAGTTGGAGCAGGAAGCGAATAAGTACGGTGGCGAACGCGCTGCCAAGTTACGCGAGGCATTGGCTCATGCAATAGGACTGGCTCCTGGAGAGCAGGCTGAAGCCTTGAACCAGCTAGTGCAAGAACAAGATGAAGCTGCCGTAGACGAAAGCCAGCGCCGTGAAGTCGTGCGGGCGGTTTATCAGTCACTGCAACAAGCTGGCTTTGTTGTGGATGGACCAGAGCATCTTGTATCGGAAGGGGAAGACCAAGTGCTGATTCGCGCCCGTCGCCCTGCTGGTGCGCAAGCAGATTTCCGCGTCAACTTGAGCGGTCATCTCAGCTACAAGTTTCATCAATACAAAGGCAAAACGTGCGAGAAAGATGTCGCCCCCGTCATGGCAACGCTACAAGATGCTTACGGCATCAGCCTGAGTGACAAACGCGTGATTTGGGTCAATCCCGACGACCAGGATCAGGATGCTCGCCCTTACCCTGATGCGACACAGGAGAGAAGCAAATGAGTTCAGCTTTGTTGCCGTGGCAGGAAGACTTTCGCCGCGAATGCGGCATACGGCGCGGTGTTATCTTGCACGGTAATACGGGTGATTTGACATCCGATCCCGAAGCACCAGGGCAATGGACAGCGTTGCCTACCGCGTTGATGAACCTGCTGCGTCAGCGTGGGTATCAGCATGTAGTTTTCTGGAACCGCGTCAATGGTGTCAGCGGCGTTGATGCGAGGACTTGGGGGGAATTGCAAAGCTCAGTTACCCCACCTGCCGCAAGAGAAAGCACATCTGAGGGGAATGCCTATGACATGGGTGATTTGCCGCCTACACCTGTGGCGAGCCCCGCATCCAACGGCATCACGGCCAGCGCGGATGACTTACTGACTGTTGCTGCACAATGGCTGCGGCAACCGCGCGCCGAAAAGTCAGTCGCTTTTGTGTTGGACTGGACGCAATACTTGTTTGGTAGCGTCAACTCGCTGAGTGAGAACGAGCGTGGCTGGCTGCTGCGTCTGGGGCAAGCGACTCGTGATGCCGCCGTGGTTCGCAATGCTGAAAGCATTGGCCAGCCTCAATCACTGCTAGTGCTGCTGTGCGGGGGCTTGAATGTGCTGCCACCATCGCTCTACCTGAATAATCCACTATTTAGGGAAATAGCAATTCCCTTGCCGACAAGGCAGGTTCGTGAGTCTGCTGTACTGGGTTTGAAAGAAGTGTTTCGGTTGCAGCCCCCTTTGCAGCAAGGAGGGCGTGAGTTGGCTGACTTCGTGGACGGATTGGAAGGCCAGAGTATCCGCGACATTCACAATCTCGCACGACTTTCACGACAGGAGACTGAAGTCTCAAGTGCCTTGTCTTTACTCAATCTTTATCGCCACGGACGCAGACACAGTCCTTGGGAACAACTGGATCACAAAAAACTTCAGACCATTGTCGAAACCCTGGGGCGTCGGGTCAAAGGTCAAGGGGAAGCAATTGAATCGGTACGGCGCATCCTCGTGCGTGCCTTCACGGGGCTGTCGGGGCTTCAACACTCGTACAGGCAACGCACTCCCAAGGGCGTGTTGTTTTTTGTTGGCCCAACTGGTGTCGGTAAAACCGAACTGGCAAAGTCCATTGCCGAATTCCTCTTTGGCGACGAAGAAGCCTGTCTTCGTTTCGACATGTCAGAGTTTAATCACGAACATGCCGATCAGAGGTTGGTGGGCGCACCTCCAGGATATGTGGGTTACGAAGCTGGCGGACAGTTAACCAATGCGGTCAAACAAAGGCCATTTTCCCTGTTGCTGTTTGACGAAATCGAGAAGGCGCACCCACGCATTCTCGACAAGTTTTTACAGATTCTTGAAGATGGGCGCTTAACGGATGGCAAGGGTGAAACGGTGCTTTTTTCGGACACCGTCATCGTATTCACTTCAAACATCGGCGCAGCCGAAGTGAGCCATGAAAGCCAGGATGTGCGCAATGCATTCATCCAAAAGGTGCGACAGCATTTCGTGCATGAATTAAAGCGCCCTGAATTGCTAGGGCGCATTGGCGAAGCCAACATCATTCCTTTCAACTTCATGCGTGATGATGGATTTTTGATTGATATCGCTCGAGCCAAGCTGGAGCCATTGCGTAAAGGGCTGAAGGATAAATGGGGTGTTTCGGATTTGAGGCTAGTTAAGGAGGCCGAGATACTGGCCTTGCTGGTCAGGGAAGTGGATCGCGGAACGGGTGGTCGCGGCGTCCCTAACGCACTGACCAATAAGCTGATTGATCCATTGGCCGATTTTCTATTTGCACAAATGGCCGCCCCTGATCAGATCCGGGGAAAGGCAATTGAAGTTCATATTGCCGGTGGAAAATTGTTATTCGAACTGGAGTGAAATTTGTGCATTGGCTGAATATGGCATCTCGCCTACCTTGCACCGAAGCAGAAGGGCCGGGGCGAAGAGCAGCATTGTGGGTGCAAGGTTGCAATAAGCGTTGCCGTGGCTGCTGCAACCCCGCGTATTTGCAGCTGGTTGAGCGTGAGTTTGTTTCGGCCTCATCGGTTCTCGACTGGCTTGAAGACGCGCACCATGCGCATGATCTTGAAGGGGTGACCTTTCTCGGTGGCGAGCCCATGTTGCAAGCACAAGGCTTGACTGTTGTTGCGCAAGGAGCGCAGTCGCTGGGGCTGTCAGTGATGGTATTTAGTGGATATACAAAAAACGAGCTTGATGTGCTGCAGCTGCCTGGGGTTGACCAACTGATTCGCTACACGGATGTGTTGGTAGATGGCCCGTATGAGGTGAATTTGCCGGAGCAAAATCGCCGTTGGGCAGGCTCCACAAATCAACAATTTCATTACCTGACAACGCGTTACGACGCACGGATTGAAAGTGATGGTGAAGTCGAGCGTGTGCTTGAAGTTCGCCTGAGAACTGATGGCTCAATGTTTATAAACGGATGGCCAGAAAAAGTATTGCGCTGAATGATTTGGCGCGGACAGGCGGTATTGGTTCGCATAGATTTCATCCGTCATCGCAATCATCTCAAATTGTTTACAAAAAAACCTGTGCATTGGCGCAAGGTTGGATTGAGGCTTTTAATGCATCTTCAGGGACACCTCCTATACATCGACATTACACAAATATGCGGCATCGGCTGTGCCTTCTGTATGTACGCCGACAAGCACAAAGCGGGCATTAGCATGGAGCTATCAACGTTAGCGCGGGAAAACCTTGCCAGGTTGATCAATGCCTCGGAGGTCAAGCGCATCTCCATCAGTGGTGAAGGCGAACCACTCAACAACGCC
>ERZ724516.2125-NODE-2125-length-11301-cov-7.582251_pt1 | contig 11301 bp, 11 predicted proteins | sample MGYA00376049_ERZ724516 | MGnify/ENA primary metagenome ERZ724516 (study PRJEB28724, sample SAMN07190886) | activated sludge metagenome | isolation source: activated sludge of sewage treatment plant in Hong Hong | place: USA: Christiansburg, Virginia | collected... | reverse complement strand
CTGCGCCAGTGGAGCACCTTCCACCCGGAATTCGCCTTCCTGCCGCGCAAGTTCAAGATCGCCATTTCCGGCACCCGCGAAGACCGCGCCGTCACCTGGTTCCACGACATCGGCCTGCACCTCAAGCAGCAGGACGGCGAAACCGGCTTCACGGTGATCGTCGGCGGCGGCCTCGGGCGCACCCCGATCCGCGGCCAGGTGGTGCGCGAGATCCTGCCCTGGCAGCACATCCTCACTTACGCCGAAGCCATCCTGCGCGTCTACAACCGCTTCGGCCGCCGTGACAACGCCTACAAGGCGCGCATCAAGATCCTCGTCCAGGCGCTGGGCATAGAGGAATTCGCCAAACTCGTCGATGCCGAGTGGGCACAACTCAAGGACGGCCCGGCGACCATCACGCAAGGCGAACTCGAGCGCGTCGCCGCGCACTTCGGCGCCCCCGACTACGACGACCTGCCGGCCATCGACCTCGGCTTCGAGCAGCACCGGCACAACGAGAAGGCCTTCGCCCGCTGGGTCGAGCGCAACACCCACGCCCACAAGGTGCCCGGTTACGCTGCCGTCACGCTGTCGCTCAAGCCGCACGGCGTCGCGCCCGGCGACATCACCTCGGAGCAAATGGAACTGGTCGCCGACCTCGCCGACCGTTACAGTTTCGGCGAACTGCGGATCAGCCACGAGCAGAACATCATCCTCGCCGACGTCAGGAAATCCGATCTCCATGCGGTCTGGCAGCAGGCCAGGGCGAACGGCCTGGCGACGCCCAACATCGGCCTGCTGACCGGCATCATCTGCTGCCCGGGTGGCGACTTCTGCGACCTCGCCAACGCCAAGTCGATCCCCGTCGCCACCGCAATCCAGGCCCGTTTCGACAACCTCGACTATCTGTTCGACATCGGCGATATCGACCTCAACATCTCCGGCTGCATGAACGCTTGCGGCCACCACCACGTCGGACACATCGGCGTGCTCGGCGTGGACAAGAACGACGCCGAGTTCTACCAGGTCACGCTCGGCGGCCGGCAGGGCAACGCGGCCAAGCTGGGCAAGGTGATCGGCCCGTCGTTTTCGGCCGGGGAAATGCCCGATGTCGTCGAGAAAATCATCAAGGTCTACCTTGCGAATCGCCACGCCGACGAGCGCTTCCTCGACACCTTCGACCGCATCGGCATCGATCCCTTCAAGAACCGCGTCTACGAGGGCCGCGCCCACGGCAAGGCCAAATCCACCGAAAAAGAGGCCGCATGATGGCGCAGCTGATCCGTAACGGGACCGTCGCGGTCGACACCTGGAAAATCCTGGAAATCGCCGCAGGCGACACACCCGAGAGCGTCACCCTGCCCGCCGGCGACATCCTCTTTCCGCTCGCCGTATGGCAGGCGCGGCGGAACGAGATCATCTCCTGCCACAAGCGCATCGGCCTGCTCCTGCAACCGGACGACCGCGTCGAGGAAATTGCCGGCGACCTCGACTACTTCGTTGTCATCGCCATCAACTTCCCGAAATTCGTAGACGGCCGCGGCTATTCGACGGCCAACCTGCTGCGCCAGCGCTTCAAGTACCCGGGTGAACTCCGTGCCGTCGGCGACGTGCTGCACGACCAGCTCTTCTTCCTCAAGCGGGTCGGCTTCGACGCCTGGGCGCTGAAGGAAGGCAAGAGTGCGGGCTACGCCATTGCGAACGGGTTCACGACCTTCGGCGAGGCCTACCAGACTTCGGCCGACCAGCCCGAACCGCACTTCCGCCGCCGCGCCTGAGTCTTCGATGAATCCCAGCCTGCTCAACATCACGCCGGAACTGTCGGCCAGCGTTAGCGCCCGGACCGAGGCCGCGCGGTCCCTGCTCGCCGAGATCGCTCGCGAATTCACGCCGGCCGTGTTCGCCAACAGCCTCGGCGCCGAGGACATGGTGCTCACGGACCTGATCGTCAAGACCCAGCTGCCGATCGATATCTTCAGCCTAGACACTGGCCGCCTCAAGACCGAGACCTACGACCTGATGGACGCGGTCGACAGTCACTACGGCCTGAAATTGAAGATCTATTTCCCGCAGGCCGAGGAGGTCGAGAGCTACGTGCGCCATCACGGCATCAACGCTTTCTACGAATCGGTCACGCTCAGGAAAGCCTGCTGCTACGCGCGCAAGGTCGAACCACTGCGCCGAGCACTGGCCGGCAAGCGCGCCTGGATCACCGGCCTGCGCGCCCAGCAGGCAGCCACCCGGGATGGCTTGCCGCTGCACGAATACGACGCCGGCAATGGCCTGGAAAAATTCAACCCGCTCGCCAAATGGAGCGAGAAGGAAATCTGGACCTACATCAAGCAGAACGGCGTGCCCTACAACGCCCTGCACGAAAAGTTCTACCCGAGCATCGGCTGCGCGCCGTGCACGCGGGCGATTTCACCCGGCGAAGACATCCGCGCCGGACGCTGGTGGTGGGAAAACCCCGAGTCCAAGGAGTGTGGCCTTCACGTGAAGGCGTGACACGGGTTGTGAGCGTCAAGTCGTGGTTTGACGAAGCCAATTATCCATCCATTCGGGCTTAACCGAGGGCTGCCTCCGCGGTTGGCGGGATCAAGGCCAGAACAAAAACTCCGTTCTGCTGTCCCACTACCATATCCCGAAAGGAGGCTTGCCATGTCTGAATCTTCAGTTGCCTCGGTTCGCATACCGCCTGCCTTGCGCGCCTGCGTCGGCGGACATGAGGAGATCTTGGTCAGCGGCGATACGGTCGGCGATTTGCTCGAAGCCGTTGGTCACGAGTATCCATCCTTCATCGCAAAGGTGATGTCGGCTGACGGTGCCTTGGCGCCCGGGATGCAGCTTTACCTTGGCGGTAGCAGCATTGCTGACTTGATGGGGCTGGCGACGCCGGTTGCCCTGGAAGAGGTGCTCAGTATCGTGCCGACGGCGCAATTGTGAAGAGGGCGATCTCAATGGATACCAACCTGCACACGATGAGCAGCCTCTTCGCTCAACTCGGATTACCCTCGGAGCCAGCTGCGATGGAAGACTTCATTGCCACACACCGCCCTCTCGATGCCGGCATCGCACTTTACCGGGCGCCTTTCTGGTCCACCTCCCAAAGAGCATTCCTGAAGGAGGAAATCATCGAGGATGCGGACTGGTCCGGAGTCATTGATGAACTCAACGGCCGCTTGAGATGAAAACGAGAAAGCCCGCCGTTCCGGCGGGTTTTCTAATTGGCGACCGGATGGTCAGACCAGCCCGAGGCTTTCCTCGACGCCGAGATGGACGTTCATCGCCAGCACGTCGGCCGACGTGGCCTTTCTGGTAAATTGCAGCGGGTGAAGGCCTGATAGCCGTTGCCCGCCGCAAGCTGGCCAGCCCAAACCGACCACGTTCAGATCTTTGCGCGGGAGCGGCGCTCGCTTGCCCGAGCAGGAAACAAAGCATGGGCACCGGCCTGCGCCGAGGCAAACCATCTCCCGCCAACCATCTCAAGAATCTCAAGCAGGCGCAAATCGGCAATCGAATAATAGACCCGGTTGGCCACCTTTCTTGATTTGAGCAAGTGCTGTCCGGCCAATTGACTCAGGTGTGTCGAAGTACCGGGCTGCGTACAACCGAGCGCCCGTGAAATATTATTGACCGACTGTTCGCCATCGGCCAGCAGATGCAGGATAGCGAGACGCTGTGGTCACCCGATCGCCTTGATCCGGCGGGCAACAATGGCGAATTCGGCATCACTTCGCATCGGCCTCATGCTCTCGGCCAAAGGAATGTGGCGCGGCCTAGAGCTCATCGTCGCCCTTGGCCGGGTTGGTCGCGCTGCGGATCGCGAGTTCATCCAGGCCGGGCGAGCAGAGCTCGATAAAACGATACGCATAGCCGCGCAGGTAATGTCCCTTGCGCACCGCGATGTTCGTGACGTTCTCCGGAAAGAGGTACTGCGCATCCAGCATCTGCAAGTGGCTGTCCCGCAGCGGATTGAAGGCCACCGACGCCATGATGCCGACACCCAAGCCCAGTTCGACATAGGTCTTGATCACGTCGGCGTCGAGTGCAGACATGACCACGTCCGCCACCATGCCTGCCTCGGCGAATGCCTTGTCGATCCGGGTGCGACCAGTGAATCCTTCGTGATACGTGATGATCGGGTGTTCGGCGACGGCTTCCAGGGTCAAGGGCTCGCGCTCAAGCAGAGGGTGGCCATGGGGCACGACGAGTGCATGATGCCAGCGGTAAAACGGGAAGGCCGCCAGTTCCGGTACGTCGGCGACAGCCTCGGTCGCAATGCCGATGTCGGCCTCGCCTTCGAGAAGCATCTGGACAATTTCCTGCGGGCTGCCCTGGTGCAGCTTCAGATGGACCTTGGGAAAGGCCTTCTTGAAATCCGCAATGACTTTCGGCAAGGCATAGCGTGCCTGGGTGTGCGTCGTGACCACGGTCAGCTGGCCGACATCGCGCTGGCTGTAATGCTCGGCGAGCGTCTTGATATTGCGCGCGTCATGGAGCATGCGCTCGACCAGGACCAGCAGGTCCTTACCCGGGTCGGTCAGGCCAAGCAGGCGTTTGCCCTTGCGCACGAATATCTCGATTCCCAGCTCGTCCTCGAGGTCCTTGATATGCTTCGAGACACCCGACTGCGAGGTGAACAAGGCGTTGCCGACCTCGGTCAGGTTGAAGTTCTGGCGTACCGTCTCGCGGACGATGCGCAACTGCTGAAAGTTCATGCCGGGACCCCGCTGCGTTCGAACACCTTCAAGCGCGACGGCACAAGCCTGACGACCTGTCCGTCCGCCAGCCCCAGCTCCAACACGCGTTGGCGGGTAATTTCGACTTCGAAATGCTGGCCGGAGGAACCATTGACGCCATCCAGTTCGACCCGTGCCGTCACGCCGAAGGACAGCACACGGCTGATCCGGGCCGCGATCCCTTCGCCGGATTGCGGATCGGTGACGATCTCCAGCTCGTGCGGGCGTGCGAAGGCGACGACTTCGGCGCCGTGGTCGAAATCGTGCGGCTCATGCGGCAGCGTATCCTCGCCGACGCGCACCGTGTCCCCCTCGACCCTGCCGTGGAAGAAGTTGACCGAGCCTAGAAAGCCATAGACGAACGGCGTCGCCGGGTAGCGGTAGACCTCTTCAGGCGTGCCGATCTGCTCGACATGGCCGTGGTCCATCAGCACCACGCGGTCGGCAACTTCCAGCGCTTCTTCCTGGTCGTGGGTGACGAAGATCGAGGTGATATGCAGTTCGTCGTGCAGCTTGCGCAGCCAGCGCCGCAACTCCTTGCGCACTTTGGCGTCGAGCGCGCCGAACGGCTCGTCGAGCAGCAGCACGCGCGGTTCGACCGCCAGCGCGCGGGCCAGCGCGATTCGTTGGCGCTGGCCGCCGGACAGTTGCGACGGGAAGCGGTCGGCCAGCCAGTCGAGCTGCACGAGGTTGAGCAGTTCATGCACCTTCTCGCGGATCTTGGCCTCGGCGGGCCGTTGACCGCGCGGCTTCATGCGCATGCCGAAGGCGACGTTGTCGAATACGGTCATGTGGCGGAACAAGGCGTAGTGCTGGAAGACGAAGCCGACCTGGCGCTCGCGCACATGGGTGCCCGAGGCGTCTTCACCATCGAGCAGCACCTGCCCGGCATCCGCCTGCTCCAAGCCGGCGATGATGCGCAGCAACGTCGTCTTGCCACAGCCGGACGGACCGAGCAGCGCGACCAGTTCGCCGGTCGGGAAATCGAGGGAAATGTCGTCCAGCGCCGTGAAATTGCCGAACTGCTTGTGAATGTTTCTGACCTGAATGCTCATGATGCGGTGTCCTGTGAATCCCGATACGCCAGCGCGGCACGATGCTCGACCCAGCTCTTGATGACCAGCGTGACCAGCGCCAGCAGCGCGAGCAGTGAGGCCACCGCGAAGGCGGCTGAGAACTGGTACTCGTTATAGAGAATCTCGACGTGCAGCGGCAGTGTGTTGGTCTGGCCCCGGATGTGCCCGGAGACGACGCTGACCGCCCCGAATTCGCCCATTGCCCGGGCATTGGTGAGGATCACGCCGTACATCAGGCCCCACTTGATGTTGGGCAGGGTGACGTGCCAGAAGATCTGCCAGCCGTTGGCGCCGAGTACCACGGCGGCCTCTTCTTCCTCCTTGCCCTGGGCCTCCATCAGCGGGATCAGTTCGCGCGCCACGAAGGGGAAGGTCACGAACACCGTCGCCAGCACGATGCCCGGGACGGCGAAGATGATCCGGATGTCGTGCTCCGACAGCCACGGACCGAACCAGCCCTGGGCGCCGAATACCAGCACGTAGATCAGCCCGGCGATGACCGGCGAGACCGAGAACGGCAAGTCGATCAGCGTGATCAGGAAATGCTTGCCGCGAAATTCGAATTTGGCAATAGCCCAGGCGGCCGCGACGCCGAAAACGAGGTTGAGGGGAACTGCGATGACGGCGGCGAGCAGGGTCAGCTTGACAGCCGAGAGGGCGTCGGGATCGGTCAGCGCGATGGCATAGGTTTCCCAGCCTTTGCGCAACGCCTCGACGAAGACGGCGAGCAGCGGCATGAGCAGGAAGATCGCGAAGAAGAGCAGCGAGATGCCGAGAATCGTCCATTTGACCAGCGGCGTTTCGCGCGTCGCCTGCCGCGAATCGAAGCGTGCGGCGTGGTCGCCGCGCAGTTGGAGCGTGGTTGCGCCAGCCATCAGCGATCCCTCCCGGTGCGCTTGGCGGTCCATGCCTGCAGGCCGTTGATGATCAGTAGCAGGGTGAAGGAGAAGATGAGCATGACACTGGCGATGGCCGTAGCTCCCGTGTAATCGTACTGTTCGAGCTTGGTGATGATCATCAGCGGGGTAATTTCCGAAACCATGGGCAGGTTGCCGGCGATGAAGATGACCGAGCCGTACTCGCCGACCGCCCGCGCAAAGGCCAGCGCGAAGCCGGTGAGCAGCGCAGGCAGAAGGATGGGCAGGATGACATGGCGGAAGGTCTGCCAGCGCTGGGCGCCGAGACTGGCCGCCGCCTCTTCCAGTTCGGTGTCGAGATCCTCGAGGATGGGCTGCACGGTGCGGACGACGAAAGGCAGGCCGATGAAGACCAGCGCAACCAGCACGCCGAGCGGCTTGAAGGCGACCTGGATGCCGAGCGGCTCGAGGTATTGCCCGAGCCATCCGTTCCTGGCATAGAGCGCGGTCAGCGCAATCCCGGCGACCGCCGTCGGCAGTGCGAAGGGCAGGTCAACCAGCGCATCGATCAGCTTCTTGCCTGGAAACGAATAACGCACCAGCGCCCAGGCCAGCATCAGCCCGAACACGGCATTGATCGCCGCCGCCAGCAAGGAGGCGCCGAACGACAGCTTGTAGGAGGCGACGACCCGCTCCGCGGTGACTATCGCCCAGAACTGCTCGAAGCTCAGGCTGGCGGTCTTCAGGAATACCGCCGCCAGCGGCACCAGAATGATCAGCGACAGGTAGGCCAGCGTGTAGCCGAGCGTCAGGTTGAAACCCGGCAGGACGCGGAAGGTTCTTGCGGCGGACATTAGCGCTTCAGGATGATCTGGTCATAGGTGGCGCCGTCGGCGAAATGCGCCTTCTGCACCGCCGCCCAGCCGCCCAGCTTCTGCTCCACCGTGAAAGTGCGGATGGCCGGGTACTTGGCTGCGTGCTTCCTGAGCACGTTCGCATCACGCGGGCGGAAGTTGTGGTTGGCGATGATTTCCTGGCCCTCGGGCGAATACAGGAAGGCCAGGTAGGCTTCGGCCACCTTCGTGGTTCTGCGCTTCTCCGTCACTTTCTGCACTAAGGCCACCGGCGCTGCGGCATCGATCGACAGCGACGGGTAGACGATGTCAAACTTGCCGCCACCGAGTTCCTTCGCGATGAGGATGGCCTCGTTCTCGAACGTCACCAGCACATCGCCGACGTCGCGCTGGGTAAAGGTCGTGGTCGCACCGCGACCACCGCCGTCGAGTACCGGCACGTTGGCGAACAGGCGCTGCACGAAATCCCTGGCGCCCGCCTCGGAACGGGTCTTGTCCAGGGCATAGCCCCAAGCGGCGAGGTAGGTATAGCGTCCGTTGCCAGAAATCTTCGGGTTGGGCACGATGACTTGCGTCCCGGGCTTGGTCAGGTCATCCCAGTCCTTGATGTTCTTCGGGTTGCCCTTGCGGACAAGGAAGACCGAAGTCGTCGTGTACGGCGTCGCGTCATGCGGGAACTTCTTGCGCCAGTCGGCCGCCACGAGGCCGCCGCGCTCGACCAGGATGTCGATATCCGGCGACTGGTTCATGGTGATCACGTCAGCCTCGAGCCCGGCCGCGACCGACATGGCCTGCTTGGAAGAACCGCCGTGCGACTGGTTGACCGTGACGGCCTCGCCGCCCTTGGCCTTCCACTGCGCGCTGAAGGCAGGATTGATGTCCTTGTACAGTTCGCGCGAAACGTCGTAGGAAACGTTGAGTATGGTCGTCTGTGCGAAAGTGACACCGGCGCTCAGGAACGCGATTGCCGCGAGCGAGCGACGCAGGGCGCTGCCATATTTGATGGGGTTGTGGTGGTGCATGACTCTTGTCCGGTTAGTCGATCAGGCCGCAAGTCTAGAAGCGGCCTTGAAGTAACCAAACGAATAAAAATCGATTTTGTTATTCCCGATTCAGCTAAGCAGTCGGGAGCAACGATAGGTGGGTATCCAGAACCCCGAGCAGAAACGACCCATGGCCAGCCTGCAGGTCACGCAGCAATTGGAGCCCAAGGGGCCAGGGGCCGTAGCCCGAGTCGGTATTGATGTGCCCGGCGTGCCCAAGATTTTCAAGACGGCAGCCCCAGCGCTGCGCCCAATAGGCCGCCGTCGAGAAATTCATCCAGGGGTCGTTCGAACTGGCCACCACCAGCCCGGGACAATCCAAACGGCGTCCCCTGAAACGATGCACAATGTTTTGGCTAGCGCCTGAAGATGAACAGAGCCCAACATCCGAAAATCTGGCGGGATCAGCCGGGGCGACCAACAAAGCGCCGGCCACACGCCCGGGCCGGGTCGAGGCAGCGAGGATGCTGGCGAGGCAGCCGAAACTGTGCGCGACCAGCCAGACCGGATGCCGGACGCGGTCGATGGCATTTCCGACGGCGCCGGCCCAGCGAGTAACGTTCGGGGCGTTCCAGTCGATCCCGTCAACGCGCCGGGCATCGGGCAACTGGCGTTCGAACCAACTCTGCCAGTGGGCCGGCCCACTGCCCAGGTAGCCTGGCACGATCAGGGTCGTTTGCTTCATCGCCTGCGCCTCGGATCTATTTTCCGTAGACCTGGTCGAATATCCCGCCATCGGCAAAGTGCTTTTTCTGCACGGCCTGCCACCCGCCCAGGTCGTCGATTTTGATCAGGTTGATCTTTGGGAAGCGCGCGATATCCGCCTTGTCGGCGAACTCCGGTTTGATCGGGCGATAGTAGTGGCGGGCCGCTACCTTCTGACCGATCGGCGAATAGAGATAGTCCAGGTAGGCATTCGCCACCTTGGCCGTGCCCCGTTTGTCCGCAACGCCATTGACCACGGTGACCGGCGGCTCGGCAAGGATGGAAATCGACGGGACGACGATCTCGAACTTGTCCGGCCCGAGTTCGTTGATCGACAGGAAGGCCTCGTTTTCCCAGGCCAGAAGGACATCGCCGATGCCGCGCTGGACGAAGGTATTGGTTGACCCGCGTGCACCCGAGTCGAGCACCGGCACATTCTTGAGCAGGCCGCCGATAAACTCCTTGGCCTTGTCTTCGTTATTGCCGAACTTCTTGAGGGCGAAACCCCAGGCCGCCAGGTAGTTCCAGCGTGCGCCACCGGAGGTTTTCGGATTCGGGGTGATGACCTGGACACCCGGCTTGATCAGATCGTCCCAGTCCTTGATGCCTTTCGGGTTGCCCTTCTTGACCAGGAAAACGATGGTCGAGGTGTAGGGCGCACTGTTGTGCGGCAGTCGCTTTTGCCAGTCCTTGGGCAGCCTGCCGGATTTTTCGGCGATGGCATCGATGTCGTAGGCTAGGGCCAGCGTGACGACATCAGCTTCCAGGCCGTCGATCACTGCCCGTGCCTGTTTGCCGGAACCCCCATGGGACTGTTTGATGGTCAGGCTTTCGCCGGTCTTTTCCTTCCAATGTTTTGCAAACAATGGATTGAAGTCCTGATAGAGCTCGCGCGTCGGGTCGTAGGAGACATTGAGCAGGGTGATGTTGGCATCGGCGTAGATATGGCCTGAAAGAACCGACAACAAGGTGGCCGCGATCAGGCTGCGACGGAAGGAATTGAAGTTCATGGTGATTGCCTCTGGCTGGATTTGCGGTGGAGGCAATGTAGCGTTCGTGTCGGACTTCACGAACCAAGAAAAACTGCTGTCCTTATTCTCACGGAGCAAATTCCTGACAGTGGCTTGCGTGGAGAATGGCCGCCAGCTGAACCTAGAAGGAGCCCGGGCAAACCTTTACCCCCAAGAAAAAACCCGCCAGCGCGGCGGGTTTATTCGTTGGACAAACGAAGGTCACACCAGCCCGAGGCTTTCCTCGACGCCGAGATGGACGTTCATCGCCTGCACGGCGGCGCCCGACGCGCCCTTGCCGAGGTTGTCGAGGCGGCCGACGACGAGCATGCGCTCCTCGTTGCCGAACACGAACAGGTCGACCCGGTTGGTGTCGTTGCTGGCCTCGACATTGAAGAAGCCGCCATCAGTATTGGCGTCCAGGTCGACCGGCGCAACGCGGATGAAGGGTTCGCCGGCGTAATAATCGGCGAGCAACTTCTGCACGTCGGCCGGCGTGGCCTTCCTGGTGAATTGCCGGGGGTGAAGGAAGGCGGTGACGGCCAGGCCCTTGTAGAACGGCCCGACGATCGGCTGGAAGATGGGTGCTGCGGTCAACCCCGTATAGGCGGCCATTTCCGGCAGGTGCTTGTGGGCCAGGCCAAGCGCGTAGGGGCGCGGCGCCTCGATGCGGGCCGGACTCTCGTATTGCGCGATCATCGATTTGCCGCCACCGGAGTAGCCGGTGATGGAATTGGCGGCGACTTGCGTGTCGGCCGGCAGCAGACCGGCGGCAACCAGCGGCTTGAGCGCCAGAATGAAGGCAGAGGCGTGGCAGCCCGGGTTGGCGATGCGCTTGGACGCGCGGATCTTGGCGCGCTGATCCTTTGCGAGTTCGGGCAGGCCGAAGGTCCACGCCGGGTTCACCCGGTGCGCGGTCGAGGCGTCGATGATGCAGGTGCCCGGGTTGTCGACCAGGCTTACCGATTCCCTGGCCGCGTCGTCCGGCAGGCAGAGGAAGGTGACGTCGGACTCGTTGATCAGGCGCTTGCGCTCGGC
>ERZ724516.2124-NODE-2124-length-11304-cov-11.969420_pt1 | contig 11304 bp, 9 predicted proteins | sample MGYA00376049_ERZ724516 | MGnify/ENA primary metagenome ERZ724516 (study PRJEB28724, sample SAMN07190886) | activated sludge metagenome | isolation source: activated sludge of sewage treatment plant in Hong Hong | place: USA: Christiansburg, Virginia | collected... | reverse complement strand
TCGGTGCTCAGGTTGCCGGTTTTGTTGTCGCCCAGCAGCTTGGCCAGGATGAGCGAGGAATTGAGCGGGGTACGCAGTTCGTGGCTCATGTTGGCCAAAAATTCGCTCTTGTACTGGCTGGCCAATTCAAGTTCTCTTGCTTTGGTAGACAGAACCTCCTGGGCCATGAGCAGCTTTTCGCGCTGCTCTTCCAGTTGGCTGGTTTGCTCCTCCAACTGTGCGTTGGTCTGCTCCAGTTCGGTTTGTTGCAGCTCCATCTGGGCTTGCGAAGCCTGGAGCGAGCGGCTTTGCTGCTCTAGCTCCTCGTTGGACACGCGCAGCTCTTCCTGCTGCGTCTGCAGTTGTTCGGACTGGCGCTGCGTCTCGCGCAGCAGGCGTTCCAGCTCGCTGCGGTCGAGCGCCGAGCGAATCGCCAGCCCCAGCATTTCTGACGCGCGCTTGAGAAGTTCTTTGTCCGCCAGCCGTACGGAGCGGAAAAACCCCAGTTCCATCACTGCCGAGACACGTCCGCCGAATACGGCAGGCATCAACAGCAGCTCGCGCGGCGTGGCGGACCCGGTGGCGGACGTGACCCGCATGTAGCCCTCGGGCACTTCGCGCACATGGTGCAGCGCGCCCGAGCGCAGGGCTTCGCCCAGCAGGCCTTCGCCGGGGACCATGGTTCCGATGGCGTGCTGCGAATCGAGTGCATAGGCGCCAAAAAGCTCCAGGCGCTGCGCGCCTCGGACCACATAGGCTGCGCCCACCTGTGCTCCCATATAGCCCGCCAGGTGGTGCATGGCCACCTCACCCAGCGAGTCCAGCGCATGGTCGCCTTGCAGCTGTACGCCCAGCCCCAGCACCCCGCGGTCCACCCACGATTGGCGGGCCTTGGTGGCCTGCTCGCGCGCCGTCATGGCGGCGGCCATGCCAATGAGCACCAGCAGCAGCGCCGAGCCGGCCCCAATCACCCAGGCGGACCAGCTGGCGGCATTGCGCCACTCGTCCCGGCGCTCGTCGGCGCGCTGCTGCAGGTCGGTGGCGAAGCCTTCGCTGACTTGTCGCAATTTCTCCATGGTCGCTTGCCCGTGGCCTGAGCGCATCAGATTCAATGCCGCTTTGGCGTCGCCACTGCGATGCAGCTTGACGGGTTGGTCAAGCTCGTCGAGCTTGGCCTGCACCAGCGACTCCAGCTCCTTCTCGCTCTGGGCCAGCGCTTCGCGGTTGTTGAGCGTGCGGCGCAAGGAATCGAGCTGCTCAGGCAGCTTGGTGACAGCGATTTCGTAGACGCTCAGATAACGGGGCTCCCCCGAGAGCAGGAACCCCCGCTGCCCGCTTTCGGCCTCGACCAGGGTTCGGGTCACCTTTTGCAGCCACTGAATGGATTGCTGGGCGTTGCCCAGCCGTGCCACGGCGCGCTCGCGTTCGGTGGAAGACCAGTAAGTGGCGATGCCGATCAGGACCGTGGCCAGCGCTGCCAACAGAAAGCCGAACAGCACTCGGCGCGAGACGTTCATATCGGCGTGCGCGTCGTTGCGATCGTTAGACGGCGCGGACTTGAGCGGTAAGGGGGAGACGTCTTTGGGTGGCAGCATCGCGGAGTTTCTCGATGGATCGGTCTGGCAATGGGCCATTGTCGTCAAAACACCGACGGTGCTCGTGTGGGCAAGCGCTTGACCCCGGAAGCTGGCTGCTACATTCCTCAGCGCCGCCGGGGGTTGCTCTTCTGCAGCGCCGTTTGATGACTTTTCTGTCCGCCATGTCCGCCGCACGCACACGCCTTGCCCTCTACCTTGACCTCATCCGCTGGAGTCGGCCCGCCGGCTGGCTGCTGCTGCTGTGGCCGACCCTTTCCGCGCTGTGGATTGCGGCGGGCGGTTTTCCGGGTTGGCGGCTGCTCACGGTGTTCACCCTGGGCACCATTTTGATGCGCAGCGCGGGTTGCTGCGTCAATGATGTGGCCGATCGCGAATTTGACCGCCACGTCAAGCGCACGGCGCAGCGGCCGGTGACCACCGGGGCTGTTACCGTGCGCGAAGCGCTCACCCTGGCCGCAGTGCTGGCCGCTGCCGCCTTTGGCTTGGTGCTGTTGACCAACGCGGTGACCATAGTCTGGTCGGTAGCGGCGCTGGCGATCACCGTGATTTACCCGTTTGCCAAGCGGTACGTGTCCATGCCGCAGGCGGTGCTGGGCGTGGCTTTCAGTTTTGGCATTCCGATGGCTTTTGCCGCCGTGACCAACGAGGTGCCGGTGCTGGCCGCCTGGCTTTTGCTTGGCAACTGGTGCTGGGTGCTGGCGTACGACACCGAATACGCCATGGTCGACCGGGACGACGACCTGAGGATCGGCATGAAGACGTCCGCCATTACGCTGGGCCGATTCGACGTCGCCGTGGTGCTCGCTTGCTACCTGGCGCTGGTGCTGATCTGGGGGGTGGCGCTGGTGGGGCAGGGCTTTGGCATGCCCTTGGGCTGCGCGCTGTTGCTGGTGCTGGCACAGGTGGCCTGGCACGGGCAGATGATCCGGGGGCGCACGCGCGACGGATGCTTTCGCGCTTTTCGGCTGAACCACTGGATCGGGCTGACGCTGTTTGCCGGCATCGTGGTGGATACCCTGTTGCGCAAATAGCTATCAAAAAAATAGCTGCTAACGCTTACCAGATAAGCGCTAGAGGCCAAAAATATCTAAAATTATCGCCTCGGGCAGCATCCGAATGCGCAGGCGCTCAGGTGCCGAATTCGTCGCCCAGCTCGTGCGCCCGTTGCTGCGCCGCTTCAATGGCTTGCACCAGTGCGTCAGCGACACCGGCATGCTCCATGGATTCGATGGCGGCGTGGGTGGTCCCGCCCTTGGAGGTGACGCGCTGGCGCAGCACGGCGGGCGCTTCGTCCGACTGGCGTGCCAGCTCGGCAGCACCGGCGAAGGTGCCCACCGCCAACTGGTGCGCCTGCGCTTGGCTCAAGCCCATCGAGGTGCCGGCGCGGGTCATGGCTTCGAGGAAATAGAAGACATAGGCGGGGCCGGAGCCCGACAGGGCGGTCACGGCGTCGAGCAAGGACTCTTCGTCCACCCACAACATTTCGCCGGTGGGTGCCATCAGCTGCTCGACACGCTTTCGCTCCAGCGCATCGACGGCCTTGCGCGCAAACAGTGCGCTCATGCCGCGGCCAATCAGTGCCGGGGTGTTGGGCATGGCGCGCACGACGCGCTCGGTGCCCAGCCACTGCGCAATGCTGCTGCTGCGGATGCCCGCAGCCACGCTCAGGTGCAAGGCAGCGCTCGTCAGTGGGCGCGCCTGCAGCGCCGCTTCGCGAAACACCTGCGGCTTGACGGCCCAGACCACCAGATCGGCCGCGCGCAGCTCTGGGCCGGGAAGGGCCTGCGCGGTGATGCCGAACTGCGCCAGCAAGCTGCTGCGGGCCGCTTCCGAGGGCTCGACCACTTCAATCTGCGTCGGTGCCATGCCTTGCGCCAGCAGGCCGCCAATCAGCGCGCTGGCCATGTTGCCGCCGCCAATGAAGGCAATGGCGGACGCGGGTACAGAGGGGGCTGGGGCGGCAGTGTCGGACATGGTTGGGTCTATCTGGTGGGCGCAAACTGCGGGAGCCGGATTGTCGCCCAGACCCATCCATTCAGGGCGCGAGCGTTGCCTGGCGCACCGCGTGCTCCCAACGCTGCATCAGCTCGCTGGCGCGCGAGGGCGCCAGCGTGGGTTCAAAGCGGCGGTCGGCGCGCCACAAGCGAGACAGTTCGTCGGTGCTGGCATAAACGCCGCTGGACAGCCCGGCCAGGTAGGCCGCCCCCAGTGCCGTGGTTTCCACCACCGCCGGGCGCACCACGGGAATGCCGAGCAGGTCCGACTGGAACTGCATCAGCAGATCGTTGACGCAGGCGCCGCCGTCCACGCGCAGTTCGGTCACCGGCACGCTGCCCGCCGCCACTGCGTCGCGCGCCATGGCCTGCAGCAGCGCCGCGCTCTGGTAGGCGATGCTCTCGAGCGCAGCGCGGGCGATGTGGGCCAGCGTGCTGCCGCGCGTGAGGCCAGTGATGGTGCCGCGCGCGTCGGGCTGCCAGTAGGGCGCGCCCAGGCCGGTGAAGGCGGGAACCATCATCACGCCGCCGGCGTCGGGAACGCTCTCGGCCAGGGACTGCACCTCGCTGCTGGCCGAGATGGCGCGCAGGCCGTCGCGCAGCCACTGCACGACGGCGCCGCCGACGAAGACGCTGCCCTCCATGGCGAACTGGGGTGCCGCGGTGGTCTGCGCGACGCCGGGCCGCCCCAAGCCGCGCACGGCCCCCTCGGGGGGCAGCGCAGTACGCGAAGCGACAAGCGTGGGGGCAATTTGAGCCGCACTTGTAGTCAGCAGGCCATTTTCCGAACGCCGGAACGCGCTGCCGGTGTGCATCAGCAGGAAGCAGCCCGTGCCGTAGGTGTTCTTGGCCATGCCAGGCACAAAGCAGGCCTGGCCGAACAAGGCGCTTTGCTGGTCGCCCGCCACGCCGCCAATGACCACGCGGTGGCCCAACAGGCTGGCGGTGGCTTCGCCGAAGTGGCTGCTGGATGGCTGAACCTTGGGCAGGAGCGAAGCAGGAATGCGCAGCAGCGCAAGCAACGCCTCGTCCCAGGCGTTGGTGTGCACGTTGAACAGCATGGTGCGCGAGGCATTGGTGACGTCGGTGACGTGCACCGCGCCTTCGGTGAGCTGCCAGATCAACCAACTGTCCACCGTGCCGAAGGCCAGTTCGCCGCGTTCGGCCTGCGCGCGCGCGCCAGGCACGTTGTCGAGCAGCCATTGCAGCTTGGTGCCCGAAAAATAGGCGTCGATCAACAGGCCCGTTTTCTCGCCAATGGTGTCGGCATGGCCGCGCTCGCGCAGGTCGGCGCAGGCGGGCTCGGCGCGCCGGTCCTGCCAGACGATGGCGTTGTGCACAGGCGCGCCGGTCTTGCGGTTCCACAGTACGGTGGTCTCGCGCTGGTTGGTGATGCCCAGGGCGCGCAGCTGCGAAGCGTCTATGCCTGCGCTGTGCAGCGCTTCGCGGGCGGTGCCCAACTGGCTGCTCCAGATCTCGCGCGGATCGTGCTCCACCCAGCCGGGACGGGGGTAAATCTGCGTCAGTTCGCGCTGCGCTTGCGCCACGATGTGGCCGTGCTCGTCAAAAACGATGCTGCGCGAGCTGGAGGTGCCTTGGTCGAGGGCGAGCAGGTAGGTCATGGCAGGGTGGAAAGGGTTTGCGGAACACGGATGTCAGGCGGGGGCGATGTCGCAGACCACGCCTGCGTCTCGCAAAAGTGCAGGAAAGGGCTCGGGTGGCGGCGCATCGGTGATTAAGCGGTCGATCTGTGCCAGCGTAGCGAGCTGCACCATCGCCGGCCGGTTGAACTTGCTGTGATCGGCCGCCAGCCAGACCTGGCGCGACTGCGCGATCACGGTTTGTGCCACCTTCACTTCGCGGTAGTCGAAGTCGCGCAGCGAACCATCGGCCTCAATGCCCGAGATGCCTATCACGGCGATATCCACCTTGAACTGGCGCATGAAATCCACCGCTGTCTCGCCAACAATGCCGCGGTCGCGGGGGCGCACCACACCGCCGGCCACGATGACCTCGCATTGCGGGTTGCTGCTCAGGATGGCGGCCACGTTGAGGTTGTTGGTGATCACGCGCAGACCCTTGTGGTGCAGCAGCGCGCGCGCAACCGCCTCGGTGGTGGTGCCGATGTTGAGGATCAGCGAACAGTTGTCTGGAATTTGGCCCACCACCTGGCGCGCGATCCGGGTCTTCTCGGCCGCGTTCAGCGTCTCGCGCTGCGTGTGCGCAATGTTTTCCACCGTGGATCCGGGGACACGCACCCCACCATGAAAACGCGTGAGCAGGCCTTCGTCGGCCAGACGCTGTACGTCGCGCCGCACGGTTTGCAGGGTGACGCCCAGGGTCTCGGCGAGCTGCTCCACCGTAGTGGATTGGCGCGCGTGCACTTCTTTGAGCAAGAGGAGTTGTCGCGGGTTGGTATTCACACGACCACTTTAAATCGAACAAAAAGGAATCGTTTAGGGGTAAACACGGGTTCAATACGAATCAAAAGGAACAAAAATGAACGAATGCGAAAAATACTGAAGGCACTTTGGAAGCAGGCCGTCGCCGCCTCGCGTGCGTCGGAGCAGGCATGGAGCTGACTCTGCAGGCGGTCGGCAAAAAGGTGGGGGCCCAGACCTGGCTCTACCCGATGGACCTGGCCCTGCACAGCGGCGCGGTCACGGTGTTGCTGGGTGCAACGCAGGCCGGCAAGACCAGCCTCATGCGCATCATGGCCGGCCTGGATGAGCCCACCACCGGGCGTGTACACGTTGATGGCCGGGATGTGACGGGCGTGCCGGTACGCGAGCGCAACGTCGCCATGGTGTACCAGCAGTTCATCAACTACCCCTCGATGAGCGTCGCTCGGAACATTGCTTCGCCGTTGAAATTGCGTGGCGACAAAGACATCGACAAGCATGTGCGCGAGTTGGCAGAGCGCTTGCATATCGAGATGTTTCTTGATCGCCTGCCGGCCGAGCTCTCGGGCGGCCAGCAGCAGCGCGTGGCCCTGGCGCGTGCCTTGGCCAAGGGTGCGCCGTTGATGCTGCTGGACGAGCCGCTCGTGAACCTGGACTACAAACTGCGCGAAGAGCTGCGCGACGAACTGACGCAGCTCTTCGCTGCGGGCGATTCGACGGTGGTATACGCCACCACCGAGCCCACCGAAGCCTTGCTGTTGGGTGGCTACACGGCGGTGCTCGATGAAGGGCGACTGCTGCAGTACGGCCCAACGTCCGAGGTTTTTCATTCGCCGGCCAACTTGCGCGTCGCGCGTGCGTTCAGCGATCCACCCATGAACCAGATTGCAGCGCAGCGCAGCGCGTCAGGCCTGGTGCTCCAAGGAGGCACGGAATTGGTGTTGGATGCGCCGCAGAACCTGGGTTCCGGCCAGCGCTTTGTGGTGGGAATTCGCGCCAGTTCACTGCGTCTGCAGCCCCAGCCCGGGGACATTGCAGTGCGCGGCACCGTGGAGCTGGCCGAAATTTCTGGCTCAGACACCTATGTGCACGCGGCATCGCCCATGGGCAACCTGGTGGCCCAGGTGACGGGGGTGCACTACTTTGATCTGGGCGCGCCCGTCGCCTTGCATGTGCATCCCGGGCAGGTGTACGTGTTTGGTGAGAACGAAGCCTTGCTGCTGGCGCCGCGCCGCGTTGGAGGAGTGTGAGATGGCACGCATCACCCTTGATCTGGCCCACGCGTACAAGGCCAATCCGCAAGACGACAGCGACTACGCGCTTTTGCCACTGAAGATGGAATTTGCCGATGGCGGCGCCTATGCGCTGTTGGGTCCATCAGGCTGTGGCAAAACCACCATGCTCAATATCGTCTCGGGCCTCCTCGTGCCGTCGCGCGGCAGCGTGCATTTTGACGGCCGCGACATGACCCGTGCCAGCCCGCAGGAGCGCAACATCGCGCAGGTGTTTCAGTTTCCGGTCATCTACGACACCATGACCGTGGCGGAAAACCTGGCTTTTCCGCTGCGCAATCGCAAGATGCCGGAATCGCAGATTCGCGAACGTGTGGGCACCATCGCCGAAATGCTGGAGCTGAGCGGCCAACTCGATCAGCGCGCCGCCGGTCTGGCGGCCGACGCCAAGCAGAAGATTTCGCTTGGGCGCGGTCTGGTTCGTCCCGATGTGGCTGCGGTGCTGTTCGATGAACCGCTGACCGTGATCGATCCGCACCTCAAATGGAAGTTGCGCCGCAAGCTCAAGCAGATTCACCACGAACTCAAGCTCACGCTGATCTACGTGACGCACGATCAGGTGGAGGCGCTTACCTTTGCCGACGAAGTGGTGGTGATGACGCGAGGACGCGCAGTGCAGGTGGGCGCGGCGGACGCCTTGTTCGAGCGGCCCCAGCATGTCTTCGTGGGGCATTTCATTGGCTCGCCAGGGATGAATTTTCTCTCGGCGCAGCACCGGGGCGGGCGCCTGCAATTGGCGGGCCATGCGCTCGCCGCATCGCGGCAACTGAACCTGCCCGATGGCCCGCTCCAGGTGGGCGTGCGCCCGGAATACCTCGCCCTGACGGCTCCGGATGCACCCGGAGCGCTGCCGTGCAGCGTGGTGCGCGTGCAGGATATTGGCACCTATTTCCTGCTGACGGCCGAAGTGGATGGGCAGGTCTTGCGTGCCCGTCTGGCTCCGGAAACTACGGTGCCTTCGGTTGGCGAGACCGTCTGGTTGCGGGTTCTCGGCGAACACACCTGCTTTTATCAAAACGAGGAGTTGCTGGCATGAGCGCCGTGCCGGTCCGCCCCAAACAAGCGCGCGCCGCAGTGCGCAGCACGGAGGTTATCCAGTGAGCACCACCACAAAGCCGGTGAACCAGAAAGCCTGGTTTTTGATCTTGCCGGTGCTGATCTGCGTGGCTTTTTCTGCCGTCATACCGCTGATGACGGTAGTGAACTATTCGGTGCAAGACATCATCTCGCCTGAGCGCCGCGTCTTCGTGGGAACGGAATGGTTTGCCACGGTCATGCGCGACACCGAACTTCACGAGGCCTTGGTTCGCCAGCTGACTTTCTCTCTGGCGGTCTTGCTGGTGGAAATTCCGCTGGGCATTGCGTTGGCGCTGTCTATGCCCGCCAAAGGATGGAAGTCTTCAGCGGTGCTGGTCACGGTCTCGCTCTCGCTGCTGATTCCCTGGAACGTTGTGGGCACCATCTGGCAGATCTACGGCCGCACCGACATCGGCTTGCTGGGGGCGGGACTCGACGCGCTGGGGTTTGACTACAGCTACACCGGCAACGCTACCCAGGCCTGGCTTACGGTGCTGGCCATGGATGTCTGGCACTGGACGCCTCTGGTTGCGCTGCTGTGCTTCGCCGGGCTGCGTTCGATTCCAGATGCCTACTACCAAGCGGCGCGCATCGACGGCGCCAGCAAGTTCGCGGTGTTCCGCTATATCCAGCTGCCCAAGATGCGCGGCGTGCTGATGATCGCGGTGCTGCTGCGTTTCATGGACAGCTTCATGATTTACACCGAGCCCTTCGTGCTCACTGGAGGCGGGCCGGGCAACGCCACGACCTTCCTCTCGCAGTACTTGACCCAGAAGGCGGTGGGACAGTTTGATCTGGGGCCTGCGGCAGCCTTTTCGCTGATCTATTTTTTCATCATCCTGTTGCTGTGCTTCATCCTCTACAACTGGATGCAGCGCGTGGGATCTGCGAGCGACGAAGGAGCCGGCCATGAATGACAAGCGCTTTCACAAACGCAGCATCTTCCTGGCGCTGTATCTGGTCTTTGCCCTGCTCCCCATCTACTGGATGGTGAACATGAGCTTCAAGACGAACGAGGAAATTCTGTCGAGCTTTTCGTTTTTCCCGCAACATTTCACCTGGGCCAACTACCACACCATCTTCACGGATCCGTCCTGGTATTCGGGCTACATCAACAGCCTGATTTACGTGGGCATCAACATGGTGATTTCGCTCACCGTAGCACTGCCTGCCGCCTATGCTTTTTCGCGCTATCAGTTCCTCGGTGACAAGCATGTGTTCTTCTGGCTGCTGACCAACAGGATGACGCCGCCAGCCGTCTTTCTACTGCCGTTTTTTCAGCTCTACACCACGGTGGGCTTGATGGATACGCACATCGCGGTGGCGCTGGCGCACCTGTTGTTCAACGTGCCGCTGGCGGTGTGGATTCTCGAAGGCTTCATGAGTGGGATCCCGCGCGAAATCGACGAGACAGCCTATATCGATGGCTACAGTTTTCCGCGCTTCTTTCTAACCATCTTTTTGCCACTGATCAAGGCCGGGGTCGGCGTGGCCGCGTTCTTCTGCTTCATGTTCAGCTGGGTGGAGCTGCTTTTGGCTCGCACGCTGACCAGTGTCAACGCCAAGCCCATCGTGGCCACGATGACCCGCACGGTCTCGGCTTCGGGCATGGACTGGGCGACGCTGGCTGCGGCGGGCGTGCTGACCATCGTCCCCGGAGCCATCGTGATTTGGTTTGTGCGGCATTACATCGCCAAGGGTTTTGCGATGGGCCGCGTCTGAAGTTTTTCCGAGGCAGGCGTTTGGCTCTGTCACCACTGATTTAGAGGAGATTGCCATGTTCGAGTGGATGGCCTGGACCACGCCGGTGGTCGTATTTTTTGTCTGCATCGCATTGATGCTGGCGGGCATGACGGTGTGGGAGATCAAGTCGCCGACGGTTCTGCGCAAAGGTTTTCTGCCGATTGCCACGACACGGGGCGACCGTCTTTTCATCGGTTTATTGGCTGCGGCCTATTTCAACCTCATCTGGGTGGGTCTTGGCGAGAAGATGCTGCAGTGGTTTTCATTGCAGGCGGAGCCGTCGGTCTGGTTCAGTCTGGTGCTGTCGATGGGCTTGCTGGCACTGATCCTGCGCAAGGGGTGATGTTCGTGGATTCCGGTCGGATTCCCCGCGACCGAAATCCGTTCCTAGGGGGGAAATAATGAGGAGACAAGCAATGAAGGTGCAATTCAAGGCGGTGGCGTTTGCCGCTGCGGCGCTGGCCCTGGGCCACGCGGCCTGGGCTGGAGAGGCGGAAGCCAAGAAATGGATTGACAGTGAATTTCAACCCTCTACGCTGAGCAAGGATCAGCAGGCTGCGGAGATGAAGTGGTTCATCGAGGCGGCCAAGAAGCTGGAGGCCAAGGGAGTCAAGGAAATTTCGGTGGTGTCGGAAACTCTCACCACGCACGAGTACGAGTCCAAGACGCTGGCCAAAGCCTTCGAGGAGATCACGGGCATCAAGGTCAAGCACGACCTGATCCAGGAAGGCGACGTAGTCGAAAAGCTGCAAACCTCGATGCAGTCGGGCAAGTCAATCTACGACGGCTGGATCAGCGACTCGGACTTGATCGGCACCCACTACCGGTACGGCAAGATCCTGAGCCTGACCGACTACATGACCGGCAAAGGCAAGGAATACACCAACCCTGGACTGGATCTCAAGGATTTCATCGGCACCAGTTTCACTACGGCGCCCGACGGCAAGATGTACCAGTTGCCTGACCAGCAGTTCGCCAATCTGTACTGGTTCCGTGCCGACCTCTTTGCGCGCAAAGACCTGCAGGACAAGTTCAAGGCCAAATATGGCTATGACCTGGGCGTGCCGCAAAACTGGAGCGCTTACGAAGATATTGCCGAGTTCTTCACCGACGACGTCAAGCAGATTGACGGCAAGCCTATCTATGGACACATGGACTACGGCAAGAAGGATCCGTCGCTCGGGTGGCGCTTTACCGACGCCTGGCTGTCGATGGCCGG
>ERZ724516.2123-NODE-2123-length-11306-cov-3.930051_pt1 | contig 11306 bp, 12 predicted proteins | sample MGYA00376049_ERZ724516 | MGnify/ENA primary metagenome ERZ724516 (study PRJEB28724, sample SAMN07190886) | activated sludge metagenome | isolation source: activated sludge of sewage treatment plant in Hong Hong | place: USA: Christiansburg, Virginia | collected... | reverse complement strand
GCTTGACGCTGGACGACAAGCTGATGCGTGACCCCAATCAGATGCTTGTCCGGTTTTCAGACCTTTCCCTCGATGTGCTGCTCACCTTCTCTCCATTGTTGCTCGCGCTGATGATTGCAGCGCTGGCATCTCCCTTCCTGCTCAATGCCTTCATTTTTTCGCCAAAGGCCTTGATGCCGAAGTTTGATCGCATGGACCCGATCAAGGGCTTGCAGCGTCTTTTCTCCTGGAATGGGCTTGCCGAACTGGTCAAGGCGGTGGCGAAAGCCGCATTGATCGGCGGCGTGGCGGCCTGGGTCATCTGGAGCGAACGTAACGATCTGGTCGGTCTGCTCGCCCAGCCCCTTGGCGCAGGTCTGGCCAGTGCCGGACACTTGATTGCATTCAGTTTTCTGGCGATGGTCGCGGCGATGATCCTGATTGTAGGTATCGACATTCCCTTCCAGCTGTGGAACTACCACGACAAGCTGAAAATGACGCGGGATGAATTGAAGCAGGAAGCCAAGGAGATGGAAGGCGACCCGCATGTCAAAGGTCGTATTCGCAGCCTGCAGCGCGATGCTGCCCGGCGTCGCATGATGGCGGCAGTACCGAAAGCCGATGTGATCGTCACCAACCCTACGCACTTTGCTGTGGCGCTGGCCTACAAGAGCGGCATGGGCGCTCCGACAGTAGTCGCCAAGGGCGCTGGCGAAATTGCTCGCCGCATCCGCGAAATTGCCGCTGAGAACGGTGTGCCCTTGCTTGAAGCCCCGCCATTGGCGAGAGCACTGCATCGCCACGTGGAAATTGATCAGCAGATCCCCGGCACGCTCTATGCTGCGGTTGCCGAAGCGCTTGCGTGGGTCTACCAACTGACCAGCTGGCGTCAGCTGGGCGGACAGTATCCGGTGCCACCGCGTAATCTGCAGGTGCCGTCAGAGCTGGTACCGGAGGCCGTGAATGGCTAATTCCGCGAATTCCGCCATGAGCATGCAGGGCATGTTCGCACGCCTCAACTGGCAGCAGATGGCCGGACCGGTGCTGATCATCCTCATTCTGTCGATGATGGTTTTGCCGTTGCCACCGTTGATGCTGGATCTGCTTTTCACCTTCAACATTGCCATTTCGGTGATTGTCATGCTGGTGGCGATGGCGACGCTGAAGCCACTTGATTTCTCGATTTTCCCGACCATCCTGCTGGTGACGACGTTGTTGCGCCTTTCGCTGAACGTTGCTTCCACCCGTATCGTATTGCTTAACGGCCATACCGGGCCAGACGCTGCAGGCAAGGTGATTGAAGCGTTCGGTCACTTCCTGGTTGGCGGGAATTATGCGGTTGGTATCGTCGTGTTTACGATTCTGGTGGTGATCAACTTCGTCGTGATTACCAAGGGCGCCGGCCGTGTGGCCGAAGTGGCAGCCCGTTTCACCCTGGATGCGATGCCGGGAAAGCAGATGGCCATCGATGCCGACCTCAACGCCGGTCTGATCGGTGAAGATGAAGCCCGCAAGCGCCGGGCGATGATTGCCAACGAAGCTGAATTCTACGGCTCGATGGACGGCGCTTCGAAGTTCGTGCGCGGCGATGCCGTCGCCGGCATCATCATCATGCTGATCAACGTCATCGGTGGTCTGTTTGTCGGCGTACTTCAGCACAATATGGATGTCGGTTCGGCAGCCAAAGCCTACACTTTGCTGACCATCGGCGATGGCCTGGTGGCCCAGATTCCAGCGCTGATCATCTCAATCGCCGCAGGCATGGTTGTGACCCGTGTCGGTGACGAAGGTGGTGGCGATATCTCACAGCAGTTCATTGCTCAACTCTTCAACAATCCGCGCGTGCTGGCGCTGACGGCGTCGATCCTGGGCGTGCTCGGCCTCATCCCCGGTATGCCGAATTTCGTGTTCCTGACGCTTGCCGGTGCTCTCGGCTGGCTGGCCTGGACGATTACCAAAAAGACAGAGCAACGTCGACCGGCGCCAGTGTCGGTAGCTGCGAGCGTTCCGACTGAAGCTCAGGAAGCCAGCTGGTCGGATGTGGCGCCGCTGGACGTACTCGGCCTTGAAGTCGGCTATCGCCTGATACCGCTGGTGGATAAGTCGCAGGACGGCGAACTGCTGCGCCGTATTCGCGGCATCCGCAAGAAATTTGCGCAGGAGGTCGGTTACCTCGTTTCGCCAGTGCATATTCGTGACAACCTGGAACTCAAGCCCAATGCCTACCGCATCCTGCTCAAGGGGGTTGAAGTCGGGCAGGGTGACGCATTTCCGGGGCAACTGCTGGCGATCAATCCCGGTCGTGTCGCAGGTACCATCGCCGGCACGCCCACGACTGACCCGGCGTTCGGCCTGCCAGCCGTCTGGATCGACGCGGCGAGTCGCGATCAGGCTCAGGCCTACGGCTATACCGTCGTCGACGCCAGCACCGTAGTCGCAACCCACCTCAACCACCTCGTGCTGAGCCATGCAGCCGAGCTGCTTGGGCGTCAGGAAACGCAGGCGCTCCTGGACCATCTGGCGAAGGATATGCCCAAGCTCATCGAAGATCTGGTGCCGAAAATTCTGCCGCTGGGTGTGGTGCAGAAGGTACTCCAGAACCTTCTCGAAGAAAGTGTGCATATCCGCGATATGCGGACGATCATCGAAATCCTCGCCGACAACGCGACGCGCACGCAGGACACCGAAGTGCTCACCGCCCTGGTGCGAAATGCCCTTGGTCGTTCCATCGTGCAGCAGCTCTTTGCCGGTAGTTCGGAAATGCAGGTCATGTCGCTCGATCCGCAACTCGAACGCATCCTGGTTCAGGCCGTTTCCGGTAGTGGCGAAGGCGCTGCGATCGAACCTGGAATGGCCGATACGCTGATGCGCGAATCGGCTGCTGCAGCCCAGCGTCAAGAAGAACTTGGGCTGCCCTCGGTATTGCTGGTGCCGGCCAATCTCAGAACCCTGCTGTCGCGCTTCCTGCGTCGCAGCATTCCGCAACTCAAGGTGCTTGCCCACAGCGAAGTGCCTGACACCAAAACCATCAAGGTCACCTCGATCATCGGAGGTAGAGCATGAACGTCAAAAAATTCGTCGCCCCCACTGCACGCGATGCGTTGCACAAGGTCAAGGAAATCCTCGGGCCGGACGCCATCATTCTCTCCAACCGCGGCTTGCCGGGCGGTGGGGTCGAAATCATGGCGGTCGCCTCACGCGACATGGCCGCGCTTGCGCCAAGCCCGACACCATTGCGCGAGATCGCAGCCCGAGTCGAGGCGCCACGCCCCGCTTCCTCCGTGCCGGATGATGACTATACGGTGAACCTTTCAGGCAACAGGCCCGGTAGCATCCCCAAACCCTTTGTTCCTCCGGTAGTCAATCGCCAACCGGCGATCCCGCCTGTTGCAGCCAAGCCGGCCCCTACGCTGGCCTCGCGCCCGATGCCCCGCATCGAGACGCCGGCGCCGCGCATCGAGACGCCGGCGCCGCGCATCGAAGTTCCGACGGATGCCGAAATTGTTCCGGCCAACGTCATGGCCGAAATTCGCGCGCTGCGCCAGATCGTCGAGCAGCATCTTGCCGGGTTTGCATGGGGTGAAACGGCGCGGGCCGAACCCGTCAAGACCGAAGTCCTGCGCCAGATGCTGGATAGTGGGTTTTCGCCGCAACTCGCGCGCGAGTTGCTTGATGACCTGCCGCACGAGCTGGATGTCCGTCAGGCGCACGCCTGGGTCAAGGGGGCGGCCGATCGTGCCTTGCGCACACTGGGTAGCGACCACGACATCATCGAGCGCGGTGGTGTTTTCGCGCTGGTCGGCCCGACCGGCGTTGGCAAGACCACCACAACCGCCAAACTGGCTGCCCGTTGCGTGCTGCGCCATGGCGCAAGCAAGTTGGCACTGGTGACAACCGATGGCTATCGTATCGGTGCCCACGAACAACTGCGCATCTACGGCCGCATTCTCGGCGTTTCCGTGCATCTGGTGAAGGATGGTGACGATCTCCGTCATACGCTTGCCGAGTTGTCGCACAAGCATATGGTGCTGGTCGACACGATGGGCATGAGCCAGCGCGATCGTATGGTGACCGAGCAGATCGGCATGCTGGCCGATTGTGGCGTCAATCGCCTGTTGCTATTGAACGCTACTGCCCGTGGCGACACAATGGATGATGTTGTCCGTGCCTATAACGGCCCTGATCTTGCCGGCTGCATCCTGACGAAGGTGGATGAAGCCGCCAGCCTGGCGCCGGCGCTGGATGTCGTCATGCGTCATGGTCTCAAGCTGCACTATGTGTCGAATGGTCAGCGCGTACCGGAAGATCTGCATCTGCCGAATCGTTCGTATCTCCTTCATCGTGCCTTCAAGGATGCGCCGGAGACGTCGCCGCATCGCTTCGATGGTGTCGAGCCGGGGCTGGTTATGGCTAATGCCGGCATGGCGGCAATGGGTGGGCGTCGTGGCTGAATATCGGGGCGATCAGGCATCCGGTTTGCGGCGCATCTTCGGCCAGGAGTCCTTGCGCGTCATTACTTTTGCTGCCGGTAGCGAGGGGGTGGGCAAGACGGTTGCCGTGGCCAATATAGCTGCTGCGATGGCCCGCCAAGGCAAAGAGGTGCTGGTGCTCGATGAAAATACGGCAGGCAATATCGCTTCTGTTTTTGGTGCGTCGGCGAAATATGACCTTTTCCACGTTGTCAATCGTGACCGTCGCCTTTCCGAGGTGCTGATTCATGTTGCGCCCGGTGTTCGCGTGCTACCTGCTGCCCGTGCGGTGAAAAAACTGGGCAAGCTGCAAGGTTCGCAGCAGGAAGCTCTGCTTGAGGCGCTGCGCAGTATGGATCATCCCGCCGATGTGATTCTGGTCGATGCCTCGATTGATCACCCGCTCGGGTTCTCCCCGCTGGGCTTGGCAACCCATGAAACGGTCGTCGTCGCAGCAGCGACCGGTGCCGCCATTACCGAGGCCTATGCCCTGATCAAGAAGGTCAGCCTCGGTTACGCACGTCGCCACTTCCGTATCCTCGTGAACAAGGTCAAGGCGGCCGACGACGCCGTGGCCATCCATGCCAATCTGGCCGAACTCGCGCGTCAGCGCGGCGTTGCGAGGCTTGATTATGTCGGACAGGTGCCGATGGATGATGCCTTGCGGCATGCAGCAAAGCTCTGCCAGCCGGTGGTGGCAGCGTATCCGGAATCCGCAGCCGCTGCGGCTTTGCGCACTATTGCCAGCGATATGCTGCACTGGCCGCTCGACGACGCCGAATCAGGCGGGCTCGAACAATTCGTGCAGCAACTGTTACACTTGAGCCAACGCATAGACCCAGTCACCATCCACGCCGGTTAGGGCTCCTAAACCCATGTACACCGCTGCAGGGCAGCTCGACAAAGAGCAACTGGTGCAGCGCTTCGCACCTCTCGTCAAGCGCATCGCCTACCACCTGATGAGCCGCCTGCCGTCTTCCGTGCAGGTGGACGATCTGGTGCAGAACGGCATGATCGGTCTGCTTAACGCCATGGATCGGTTTGAAGCCGGATTCGGCGCCCAGTTCGAAACCTATGCCACACAGCGGGTGCGCGGTGCCATGCTCGATGGCTTGCGCGAGAACGACTGGTTGCCGCGCAGCCTTCGTCGCGAAATGAGGCGCATCGAGGCTGCTATTCATCAGCTTGAACAGGAGAGTGGTCGGGCGCCCACGGAAAAGGAATTGTCCGATTCACTTGGCATGCCCCTTGCCGAGTACCAGAAGATGCTGCAGGATGCTCGTGGGCATCAGCTTGTCTATTTTGAGGATCTGGCCGGTGATGGCGACGAGGATTTTCTTGAACGGCACTTCACTGATGATGATGCAGATCCGGCCCGCATGCTTGAGGATCAGGACATGCGCCGCCATCTGGTTCTGGCCATCGAGGCATTGCCGGAGCGCGAGAAGCTGATGATGGGGCTCTACTACGAGCAGGAAATGAACCTGCGCGAAATCGGAGAAGTGATGGGGGTTACCGAATCACGTGTGTGCCAGTTGCATAGTCAGGCCATCGCCCGTTTGCGCGCGCGCATGTTGCACGGCGAAGCTGCTCCGGTGAAGAAGAAAGGGCGTCCGCGTCGTGGATAAGATCAGTCTTGCCGGTGTCGCGATCGGCCTCGTCGCCATCATTGGTGGCCAGGCACTGGAAGGTGGCCATGTCGGCTCTCTGGGGCAGCCAACCGCATTGTTGATCGTTCTTGGCGGCACCCTGGGTGCGGTCATGCTGCAAAGTCCGACCCCCATATTTCGCCTGGGAATGCGCATGGCGAAGTGGGTGTGGTTCCCGCCTGCCATTGACTACGGCAAACTGATTCAGCAGGTATCCAACTGGAGCCAGGTTTCACGCAGGGAAGGGCTGCTTGCGCTGGAAGGATTCATCGGGCCGATGAAGGACGATTTTGCCAAAAAAGGCCTGCAGTTGCTCGTCGATGGCGTCGAGCCTGAGCGTATTCGGGAGGTGATGGAAGTCCAGATCAATACCTACGAAGACGAATTGCGGCAGGGCGCCAAGGTGTGGGAAGCTGCCGGCGGTTATTCGCCAACGATTGGTATTCTTGGCGCGGTCATGGGGCTCATCCACGTCATGGAAAATCTGTCCGACCCATCCAAACTGGGTGCCGGTATCGCCGTGGCTTTCGTTGCAACCATCTATGGTGTGGGGCTGGCCAATCTGGTCTACCTGCCGATGGCCAACAAGCTGAAGGCGCAGGTGTCGCGGCACGTTACCTACCGCGAGATGCTGGTTGATGGCATTGTCGGTATCGCCAATGGCGACAATCCGCGCATCATCGAAAACCGCCTGCGCGGCTATTTCGCCTGAATTCGTCCGAGACCACCGTGGCCCGTCGCAAGCGCGAAGAAGAGCATGAAAATCACGAGCGCTGGCTTGTTTCCTACGCTGATTTCATTACGCTGTTGTTTGCCTTTTTTGTCGTCATGTATGCGCTCTCCTCTCTCAACGAGGGGAAATACCGGGTGCTTTCCGACTCCCTGACCAACGCCTTCCGCAATGTGACTGTCAATGCCACCGGCCAGGTCATCATTCCGCAAGCCGGCCTGCCAACACCTCCACGCATTGTCTCCCCGCCAAAGCCTGCCCAGCCGCAGCAGAAAGCTGACCCGGTCAAGCAGGAACAGCGCGAGAAGATGAAGAACGTGGCCAAGGACATCATGGAGGCGCTGGCACCTCTGGTGCGAGAGGGCAAGGTCCGGGTGCTGGAGACCAGCCGCGGCGTCACCATTGAAATCGCCGATTCGGCCTTGTTTGCGGTGGGTCAGGCGGTGCTGAACATTGAGTCGTCGCGAGCATTACGGGCCGTCGCCGAAGTCATCGCCACCTCCGATTTTCCGGTCACCATCGAAGGCCACACCGACAATGTGCCGATAAAAACGGCCCAGTTTCCGTCGAACTGGGAATTGTCGGCAGTGCGCGCAACTACCGTGCTGCGCATTTTCGCCGATGTGGGTGTCCCAGCGGATCGGCTGACCGCCATCGGTTACGGCGAGACTCGGCCGGTTGAACCCAATGACAGTATTGAGGGCCGCGCCCGCAATCGCCGCGTGTCCATCCAGATTGACTCTGCCCTGCCCGAGAAGCCGACGGAAGTCCCTGTCGAAATCACCTCTGCCGCCAAGCGGCCTTGAGTTTTTCGGGCGCCCGGGCTTGGTGCCAACCCTGAAACAAATTGTTACACATTGGCGGACAACCGGAATTCCGTTCCCGCGTTAAAAGAGCATTGCTTAATAATGCCGGGCATCTGCCATGAAATTTCTGCAGCGACTCGTTTTGTCTCTATCCCTGCTCGGTCTGACGCTGGGGGCTGCCCAAGCGGATGGCGGCCATGGTCACGGCCATAGCCGAAACAGCTTTGGCGTTTACATTGGTGCGCCCTGGGCGCCCTGGGGCTATCCGCCACCGTTCTACTACCCGCCCCCCTACTATTAACCCCCGCGTGTCATTCTCGTTCCTGCGCCGCAAGCGCCTATCTACGTGGAGCAGGCGCCGGCCTACAACGCCGATCAATACTGGTATTTTTGCCAGCAGAGCAACGCCTACTACCCGCAGGTGAATCAGTGTCCTGGCGGCTGGGTGCGTGTGCCGCCACGCCAATGATTGCCTCCGTGGATGGATTTGCGATGAGCGTGAAAATCGGGTTGGCGATTCTTGCTTGCGCAGCGCTCGCGGGGTGCGTTAGCGCACCAACCGGGCCTAGCGTCATGGTATTGCCGGGCAGTGGTCGGTCGTTCGATGATTTCCGGATGGATGAGGGGGTTTGCCGTCGCTATGCGCTTGAGCAGAACGGCGGGGTAACAGCGCAGCAGAGTTCACAGGAGTCGGCGGTCAGCAGTGCTGCGGTCGGAACGGTCGTCGGCGCCGTCGCCGGCGCCGCCATCGGAGGCCAACAGGGTGCGGGCGTTGGTGCCGGGACGGGATTGATTGTTGGCAGCATGGCTGGCGTCAATGCCTCTCAGCAGGCCGGCTGGGGGACCCAGCGCCAATACGATAACGCGTATATCCAGTGCATGTATGCTAAAGGGCATCGCGTGCCGGTTCCGCCCAATATGGCTGCCCACAACATGGCACCTGCCCCTACTTCTGCTCCTTCAAGGGCTGTCGCTGGAGTACCACCACCTCCGCCCGGACGGCCGCCTGCGCCGCCGCCCAACTAAGGGCGCACGCCAGCCGCTTTCTTGTGATGCAGGGGTTTGTCCCGGTCTGGATCAGGCCGAGTCGATGATGCGCCGGGTCGTTGCCGGTGCGGCTTGCCCGTCGGCGCTATAGAGATCCTGACGATTCGCAGTCGAGAGCAGAATTTCCAGTACCTGGGTGTTGTTCTGCATGCGCAGACGGATGAGTTCGCCGTTTACGCGATTCAGTTCCTTGGCCTCGGCAGCAAGCGATAGCAGTTTCTGCCAGTGCTGACGAACCAGCTTGTCTGTTGGTTGTTTCTCCAGCCAGGCTTCAACGCCTGCCCGGTCCTGCATTAGACCAGTGCGACCAAGTTCGGCGTTGCGCGCGGCCGAGACGGGTGCCAGCTCGCCCGTGATGGCGGCCTTGCGTTCGACGATGCCGGGCAGAAGATCGGCCTTGCCGAGTTTGAGCGCGTCCTGCTCCTCATTCAGCAGAAGCACAAAGGCCGACACCAGGTCGGCCTCTGCCGCGATGATTTCCGCGAGTGAAGGCATTGGCCGAGACTAGGCTTTGCGCTGTGATTGGAGAAGGGCGCGGGCGGTACTCAGCAAACCGTCTGCGATGGCTTCTGCATTGACCTCAAAGCGGCCTTCAGAAATGGCGAGCTTGATTTCGGCGATTCGTGCGCCATCAATCGGCGCACCACTACTGGCGCCAGAAAGCTGAGCGGAAGCTGCGCTGAGCTTGACTTCGGCGGCGCTGCCAGCGCTGTTGCTGTCAGCGGTAGCCTTGGGGCGGCTGTTGCTGAGGCTGCTAGGGCTGGTCGTCTTGAGATTGCTGTCGATCTTCACGATTTATTCCTTGCGTGGGTTTCCAAGGGAAATAACGGCATGGCTGCAATAAACTTTAGCCCTATTGTAGCCTTGGTCCGATTGAATTCGGGATCATGGCGCAATTTCAATGATTCCCCCCTGGCGGGCAATGCCGCTGACCGTTTGTCCATTGGCGGTGCGGGCTCTGGCAAGCTGGCCTTCGGCGGCGTTGGTGAGAGCCTTGCCGTCATTGCTGACTGCGAAGCCGGGGCCTTTCGAGATCAGGCGGACATCCTGCCCCTGTTGAATCACGAATGGCGCAATGAGCAGGTCGCTGCGCACGGGCTGCCCGCTACCGAGGCCGTTTTTCAAGGATTTTCCGACACCCTGCTCGGGGTCGGTGATTACGCTGGGCGGCAGATTGGTCAGATCGCCCTGGCGTACGGATAGGTCGCTGAGGGTCAGCGGTTGACCTGCAGCCAACGGTCGTACGGTCACCACGTAGTTGCCGGTCACTTTCACTTGCACGGGTACATAGACAGTCCAATTGCTTGGCCCCAGGCAGCGTACGCCAACGGTGGCCTTTCCCCACAGCCGGCTGCCGGGGGTGGTAAATGGTTCCATTGCCGTGCACGGCGCCAGTTGCGTGCGCGGGTCAAGCTGGCCAACCGTGGTGCTCACTGTGCCGGGAAGACCTTGCGTCTGAGCGCGTAGATATTGCTCGACAGTTGTGGTGACCAGATCGTTGGCAAAGCTTGGGAGGGCGATGAAAACCAGAAATGGAAGCGCTCCACGCGCCAGATGAGGCAGCAATTTTTTCATGGTGTGTATTCTGCACCATGCGATGACGGGGGGGAACCGGCAGTTGCCGTCCGTGGTCGGCAATTATTGCCGGAAGCACAGGCCGTCTTGCCTGAAATCAACAGGAATGCGTCGTTTATGAGTGTGGCACGATTTTCGCTCAGTTCGTACAAACCTACGCAACTGGAGCGTTTACCGTGGCCACCAAACTTGACAATGCCCTGTCCTTTCAGCACCAGGCCCTGAGTCTGAGGGCTTATCGGCAGCAAGTGATCGCAGCCAATATCGCCAACAGCGATACTCCGAACTACAAGGCTCGTGACATTGACTTCTCGGCAGCGCTGAAAAATGCCGTGGCCGGTCGAGGTGGTGCCGGGCTCGAAATGACGCGAACGTCCGGTCGTCACCTGGGAGTCGGTGGCGATGCCGGTCCCGCGCCTTTGCTCTTCCGCAAGGAAACACAGCCGTCGGCCGATGGCAACACGGTCAACATGGACGTCGAGCGCTCGCAGTTTTCCGAAAACTCGATCCAGTACGAGGCTGGCGTCGCGTTCATTACGCATCAACTGCGGATGATGACCGCCGCAGTCGCGCCAGGACAATAATCATGAGCATGTTCAACGTCTTCAACATTGCGGGTAGTGCCATGGCGGCCCAGTCGGCGCGGCTCAACGCGGTGGCTTCGAACATGGCCAACGCCGACAGCATTGCCGGCCCGGATGGCAAGCCCTATCGCGCCAAGCAGGTGGTCTTTGAAGCAACACCGATGGGCAGTAATGCTGCGCTCGGTGTTCGGGTCAGCCGGGTGGTGGAGGATGCCTCGCCACCGCGCCTGGTTTTCGACCCACGTAGTCCGGCGGCCAACGAGCAGGGCTATGTGGCCATGCCGAACGTCAATGCCGTTGAGGAGATGGTCAACATGATCTCGTCCTCCCGTTCCTACCAGACCAACGCCGATGTAATGAATACAGCCAAAACCCTGATGCTGCGCACGTTGCAGCTCGGTCAGTAAGAGGAGATAGACCATGGCAACCGTGCAATCCACGACGAATTCCGCAAGCGATCTGTTCGC
>ERZ724516.2122-NODE-2122-length-11307-cov-3.994401_pt1 | contig 11307 bp, 10 predicted proteins | sample MGYA00376049_ERZ724516 | MGnify/ENA primary metagenome ERZ724516 (study PRJEB28724, sample SAMN07190886) | activated sludge metagenome | isolation source: activated sludge of sewage treatment plant in Hong Hong | place: USA: Christiansburg, Virginia | collected... | reverse complement strand
CGGCTGGGCGACCTGCAGGTGCGTCGAACCGGGCATCGGCGTGGCGGCTTCCTTCTCGGCCAGCAGCAGCAGGTTTTCCTGGAACTGGCGGATCAGCACGAGAATGTCGTCGATGGTGTCGCGCAGCCACAGGCGGATGTCGGCCGCCACCTGGTCGTTACGCGAGCGGCCGGTGTGCAGGCGCTTGCCGGCATCGCCGACCAATGTGGTCAGGCGCTTCTCGATGTTGAGGTGCACGTCTTCGAGGTCGAGCTGCCACTCAAAGCGGCCGGATTCGATCTCCTCGAATACCTGCTTCATGCCGCGTTCGATGTCGGCCAAATCCTGTGCGGCGATGATGCCCTGCTTTGCCAGCATCCTGGCGTGGGCGAGCGAACCGCGGATATCCTGCCGCCACATGCGCTTGTCGAAATCGACCGAGGCGGTGTAGCGTTTGACAAGGTCGGACATCGGCTCGGAGAAACGGCCGGCCCACGTATATTGGGATGTATTGTTCTGGCTCATGATGAATGCAAGTCTGTGGGCTAGAATGGCTTCAAATCAAGCCATTGGACGAGGATGACAAGTATAAAGCAAAACCCTGCCACTCAAAGGTTGCCGGACTTCCGCAATCTCGGGGTCATGCTGCGCCTGCTGATCGGCGTCAATCTGCTGGCCCTCGCCGCCGCGCTGGTGCTGGTGCCGGATATCCGGGGCTGGCCGCAGCGTTTCCTCGAAATGGCCGCCTGGGTCGAACCGCAGCTGCTGGCGGCCCTGCTGCTGCTGGCGTTGGTGCGCGATCTGCTGTGGCGGTTGCCGATGGCGTACGGGGTGGCACTGGTGCTGATACTGGTCATGGGGCAGGCGGCCCTGTTTGCCGATTTCTGGCGCTTCATGGGCTTTGTCGATGGTGGCTGGGAGACGCTGTCGCGGGCCGCGCTGCTCGCCGGCCTGGCGGCGCTGGCACTGCTTGCCTATTTCCAGATGCGCGCCGAAGCCTTGTCGCCGGCGGTGACCGAGGCCCGGCTGCAGGCGCTGACGGCGCGCATTCGCCCCCATTTCCTCTTTAACAGCCTCAATGCCGTGCTCTCCCTGATCCGGGCTGAACCCAAGCGCGCCGAACATGCGCTGGAAGAACTGGCCGAGCTGTTTCGCGCCTTGATGCGCGACAACCGCGATCTGGTGCCGCTCGCTGATGAGATCGCCTTGTGCCGCCAGTATCTCGATCTCGAAAAGCTGCGGCTGGGCGAACGCCTCAAGGTGGAATGGGAGATCGACGACCTGCCCGGCGAGGTGCTGGTGCCCGCCCTGATGCTGCAGCCCCTGCTGGAAAATGCGGTCTATCATGGCATTGAGCCGGTGGAGGCGCCGGGTGTCATCCACATCCGCTTCAGTCGCAAGGGCGACGAACTGATTATCGCGCTCGATAATCCGGTTTGCCCCGGTGGCTCGCATCAGGCAGGCAACCGCATGGCACTGGCCAATATCCGCGAACGCCTGGCCCTGCATTACGATCTTGAAGCGCGACTTGAGGCGCAGGAAGAAAACGGAATCTACAAGGTGAACATGGTGCTGCCGTGTCAGAACTGAAAATCCTGATCGTCGATGATGAAGCCCCAGCACGTGGCCGCATGCGCGAGCTGCTGGCCGATATCGTGGCCGAGGTGCCCAATGCCGTGATTGGCGAAGCCGAAAACGGCGTCGTGGCGCTGGCAAGGGTCGAAGCGGAAGCGCCGGATGTGGTGCTGGTCGATATCCGCATGCCGAAGATGGATGGTATTGAGCTGGCACAGCACCTTTCTTCACTGCCGCAGCCCCCGGCCGTTATTTTCGCCACGGCCTTCGACGCCTACGCCATGCAGGCCTTCGACCTCAATGCGGTGGATTACCTGCTCAAGCCCGTTCGCGCCCAGCGGCTGGCGGCTGCATTGCAGAAAGCAAAGGCCCTGCGCCCACCGCAGCTTGAAGTGCTGCAAGGCTTGCAGCCGGATGGCCGCAGTCATCTTTCCTGCCATGAGCGCGGGCGCCTGCTGCTGATCCCGGTAGCGGATGTGATCTACCTGAAAGCCGATCTCAAGTACGTGACGGCGCGAACCCGTGAGCGCGAATATCTGCTCGACGAATCACTGACTCATCTTGAAACCGAATTTGCGGCGCGCTTCATCCGCCTGCATCGCAGCGTGCTGGTGGCCAAGGATGCCATCGTCGGCTTCGAGCGCAATACGGCAGAGGATGCCGATACCCACTGGCTGGCGCTGATCCGCGACGTGGCCGAGCGCTTGCCGGTCAGTCGCCGGCAGTGGCCGCAGGTCAAACTCTATGCAAAGCAGCTTTCAACATGAATGAAATGATTGCCGCGCTGTGGCGCGATGAAACGCCGTATGTGCTGGGAGTCGCCGTGGTCATGGTCGCGGTTCTCTATCGCTTCCTCGCCAGCGGCCGCATCACCCTCAAGCACACCATGCTCTTCTTCGGTTTCTGGTTGCTGCTTGATGTACTGGCCGCCATTTTTGCTGCGCGCTATGAGGTGATCATTGCCGGCATGCTGCATCAGGCAGCGCTGCTCGGCCTGGGGCTAGTGCTGATCCGCCTCTCCGGCATGGTCGTCTTCCGCGTGCTGATGCCGGCCATGCGGGTGCAGGCGCCGCGCATTCTCGAAGACATCGTGGTCATCGGTGGCTATGTGCTGTGGGCGATGATCCGTCTCTCCTTTGCCGGCGTCGAACTTTCCAGCCTGGTGGCCACCTCGGCGGTCATTACCGCAGTGCTGGCCTTTGCCATGCAGGACACGCTGGGCAACATCCTCGGCGGCCTGGCCCTGCAGCTCGACAACTCGCTGGAGATCGGCGACTGGGTCAAGCTCGACGATCTCTCCGGTCGCGTCGTCGAGATTCAATGGCGCTATACGGCCATTCTCACGCGCAACGGCGAGAAAGTCGTGGTGCCCAACGGTCAGTTGATGAAAGGCAAGTTCTCGGTCATCGCCGACCGCGATGTCGGGGTGGCCGGCTGGCGGCGCTGGATCTGGTTCAACATCGATTACAGCGTTACGCCTTCGCTGGTGATTGCGGCGGCCGAGCGCGCCGTGGCCGATGCCGAAATCGCCAACGTTGCCCGCAGCCCGGCGCCTTCCTGCGTGGCCATGGAGTTTGCGCCGGGCTCGGTGCGCTATGCGCTCCGCTACTGGCTGATCGACCCGCGTGACGACGACCCGACCGATTCGGCGGTGCGTACCCATCTGCTGGCCACGGTGCAGCGCAACGGCTGGCGCATGGCCCTGCCGGATCAGGTAATGCATCTGGTGCAGGAGGGCGACGCACATCGCGAGGCGGTCTGGCAGCGTGAACTCAGCCGTCGGCAACAGGCGATTTCGGGCGTTGAGCTGTTTTCCCTGCTCGACGAAAGCGAGCGCCGGAAAATGGCCGAACAACTGGTGCATGCGCCGTTTGCCAAAGGCGGCGTGATCACGCGGCAGGGAGCGGTGGCTCACTGGCTCTACATCATCGTCAGCGGTGAAGCCGAAGTCTTCTGGGAGGCGCCCACCGGCGAGCGCCGCTTGCTGGCACGGCTGCCGCAAGGCAGCATCTTTGGCGAGATGGGCTTGATGACGGGCGCTCCGCGCGCCTCGACGGTGGTCGCCGCCACCGATGTCGAATGCTATCGCCTCGACAAGGCCGGCTTTGAGGAAATCATCCGCGAACGTCCGGAGCTGGCCGAGGGCATGTCGCATATCCTGGCGCAACGGCTGCAGCAGATCGACGAACTGCAGAGCGAATATCGCAAGGCCCGCAGCGACACCGATCACGCCGCGCGCCGTGCCGCCATCGTTGGCCGTATTCGCGACTTCTTCGGGCTCAAGCAAAGCGCATCCGGCACGCGGCAGTGATGAGACGAGGGTGGGGGCGAGTTCTCTACGCTTCTTGACCGGCGTCAAACAGCTGGTTGCCGGCATCGCCCTATAATTCCCGCTCTTCCCCGAGGACAGGATTCATGAAACAAATCAGGCGCTTCCTTTCCGTTCTGGCACTGCTCTCGCTGTCTCAGGCGGCGCAGGCGCTGGACACCGACAAGGCCAAGGAAATCTATGGCCCTTGTGCGGCCTGTCATGGGGAATATGGCGCCGGTGGCAAGAAAGGCGAGTACCCGCGCATTGCCGGGCAGCAACCGAAATACATGTTTGAGCAATTGAAGAAATTCCAGTCGCAGGCGCGCATCAACCTGCCGATGTATCCCTACACCAAGGAAAGAGACCTGCCGGACGACGAGATGAAGCTCGTTTCCGAGTGGCTGTCGCAGATCGAGCTCGATACCAAGATGCCGGTTTTCAAGGGGCACGAAGACGCGCTCACTCGCCTGCTGGCCGTTGAAAAAGTGATGATCGTGCCACGCGTCGAAGGCGATATCGACAATGGCGGCAAGATCTACCAGAAGCAGTGTGCCTCCTGCCACGGCAAGCAGGGCAAGGGCCGTGGCATGTTCCCGATGATCGCCGGCCAGTACATCAACTATCTGCAGAAGCAGGTCGCGGCCTTCCTCCGGGCCGAGCGCCCGCACGACGAGGATTCGGCCAAGGAAGGCGTGCTCTACGGCCTGCAGGCGCAGGATACCCAGGATGTGATGGCCTATCTGACGACCTTGCAGAATCTGGATTGACTGCCGCCTCCCTTGGCGCCAAAAACAGCGCCGGGTGTTTCTGTCACAGCTTGATCTACGTCGCCCCGGTGGTTCTCCTCGCGAAGCGTTCGCAATGCTGATCTATGCAACTCCTTTTTGACGCATGCTAAATCCATACGATTTATACGGGTTTCTTGCCGAATTTTGATATTCAATGCGCCACGGCGCTCCTATAGTCTGCTCCCACGTTGGATCGGTCAGATCTAGCGCAATGTGCGAGGAGTGGATGTGGTCAGCGTAGATCAGGGATGTGGCAGGCTATGTAGTTCCTCATCCATGGATGCGTGCCTTCTTCTTGAGCGTTGCAAGCAAGGTGTCGCCTGTTTCAATCGATTGGGCATTATTGCTTACGCGAATCCGACCGCGTGCAAGATTTTTAAGCGCGCCGGATCTGAAGTCTGTGGGAAAAGCATCGAAGATATCCTGCAGTCGGTGTTCTCGGAAGGTACGTACCTGACTGGTTCGCGGCTGCATCTTGACCTCCTGTTGCATGAAGGTTGTGAACGAACCAGCGGCAGGGCGTATATCGCCAGTCCGGATGGAACCGGTACCCCAATCGAATACCGTTTGGCGTCCGCTGCGTTCAGTGAGGGCGGTTCCGGGTTTGTCATGACCTTCCAGGATGTTTCGGAGCGCATCGAGACAGAAGCGCGTTTGGCTCATCTGGCGCATCACGACCCGCTGACCGATTTGCCGAACCGGCGCCTCCTGTCGGAGCGACTCGACTATGAAATGGCTCGGGCGAGACGTTACGGAGATACTTTTGCACTACACCTCATTGATCTCGACGATTTCAAGAACGTGAATGATCGGTATGGCCATCCCGTTGGCGATCAACTTCTGATGCGCCTGGCCGACCGGATGAAGGCAACTATCAGGGTCAGCGATACCATCGCACGAATTGGTGGCGACGAATTTGCTGTGATTCAGGTAGGCGCAGAAGAACGAGAGGACGTCGCCGCGCTCGCCAGAAAATTACTGGAAGAATGCCGCAGGCCAGTACATCTTAACGGCTACGAGCTGTTTCCTGCGGTGACTATCGGGGTCAGCTTTTTTGGCGGAGACCAAAGCGAGGAGGGCTTGTGGCTTCAAGCCGACGCGGCACTATACAAGGCGAAAGCGCAGGGCAAGAATACGTATGTGGTTGTCGATGAAGAAATAACGCAATCAATCAAGAACGATATGCAGATGGTCTTTGCACTTGAGCATGCGATTGACTATCAGCAGTTCCATCTGGTGTACCAGCCGCAATTTGGCGTTAGCTCGGGTGCGCTGGTCGGCGTAGAGGCGCTGCTGCGCTGGCAACATCCAGACCTTGGCGATGTCGGGCCGGCAACCTTCATTCCGTTGGCTGAACAGCACGGGTTCATTCATGAGATCGGCCTTTGGGTCGTTCGTGAGGTGTGTCGCCAAGTCCGTTGCTGGATCGATGCCGCCACGCCTTTTGGCCGTGTCGCCATCAACGTATCCCCGTTGCAACTCTCCAACAAGGATCACGTTGGAATGTTGGTCGCCACTATCGAGGGTGCCGGCATCCCATGGGCAACACTGGAACTGGAAATCACGGAAACCGCCTATTTCGCAGCCTCACGTGAGGTATTGCAGATTATCGATAGCCTGCAGCGCCGTGGTGTTCGTATCGCGATCGATGATTTTGGTACCGGCTACTCGTCGCTTCTGGCCCTGCTCAGAATGAAGGCCAATAGTCTGAAAATCGACAAGGCGTTCATTAACGAACTTCACAACGCGGAGGCGGCGGGGATCGTCAAGGAAACAATTGCGCTGGCGCATACGCTCGGTATGGCTGCGGTAGCCGAAGGTGTTGAAGATGCTGCTCAGGCAGCGTTGCTTGCACAGTTCGGCTGTGATCGAACCCAGGGGTTTTATCTGGCGCTGCCGAGCTTGGCTGGCGACCTTGAAAGGCATTTCTTCACCATCAATGGTACGCCGTCGGCGCCCCACGCCCGGACGGTCGATATGGCCGGTGATGATTGCGAGCCAGACATGATTCAATGGTCGCCAGATTTTGAAACGGGGATCGCCCAGATCGATCTGCAGCACCAGAAACTCGTTGAAATGATCAATCGCATTGCGCGCGAAACCTGGGGGGCTGATGGCGGGCCATCTGCAAATGTGGTGAGGGCGTTTGATGAAATTGCGCACTACATCAACTACCACTTCCGCTGCGAGGAAGCCTTCATGGAGCGCCTTCACGTGGCCGATCATCACACCAGCCATCATCGGGATAACCATGCTTCCGGAATCGCAAAGGTGCGAAACTGGATCGATTCCTATCATGCAGGTCGCTTTTGCCTGGCAGACCTGTGCAGCAATCTGATGCAGTGGCTGTCATGCCACATCCTCGCGGAAGACAAGACCTTGGGTGATCAGATCATCGCGATCAATCGAGGGGCAACCCCCGCCGAGGCCTACCGTCAGTCAATGGTTTCATCCGCACTTGAATGCAGATAGCCGCAGCCCGCCATCCCGAGTCTTTCACCGAACTTCCATTCGGGGCGCTCTCGTTTGCCAGGCAGCTGACCAATGACCCTTGCCGGCATGCGCGTCATCTTTCCGGGTGGCGAAGGGAGGTGGTGCAGCTCGGCGCTGGTTCCTTTTCGGGTTGTGTTACCGAGGTTGGTGGCGGTGGCCTGTATGCTGCCGAAGAACTCATGTCTCGTGGGCTGTTCCATATTGGCTCAGCTTACAGCGAGGGTTTGACTCTTGGCGCAATCCTGCCGCACGGTAGTCAAGGGGCGTTGTGGAATGGGCAAAAAGTGGCAGGCGATACTGTGTTCTGCGTGGTGGATGGCTCGGAAATGGTTTTTCGCAGTGACGAGAACTGTCGCGTGCAGTGGTTGTTTGTTCCGTGGGCCATGCTGGACAGCGGAGCGCGTATCAGGGAGTGCATAGGTCAGCAGGGAGATTCTGCAGCACTCAGCATTTGTGACGAGTTCCTGGCGGCCAGGATCAGGCGTTGTATTGCCGTTGTCTGCCGCTGGTCCGGTTCGCTGGCATCTTCTCCCAAACTCGCGGCCGATGCGTTTGTATTGAGCCATGGAAAAGTGCTTGCGATCGCGCAGCAATTCATTGCCGAGTATCTTGTGCGCGTCCCTATGCTCGGTGCGCGAGAGGTGCATGCAATGAAAATTCTGCGAGCCACGCGCGCTTATCTTCGAGAAAACATCGGTGAAACGGTTGGCATTTCGGATCTCTGCGACGCGGCCTCGACGTCGGAGAGAACGCTGAGAAATGCTTGCGAGCTCATTACCGGCGAATCGCCGATGTCCTTTCTGCGAGCAATGCGACTAAACAAGGTCAGGCGCAGCATATTGGCCGCGAGGAGTTCAGTGTGCATTACCGAAATAGGTATGCGTTGGGGATTCCTGCATATGCCACAGTTTTCAAAGGACTACCGCGCCCTGTTCGGTGAGTTGCCGTCTGAAACGGTGAGGCACCAACTCGAAGGCGTCCGGTGTTTCCCCGATTTAAACCTTGATCCATCCCTGCTGTAGCGCATAGCGAATCAGCCCCGCCGGGGTTTCGATGCCGAGCTTCTTTCGCAGATTGAGGCGATGCGTTTCGACGGTGCGCACGCTGACATCGAGTTGCTGGGCGATGCGCTTGTTGCTGTTGCCTTTGGCGACCAGGATCAGGATCTCGCGCTCGCGCTCGGTGAGCGTCGGCGGTTCACTGCCGCCGGTGGCCAGCGCGGTGGTCAGCGAGGCGCTGCAGTAGGAGGCGCCGGCAGCAACGGCGCGGATGGCGGCGATGATTTCCTTCGAGGTGGCATCCTTCAGCACATAGCCGGCGGCGCCGGCGCGCAGGGCGCTGAGCACATATTCGCGGTTGTCGTACATGCTCAGCATGAGGGCCCGGGTGCCCGGGGCCACCTCGCCAAGTTTTGCAGCGACGTCGAGCCCGCTCATGTCCGGCAGCCCGATGTCGAGCAGCACCAGATCGGGTTGCAGGCTGGCGGCCAGCGCCAGCGCTTCCTGCCCGGTGCCGGCTTCGCCAACGACTTCGATGCCGGGGGTTTCGCCAAGGCGCGAGTGCAGGCCGTCACGCACTAGCTGGTGGTCGTCAACCAGCAGGACGCGGATGGCCTGGGTATCGTCCGTTGTGCCGTCGTTTGCCGTGCTCATGCCTTGCCGCCTTCCTGTGCTGAAACCAGCGGTAACCGGGCGACGAGCACCGTACCGCCATTGTCGGCAGCGCTCACGGTCAGCGTGCCGCCATGATGCTCGACCCGCTCGCGCATGTTGCGCAGGCCGATGCCCTTGCGTTGCGTTCGGGCTTCATTGGCTGAGGCATTGATGCCGACACCGTCATCGCGGATCGACAGGCGGAGGTTCCCCTCGGTACTGTCGAGGATGATGTCGACCTGCTGTGCCTGTGCGTGCCGTTCGACATTGGTCAGCGCTTCCTGCGCGATGCGGAACAGTGCTGTCGTGGCGCTGCCGGGCGGCACCAGGGGCGCCGGGCCGATGGCAGTGTGCACGGCGATGCCTGTCCTCCGGCCGAAGTCTTCGGCCAGTTGCTCAAGGGCAGCGGGCAGACCAAGGTTGTCGAGCAGCGAAGGGCGCAGGTCGTGCGAGATGCGGCGGATTTCGCCGAGCGCTTCGGTCAGGCCGGCCAGCCCCTCGTCGATAGCCTGTCCGGCATGGTCGCGGCCTTCCTGCAGGCGCTCCTGCGCAAGCTCGAACCGGTATTTGGTGGATACCAGCAACTGGCTCAGTCCGTCGTGTAACTCGCGCGAGACGCGAGCACGCTCTTCCTCCTGCGAGGAGACGAGGCGCTGGGCAAGCAACTTCAGCTGCTGGTCGGCGATGCGGTGTTCGCTGACATTCAGCGCCAGGCCGCCGGCAAATACGGCCAGCGTGGCGACCACGGCAACGAGGGCCAGGCCGAGCATGGTGGCGGTGATGTTGGCGGAGGCCTGTGCCTTGATCTTTTGTGTGCCGAGGGCGACGTCGTCGAGGTAGATGCCGGTGCCGATCATCCAGCCCCAGCGCTTCAATTCGATCACGTAACTCAGCTTGTCCGCCGGCTGCCCGGTTGAGGGCCTGTTCCAGATGTAGCGAAGGAAGCCGCCACCGGCACGCGAAATCTCGATGAGGCGCTGGATGACGGCAACGCCTTGCGGGTCTCGAACCTCCCACAGATTCTGGCCGACCAGATCCGGCTGACGCGGGTGCACGAGGTTGGTGCCGCTACGGTCATAGGCGAAGAAGTAGCCGTCGTCGCCAAAGGCCATCGAGCTCAGGATGCGCTTCACTTCTTCGCGAGCCAGCGCATCATCGAGGGCGCCTTCCTTGTCACTATTCTCGTAGATGTGCTGGATGGCTGTTTGCGCCATCTGTACATAGTGCCGGAGTTCGGTGCGCTTGGCGGCGAGCATGCTGTCTTCGAGCAATGCTGCCTCCAGACGGGCCAGCTCACGCGACTGCAGGCCGACCAGCAGGGCGATGGCGAGCACGGCGGCGACCATGGGCAGCACGGCGAGAACGATGATCTTGTGCCTGAGTCGCATGGCGGGTTCCGGGGTGGTTGATCGTGAAGCAGGGGATCTGCGTATTGTAATGGCGCGGAAAGGCTGGTGGTGCCATTGAGCCGGCCCTGCGTAGGACTACGTAGCGGGTCTGGGTAGTACTGCGAATGGTGCCCGCCGGCAGATTCGCCGATAGTGCCGGCTCGTCTGATTGGAGGAGCACCGCAATGATTGAGAGCAGCTTGTTGGTCGCGACTGAAAGCCCCGAAGAGGGCATCAGTGCGCTGCGTGAAGATGCCGAGCGCTATCGCTGGCTGCGCAAGCAGCAGGCGGTGAATTGCTGGCCGCAGGTGGTCGATGGCCTGCATCGGCTGGTGGGCGATGAACTCGATGCCACCATCGATGATGCGATGCGCAGCGAGTGCTCGGCGCCGATTTCTACCCGCCTCAACTGAGGTTTCCCGGCTTCCGTCGCCAGACCTGCCAGCGCTCCTTGCCGGCAAAGACCGGTATGGAATCCCCGACGGCCTGATCTTCTTCGCGCTCGAACCAGGGCGACAGCAATCGATCGAGCTCCGCCGGCGTGATGCCGAAAGGCGGGCCTTTGGGTTCGTCGCTGAAAAAGAAGAAGCCGATCAAGCGCCCGCCCGGCGCCAGCAACTCATGCATGCGCCGGCCGTAGTCTTGCCAGAGCTTGCGGGGGAGGGCGCAGAGAAAGGCGCGTTCGTAGATCAGTTCGTAGGCGGCATTGCTACCGCCCGGTGGCGAGAATTCGAAGAAATCACCCTGCACCAGCCGCCCCGGCCACTCGCCCAACTGTTGCCGCGCCGCCTCAACCGCAGCCGCAGAAAAATCCAGCGCTGTTACGTCCCAGCCCCGCGCCGCCAGCCAGGCGGCCTCCCACGCGTGCCCGCAGCCAGGGATCAGCGCTCGTGGCAGCCCCGATGCGGTTTCCGCAAAGTGCGCCAGCGCCTCCGGCACACCGCCCGCATTCCACGGGGTGGTGCCTTCGTCGAAGCGCTTGTCCCAGAAATCCGGATGTTCGGGGCGCTGGTGGTCGGGTTTGTCGCTCATGCGCTACGGCACTCCTGCACTCACTGTGACAGCCCCAAGGGGAGAGGCGGGCCATGATAAAATCGCGTGGAATCGCACAAGGGCGCGCT
>ERZ724516.2118-NODE-2118-length-11318-cov-3.258102_pt1 | contig 11318 bp, 9 predicted proteins | sample MGYA00376049_ERZ724516 | MGnify/ENA primary metagenome ERZ724516 (study PRJEB28724, sample SAMN07190886) | activated sludge metagenome | isolation source: activated sludge of sewage treatment plant in Hong Hong | place: USA: Christiansburg, Virginia | collected... | reverse complement strand
AACTCCGAAGATCCCAAAGAAGAACATATCGCCCGATTGCGGACAAGACACTGCGAACACGCATTCATCCCATGCCCGATACCCCCTTTACTCCAAAACGACAAAGCAATTTGCGCTCGTTTCGGCGCGGGATCGATCCGGTAACTATATTGTGCCGGGGCAAAGCCTCTCGGCTGTGGACATAGGTCATAACTCCATGCAGGATGGGCCGGTCGAACAGGAACCAGGGGTGTCATGGCGTGACAGGGCAGGAAGCAGCGGGAAAAGGCGGTATTAAAGGCGTCCGCAAGGAACTGCTGCAAGTGGCCATGCTGTCGTTTTTTACGCTTATCGTTCTGGCCCCGCTCATGACCATCGGCATGTCAGACAATACCAGCCAAATGGATGGCGAAGGCACGCAAACGCGGCAGATCGCCTATATTCTGGTTGCCTTTTTCATGATGTTCAGCTTGCGTCCAGTAGAAGATTATCGGCGCCTGTTCGTCATACCGCTTCCGCTTTTGATCGGTCTCGGCGTGTGTTGGATTTCACTCGTCTGGGCGGTAGAGCCGAATATCGCGCTGCGTCGGCTAATCCTCACGACCGTGGTGATGTGGACGCTGTTTGCCGGGGTCAGGCGGCTCGCCTTTGAGGAATCGATGACGATTTTTCGCGTGGTTTTGCTTCTGTTGCTCGTGGCGAACTATATGGCGGTCCTCATAAAACCGGAATACGCTATCCATTTGCTCGACACGCCCGAGGAGCGCGGCCTGATCGGCGACTGGCGCGGTATCATGCAGCATAAGAACATCGCGGGCGCAACCAGCGCCGTGGCAATGATATTATTCATTTTCGACGCCGACCGATTTAACAAATGGCTGCGACTGGGTGTCATTGTCGCCGCAGCTTTTTTTCTGGTTCAGTCGGGATCCAAAACATCGAGCGGGATGGTGCTGGCTGCTGTCGCGGTCGGATTTATATATACGCGGTACAAGGGCCGGCATCGCGGCGCGCTCATTGCCGCAGTCTCGCTCCTCGGAATAATCGGAACATTGATCGGGTTGCTGTTTCACAACCCCCTAAATGTGGATTTTACCGATCCCCATGCATTCACCGGACGCCCTTTGATCTGGAAGGCACTTACCGACTATATCATTGAACACCCGCTGTTTGGCAGCGGTTATGGGTCGTTCTGGAATATCGGACCCACTTCGCCCATTTATCATTACGCATCGGGCTGGCCCAGCCGCGTTGCCACCGGGCATGATGGATTTCTCGATCTCGCGGCGCAGCTCGGCATTCCGGGAATGATGCTGATCGTCGGCGTGACGATATTCTGGCCGATGTTGCGGCTGGTGGCCTTTGCCCGATCGGCGGGGCAGCGCGGCGCGCTGATCGTGACGCTGTATATCTTCTGTGTGGGCCATAACTTTACCGAATCGTCGATATTCGACCGCGACCAATTCGTCTGGGTTACGCTGATGCTGGCCATTGCCTTGACGGAAAATATGACGGAAGGGTCAGGTGTCGGGTTCGACATGTCCCGGGTCAAACGCCAAAACGCTGAAATCGCATCCCGGGCAAGCGGCAAACCACTCAGTTTGTGACGACCATGTTTTCCGTCGCCTCGTCAGTCTTCACTTTGGTATTGAAACGGCGCTAACCGGAATTGACGGATCCTTGCGGCGCCTGAACAGTCCGCCGATCAACCCCACCGTCGCGACATTCCACGCCGCCAGCGAATATAGTGCCAGCGATACGGATCGGCGCCGGAGTGCAAGTAACAGGAGGGGAAGCAGCAACAGCGCGATCAGCGCCGCAAACTTTGCACCCAGCATGCAGCCAAGAAGCGCCAGCCACCAGGCAACCACAACAAGCCCGACATGGAGTTGGCGCAGCCGGCGCAGCACGATACCCAGATGTGGCTTGCCCAGTGCCGCCCGCACCACCTCCCCCGCGCCGCCAGAATACCCCGTCCTCAAGCGTCGCCAGAGAAGGCGATATCCGCCCGACGCATGGCCGTTATGGAAAACCCCGGGCCGCCCTATCCGAGCCAGAACCCAGCCTGACGCCGCCAGCCGCGCACCAAGATCGAATTCTTCAAAAGCATGCAGATTGCGATCGGCAAAATACCCGATCTCGCAAATGGCGCTCATCCGGTACAGCCCGCCACAGTCGAGGCGATCCACATATCCCGAAAATTCCCGCGCTTTTTGCGCCCGGATGCGAAAATCCTGCCCCCGCACATTTTGTTCGATCACCATGCCGCCCACGCCCGCAACATTGGCGTGCGCATCGAGATAAGCGACCGCTTCTGCCATAAAGCCATCGGCGAGCGTCATATCGCCATCGAGCAGATAGAAATATTCGCCCTGCGCCGCTTGCCAGGCCAGTTGCGCCCCGGCGCCGCAGCAGCGCTCTCCAATATTTGCGAGTTGCACGATCCGCACCGGGTAGGATCGGGCGATTTCGATGGTGCGATCGGTCGAACCGGAGTCCGCCAGCACGACTTCCCCGGCAAATGGCTCCGCCGCCGCCAGAGCGCTCTCAATAGCGGCGGCAATGTCCGCCTCTTCGTTAAGAGCCTTGATGCCGATGCTGAGTTTCATTGGGCTTGCACCGCGAGATCGGGCATATGGACATTCCGCCAGCGCCGCGCCTGTAACCAGAGATGAACGGCAAACACCAGCTCTCCCGCAAAAATGCCAATGATGGACCAGACAGGGCCGAACTCCAGCACCATCAGAAATGCCGCGACCACAGAAACACCGGCCGAATAGACGCTGGCAAAGGCGAGCGGTCGGAACGCGCCGCCGCCTTGCATCATCGCGCTTTCGGGTGCGCGCAAAATCCGCACCGCAATCACTATCATCCACAATGCCGCGCCCAGCTCGATTGCGCGCAGGTCATAGGCCGGGGGAACAATAAGGTGCGGGGCCGCCACGAACAGCGCGACGATCAGACCGACCGTCCCTGTCCAGCAAATGCCCAGAATGGCGCGGAAGAAGCGCATTGAGCCGTGAAGCGCGGCAGCATCTCCCGCGGCGATCTCGCGGGCCATTTGCGCGCGTTCAAATTCGTTGAGCGCATTGAGTACCACGCTGATCGGCCGGGTAAACAGTACGCTCGCGGCAACAACGGCAAAAGCGCCCGGACCCAACAACAAGGTCACAACATAGCTGTGCGCGTTCGCAGTTATCTCTGTCGTCAATACGCCCAGCAAGGACCAGCCGCTATGTTGGCGCCATATCCGGCAATAGCTGCGCCAGTCCTCCCTTAACGACCCGCTCCTGCCAAATTGCGCAGCCAGATAGGCTGGGCCGAACACCAGCAATCCGGCTAGCGACCCCAGAGCCAACGCCCCCGAAGCCACGACCAGCGGTGCGTTCCACCGCAGATACAGCAGCGCGCCTCCGCCTAACAGGAACAGGCTGTAGACCAGATCGGAAACCACCGTATCCGACTGCCGCCCACTGGCATAGGCATAGGACCGTGCGAACCAGCGCCACAGGGAAAATATCACGAAGCAGCAGAACAGCAGCGCCGCCCCCCGACCCAGCCCAAGCAAATACGCGATCACGAAGAAGATCAAGCCCACCAGCGGCGCTGCCAGACCGTTGATTTTAAGTGCGGCCAAAGCGGTCGACCTGTCATTTGTGCGGTGCAATCCCGCCGCGCCCGATGCTTCGGCCATAAGCACCGGCAAGGGAGCGCAGAACAGGGCGCTCCAAATCCCCCAACTGAATTGCGCGGCGATGAACAGCAATGAAAACCCGCCGAAAGCATCGGCAGGAAGCATATGCAGCAATATGAGTGAAATCACGAACTGGGCCAGCGCCGAACTGGCCGGGCCGAGGAATGCCAAAGCGTAACGCGGCAGGCGTGCCATGGCGGATCAGCGCATATCGGCCCGGAGCGCTTCATCGAGCGCGCGGGCGCAATTGTCCCAGCTATAATCCGTCCGGACCGCTTTCGAAACATTTGCCGCGCGGCGACGAAGGTCCGAGACCGGATGTGTCGTCAGCAGCTCCGCCGTTTCATGCGCGGCATCCGCGACGGTTACGATGGCGCCGTCATAGGTTTCCGTCATGTCGCGGGCACCGGCCAGTTCCATGCAGACGGGGAAAACGGAATTGGCGAGGGATTCCAGAACGATCAGGGGATAACTGTCGATGCGCGACAGATGAACCAGCACATCCGACCCGCGCAGCAGCTCGAAAAGCTGTTCCTCCGTAACACGGCCCATAACCGCGATCTGATCTTCCAGCGCATGGTGCGCAATCGCGCCGTGGAGTTGCTCCATCGTCTGTTCATCCGCGGCGCCGGTGATCCGCGCAAAAAAAGGTGTGCCTGCCTTTTTCAGCAGGGCGCAGACCTCAACGAACAGGAAAGTTCCCTTGCCTTCTGACAGGCGGCCGGAATGGACCAACTGCAATTCCCGAGGCCGGGTTGACGTGTCCACCACAGGCGATTCCAATATGCCCGATGGCAGGAAATTGCGGATAGGAGAGCGGGGCACCGAACGTGGCAGCGCGATTTCCAGTTCCTGCGTCGGGGATATAAGCGCAATCCGGTCGGCAAAGCGCAACAGGGTCTTGCTGATCAGCCGGAGCAGTCGAGATTCCTGCGACCGCCAGTTTGACCCGAGATGCGGTGTGACCACGACGTGGAAACCGGCAAGCTTGGCTATGGCGGCATAGATGAGATCGGGCAGACTGGCATATTGCACCCACACGCAATCAACCTGCTTCTGCCGATAGCTCCAGAGATGCCGCAACCCCGCCAGCAGTTTCGGCAACCGGCTGAAGTTCATGAAGGCGTTGCCGGATGCTAAATATGTTATCTTGTAGCCGCCGAGGCGACCCAGCGCGATACCGGAACGCTCGCAAAACGCCTCCACGCCGCCCAGATGGTCCGGAGAGCCGCCAATGACCAGCAAATGCATCGCTCTCTCAGACTGGTCCAAATCCAATAACATCCTTCGTGAGCATCGATAAATCAGGCATGGTTCCGGCGGACGGAAATACTATTCTGCTTTGCATGAACCTCGGCACGGCGCAATTCAATCCGCATAAATGATCGTGGAGCCAATGGTGTCCAGCCTTACATCATATGGCCTGTATTCGGAAAGCGCCTGCCGCACGCTTTCCTGCTTTTCCGGCGGAGTGTAGGTCAGCAGGAAGCCCGACCCGCCAGCGCCCAGCAGTTTCCCCCCGGTTGCGCCTGCGGCACGGGCGCGGGCATAGGCATCGTCTACAAGCGAATTGCTGATCCCGCTCGCCATGCGCCGTTTCCGCTCCCATCCTTCGTGCAGAAACTGGCCCAGCACATCGACATCACCAAGTATCTGTCGGCGCAACTCATAGGCGCTGGCGACAAGCGCCTTCATTTCAGCGATAGCGCGACTGTCCTGGAGGAGATTTTGCCCCTGCTCCGCCAGCAAGGCGCTCGCCGACCGGGTGCCGCCGAGATAGAACATGGTAAGGCAGGATTCGAGCCGGTGGCGCATTTCTATGGTGATCGGCACCACTTCGCATTCCACGCTCTCATCGGGGTTGAAGGTCAGGAAATTCATGCCACCCAACGCGCAGCCATATTGGTCCTGCTTGCCGATCGGTTCGCCCAGCTTGTTCAACTCGATATCGCATGCCTTTTCGGCAAGGCGCGTGGCAGATTCATAATGCCCGAGATAGGCATTGCACAGATTGAGCAGGCCAACGGTAAACGCGCTTGATGAACCCAACCCTGTGCCGGCGGGCACGTCGGCGCTGGAATTGAAATCGACGCCGTGAATGCCATAATCACCAAATACCTGCCGCAGAATACGGTGCTCAATATCCTCCACCCTGCCCGGCGTTTCGATTTTGGAATATTTGAGGATATAGCCTTCCCCGCCAAAATAGTCGTGCATCGCCAGATATACATAGCGCTTGATCGACATGCTCAGCACCGCGCCGCCATGATGCCGGTAAAATTGCGGAAGATCGCTGCCGCCGCCGCAAAAGCTGACACGCAGGGGCGTGCGCGAAATAATCACGGGTATATTTCCCTCAAAACATGGTCCACGGCATCAGGCAGATTGTCGGTAATATAGTCGGGAATGGCATCACTTGTCGACCGCCCGGCCTGTGCGGTGTCGCTTCGGATCAATATGCCCCGGGCGCCCGCCGCATGGGCAGCGACAATGTCCGTATGCCGATCGCCAACGAACCAGCTTCGCGCCAGATCGATATTGTGCTTTACCGCCGCCGCCAACAGCAGGCCGGGCTTGGGTTTACGGCAATCGCAGTCGATTTTCAGGTCCGCTACTTCGCCCGGCCAACCGGACTCGGGATGGTGCGGGCAATAGAACATATCATCGAGATACGCCCCGGCTTCGACAGCAAGCGCGGTATCCAGCGCCGCGAACACCCGGGTGAGATCATCTTTCGTAAAAAAGCCTTTTGCCAGATCGGGCTGGTTCGTGATGCAGATGGCGGGAATACCGGCTGCGTTCGTGCGCGCCACCGCAGCAGCCACGCCGGGTAACAGACGCAGTTGCTCCGGGCGATGCACGCCATTAACCTCGGCATTAAGAACCCCGTCGCGATCGAGAAACAGCGCCGGTTTAGGCGCCGCCCGCCGCAATGCCGCCACCTTGCCGGAACGTAAATCCTCCGCGCCCTGCATCAGTCGCTCGGGTGTGCCCATATCCTTGATATATTCCACGCTGCGATAGGCGGCGATCTTTGCTCCGGCGGCGATCATCGCCGGGAAAATCTGCCCGCCCCAATCGCTTGGCTCGTCGGCAGGAGCAAAGTCCAGCGCCGCCGGATCGAGCGCATACAGCGCGGCGCTTACGAGATTGGGCAGAAGGGCGCCATCCTCATGCGGCTTGGGCAGGAACCGCCGCACCTGTTCATTCTCGACCTCGACGAGATCGCTGTCGTGCGGATGATTGTTGGGATGCACGAAGATGCTGACCATCGCTCCGCTTTGGCCATGAAACCGTGCAAAATGTGCCAGATCGACATCGAGAAGGGTATCGCCATAGAGCAGGAGGAATGGCTCTGTCAGCTCATGTGCCGCCGCCCGCACCGCGCCCGCCGTGCCCATGGGTTCGCGTTCGCGGACGTGGGTGATGTGGACGCCATAATTCGCGCCATCGCCAAAGTGCCCTTCCACTTTCTCCGCGAGGTGTCCGTTGAGGAAAACAAACTCTCTGAAACCTGACGCCTTGGCAACATCGATCAGGCGCTCCAGCAGCATCCGTCCGGCGAGCGGCGCCATCGGCTTGGGTATGTCTTTCAGGCCGAGCCGTGTGCCCTTGCCGCCGGTGAGGATCGCGACCTTCATGAACCGCTGGCCACCATCCATCTGGCGGCAATACGAATGGCCGCCTCCGAATCATGGCGGGGTGACCAGCCCAGCGACGCGATGCGCTCGACATTGTAATCGACGCTTGGCACATCGCCCACCCATCCGCGATCGCCGCCGGTATATTCGATACGCGCATTGCTGCCAAACTCTTCCACAACGATCTCCGCGATTCGCCGCACGTTGGCGCGCGTCGGGCCGCCGATGTTGAAGAGATTGACCCGGTCCTCAAAATGGTCCCAGCCCGTCAGGATCGCATCGACCAGATCGCCCGCATAAAGATAGGGCTTGGTCTGGGTGCCATCGCCCAACACTTCGAGCCGCGACGGATCGGCCCGGAGCTTGTGGACGAAATCGTAGATCGCGCCATGGGTCAAACGTTCGCCCACGACGTTGGGGAAACGCGCGATCCACGCGCGCAGGCCATAATTTTCCGCATAGGAAGAGATGAACCCTTCGGATGCCAGCTTGGCCGCGCCATAATGCGAAATCGGAAGGAGCGGGCCATGATCCTCGGCGAGCTGCCCTTGCGCCTCGCCATATATCGCCGATGTCGAGGCGAAGATGATCTGCTTCACGCCCTGCACCCGCATCCCCTCCAGCAGTGCGTAGGTTGTGCCCAGCGTGTTGCCGAAATCCGTCATGGGGTCGTCATGACTGCGGGCGATGTCCGAATTGGCGGCCCAGTGGAATACCGCATCGAAGCGGTAGCGTGCGAACAGCGTGAGGACAGCGGCGGTATCGGTCAATTCGATATGGTGAAATATCAGCTTTCCGGGCGCCTCAAATTCCGCAACATACTCACGCCGTCCGAGCGAAAGATTATCCGCGACCACCAGATCATGCCCGCGCGCGATCAGCTCTGCGCACAAATGGCTGCCGATAAAACCTGCGCCGCCTGCGACCAGCAGTTTCAAATCAGGATACTCCGTCGCGCTTGCAAGCGATATATTGCGCCAGAACATGCATTATTGCCTGATGCGCGTCCTCGACGATACCATAATTATGGTCGTCGACATGCAGCGATACCTCCGCGCTTTCCCGCAGCCTTCCGCCGTCAAATCCGCTGAGGCCGATGGTCGTCATGCCCCTGGCCCGGGCCGCTTCCACCGCATTCAATATGTTGGGGCTGTTGCCGGAAGAGGAGATGGCGATCAGGACATCGCCCGACCTGCCGATCATATCGATCTGGGCTTCGAACACGCGCTCAAACCCGAAATCATTCGCGATAGCGCTGTACATGGGCATATTGGCCACCAGCGATTGCGCGTTGATGGCGGGGTGGTTGTGATGATGGGTGCCCTTGCCAAGATCGCAGCACAGATGATCGGCGATGGCCGCCGAACCGCCATTGCCAATCGACAGGATATGATTTCCATTCGCCGCTGTGGTCTCAATCAGGGCGCATGCGCGCTCCAGCGCATCGGCATTAACACCCGCCAGCGCCCCGGCAATCCTGCGGCCATAATCCTGAAGATAGGCTCCGATGGAAGATCGGTCGCAAAGGAGGTTTCGTGACCGCGGATCATTCTCCATACTGAAAACTCTCATTATTGACTGGCGAACACCGTTGGGCGAAGCGAGATACATCTGGTTCGACACGGTCGCGATCTGAACACCATAACCCTTCCCCGTCACCTGACCGAGCCTGACTACCGTATAGGCTTCACTCGACAATGCAAAGTGGATATGACGCATTGCAGCATGACGGCTGCGGTGTCGGATCATGCCTGTAGTGGGAAGAATGCGTGAACGACAGCAGACAGGTTGGCGCAGTACCGGAAATCGCGCAAAAGAGCGCCGCTCCTGCTTCCATCAGCGTTATCATAACCAACTATAATTATGCGCAATTTCTGGGAAAAGCCATCGAATCGGTGCTCGCCCAGACCTATCCTCATGTGCAGTGCATTGTTGTCGATGACGGATCGAGCGACGGTTCGCTGGCGGTGGCCAGATCCTATCCGGGCATCGAGATTATCGCCAAGCCGAATGGCGGGCAGGTTTCGGCGGCCAAACGCGCGATGGAAGCGGTAACGGGAATCATCACCATCTTTCTCGATTCCGACGATATGTTGTACCCCGATGCCTGCGCGGTCGTTGCCGCACATTTTCGCGAGGGTGCCACGCTGTACCAGTTCGGCCTTGATGTTATCGACAGCGATGGCAGGGTTATTGGCGCCTATCCTCTCGAGCCGCTGATCGCGTCGGGTCAGAGCGAGGCCGCGCTGAGGCATGGATTTTTTCCCTCATCGCCGACATCGGGCAATGCTTTTCTCACCGCCCATGTCCGGCGGATGCTGGCGGAGGCGGGGCCAGTGGAACGATATTTCGTCGACGGCTATCTGATCTACAGCGCTCCTTTTTTCGGAGAAACCGTCACGTCGACCGCGCGGATCGGAAGCTATCTCGTGCACGGAGCGAATGTTTCGTTGTCGGCAGGCGTAAACGCACGATCAGCGGAAAAAAGCACCCGCAATGCGCTCTGGCAGCGCACAGGCATCGTCAATGCGCTGAGGATGACCGGAAATGCGGGCGGCGATCCCGCCGATTTTCTGACCGCCTATCACCTGCGGTATGTGCTGATCCTGCGCATATGCTATGGCATCGAAGATATATTGCCGGACTGGTCGAACTGGCGGATAGCAAAAGCCATGGTCAGAAAATTCATTATCTATCCCCGCATATCTCTGGTTCAGCGCCTGAAAAACATTGCTCTTGCCGCAGCCCTGCTCGTTGGCTTTTCCGCGATCGGGCGTCGCATCGTGCCGCCTGCGTTTTGATTGTTGAGGATGTGATAATGACCTGCAAGGCAAACCGGGCGTGCTGATCCGCCAGACTTTCCTGTATCTTCCGGCCCAGTTGCTCCCCCCGCTGGCGCAGTTTGTTTCGCTGATCGTCTGGTCGCACTTTGCCAGCGCCGAGGTGATCGGCATCGTCACGCTCCTGGTATCGATCCAGGAATTTCTGGTGTTGGGCCTGATGGGGTTCTGGACGAACTATACCATCCGCTATGCCTCCAAAGCCCTGACCGACCCGAAGGAAATCCATGAGCAGGCAGCGACCTGCACGGCGGTCGTGTTCGGGTCGAGCCTGATACAGGCACTTCTGGGGGTCATATTATATCTGACGCTTATCAACGCCCACACGTCGCCGGTCATTCTGGCCACCGCCGCCATCATGGTGTTCGGCCGGTCGTTCAACAGCTTTCAGGCGGAGAGCGGGCGCGGGCGCGGAGATGTCCTGTTATATTCCATAGGCGTGATGGCAGGCCCGGTGATCGGGATGGGCGTGGGCGTGGCGTTGTTGACCCGTTTTGGCAGCAGCGAGCTTGCCATCTTCTTTGGCTTTGCCGTTGCCCAGCTCGCCGCCGTGCTTTTCGGACTGGCGCGTGACCGCAGTTGGTTTGCGCTGGGCCGCCCCTCGATCGAGATATTGGGCCGCGCACTGCGTTATGGCCTGCCGCTCATATTGAGCGCCGTTTCCATCTGGCTCACCCAGAACATCGCGCGATTACTGGTCAGCCATTTTTCCGGACTGGCGGCGGCGGGTGTCTATGCGCTGGGTTTTGGCCTGGGTTTCCGCGTCGCGGTTGTCGCGGCAATGAGCGTAACCGCCGCCGCTTTTCCCATCGCTGTTCGCTATTCGCACGCGGGGGAACACGACAGGGCGATGGAGCAGCTCTCCCGCAATGTCACTTTGCTGATGATCGTTCTGGCACCCAGCATGACCGGCCTGGCGATGATTGCCAAAGACGTCCTGACCATTTTCATCGCACAGCCCCTGCGCGAACCTGTCTATCCCATCATGCTCTGGTCGATATTGGCGGGGTCGATCATCTGTTTCCGCCAGCATTTTCTGCATCAGGTCTTTTTGTTGAAGGGCAACACCCATGTAATTGGCAAGGTGTCGCTTGCCGAGGCCGCAATCGCCCTTCTCGCCGCGTTCTTCGCGGTTCCGAAAGGGGGCGGGCTGGGCGGGATAAT
>ERZ724516.2117-NODE-2117-length-11318-cov-4.506615_pt1 | contig 11318 bp, 13 predicted proteins | sample MGYA00376049_ERZ724516 | MGnify/ENA primary metagenome ERZ724516 (study PRJEB28724, sample SAMN07190886) | activated sludge metagenome | isolation source: activated sludge of sewage treatment plant in Hong Hong | place: USA: Christiansburg, Virginia | collected... | reverse complement strand
GGCACCAGCGCCGGCTGCCGCTGGGCCACAATCTTCGAAGGCCCTTGGCGTGACGGTCGAGGCCAGCTACACGGTGGGTGAATACGATATCGTGATTCTTTCCGCCACCCAGTCGGATGGCCTGGAAAGCTGGCTTAAGCAAAGCGGCTACCGGATTCCGAAAAATTCCGCCAAGGCACTGGCCCCCTATATCCGCCAGAACATGAAATTCTTCGTTGCTGCGGTCAACCTCGCAGAACAGGCAAAAACCGGCTTCACGATGTTACGGCCGCTGCAGTTTGCCTACGAATCCGAAAAGTTCATGTTGCCGATCCGCCTCGGCATGGCCAATGCGAATGGCCCGCAAGATCTGATCGCCTACATGCTGACCAAGAACGGCCGTGTTGAAACCAGCAATTACCGTACTGTCAAATTGCCGTCCAACATGGACCTGCCAGTTTTCCTGAAACAGGGCGACGAATTCCGCCATTTCTACAAGGGCATGTTCGGCGAACAGGCGAAAAAAGATGGCTATCGTGCGGTCTTCACCGAGTATTTCTGGGATATGGGCTGGTGTGACCCTTGTGCCGCTGATCCGCTGTCGGCTGACGAATTGCGCAAGGCCGGCGTCTTCTGGGTCAACAAGCCGGCTGCCGATCAGCCAATGCCAGCACCCCTGCCCGGCCAGCCGCGCATCATGCCGCCGCGCCCGATGCCGGGGGGCGGTGCGCAGCCGGTGATGCTGACCCGCCTGCATGTTCGCTACACCCCGGAAACCTTCCCGGAAGACCTGATGTTCCAGGAAACCAAGGACAGGCAGAATTTCCAGACGCGCTACGTGCTGCGTCACCCGGCCAAGGTTGAGCCGGAGGCCTGTCCGGAGGCCAAGCCCTATTTGGAAAGCGTCAGGAAGCGTCAGGAACAGGAAGCCCAGCAACTGGCGACGCTGACTGGCGGTGACATCAATGCCATCCGTCAAAAACTCAGCCTGCCGCCGGCGCCACCGGCAAAACCCTGGTGGGACGGCATGTGGAAATAAGGACGGGTTGAGCGAGTTCGGCTGACGATGGCCAAGGCGCTGGATGCCCGACTGTTTCAGATCGGCTTTCAAGCCGTTCTGCTGACGCTCGGTGTCCTGTTGCGCGATTTCAGCCTGTTGCCGGCGCAGATGGGGTTGGCAATCGCGGCGGCGACACTGACACAGACGTTCTGGCTGCGTGTATTCGGCTTGCAGGCGGTCGGTTATCTGAGTCCGCTGATCACCGGTTTCGGCCTGTCGCTGCTCTTGCGTGCCGATAGCCTGTGGCTGCATCCACTGGTTGCCTGCCTTGCGATCAGCAGCAAATTCCTGATTCGGGTGCGCGGCAAGCATGTCTTCAATCCGGCCAACTTCGGTGTCGGGCTGGCCTTGCTCGGCTTGCCCGGCGCCTGGGTGTCCCCTGGGCAGTGGGGGAACGATCTGGGTATTGCTGTCTGGCTGGTTGCGCTCGGGGCGGTGGTGGTGCAACGGGCGCGACGCGACGACGTGGCCTGGCTGTATTTGGCCACTTTTTTGGGGTTGACCGCAGCAAGGCTGGTTTTCCTCGGCTACAGCTTCGACAGGGGCTGGGAAATCCTGATGCATCAGGCACTGAACGGGGCCTTGTTGTTGTTCGCCTTCTTCATGATTTCCGACCCGATGACCCTTCCCGACCGTCCGGCGGCGCGTCGCCTGCATGTCGCGCTGGTCGCCCTGCTTGCCTTCCTCTGGCAGTTCGTTTTCTACCGGCCGAGCGGTTCCTTGTGGGCGCTGCTTTGCCTCGCGCCACTGGTTCCGCTCTGGGATTTCCTGTGGCCGGGCGAACGCCATAAATGGCATGGAAACAGATCGTTACAAAACAATGTTGCGATGCAAGGTAAAATCGGCCGATGAAATATGAGCCCAAAGCCAACGCCTTTTCCATCCCCGTGCGCGTCTATTACGAGGATACGGATGCCGGCGGCGTGGTCTATTACGCCAACTACCTGAAATTTTTCGAGCGCTGCCGTACCGAGTGGATGCGCTTTGCCGGCCACGACCAGTCGGTGCTGGCGGCCGAAGCCGGCATCGGCTTCGTGGCGCGCAAGGCGAGTTGCGAATACCTCAAGCCGGCCCGCCTCGATGACGAACTGACGGTTGGCCTGGAAGTTGAAAAACTCACCCGTGTCCGTGTCGTCTTTCGCCAGCACGTCCGCCGTGGCGATGTCGAACTGGTGACCGGCACGGTCGAAATTGCCTGCGTCAACATGGCCACCATGACGCCGGCCGCAATCCCTGAATTCCTGCATCGCAAACTGGAAACGCTGAAATGAACGTCACCCAGGATCTTTCCATCCTCCATCTGATTCTCCAGGCCAGCGCGGTCGTCCAGGTCGTCATGGCCCTGCTCGCCGGCGTCTCCTTCATGTCCTGGTACTACATTTTCATGAAGTGGTACGCGGTGCGCCAGGCTCGTGCCAAAGCCGAGACGTTCGAGCGCGATTTCTGGTCGGGTGGTGATCTGAACAACCTCTACAACAGCGCGGTGAATGACCGCCACCATGCCGGCTCGATGGAGCGCATCTTCGAAGCCGGTTTCCGCGAATTTGCCAAGCTCAAGGGCCAGAAGAATCTGGACCCCAAGGATGTCGTCGACGGTTCCCGCCGTGCCATGCGCGCCACCTACCAGCGCGAACTGGATGCGCTGGATTCGCATCTCGCCTTCCTGGCCTCGGTCGGTTCGGTATCGCCCTACGTCGGTCTGTTCGGTACCGTATGGGGCATCATGCACGCCTTCCGGGCCCTCTCCAATGTCGGTTCGGCGACGCTCGCCTCGGTCGCCCCCGGCATTGCCGAAGCGCTGGTTGCCACCGCCATCGGCCTGTTCGCCGCCATTCCGGCCGTGGTTGCCTACAACCGCTTCTCGCATGACATCGACCGCCTTGCCGTGCGCTACGAGTCGTTCATGGAAGAGTTCTCGAACATCCTGCAACGGCAAATGCGGTAAGCCCTATGCGCCAACGCCGCCTGAAAAACGAAATCAACGTCGTTCCCTACATCGACGTCATGCTGGTGCTGCTGGTTATCTTCATGGTGACGGCGCCGATGATGACCACCTCGACCATCGACGTGCCCTCGGTCGGCAAGGCCAATACCGCGCCGACGGCGCCGCTGGAGGTCGGGATCAAGGCGGACCAGGGTATGACGCTTACGGATCGCGCTGGAAACAGCAAGGAAATCCGGGTTGACCGCAAGGAACTGCCCGCCATGCTCAAGGCTGCACAGGCTCGGAATCCGGAGCAGCCGGTGCTGATCGCCGGCGATAAGAACGTCAAGTACGAAGCCGTGCTGCAAGTGATGGATGAATTGCAGCGCGCTCATGTCAAGCGCGTCGGACTTCTGGTGCAGACGACCGGTAAATGATTCTCGAAAGACCCGAAGAGCCCGGCAAGAAATATGCGTTGGCGTTCACCCTGCTGGTGCACGTCGGGCTGGTCGCCGCGCTCTTCCTCGGTGTGCAGTGGAAGCGCAGCGCACCGGAGGTGATGGAAGTCGAGTTGTGGTCGGCACGGCCAACACCGGCGACCATCGTACCTCCTTCACCGCCACCACTGCCCGCCGAGCCGGAAGTGCCGCCAGAGCCACCCAAGCCGACTCCCAAAGTGGAACCGAGACCCGAACCGGTACCACCGAAAAAGCCTGATATCGCGATCAAGGAAGACAGGAAGCCCCCAAAACCCGAGACACAAAAGCCGGAACCCAAGCTGGAACCGCCCAAACCCGAACCGAAAAAGGTAGAGCCCAAGAAGCCGGAACCCAAACCTGAGCCCAAGCCGGAGCCAAAGCCTCGTGTACCGGATTTCAGCAAGGAGCTCTCCCGTGAAACGGCTGATCTGAAGCCGCGCACTGCACCGAGCAGTCAACAACTGGCGAACGCCGCGGCGGCTGAGTCGGAGCAGCGGGCTTCCTCCAACAAGCGTGGTCTGGAGGCTTACGCCGCCAAAATCCGTGGCAAGGTGAAAGGCAATATCGTGTTACCGCCGGGTATACAGGGAAATCCTGAAGCGATTTTCATCGTTAATCAGCTGCCTTCCGGGGAAGTGCTCGATGTCCGGCTCAAGCGCTCCAGTGGCAACAAAGCGCTGGACGAAGCCATCGAGCGGGCCATCCTGAAATCCTCGCCCTTACCCAAGCCGGATGACCCCAGTCTTTTCAAGCGTGAACTGACCATCAACTACAAGCCCAATGAAGAGTAAAATCGCGCGAAACTTATTGAAAATGAACGGTATGCAGCGAATTTCCCGCCGACTTTTCCTGGCCTTGGCCCTTTTGGCCCCGGCTCTGGCTCAATCTCAACTTTCCATCGAAATCACCGGTGCCGGCGCCAACCGCATTCCGGTGGCGATTGCCGATTTCAACGGTGACCCCACGGCTTCGCGGATCGTCACCGCTACCGTGCGGGCCGATCTTGAACGGAGTGGCATGTTCAAGCTGGTCGAGACGACCGGTACGGTGCTCGACGAAAATTCACCGGTCAACCACGGCGACTGGAAAGGCAAAGGGGCTGATGCGCTGGCTGCCGGCAGCCTGGGACGCAGTCCGGATGGACGCATGGAAGCGCGCTTCCGTCTCTACGATACGCAAAAAGCCGTGTCGCTGGGCGGTGCTGCCTACGTGACCAGCAATGAGCAGTTGCGTGCAGCTGGTCACCGGATTGCCGATTACATTTATGAGAAGTTGACCGGCGAAAAAGGCATTTTCTCGACGCGCATCGCCTACGTCGTCAAGTCCCGTGGCCAGTTCCTGTTGCAGATTGCCGATGCCGACGGCCAGGGGGCAGCGACAGCACTGACCTCGATCGAACCGATCATTTCACCGTCGTGGTCGCCCGACGGCAGCAAGCTGGCCTATGTTTCCTTCGAGAAGAAGAAACCAGTGGTCTATGTCCATTCCCTGGCTTCCGGCCAGCGCACCATTGTTGCCAATTTCAAGGGCTCCAACTCGGCGCCGGCCTGGTCGCCCGATGGCCGCAAGCTGGCGGTCGTGCTCTCCAAGGATGGCAATTCGCAACTTTATGCCGTCAATGCCGATGGCAGTGGTGTCCAGCGTCTGACCCAGTCCTCCGGCATCGATACCGAGCCGCGCTATTCGCCGGATGGTGGCAGCATCTATTTCACCTCGGATCGCGGCGGCAGCCCGCAGATTTACCGTGTCGGTGCCGGTGGTGGCGAGGCCCAGCGGGTTTCCTTCGACGGCAGCTACAACGTGTCGCCGCGTCCTTCACCGGATGGCAAGACCCTGGCTTTCATCACTCGTCGTGAAGGTCGATTCCAGCTGGCTGTGATGGATCTGGCCAGCCGCCAGATGCAGGTGCTGACCGATTCGAACAAGGACGAATCGCCCAGTTTCGCGCCCAATAGCCGCATGATCCTGATCGCCACGGAAGTCGGCGGACGCGGTGTCCTATCGGCTGTTTCGAGCGATGGCAGGATCAAACAACGCCTCTCGGTGGCCGCAGGCGACGTGCGCGAACCGGCATGGGGCCCTTACTTTAGATAATTCCTGATGGAGAACGCTGTGAAAAAACTACTTATCCCCGCCCTGCTTTCAGCCCTGATCATCGGCTGTAGCTCGACCCCGATTCCGGAAGAAACCGGTGGCGCACCGGTCGAGACCCGCTCAGGCGGCGCTGGCGTGACACCGGTGACAGCCGGCGGGCCTGATGCCAGCGGCCTGCCGCGCGAGCTGACCGATCCGAAGAGCAAGCTGGCCCAGCGCAGCATCTACTTCGATCTCGACAAATACGATGTCAAGGACGAGTACCGTGACCTGGTCGCTGCCCATGCCAAGTATCTGGTTGCCAACAAAGGCTTCAAGGTGCTGCTCCAGGGTAATACCGACGAGCGTGGCAGCCGTGAATACAATCTTTCACTCGGTCAGAAGCGTTCTGATTCGGTGAAGCGTTCGCTGATCCTGCTTGGGGTTCGTGAAGATCAGGTCGAATCCGTCAGCCTTGGCGAAGAGAAGCCGAAAAACGCCGGCCATGACGAATCTGCCTGGTCGGAAAACCGTCGTGCCGACATCCTCTACAAGGCCGCTGACGGCCGCGGCGAGTTCTGATCATGCGGCCGCTGCGAATCGCCCTCCTGATCGCGGTATTGGGCGCCGGCCAGGCTCAGGCCGGTTGGCTGGATGACGAAGAAGCACGTCGCCAGATCACCGATCTCAAAATCAAGCACGACACGCGATTCGACCAGCAGGCCAAGGCTCAGCTGGATCTGGCTAGCCAGATTCAGCGGCAGGCGGAAGAAATTTCCCGTCTGCGCGGCCAGATTGAAACGCTGAACCATGAATTGGAAACAGCCAAGAAGCGCCAGCAGGATTTCTATCTCGATCTCGACACCCGGCTGCGCAAGTTTGAGGCGGCCAGTGTTGCACCGGCTGCGGTCGACCCGGCAAACGGTGCAAATTCCAAACCGGCAGCCGATCCGGCCAAGGAAAGCCAGGAGTACGAGGCCGCGCTGAACCAGTTCAAGGCCAACAAGTTCAAGGAAGCAGCGGTTGCTTTTGGCGCTTTTGTGCAGAAATTCCCGGACAGTACGCTGGCGCCCAATGCCCAGTATTGGCTGGGCAATGCCTGGTATGCCCAGCGCAATTGCACCAAGGCGATCGAGGCGCAGAGCGTGGTTACCACCAAGTATGCGGAAAGCCAGAAGGCGCCGGATGCCTGGCTGGCCATTGCCAATTGTCAGCAGGAATTGGGCAATGCCGGCGGCGCCAAGCGGGCGCTGGAAACCCTTGTGACCAAGTACCCGAATTCACCGGCCGCCGAATCTGCGCAGCAGCGACTCAAGAAGAAGTAATTGGCGCTGCGTCTCACCGAAATATTCTTCTCGTTGCAAGGAGAGGCGTCGCGGGCCGGGCTGCCGACGGTATTCATCCGCCTGACCGGTTGCCCGTTGCGATGCGTCTGGTGTGACACCACCTACAGCTTCACCGGCGGCGAGGCGCGCAGTATCGATGCCGTGATGGCTGAAGTGGCCCGTTATCCGGCTCGGCAGGTTTGTGTCACCGGCGGTGAGCCGCTGTCGCAGAAGGAGTGCCTGCCCTTGCTGAAGGCCCTTTGCGACGCGGGCTACGAGGTGTCACTGGAAACTTCCGGGGCGCTCGATATCGGTTCAGTGGATCCACGCGTGGCGCGCATCATGGACCTCAAGGCACTCGATTCTGGTGAGTCGTCGAAAAATCGTTGGGAAAATTTGCCCTTGCTTCGGTCGACCGACGAAATCAAGATCGTCATCGCCTCGCGTTCCGATTATGAATGGGCCCGCGCTGCCTTCCGGGAGCATCGGCTGGATGCGCGTTGCCCCGTGCTGCTCTCGCCGGCACAAGGTCTGGTAGAGCCTCGTGCGTTGGCCGAGTGGATACTTGAGGACGGCCTGAATGTCCGTTTCCAGATGCAGTTGCACAAGTTGCTTTGGGGTAACATGCAAGGGAAATGAGGAGGGAGAAGAACCATGACCAGCAATCGCCGCCAGTTTTCCCGTATAAGTTTTCAGACTGAAGCCCGCCTGTTTGTTGCCGGCGGTGAGTATCCGGTCGAAGTCGACGATCTTTCGCTGAAGGGGGCGTTGATCCGGCCGGAGCAGAGTCTGTCGCTACACGTTGGCAGTCCTTGCGCTCTTACGATGCGGCTGGATGAAATGGGGACGACGATCCGCATGGATGCAACGCTGGTGCATCATGAAGGGCCGGTCTATGGCCTCAGCTGCCGCAGTATTGACCTGGACAGCGTCACGCACCTGCGCCGGCTGGTCGAGTTGAATCTTGGCGATGCCGCGCTGCTGGAGCGTGAACTCAGCTTGCTCGTTCACATCTGAGACTGCGTATCTGAGGCTGCATCTCAACCCCCGCAAAACCGATTTTTCAACGCAGAGGCGCAGAGTGGGCGGAGGGACGCAGAGGTTTTTGGCGTCACTATGGGAGGTGGATTTTCCCACCTTGACTTGACTCTTTGTCCTCTGGGGTTTTCTCTGCGCCTCTGCGTTGAAAATAAGCGCTGCTGAATACCTGGGGTCAGATTCCCAGATAGCGATGCCAGATGCCGTGATCGGCATCCAGTTCAGCTGAGCTGCCGCGCCAGACGACCTGGCCGCGTTCGATGATGGTGTGCTGATCGGCCATGGCTATCAGTTTTTCCACATACTTGTCGACGACCAGAATGCTTTGCCCGGCGGCACGCAGTTCGGCAAGGCAGGCCCAGATTTCGTCGCGGACCAGCGGGGCGAGGCCTTCAGTCGCTTCGTCGAGAATGAGCAGGCGCGGGTTGGTGACCAGTGCCCGGCCAATTGCCAGCATTTGCTGCTCGCCCCCGGAAAGCTGGTTGCCAAGGTTTCTCGATCGTTCTTTGAGGCGGGGGAAAAGTTTGTACACCCGCGCAGGTGTCCAGGCATCAGCAATTTTTCGGCGATTGGCGAAAAATGCCAGCAAATGTTCGTCGACCGTAAGATTCGGGAAGCATTGCCGCCCTTCCGGCACCAGTGCGATGCCGGCACGGCCGATGCGGTCCGGCCGCCAGCCGGCAATATCTTCGCCGGCAAAGCGGATGTTGCCGGCCTTGATCGGTTCCAGTCCACAAATGGCGCGCAGTGTTGTTGTCTTGCCCATGCCGTTACGTCCGAGCAGCGTCGCTGCTTCGCCCTCGGTCATGCTGAGATCAATGCCGAAGAGCACCTGACTCGGGCCATAGGCCACTTCGAGCTGGCTGATCTCAAGCAGCCTTTGGCTCACAAATGGTCTCCCAGATAGGCACGTCGAACGCCGGCATCATTCTTCACCTCATCCGGTGTACCGGTACAGATCAACTGGCCATTGACCAGCACCGAAATGCGATCAGCCAGGCGGAAAACCGCGGCCATATCATGTTCAACCAGCAGGATGGTCACGTGACGGGCCAGATGTTCGATCAGTTCGACCATCTGCGCTGATTCCTCGGGGCCAGTGCCGGCCATCGGTTCGTCGAGCAACAACAACTGCGGCCGCGTCGCCAGCGCCATGGCCAACTCCAACGCACGCTGCTCGCCATGGGCGAGATTGCCGGCGATCGTATCGATGCGCTGGCTCAAACCAACCTGCACCAGAAAATCGTGTGCTTCAGCGAAAAGGCGACGCTCACTGCGGACCGGGCGCCAGAAACGCAGGCTGCTACCAGCATCGGCCCTCCCCTGCACGGCCAGCGCCACGTTGTCGAGCGCCGACAAACCGAGGAAAACATTGGTGATCTGGTAGGAACGGGCCATGCCGGCGGCAACGCGCTGATGCATTGAAAGTCGCGTTACATCGCGACCGGCGAAGTGAACGCTACCTTCATCGGGTTGGAGGGCGCCGGAAACGTGATGGATGAAGGTCGTCTTGCCTGCGCCATTCGGGCCGATCAAGGCATGGACCTCGCCGGTTGCGACGTTGAAATTCACCTCCCTAAGGGCATCGACCGCAGCAAAACGTCGAGACAGGTTGCTAACGTCGAGTAGTACTTCAGCCATGACGCTTTCCAAACAGCGCGGTAACGCCTTTGGGTGCGAAAAGCACGATACCCAGAAGGAGAAGCCCGAGCGCAATATGCCAGTGCTCAGTGAACCCGACCAATACCTCCTCCAGTATCAGCAGCACGACAGCACCGACGACGCCGCCGTAAAGGGTGCCAACGCCACCGATAATGACCATGACGAGCAGTGTTCCGGATTGCGTCCATTGCAGCAGATTGGGGCTGGCCAGGCCGGTCAGGTTGGCGAGCAAGGCCCCGGCCAGGCCGGCGAGCGCACCGCCGAGGGCAAAGCAGATCAGGCGATAGCGAAAGACCGGGTAGCCCAGCGCCTCCATGCGGGTTTCGTTCTCCCGGATGGCCTGGATCACCCGGCCGAACCGGGCATCGGCCAGGCGGTTGAAAAACAGCATTGTGACGGTCAACCCGAAAAGGGCAGCAAAATACAAACGCGTATCGTCGGCGAGCGAAATGCCAGCCAAGGTCATCCGGCCGGCCAGCGGCAGACCGTCGTCACCCCCCCAACTCCGGGCTGAGATGAAGAGGTAATAGGCCATCTGGGCAAAGGCCAGCGTGATCATGATGAAATAGACGCCGCGCGTGCGCAGGCTGATGGCGCCGACCGCCAGCGCGAAAATTCCGGTGACCGCCATGGCCAGCGGAAAGACGATGAGCGCGTCATTGATGCCGGTTTGCTGACAGATCGCCGCCGCATAGGCGCCAAGGCCGAAGAAGGCGGCATGCCCGAGCGAGAACATGCCGCCGAAGCCCAGCACCAGATTCAGGCTGGAGGCCGCCAGTGCGAAAATCAGGACACGGGTAGCGAAACCGATGTAGAACTCCTGACCAAGGGCGTTCAAGCCGGATGGCAGGGCGGCCAGAATGAGCAGCAGCGCGATGGCGACTGGCTTCTGATACGGAGCAGCTCGATAGAAGGCCATCAGGCGCGGGCGGGGAAAAGGCCTTGCGGCTTGAAGAAGAGGATGGCCGCCATCAGCAGGTAAATCATGATCGAGGCCAGCGCCGGACCGAGGGTGGACGCGGCATCGGCCGGCAGCAATGCGCGCAGCAGGGTTGGCAGCAAGGCACGGCCCAGCGTATCCACCGAGCCGACGATCAGGCTGCCGACCAGCGCACCGCGGATCGAACCTATGCCACCGATGATGATGACGACGAAGGCGAGGATCAGCACGCTTTCCCCCATACCGACCTGCACTGCCAGGAGCGGGCCCAGAAGTCCGCCGGCAAGGGCGCAGAGGGCGGCGCCGAAAACGAAGACAGCCGTGAACAGGCGCCGTACATTGATGCCGAGGGCTTCCGTCATTTCCCGGTTCGAAGCGCCGGCCCGTACCCACATGCCGAACCGGCTTTTTGCCACAAGCAGGTAAAGCAGGCCGGCAACGGCAAGACCGAAGCCGATGATGAGCAACCGGTAGGCAGGATAGAAAAAGCCGGCGATTTCCACGGGGCCGGCCAGTGCCTCAGGTGGGTTCAACATCAGCGGGGCAGGGCCCCAGATCACGCGAACGGCCTCGTTGGCAATCAGGATCAGTGCAAAGGTCGCTAGTACCTGCGACAGGTGATCGCGTTTGTAGAGCTGACGGAACAGCGAGAGTTCCAGCAGCAGTCCGAGGAGAGCGGCCCCGGCAACCCCGGCACCCAGGCCGATCCAGAATGAATCAGCGGCCTGGGCAGCAGCAGCGACGAAGTAAGCGCCCACCATGTACAGCGAACCATGCGCCAGATTGATGCAGTCCATGATGCCGAAGACGAGCGTCAGCCCGGCGGCGAGCAGGAACA
>ERZ724516.2116-NODE-2116-length-11325-cov-6.060781_pt1 | contig 11325 bp, 11 predicted proteins | sample MGYA00376049_ERZ724516 | MGnify/ENA primary metagenome ERZ724516 (study PRJEB28724, sample SAMN07190886) | activated sludge metagenome | isolation source: activated sludge of sewage treatment plant in Hong Hong | place: USA: Christiansburg, Virginia | collected... | reverse complement strand
TGATGTGTACCAAAAATTACTGTAATTTCATTTGTATTTGATAGTATAATTTTTATTAAATATTATAATATGTCAATATAATATATTGATTATTTTATTTATTGTGTAATTAGTGCATTTATGAAATTACTCTTAAAATTAGTATTCGCAAGTACTTTAACACTCAACTTATTTGCTAATACTTTAATAACTAATGCAAGATCAACAGATGATGGTATTGTGTCATTATCAAGTCTTATTTCGTTGAATGATTTTGAATCTAAGGAAAATCAAAAAAACACAGATTATAAACAAACTGGAACAAAAAATGAACAAACTTCTATAAAACAAGAGCTTTCAATACCATCAGAAGGACCAAAAGATATCATCTCATCAGCTGGATATTGTGGAGCCATCCATAAAAGTTCAATCTATGATTTTGACAATGGAGGTGATAGTCTCAATGCTTCAAGTAGAGGATTATGTAACATTGGAGCAAGTCTTCAATCTTTCACTTTCAATACTAACTCTCATACACGAAATCGAGTTTGTACCGCTAAAGGTAAAAAACAATCTTCATTGTGTGGAGCTCAAGAATTGTTTTGTGGTGATGGGCTTATAAATGGCGTTAATACAAATACACCACAAGCCCGATTGGTTTCCAAAAACTTGACAACAAACGAAGCTGCTAATGGTATATCTTATATTCCATCAATTTCTCAAAACGGTGATTTTGCAGTATTTAATTCTGTAGCTTCCAATCTTGTAGCTGGAGACTCATACGGATACAAAGATGTATTTTTGTACAATAAAAAATTAAAAACTCTCAAAAATATTACTATCAATGGCAATTATCACTCTAGGTGAGGTTCAATTACAGCTGATGGAAGGTACGTAGTATTTGAGTCTGAAGCTGCTAACTTAGTCCCCAATGACACTAATGCAATAGATATTTTTATCTATGATGTCAAGACAGACACAATAGAAAAGATTTTGAGTGGAGCTAATCGTGTTCTAGGGTATGCAATAGTTTCTCCTGATGGTAGGTATATTGCTTTTGAGTCGAATGCTACAAACTTAGTGCCCAATGACACTGATGATTATATCACTGACATCTTTGTTTATGATAGATATACGAGTACTACTAAGAAGGTTACGATTTGAGGAGATGCTCCATCTAGTGCTGTTAGTGTTTCCAATGATGGGCATGTTGCATTTCAGTCCAATTCTAGCACTCGAATTTCCAATGGTTCTGACACTAATGGACAACGAGATGTATTTTTGTATGATAATCAGACAAGTAGTATAAAAAGAATTACGAATTGAAATTTCTCTTCTCAGTCCGTATCAATCTCAGCAGACGGAAGATATACTACTTTTCAATCTTTAGCTTCAAATCTTGTAGCTAGTGATTGAGAGTGGAATAGTGATATCTTTGTGTATGACAATAAAATAAATAGTACCAAACAAATTACTAATGGAAAATATCAGTCTTGGGACCCCTCAATTTCAGCAGACGGAAGATATATTACATTCCAATCAAATTCTTCAGATAATTGAGACACTAACGGAGTAGATGATATCTTTGTTTACGATAAACAAATAAATAGCACAAAAAGAATTACCAATGAAGCTACTGCAAGCACACAACCTTCAATTTCAGCAGATGGAAGATATCTCACCTACATGAATAATAATCAAGTGTATATGATACTTATTGGTGGACTAGAACAATGTGACGATGGAAATATGAATAACAATGATGCTTGTAATAACCAATGCACTACTAATATTTTACCATGATCATAATTATTATAAATATCATATAAAAAACTCTCATGATTATGAGAGTTTTTATATACAGAAGTATTATTAAGTATTATGCCTATTAGTCGTTTTCGAAATCACTCACGATGTATAAAGTAGCAACACCATGTACCAATAAAATAAGAGGTATATATTGGATGATATTGTATAAAATCGGATAGTCTGTAAAGTATTTGGCGATATTGATTACTTGTGTGTAATCGATAACCTGGAAGCCTCGGACTGCGATTGCAATAGTAAGTAATATACTCGTTACTGTCATTACCACCATCAGGAAAGTTAATCAAAGCCTAGGTATATTTCCTTCAGTGATACCAACATTGATTTTGGTTTTATTGAGCAATATTACGAGTAAGATAAGATAGATAACCAGAATAATTCCTGTTTTACCATTGAGTAAGAATCATTGTAATTGACTATAATCTGATCCTGGATTTTGGATTTGTAGAGTATTTACTTGATTGGATCCGATAGAGATTACATTATTTACTGCCATACAAATTATTCCCAAAATATAGTTTCAGACTATTACTCTTGCCATTTTATCTACCCCAATAGCGATAGCAAAAATACAAATAACTCAGATTATTCCTAATAAATAATAATTCACATTGGAAATAGTACCTAACATGAGAATGCAATTTTAAAAAGATAGATGGTTTTAGATTTACTTACACAACAATCAGATAATGAATATCAGTCTTTTTGCAAGATTTGTTTTATTGACATTAATAACTAATTTTGTATATATAGCAGGTAAGTGATTTTGGTGCTACTATATAATTTTAATTTAATTACCCACATATTGTAAAAAATGTACGATTTTGATCCCAAAAAAGACTATTATAAAGTTCTCGGAGTAGCAGAAGGAGCTAGCGAGGAAGAAATTAAGAAGGCTTATCGTAAAGCCGCAATGAAACATCATCCTGATAAGGGTGGAGATGTGGAGAAGTTTAAAGAACTCAATGAAGCCAACATGGTCGTAGGTGATAAGCAAAAAAGAGCTCAATATGACAACGTCAGAAAATGAGGCGGAGGAGGTTTTGGTGGAGGCGGAGGCCAATGAGGATGAGGATTTGGTGGATTCTGAGGACAAGGTGGAGGTTTCCAAGTAGACTTTGGCTCAGGTGGATTTGGTGGATTTGGAGATCTTGGAGACATCATAGAACAAATGATGGGCTGAGGTGGATTTAGCCAAAGACCAAGAAAGGGAGATGATGTAAAATTACAACTCACCATCAATTTTGAAGAAGGCTATCATGGTATAGAAAAACAATTTGAATATACGATTCATAATCAGGAAGGACAATATCTCAAACCTGAGAAAAAAACTATCACGGTAAAAGTACCTGCAGGAATTGAAGATGGTCAGTTTATCAGATATACAGGAATGGGAAATGGAGGAATTCATGGCGGACCGGAAGGAGATTTGTATGTAAGAGTAAATATTGGTAAGCATAAGGTATGGCAAAGGAGCGGAGATAATATTGTGGTAAAAATAAATGTAGACGTGTTCGCTCTCATTTTGGGGGGAACGCTCATGGTAGATCACCCAGATGCTCAAGTAGAACTCAAAATTCCAAAAGGAACACAGCCGCAGGATGTTCTCAGAGTAAAAGGGAAAGGGTTTGGTAAGGGAGGATTCTTTGATAAGAAGGGTGATTTGCTCGTACACTTGATTGTGAAAATGCCAGAAAGAATGACTTCTGCGCAAGAAAAACTTTGGAAGGAACTTCAGAAATCTTATAAATAACATTAAAATTGATTTGAATTGTGACAGTGCAGAAAGAGGTAGAAATGCCTTTTTTGGTTGTGTGAGTGTTTGTGGTAGGAGGATGGAGTTTAACATTCCATTTTTTTTAATTCCTTTGGATAGGGTATTAAATTTGTTTTGATGTTGAGAGTAAAATTAAATTACATTAGGTTTTCTTTTACTTTTGGCATTGCCTTGAAGTACCCTCACCCCAACCCTCTCCCAAAAGGAGAGGGAGCACAGACTAAGTATCTCAGAGGTGCAGATTAAGTGTCTCTCAAAAGGAGAGGGAACACAGATTAAGTGTCTCTCAAAAGGACGGAGGTATTGATAGTTAAATTCTCATGTTGTGTTTCCTGCTCCGCTGAAGTGCAGGAGCCTGCTCCGCTGAAGTGCAGGAGCCTGCTCCGCTGTAGTGCAGGAGCCTGCTCCGCTGAAGTGCAGGAGCCTGCTCCGCTGTAGTGCAGGAGCCTGCTCCGCTGCATAGCGGAGTTGACGAGCTATTGAGAGTAGGATTTGATTGGGAGTGTTGCCTGCTCCGCTGCATAGCTTGAGTGAGTAGGATTGGCATAGAAATTGGAACTAGTCTGAAATCCCTTGAAAAGAACACTATTTCTTATATCATTTGATCAAGTATAAATATTTATATTGTGTTGTATTTGACCAATGTCCGATTCACTGTTCACAAAGATTATTCAAGGCGAGATTACTAGTTATAAAATTCATGAAGATGATCTGACTTTTACATTTTTGAATATCAATCAGACCAATAGAGGTTCGATTCTGATTATTCCTAAATTACAGATTGATAATTTTTATGATTTACCCGATGCTGATTATCAAGCCATATTTCATACTGCAAAATTACTCTCACCGGTACTCAAACAGGCTTTTGGATCTGCTCGTGTTGGACTTGTAATTGAAGGATTTGAAGTTCCTCATGCTCATATCAAATTATTCCCCCTCAATACGGCAAACGATATTACTAATTCCAATATCCTCATGCCGAGTGCTGAAGAAATGACTGAAATACAAAATAAAATCCTAGAAATATTGTAATTGGGTAAGGATTAGATATAAGGATTTTGACACTCGCTTGATTTGTTTTTATCTTATTGAATACTGACTTTTTATATGTTATCTATCATTCCTACTCCCATCTGAAATAAAGAAGATATCACTTTGAGAGCACTCAGATTGCTCCGTGAAATTGATACATTTTTTGCTGAAGACCCAAACACAACCAAAAAACTCATGCTCATGCACGAGATTGATTATAAGAATCCAGGAAAAAAACGATATAAGTTCAATAGTTTCCTCACGGATAAACAACGAGAACATTATATAGAAGTTGCAAAAACTCAAAATGTAGGATTGGTCTGTGAAGCGGGAACTCCAGGATTATCTGATCCTGCCAAGGAATTCATCAAACAATGCTGGATTCACGATATTCCTTTTGAGATCTTGCCTGGTGCGACTGCGCTTATTCCTGCTGTAATTTCATCAAACTGGAATACGACACAGTTTTGATTTTGGGGATTTTTACCAAAAAAGAAAGGTAAACAAACTGCCTTCCAAAAAATAATTGCTTCAGAATATCCTATTTATGTCTATGAATCGGTACACAGAATCGAGAAAACCTTGGAAGAAATTCAGAAAGCTTGATTTGTCTGACAGGTGATGATCTGTCGTGAACTGACCAAAATGCATGAACAGTACGCAAATGGTAGTATTCCAGAACTCTTAGAAAAGATAAAAAATAATCAGATTCCATTGAAGTGAGAATTTGTCTTAGGATTTTATAATTCATAAAGTCTAAGAAAATATCCGTTTTATCTTGCATTCATTCCTATTCTGATTATTATGTTTTTGAATTGTGAGACACCATAGACGGATACTGCTAAATATGTTTGCTTGATTATTATTTTACGTTATCGCACTGATATGAAATTTCTCTCCAATTTTGATACCGAACTGCAATCTCAGGTAGTGCATAAATACGTAGAGATGTACGGTAAAGAATCAGTATTTTGTATTCATAGAGCCAGAATATTTTGGGTCTTTTATTGTTTTACGCCTGCTGTTGCTTTGGTTGCATTGGTAGTTATTTTGATACTTTTGTTTGGAATAGACAGCGGAGATGCTTCACTTAATTCACTCAAAAATGTTCTTGTTTCACTCGCCATTGCATTTGTGATTATTGCAGGAGGAATGAAAATTCTTAAGAAATATTTTGATTACAAAATGGACTTCTGCGTTATAACACCTCAAGAGATAACAGCCTACAATCAATCAGGAATACTAAATAGAAACAGTAAGACTATCGATGCAGACAAGATAAAGTCGGTCACAGAGGAATGCTCAGGATTCATCAAATCATTCTTCAACTTTGGAAATATTAGATTCCTCTCAGAAGGAGATACTGCAGAAGGATGAGATATTACTCTAAACTTTGTTCACGATCCTATTGAAACCAAAAATAAAGTTAGAAATCTTATAGAACCTCATTTACAAGAACATACCAATATTACACATGAACAAGATGAACTGAGAGCAGCCCCAATTGCCTAGTTTTATGGTGAAAGTAGGAGACCTATTACGTAAGCAAGGATCGAGTGATACTATCTCACTGGTAGATTTTACAGTCAATGAAAATATTCACCACCTTTCAGGAAAAATTACTCTCACTTCTGCAAGTGAAGAGGAGTTAATTGTGATTACCAAAGGTGTTGAACGAACTCAGCACGCTACTTGTGATTATTGCGCTAAAGAGTTTGATACCATAAAAGCTTCACATGATGAAATGTATTCAGCAATATTAGCGAATGATATGCCTGAAGAGAATGATGATCTGATTCTTCCGATTCAAAGTAATATGAACTTAGATTTGTATCCATTACTCTACAATGTTACTATGTTTTACAATGATGTACAAAATATTTGTGAAGACTGTGAAAAAAGACTTGTTGAAGATGAGAAGGCTAGTTTAGATTCCACAGGTCCCTCCAATATCGTTTTTAAGTAATTTTAATGTGGATCAATAAATATTTTATAATCTGAAATAAGAGGCGTGGGTCTCTTTTTTTTTGGTTTAGTGCCCTCACCCTAACCCTCTCCCAAGAGGAGAGGGAACGTAGAAAGAGAGAGCTTTTATTGGAATCCCATTATGTTGTGTTTCCCGCTCCGCTGAAGTGCAGGAGCCCGCTCCGCTGAAGTGCAGGAGCCCGCTCCGCTGAAGTGCAGGAGCCCGCTCCGCTGAAGTGCGGAGTTGTCGCCATAGCGTGAGTAGGATTTGAGTGGAGTTTAGCTGTAGATTGGATTATAAATGTTGCCTGCTCCGCTGAACAGTAGGAGCCTGCTCCGCTGAACAGCGGAGTTGACGCGCTCGTGGGCATAGAGTTTGAGAAGGATTATAAATTTCAAAACAGTTGCAAGTTCTGCGAGAATAGTTAATAATTAAACTAATATTCAGATTATTTTTTAATATCACTAATGAAATTGTGAAGATATATATTGATACTAGCAGTTCTGCTTTTCTTTTTTTACTTTACGAACCGCATCAGTTTATCGCGTGATGTAACGATTGAAGAAGGAGACACTTATAATAAGTTTTTTGAGGCGATGTCTTGGAGAGATCGTGTTACGCTAAAGTTGTATCTCAAACAAGAGACAAATCCTGCACTCTATCCTGGAGTGTATAGAATTGAAAAGCCTTTATCTTACAAAGATTTTATTGCAGAAGTAAGCAAAGTGCCGCAGCCTGTCTCCGTGAAAATAGTCCTACTCGAAGGTTGGTCAAGTTTTGATTATGAAGATACTTTGGTCAAGAAAGGACTGATTCAAGCGGGAGAGTTCTTGAATGTCATCAATGATAGTCAGAAAATTGCTGCATTCCAGCAAGAATTTGAGTTCCTTCCCAAAGACATCAAAACTCTCGAAGGATTTCTATATCCTGATACCTACAATGTAGATGCTAACCAGCCCAATGTTGCCGAACAAATCGTACGCATGCAATTGGAAAACTTTAATAAAAAGGTGCGAATTCCCAATAAAGAAAAGTTCCAAAGCTTTCAATCTAAGCTCAGTAGTGATGGTTTTAATTTCCCGCTTTCCACCTATGCTATTATCAAATTATCAAGTATTATTGAAAATGAAGAGAAAAATAATGATAATAAACAGACTATAGCAAGCGTATTTTTGAATAGACTTAATCAGGGTATGTCACTTGGAGCTGATGTCACACTTTGCTATGGTAAGAGTATTACCTATAAGCTATGTACGCCAAACTTTATCGTAGAACACTTATATGATAAAGAAAACCTATATAACACAAGGCAGAACGTTGGATTACCACCAACGCCAATCTCCAACCCAAGCATCACTTCTATAGATTGAGTTTTGAATTATACTAAATCCCCAGCCTTGTATTATTTACACGACAAGAATGGCAAGATTTATTTTGGAAACACGCTTGAACAGCATAATCAAAATAAAGCAAATCACCTTCAATAAAAATTAACTTTAATTATACCTTCATCTGATTATGAAAAATTTTTTAAACTATCTTAAGCTTAAGATTCCAAAGCTTCCAGAAAAGAAAATACAAACTGGAGATATTTTTGCAGACGAAGAAATTGTAGCTTCGCCAAAAGTAAGTAATTCTTACTGAGAATTTCGAGGATTTTGGATAATTGGAGCAATAGTGATCGCGATTGGATATTTCTTATATAATATATCTGACTGGGTGTTATTGATCTTTACTGGTATTATCATTTCCATTGCCTTGGAAAGTATGATTAGCTATTTAGAAAAAAAAACCCGCAGAAGATGGCTAGGTATTTTACTCTCATATTTGTTTTTGATTTGATTGTTGGTCAGTGGGATGTTAGTGATGATACCATTCTTGATTAATCAGATTGGTGACGCAGTGACAGTTGTAGTGAATCATGCAAAAGACTTGGAAGGCTTATTGAAAACAAGTAGTTTAGAAGAAATGATCAGAGGAATTTGGGGATATACATATGTACAATCACTGTGAATTGATCTCGCTGAGCCAAAATATCTTCAACAAATTCAGTCTATTTTACAAAATAATATCTCTGCAATTATTGGTTTCTCTACTTCGTATGCAAAAGGAGCGGGTGGAATCGTAGTAGACACAGTGGGGACTTTCCTCAATACTTTAGTACAAATTGGGTTCGTACTCACATTATCTGTATTGCTCAGTATAGAAAGAAATGCATTCGTACGCTTCTTGTATAGAATTACTGGAAACTCTCCAGTTGCTCACAAGAAAATTGCATTACTCTATAAAAAATTAGGATTCTGGCTTAAGACACAATTGTTACTTGGACTCTATATTGGTATCACGATGTATGCAATCTTATGGATTCTTGCCTTGTTCGGTATTGATATTCCGAGTAAATGATCATTGGCAGTAATCTCAGCTTTGACTGAATTAATCCCATATATTTGACCAACGCTCGGAGGTATTCCTGTAGTGATCATGGCTGGTATTTCCAATGGAGGTATTGGTATTATCATAGGAATTGCTGTAGTATTTTGTGTGCAATGGCTCGAAAATAACGTACTTATTCCATTGTTGTTCAAACAAAATCTTGGAGTAAGTCCAGTACTCATCTTCATCTGTATGATCTTGTGAGGTGTGACTATCGGTATCAATGGTGTTATCTTAGCCATTCCGATTGCAGTTATCATTACGATTTTGTTCAATAAATGAGATGAAAAAGAAGATAAATAATCTGATTATTTTTATATTTAAAAGTCCCATAATACAATGATTCAGTCTATAGGAGGAATAGTATATCAGATCATCAACAACGAGCCTATTTTTTTCATCATGAAAAGAAGAGCTATGTCGGGGAAGATCGAATGGGTAGCGCCAAAAGGTAAAATCGAAAATAATGAAAAACCTGAATTTACGTGCGTGCGTGAGATTTCTGAAGAAACAAAAATGGATATCAATCTCCTCAGTATCAAGACTAAACTCGAAGGTGAAGTAGAACTCAAAAGCATGAATTTTGGAAAAGGAACGATTGATAAAACTATCAATTATTACTTAGTAGAATACGCGGGTACACCTGATTCGGTAACTGTTATAGATGAAGAAGGTCTCACGGGTATGTACAAACGATGTACGCTCAAAGACATCATGACACTCGTGCCTTACAAGGATCTCAGAGCTGTATTTCGTGAAGCTTATGATTATTTAGACAAAAAAAACCAAAGACAAAAAATCTTTGAGTCCATAGATATTAAGTAAGAATTATTTATTTGAGTAATTCTCTCACATGAACATTAAAAAAATAAATATATTTTGAACACCCGTATTTTACACTCTAGGAGCTGCACTCTTAGCTCTCTTTACACTTATTCCTAGTCAACAAACTCATAGCTACTTTCAAGGAAACTTCCAGTGTATGTATATTGGTAGTAGTTTGCAAGTAATGACAAAGTATCAATCAGGATCTAAGAATTGTCTTGATTTGGTAGGTCAGCTCAGAACAAGAAAAGTAGAACTCACAAAACAAATTTTGGAAATCAAATCGACTTCCATCTATAATCAGTCTGCGAGAACTAAACTTCTCAAGGAAATCAAAGAAATAGATGTTTTTTTGGAACAATTGATCGAGGGTATAAACAGTCTAGAGTCAAAAATCCACCTTTCCTACCAGAAAAAATACTTTGAACAACTCAAAGCCATACAGCTTAAGTTAGTCTCTAAACAAGTGGTATTGGCGGCGGATCAAAGCTCATTTATCAACAACGGAGATAAAAAACTACTAGAAAATATTATCAAAACCATAGGATTCAACTATCAAAGAATAAGGCTGATCGAAGGGATATTAGCAAGTAAAAACCTTGATGAAATGGTGCCTCTCCTCAATACTTATCAATCTCTTATTAGCAGCCAACTTACATGAAAATCTGAATAATCTGATCTTCCATTGCGGACTTCCATTTGATGTCTCACCTTCACAATCTCGACCACGAGTATCATGTGTTTTTGGATAATAGATTTGGCGAGCGAGGTCAGCAACAAAGTGCTGATGCAGAGAAAAGACTCAAGGCTTGTCTAGAGCTTGCTAAAGATTGTGACCTTATTATCGTTCCACCAGTTTATGAAATTCTAATCCTCCAATCTGATGATTCAGAATATAAAAAATATAATCAGAAAGTAGCATCGCTGTTTTCTAGCTTAATTCAAAATCATATTCTCCCATATTCGATAGTTGGTAAAATCGGTCTTATTGGTCCTCGCCACCATCAAGATCTTTTCCAAAATCATTGGAATACCTTAAAATCTGATTATACTCCTACAGACCATCAAGCTAACAACAAACACTTCCAAAGCCAAATCCCGCTTTACCCCATCCCTACAGACCATTGGAATATCTTATATACATTGGATAAATCTTGGTTTGTGAATAAACTCATCAAGGATGATTTAGCAAAATTTAAAGATTACAATATTGATACGGTATTAGCCCTCGATCGAGGCTACCTCAAACAGGGAAAAACAATCAAACAAAAGTTTCATAATAAAATCAGACGATATGATGAGAAAGTGGTGTTCGGAATTTTGGATACACTTTTGGAAACTCATTGAACCTCTAGTGTTGTAAGCAAATACTCAGTTACAGTAAATTACACAGGTGATGATCATTTCATGAATAATAAAGTTTTCAAGCGAACATTGGCAAGAGGGAAAAGCACGGAAGTAAGATTACAAAAAATTGAGACTT
>ERZ724516.2115-NODE-2115-length-11329-cov-5.020490_pt1 | contig 11329 bp, 13 predicted proteins | sample MGYA00376049_ERZ724516 | MGnify/ENA primary metagenome ERZ724516 (study PRJEB28724, sample SAMN07190886) | activated sludge metagenome | isolation source: activated sludge of sewage treatment plant in Hong Hong | place: USA: Christiansburg, Virginia | collected... | reverse complement strand
TCCCCCAAAACGGTCATTGCCGGATTTGTCCCGTTGGCGATGCAGCCGAGATCCTCGGCACAAGGCCGAGGATGATCGCGATTGAGAGTGGGGTTTGGCGCTTTGCGCCTGATCAGCTTGCTTCGTCGACGCGGCGGGAGAGCATTTCGATGCGGGCCGCGGCGTCGGTGAGGAGTGTGGCGGCGCGGTTTTCGAGATTGCGGATGCGGTCGTCGAGTTGCTTGCTGCCGGAGTTGGCGGCTTGCGCATCCAGTTCGTCGAGAATGGAGAGGCCGGCGGCGAGGAAGAGGCGTTCGGGCCCGAGGTCGCCCAGGGCTTCGATGAGTTCTTTTACCCGCTGATCAAAACGTGCGCCGAGTTCCTCAAGCCTTGCTTCCTGACCGGGAGCGCAGCTGAGCGCATAGCGTTTTCCGGCGATCTCGAGTTCTGCCTTGGCCACGATATCCACCTTCTTCGTGCGATCAGTATGCCCGGTTTCGAACGGTTACCCTAGACCCTGCGTTCCGGGAGAACGCGGAAACAGCCCGCCTACACCTTCCCCAGCGCTTCGCGAACCTCCGAAATCGCAGCGCCCAGGGCTTCCGACGCTTCGTCCGCGAGACGCTGAAGTTCCCGCTCACGGGCTTTTGCGGCATCCAGATCGCCAGCGAGACGAGCACGATCCATGCGCAGGGCATCGGCCTCCCGTTCGCGCGAACGGTGAGTCTCCAGACGGTCAAAAAGCCCGTCCAGACGGCCTTCCAGACGATCGATTGCCGCCTCCAGCTGCTGGAGCGCGCCATCGATTTCCGGTTGTTGTTCAGATCCCTCGCTCATCCCCACGCACTTTGAGGCTTGTGAGCAAGTGACGCAATGGCGTGGTGCGGCTGTGAATCCTCTTTGAGGGGACGCGCATCCCCGTTAATCAGCGCCACAACCCGCCGGAGGGAATTCAATGCCGCAACTGCCGCTCGCCAACGCGATCCGCGCCCTTTCGATGGATGCCGTGGAAAAAGCCCAGAGCGGGCATTGCGGCCTGCCGCTTGGCTTCGCCGACGTTGCGACCCTTCTTTATCAGGAATTCCTGAAGTTTGACGCGGCTGATCCGACCTGGCCGGACCGGGACCGTCTGGTTCTGTCGGCGGGCCATGGCTCGATGCTGCTCTATTCCCTGCTCTATCTGACCGGCAATGCGGATGTGAGCCTCGACGAGATCCGCAATTTCCGTCAGCTCGGCTCGAAAACGCCGGGCCACCCGGAATACGGCCATACGGCGGGCGTCGAGACGACGACCGGGCCGCTGGGCCAGGGCCTTGCCAATGCCGTGGGCATGGCGATGGCGGAGCGTCACCTGAATGCGCGCTTTGGCGACGAGCTGGTGAACCACAAAACCTATGTGATCGCGGGCGATGGCTGCCTGATGGAAGGCATCAGCCAGGAAGCGCTGACGCTGGCGGGTCATCTGCGCCTCAAGAACCTGATCGTGCTGTTCGACGACAATGCCGTGACCATCGACGGTTCGACTGCGCTGTCGGATGCGACGGACCAGATCAAGCGCTTCAAGGCGTCTGGCTGGAATGTGGCGCGCGTTGATGGCCACAACATGGATGCGGTGCGCGGCGCGCTGCTGGCGGCGCAGACGGCGGATCGCCCGTCGCTGATCGCGTGCAAGACCATCATCGGATACGGCGCGCCGAAGATCGCGGGCACGGGACCTGCGCATGGCGGGCCTTATGGCGCCGAAGAGATCGCCGGCATCCGCAAGGCCATCGACTGGCCGCACGAGCCGTTCGTGGTGCCGGAAGAAATCCTGAAGGAGTGGCGCAAGATCGGTGCGCAGGGCGCGCGCCATCGCGAGGCGTGGAACAAGCGTCTGGCCGCTTCGGACAAGCGCGGCGCGCTGGAAGCGTCGCTGTCGGGCAAGGTTCCCGAAGGCCTGAAAGCGGCGATCAATGCGCACAAGAAGAAGATCGTGGAAGCGCCGAAGGCCGACGCCACGCGCAAATGGTCAGGAGCTGCGCTGGAAGTGGCGACCGAGCTGATGCCGGAACTGGTGGGCGGATCGGCCGACCTCACCGGCTCGAACAACACGCGCACGGCGGCCAACAAAGCGCCGATGACGCCGGAGAATTATGGCGGGCGCTATGTCCACTGGGGCATTCGCGAGCACGCCATGGCGGCGGCGATGAACGGCATGGCGCTGCATGGCGGCATTATCCCCTACTCGGGCACCTTCCTTGTGTTCTCGGACTATTCTCGTCCCGCCATCCGGCTTGGCGCGCTGATGAACCAGCGCGTGATCCATGTGATGACGCACGACTCGATCGGCGTGGGCGAAGACGGCCCGACGCACCAGCCGGTGGAGCATGTGGCCTCGCTGCGGAATATTCCGAACCTGCTGGTCTTCCGCCCGGCGGATGGCGTGGAATCGGCTGAGGCATGGGAAGTGGCGCTGAATTCGACGGACGCGCCGTCGCTGATCGCCCTCACCCGCCAGAACCTTGCGCCTGCGCGCAAAGTCCACACCGACGAGAACCTCGTGGCCAAGGGCGGTTATGTGGTTTCGCCCGCGACGAAGCCGGAAAAGGTCGTGCTGCTGGCGACGGGGTCTGAAGTCGAGATCGCGCTGGAGGCTCAGAAGACGCTGGAGGCCGAAGGCATCGGCGCGCGGGTCGTTTCGATGCCGTGCTTCTCACTGTTTGCGGCGCAGCCTGCCAAGTACCAGACCGACACGCTGGGCGGGAAACTGCCCAAGGTGGCCGTGGAAGCGGGCATCCGTGATGGCTGGGACCGCTGGATCGGGCCGGAAGGCGGCTTTGTCGGCATGACCGGCTTTGGCGCGTCTGCCCCGTACAAGGCGCTGTACAAGCATTTCGGCATTACCGCCGAGGCAGTCGTGAAAGCCGCGAAAGAGCGCGTCTGACAGGCATTCCTGCCTGCATCACGAAGTGCTGCGGGTAATTGCGCGATTTTCACCGTCCAAAAGTCTCGCCAGCGGGCAAAAATCCGCTATTACGCCGCGCATAAGACCCACGGATTGGCCGGTCCCATTCGTGCATCCGGGGCCGCAACGTTTTGATTGAGGTTTCGAGATGGCTGTTCGTGTTGCGATCAACGGTTTTGGCCGGATTGGTCGACTGGTTCTCCGTTCCATCCTGGAACACAAACGCACGGACATCGAAGTCGTCGCGGTTAACGACCTCGGCCCGGTGGAAACCAACGTCCACCTGCTGAAATACGACTCGGTTCACGGCCCCCTGAACATGGACGTGAAGGTCGAGGGCGATTTCGTCTCGGTCGGCAACCAGCGCTTCAAGGTCACGGCGATCAAGAACCCGGCCGAGCTGCCGCACAAAGAGCTGAACGTGGATATCGCGTTCGAATGCACAGGCATCTTTACTGCGAAGGACAAGGCCGCCCTTCATCTTCAGGCTGGCGCCAAGCGCGTGCTGATCTCGGCCCCGGGCGAGAATTCGGACCTGACGGTCGTCTATGGCGTGAACCATCAGAAGCTCACCAAGGAGCACATGATCGTCTCGAACGCTTCCTGCACGACCAACTGCCTTGTGCCGGTGGTCAGCGTTCTTCACGACGCCATCGGCATCGAGAAGGGCATGATGACGACCATCCACTCCTACACCGGCGACCAGCCGACGCTGGATACGATGCACAAGGATCTCTATCGCGGCCGTGCGGCGGCGCTGTCGATGATCCCGACCTCGACGGGCGCGGCGAAGGCCGTTGGCCTCGTGCTGCCGGACCTGAACGGCAAGCTGGATGGCGTGTCGGTGCGCGTGCCGACGCCGAACGTGTCGCTGGTGGACTTCAAGTTCATCGCCAAGCGCGGCACGAGCGCGAAAGAGGTCAACGATCTCATCCGCGACGCAGCGAACGGCAAGCTGAAGGGCATCCTCGGTTACACGGACGAGAAGCTTGTGTCCTCCGACTTCAACCACAACCCGCACTCGTCGATCTTCCACACCGACCAGACCAAGGTGATGGACGGCACGTTCGTGTCGATCATGAGCTGGTATGACAATGAGTGGGGCTTCTCGACCCGCATGAGCGACACGGCTGTCGCCTGGGCGAAGCTGATCTAGTGGCGAAGTCCAAAACTCCGAAAGACAAGACGGCGACCTCAGAGGTCGCCGTTCCTGTTTCTGCATCGCCGCCCTACCATGTGAAGGGCGAGGTCGTTGGAGCGCCGGGCCTGCCGGCGACGACTGACGACAAGCCTTACGATCCGGCGGCTTGGATGCATCAGCGGCTGGTCCATCAGGTGATGGAGTTCGAGAAAAATCTCGGGCCCGATCACGAGGTTGGCGGACGCTTTGTCGAAGGGCCGAACGGCGAGCCGCTGCACCTGTCGAATGTTGCGAGCTGGGGCCCGGACATGATCCTGTTCATGGGCGAATTCCCCGATGGGCGGAAATGGGAGCTGGTGCAGCACTACAGCCAGGTCTCGATGCTGCTGGTCGCGGTGCGCAAGATAAACGACGAGCCGCGGCGGATCGGGTTCGAACTGCTCAAGAGCGTCAGGGAGCAGGATACGCCGTGGGAAGACCCCATCAGCTGAAACGTCCGCGTGCGGCTTTGTCGCTAATCCCGGCGGCTGGCGTAGCCATACTATTTGCTGGATGCCGACCGTCGCCAACGCCCTTAGAGCCGCGCGTCCTGCTACAGTACGCCCTTGAAAGAGATATGGGGACCGAACCCTTCAGCATGGCGGGTCGCCACCGCGCAATTTCGCCACTGCGGGGCGTAACCCTTGCGGAAGCGGAGGCAATGCTTGTGTCCTGCCCAGCCAAGAAGTGGACGCCATTGGGTGATGAAGAGAGAGCTTCTGCCGACTGCGCCAGCTACAAACTTCTCGAATGTCGCGCGAACGGCAAGACGCTGATAGCCCGCCTTTGGTTCGATTTCGAGAGTGTGGATCATATGGCGGACCTTGCACGTGGCTCGAATTTTGTGGCTTGTGCGGACGGCTTTTGCCCCGATTTTGCATTGGGCGAGCCGAGAACCGACAACGTCTCTGCCTGTGAAACACTCTTCAAAATCCAAACTGTGGTGAATCAACCGTGACCTTCCGCACGCTTCAGGGCGCCGACCTTTCGGGCAAGACCGCGCTGGTGCGCGTTGATTTCAACGTGCCGATGGATGATGGGCAGATCACCGATGATACGCGCCTGCGCGCGGCGTTGCCGACGATCGACCTGCTGTCGAAAGCGGGCGCCAAGGTTGTCCTGCTCGCGCACTTCGACAGGCCCAAGGGCAAGCGCGTTCCCGAGATGAGCCTGAAGCCGATCCTGCCTGCCCTGTCCAAGCTGATCGGCAGGGATGTGGCCTGGGCAGATGACTGCATCGGCGCTGACGCCAAGGCGGTTGTCGATGGCCTGAAGGCGGGCGGCGTCGCGCTGCTGGAAAACCTTCGCTATCACGCGGGCGAAGAGAAGAATGATGCGGCGTTTGCCGCTGAACTGGCCAAGCTGGGCGATATCTATGTCAACGATGCCTTCTCGGCTGCGCACCGCGCGCATGCCTCGACCGAGGGCGTTGCGAAACTTCTGCCGGCCTATCCGGGCCTGTCGATGGAGCGTGAGCTCAATGCGCTCGACGCTGCGCTGGGCAATCCGCAGCGGCCGGTGATCGGCATTGTCGGCGGCTCGAAAGTCTCGACCAAGCTCGACCTACTCAAGAACCTCGTCACCAAGCTCGACAAGCTGGCGATTGGCGGCGGCATGGCCAACACCTTCCTCTATGCGATGGGCCACGACGTTGGCGCCTCGTACTGCGAGAAGGACCTTGCCGACACGGCGCGTGAGATCATCGGCCTTGCCGGACGCAACAACTGCAAGCTGTTCCTGCCGCTCGACATCGTTGTCGCCGAGCGCATGGAGCCGGGCGCGGCAGCCCGCGTGCGCACGCTGGGCAATATCGACGAGCAGGAGCGTATTCTCGACGCCGGCCCGGAAACGGTCGAGCGCCTGAAGCGCGCCATGGGCAACTCCAAGACGCTGGTCTGGAACGGCCCGCTGGGCGTGTTCGAAATCCCGCCCTTCGACAAGGGCACGGTGGAAGCCGCGAAGGAAGCCGCGAAGCTCGCCAAGGAAGGCAGGCTGGTTGCGGTCGCCGGCGGCGGCGACACCGTCTCCGCGATGAACCACGCTGGCATCGCCAACGACCTCACCTTCGTCTCGACGGCAGGCGGCGCCTTCCTCGAATGGATGGAAGGCAAAGTCCTTCCGGGCGTGGAAGCTCTGAAGGTCTGACGTCACGCTTGCCAAGGCTGGTGAATTTTGCTGGCTTCCGCCTGTCGGTGACGGCGGGGCTCATGACAGTGATACGCACATTTGCGCTTGCCGCGACGCTCGCAGCATCGGCATGCGCGACTGTTGATCCGCCGCCCGCCGACCTACCCGGCGAAGTTATCGTCTACGCTCCGTCCTATGGGCCATTCTGTTTCGGTTGCGTCTCAATGACACTTACCGTTGCCGAGGACGGGCGCGTGTGGATCGAACGTGAGCAGGACATATCCGCCAAGCGAGCAACGCACGCTGAGAATGAGCCTGTGTGGCGCACAACTCGCGAGCTGATTACAGTTACGCCTGAACAGCTGTCGGCATTCAGGAACAGACTTGCACCTTATCGCCCCGCAGGTCGGCGAATTCTTGGTAACGATGATTGCTCGGTCATGTTTACGGATATGCCGGGAACAACTGTTTCATGGCGTAGCGCAGGCGCTACAGACGAGCTGATCTACGATTTCGGCTGCGATCCTGAACAATGGTCCACCATGCGTGATGATCTGAAAGCTGCGCCCAGCCTGCTTGGCATTGTCATGACCGAGCAGACTTGGGCGGCAACAACCAGGATCCGCTGACAGACCGCACGCGGCGCAAACTGGCCAAGGAAAGCAAGCTGGTTGCGATCGCGGGCGGCGGCGACACGGTCTCCGCGATGAACCATGCAGGCGTTGCGAATGACCTCACTTTCGTCTCTATAGCAGGCGGCGCCTTCGTGGATTGGATGGAAGGCAAGCCCCTGCCGGGCGTGGAAGCGCCGAAGGTGTGAGCTCTTGCCTTCCCCGTCAGCCTTTGCCATCGGCATTCCGCAAACGTAACGAGGACCGACATGACCATTCGATTTGACGGCAAGGTTGCAATCGTGACTGGCGGGGGCAACGGCCTGGGCCGGGAACATTGCCTGCAGCTGGCGAAGCTTGGCGCGAAGGTTGTGGTCAATGATCTGGGCGGCTCTGTCGATGGATCGGGTGGTTCGGTTTCTGCGGCTGAGACGGTAGCGAAAGAGATCCGTGATGGCGGCGGCGAGGCCATCGGCAATGGCGCGGACATCACCAGGCTCGATCAGGTCGAGGCGATGGTGGCCGAGGCGAAGGCCAAATGGGGCCGTGTCGATATCCTGATCAACAATGCCGGCATCCTGCGCGACAAGTCGTTCTCCAAGATGACGATGGATGACTTCAAGAAGGTCGTCGACGTTCACCTGTTCGGCACGGCGAACTGCACCAAGGCGGTGTGGGAAACGATGCGCGAGCAGAACTATGGCCGCATCATGCTGACCTCGTCGGCGTCGGGCATCTATGGAAACTTCGGGCAGTCGAACTATGGCGCGGCGAAAGCGGCGATGGTTGGCTTCATGAACGTGCTTCACCATGAGGGCGCGAAGAACAATATCCGCGTCAACACGCTGGCGCCGACGGCGGCGACGCGCATGCTGGAAGGCCTGATCCCGCCGCAGGTGGCGGACCTGATGGCGCCGGAACTGGTGACGCCGGGCGTGCTGTATCTGGTATCCGAAGATGCGCCGTCGAAGACGATCCTTGGCGCGGGCGCAGGCTGTTTCTCGGTGGTGCATATCTACGAGACGCCGGCGGTGTTTGTCGGCGGCGCGAATGCCACGGTTGATGACGTCGCCGCCAACTGGGCGAAGATTTCAAACCCGGCCAACGAGCAGCCGATCGATGCGGCTTTTGCGCAGACGAACAAATTCGTCGCCGCCGCTGCTGAAGCGCTGGGCGTGAAGCTGGGCTGACATGGGCAGCGTGGCGCGGCTCAATCCGATCTGGGTCAATGTCGCGTTTGCGCTGCTGTTCCCCCTGCTCGCGGTGGCGATGATCGGAACGGAACATGCGGGCGAAGTCTGCGCCCGTGTGTTGGGGGGCACGGACGATACCGCTCGATTCTGGTATGAGATTCCGTGCAGCCCGGACATGCGCGACCGGAGCGGGTTTGGCGGCTATGCCTGGGCCTATGTCGGCCTGTTCGTGATCACGGGGATGTATTCCGGCATCATGTTTCCGGCCGTGACAGGCCTGACCGGGGTTGTCCTGGAAAGGCTTGCCCCGCGCTGGACCAACGGGGTGGACTGGGTCGTAACCATCATTCTGGCGCTGATACCGGTCGTGGCGCTGTTCATCGCGTTCGGTTAATGTGAAAACGGTTGTGAACACGCCAATTCCAGAGGTGGAACGCGTGTTGCTGCGCCACAGTTGACCGTCATTCACTGTGCCGCCAAAACGCGGAATACAGCTCTCAGGGGAAACTAAACCATGGCCCGCATCACGTTGCGTCAGTTGCTCGACCACGCTGCCGAGTACAGCTACGGGCTGCCCGCCTTCAACATCAACAACATGGAACAAGCGCTGGCGATCATGGAGGCGGCCGAGAAGGTTGACGCTCCGGTCATCATGCAGGCCTCGCGCGGCGCGCGTTCCTACGCCAACGACATCGTGCTGAAGCACATCATCGACGCCTGCGCGGAGATGTACCCCAACATCCCGATCTGCATGCACCAGGACCATGGCAATGGCCCCGCCACCTGCGCCACGGCGATCCAGTTCGGTTTCACCTCGGTGATGATGGACGGCTCGCTCAAGGAAGACGCAAAGACGCCGGCCGACTATGAGTACAATGTGGACGTGACCCGCCGCGTGACCGAGATGGCGCATTCGTGCGGCGTGTCGGTTGAGGGCGAGCTGGGCGTGCTGGGTTCGCTGGAGACCGGCATGGGCGAAGCCGAAGACGGCCATGGCGCCGAAGGCAAGCTGGACCATTCGCAGCTGCTGACGGACCCCGATCAGGCGGTCGATTTCGTGCGCGAGACGCAGGTTGATGCGCTGGCGATCGCCATGGGCACCAGCCACGGCGCCTACAAATTCACGCGCAAGCCGGACGGCGAAGTGCTGGCGATGAACGTGATCGAGGAGATCCACCGCCGCCTGCCGAACACGCACCTTGTGATGCATGGCTCTTCGTCCGTGCCCCAGGACCTGCAGGACGAGATCAACAAGTATGGCGGCAAGATGCCTCAAACCTGGGGCGTACCGGTTGAAGAGATCCAGCGCGGCATCAAGCATGGCGTGCGCAAGATCAACATCGACACCGACAACCGCATGGCGATCACCGCCGCGATCCGGAAAATCCTCACCGAGAAGCCGGGCGAATTCGATCCGCGCAGCTATCTGAAGCCCGCCAAGGAAGCGATGCGCAAGGTCTGCATCCAGCGCTATCAGGAGTTCGGCTGCGAGGGCATGGCGAGCAAGATCAAGCCGGTGTCGCTGGCCGTGATGGCCAAGGACTACGCGGCCGGCAAGCTTGCCCCGCGCATCGCCGTCACGGCGAAAGCGGCCGAATAGGCTTTCCTGGCAAGTTCGACATGCACAGGCCTGTGGGCGGAGACGCTCACAGGCCTTTGTGTTTTTCTCGCTGACCGGGCCGCGCACCCGATATTGCCACTCGCCTGAGCGGCGTGCGCCTACAGGTTGAGCAGGAAACGTGGCGGTTTCTCTTAACAAGGGTTTGTGACGGAACCTGATTCTCCCCTTGGTTTAATGCTGTGGAACTGTGGATATCCCCGTGGAGTATTTCCCGGCGGGCGGAAACGCCCGGCTGGGGAAATCGGGCGATGCCAGACCAACATTACGACCTGCGGGCTTACCCGCTCTTCCGAAGCGTTATCGGGAGCGAGCGACAGGCCATAAAATCCAAGCGATGCCTTGTCGTCGATCCATCGCACGACGCGGACGCCAATGTGCGCCGGCACGCCGACATGCTCTGGAAATACGTGATCCAGCCGGCCGTGCTGGATACCGAGTATCACGCCTACCGGACGGACCGGAACTACGAGAACGGACCGACCGATCAGGCGGCCATCGACGCGCTGCTCGATGATGACCTGATCATTGCAGTTCCCTCTTTCGGCAATGCGCGGGTGTTTTACGAAACAGCACTCGCCCAGGCGGCGGCGCGGCCGCTGATCATCCTGATCGAGGAAGGTCAGGACCTTGGCTTCGACCCGCGCAATGCGGAGATCGTGACCTATCGACTGGATACGGAGAGCGTCGTCAGCGCTTTCAACGTCGAACGGTTGCAGACCGTCATCCGCGAGATCGACGAACGCGGACACTCTGTCCGTCAGGGATTTCGGGCAGGCGCGGCCGCGCTCAATGGCGGCAAGGAGCCCAGCGTCAAGCTGTTCGAACGTTCACCGGAACTTGGCTACGACCGGCGGCTCGACATGATGCGCGAGGCGACGACACGCATCGACATCATGGGCGTCGCCAATCTCGGACTGGCCTCGCACGCGCAGACCCTGGACCTGGTGCGCGCATGCGCCGGACGTGGCGTGGAAATCCGCGTCCTGCAATGCGCGCCGACCAACCCCGCTCTTGGCTCGCTCGTCGGGGCGCGCAATGCAGAACATCTGGACGCCGTGAAGAGCCAGATCAATGCGGCGACCGGCGCGTGGAAGCGACTCGCCGACGCGATTGGCGGGCAACTGACCCTGACGGTTCGCCGCGCCCAGACATCGCTGCCGCTGACGAGCGCGTTGATCACCGATCAGGCGATCCTGGCGACGCCCTACCTGAACAGTCGCACCACGGCAGAGAGCCCGACCATCTTCGCGAACGCTGGCGATAGTTATCACCGCACGATGAGTCAGGAGTTCGACGCATTGTGGGCCGACGCGACAACGGCCTACCGGCTCGAGCCCAGTCGGCCTCGCACCAAGGAGCGCGGACCGGAGCCTGTAAAAGGACACGCGCGCGCCTCACTGTTTCGCCGGGACGACATGGCCGAAACAACGCTACGGATGCGCACCACAAACGAGCGCGGCTTCGCGATCATCCGTTCGGTCGGACAGGGCTGAGCACACGTAAGAGCGCGTCTGTTTTGGTGGCCTCTTTGTCCGGCGAGCCGATTGTCGCGGTGCGGAGAGCGGATAGGCTAGCCACATGCTTGAGATGCGCCCGAACTGCGAATGTTGCGACAAGGACCTCGATCCTTCGGGCATCGACGCGCGCATCTGTTCGTTCGAATGCACGTTCTGC
>ERZ724516.2114-NODE-2114-length-11337-cov-3.986173_pt1 | contig 11337 bp, 12 predicted proteins | sample MGYA00376049_ERZ724516 | MGnify/ENA primary metagenome ERZ724516 (study PRJEB28724, sample SAMN07190886) | activated sludge metagenome | isolation source: activated sludge of sewage treatment plant in Hong Hong | place: USA: Christiansburg, Virginia | collected... | reverse complement strand
TGTCGCTATGGACCGGCGCCCTGTGGGGCAAGCCGATGTGGGGCGCCTGGTGGGTTTGGGATGCGCGCCTGACCTCTGAACTGATCCTGCTTTTTCTTTATATCGGTTACATGGCGTTGACCGCAGCCATCGACGATGCGCGCCGCGCCGACAAGGCCGGCGGCCTGTTGCTGCTGGTCGGTGTCGTCAATATCCCGATCATCTATTTCTCAGTCAAATGGTGGAACACGCTGCACCAGGGCTCCAGCGTCAATCTGACCAAGTCTTCGATGGCCGAAACCATGCTCTGGGGCATGCTGCTGATGGCCATGTGTTTCTGGATGTACTCGATCGCCATCGCGCTGATGCGGGTACGCACCATCATGCTCGAACGCGAACGGCATACCGACTGGGTCAAGGCAGAACTGGCCGATAAAGTCAGCGGAGGCGGCAAATGATTCACTGGAACAGTTTTGCCGACTTCATTGCCATGGGCGGCTACGGACTTTACGTCTGGGGTTCCTTTGGCGCGACGGTACTGATCATGGCCGTTGAACCGATTGTCGTTGCCCGCAATCAAAAGACAACTATCGCCCGACTCAAGCGCCAGTTGCGGGCAGATGCCCGTGCTGAACCCAGGAACGCCAACGAATGAAATCCCGTCACAAGAAACTCGCATTGATCGTCGGCGCCCTTGCCATCATCGGCATCATCGCCGCACTGGTGCTGAATGCGCTGAATAGTAATATCGCGCTCTACATCACGCCAACCGAAGTTGCTGCCGGCAAGGCACCCAAGGACAAACTCTTCCGCATCGGGGGCCTGGTCAAGGAAGGCAGCATTTCGCGGCAGGCCGATGGCGTCACCATTTCCTTCGCCATCACCGATACCGAAAAGCAGATTCCCGTGCATTACAAGGGCATTCTTCCCGACCTGTTCAAGGAAGGGAAGGGCGCTGTCGCCCAGGGCAAACTAACCGCCGACGGCACTTTCGTCGCCACTGAAGTACTGGCCAAGCACGACGAAAACTACATGCCGCCGGAAGCCGCCAAGGCGGTTGATGATGCGCAGGCACGTGCCGCCGGTAAGCATGTGTCACCGTCCTCGACGGCAGCCGAAAAACCGAAAGGAAGCTACTGAGCATGATTCCTGAACTTGGCAATTTCGCACTGATCCTGGCCGCATTGGTCGCGCTTGTCCTTGGCACCGTTCCACTGCTGGGTGCCCACCGGCGACGGCTGGCCTGGGTGGCCGTCGCGCGACCCGCCACCTCTGCCCTCGCGCTGCTCGTTACCTTCTCTTTTGCCTGCCTGACCAACGCCTTCGTCAACAACGATTTCTCCGTGGTCTACGTCGCCCAGCATTCGAATTCCCTGCTGCCCCTGCAGTATCGTGTCGCCGCCGTCTGGGGCGGCCACGAGGGCTCGCTGCTGCTGTGGATGTTGATGCTCACCTGGTGGGCTTTTGCCGTCCGCATGCTCTCCGGTCAGTTACCCGAAACGATGGTGGCACGGGTGCTCGGCACCTTGGGCCTGGTCGCCTTTGGCTTCCTGCTCTTCATCCTATTCACCTCCAATCCCTTTGACCGCCTGTTGCCGGGCGCCGCCGAAGGGCGCGACTTGAATCCGCTGCTGCAGGATTTCGGCCTGGTCATCCATCCGCCGCTGCTCTACATGGGTTACGTCGGTTTCTCGGTCGCCTTCGCCTTCGCCATTGCTGCGCTGCTCTCCGGACAACTTGACGCCGCCTGGGCGCGCTGGTCGCGGCCTTGGACGACTGCTGCCTGGGTATTCCTGACCCTCGGCATTGCGATGGGTTCGTGGTGGGCCTATTACGAACTGGGCTGGGGCGGCTGGTGGTTCTGGGATCCTGTCGAAAATGCCTCCTTCATGCCCTGGCTGGTCGGCACGGCGCTGGTGCATTCGCTGGCCGTTACCGAAAAGCGCGGCAGCTTCAAGAACTGGACCGTGCTGCTGGCGATCTCCGCCTTTTCGCTGTCCCTGCTTGGCACCTTCCTCGTCCGCTCCGGGGTTCTGACATCGGTGCATGCCTTCGCGACCGACCCGACCCGCGGCATCTTCATCCTGATCTTCCTGGTTGCGGTGATCGGCACCTCGCTGGCGCTGTTTGCCTGGCGCGCGCCCAAGGTTGGGCTAGGTGGGCGTTTCTCGCTGATCTCGCGGGAATCCATGCTGCTGACCAACAATGTATTGCTTGCTGTCGCTTGCGCCACCGTACTGCTCGGCACCCTGTATCCGCTGCTGATCGACGCGCTCGGTGTCGGCAAGATCTCGGTCGGCCCGCCCTATTTCAACGCTGTTTTCGTCCCTGTGATGACACCGCTGCTGTTCCTGATGGGTATCGGCCCCTTCGCCCGCTGGAAGGACGCCTCGATTCCGGAAATCCTGCGGACCGTCCGCTGGGCGTTTGCCGCAGCCGTTGTCGTCGCCATTGTCGTGCCCTTGATTTATGGGGCCTGGCATGCATTGACCGCGCTTGGCTTGTTGCTCGCCGCCTGGATCGTTTTCACCGGACTGATCAACTTCGTCGAACGGGTACAGAAGACCCGCGGCAGCCAGGGTTTACTGAGCGCCGCGCTCGCCCAGCCGCGCAGTTTCATTGGCATGCACCTCGCCCACATCGGCATCGCCGTTTTCGTCGTCGGCGTGACGATGGTTTCCAGTTTTCAGGATGAAAAGGACGTCAAGTTGGCGCCCGGCGAAAGCGTCGATGTTGCCGGGTACCACTTCACTTTCAATGGTGTTAAGGCTGTCGAAGGACCGAATTATGTGGCGGCGCAGGGTGATTTTGATCTGTCGGTGAATGGCAAGTTCCAGCGCAAGATGAATCCGGAAAAGCGCAACTATCACTCGTCACAGATGCCGATGACCGAAGCATCTATCGATGCCGGGCTATTGCGCGACGTGTATGTCTCACTGGGCGAACCGATCGACCGCAACAAGCCGGAGGGCGATTGGGCCGTCCGCGTCTATTACAAGCCCTTTGTCGACTGGATTTGGGGTGGCTGCGTCCTGATGGCACTCGGTGGCCTGATGGCCATGTTTGACCGGCGCTATCGTGTCCGGTCGCGTGCCGATGCCCAGATTCACTCGGGAATCCAAAAGGCATGAATGAAAAATCTTTCAACGCAGAGATGGCAGAGGAAGGCAGAGAAAAATCTGCTTCTGCGTTGCCACGCTTTTTTCTCCGCGTCTTTGTGTTGAAAACCCCCATCCTCTAACGAGAACTGCATGAACCGTTACACCTGGATCCTTGGCGCCTTTGCCGCCCTTGTCGCCCTGCTCGCCGTCGGCCTCGGCCTCAACCCACGCGATGTGCCTTCACCGCTGGTCGGCAAGCCGGCACCCGCCTTCAACCTGAACGTTCTTGCCAAGCCGGACACGACACTTGGCCCGAAAGACCTGCAGGGCAAGGTTTGGCTGCTCAATGTCTGGGCTTCCTGGTGCGTTTCCTGCCGCCAGGAGCATCCCGTCCTGGTCGAATTTTCGAAGAAGGTCGACACACCGGTCATCGGACTGAATTACAAGGAAGTACGCGGCGACGGCGGTTTCGATATGAGCAAGATGCCTCCCGACGAAGAAAAAAAGCTCGCCTTCCAGCGTGCTAACAAATGGCTGGCTGATCATGGCGACCCTTACAAGCTGACGGTAATGGACATCGACGGGCGGGTCGGCATTGACTACGGGGTCTATGGCGTGCCGGAAACCTACGTCATCGACAAGACTGGGGTCATCCGCATGAAGCACACCGGCCCGGTGACACCGGACGTTCTCGGCAAGAAGATCATGCCCCTGCTGGCCGAGCTGAACAGATGAGGTTCCGCACACTGATCCTCCCGGTGATTTTTACCTGTTTTTTCCTGTCGACCGCAGCATCGGCCTCCAGTACCACCGAGGCAGCCCTGGCCGCCGATCCGGTTGCCGAAAAGCGCCTACAGAAGCTTTCCGAAGAATTGCGCTGCCTGGTATGTCAGAACCAGACCATTGCCGACTCCAATGCCGAACTGGCGCAGGACCTGCGTCGCGAAGTCCGGACCATGATCAAGGATGGCAAGACCGACAAGGAAATCGTCGACTTCATGGTGGTTCGCTACGGCGATTTCGTCTTGTACCGCCCGCCGGTCAAGGGCATCACCCTGCTGCTCTGGGGCGGCCCGATCGCCCTGCTGCTGATCGGCCTCTTTGTGCTGCAACGTTATGTACGTCAGCGGGCAACCCGCATTGACCAGGAAAAACCGCTCTCCACCGACGAGGCCAGCCGCGCCGAAGCGCTGCTCCAGGAAAACAGCCCGAAATGACCCAGTTCGCTCTCTTCGCCACCCTGATGATTGTGGTGGTTGCCGTCTTTGTCTTGCCCCCGCTCTGGCTTGGCCTGCGCGCCCCGAAACCCAGCACTGACCGCAAGGAGATGAACCTCGCCATTTTCCGTGATCAGGTTGCCGATCTCGAACGGGAAAAGACCGAGGGCAACCTCTCCGACGCTGAATTCGCCCGGGCCAAAAGTGAAGTTCAGCGCCGTCTGCTGGAAGAAATCGAGCCTGACACAAGTGTGCCAGGCGACGCCACACCGAGCCATGCGCCCAGTCGCAAACTGGCCGTTGTGCTGCTGTTGCTCATTCCGGTTTTCGCCGCCACGGGTTACGGCATTCTTGGCAACCCGAAAGCGCTTGACCCGGCCCAAACCGCGGCCAAGCCGCAAATGACGCCCGATCAAATCAATGCCATGGTCGCCAAACTGGCCGAACGCATGGCCGCCAATCCGGACGATCTCAACGGCTGGCTGATGCTGGCCCGCTCCTACAAGACCATGGGCCGTTATGAGGAGGCGGCGGCCGCATACGACAAGGCCGAAAAAGCCGTGATGGAAGATCCGGATCTGCTTGCCAGCTACGCCGAAACCCTGGCCATGGCCCGCGGCGAAGGCCTCAAGGGCAAACCGGCCCAACTGGTAGAAAAGGCCTTGGAGCTTGATCCCAAGCATGCCCATAGCCTCTTCCTGGCCGGCGCTGCTGCGATGGAAGCGGGTGATAACAAACGCGGCATCGCCTATTGGGAATTGCTGTTGCCACAAGTCGAGTCCGGCTCGGAAATCGACCAGATGCTGCGCAATGGCATCAGCAAGATGAAAGAAGGCAAATAAGCTGTGGTGGATGCCAGTCGTCGGGGCTTTTTCCGCGGTCGACCGCGCCCGAAGGCTGAACTCCGTCCGCCATGGGCGCTGGCTGAAGCGCTGTTCACTGACCGCTGCACGCGTTGCAACGACTGTCTTAAAGCCTGTCCGGAGCAAATCCTTGTCGCTGGTGATGGCGGCTTCCCGACCGTCGACTTCAAGCGCGGCGAGTGCACCTTCTGCGGCGATTGTGTCACCGCCTGCGAGCCACTTGCCCTGCAACGTGCAGATGGCACTGCCGTGTGGTCGATCAAGGCGCAAATCGCACCAACCTGTCTTCCGGAGCACGGTGTTGAGTGCCGCGTCTGCGGGGATTTCTGCGATGCCCGCGCCATTCGCTTCACGCCGCGTCTTGGCGGCAGTCCGCTACCCGCTATCGATCGCGAACAATGTACCGGTTGCGGCGCTTGCGTTGCGCCCTGTCCGGTGTCGGCCATCTCGCTGACCTTGCCGCAAACCACCTGAGCTTGAGGGTCTTTCCGGCATCTGACAAAACCCGGCCAATTTTTAGCCGATATGCTTTAATAAGCAGCAAACCACCACTAGGGAGACCCATCTCATGAGCCAGGAAAAATTCCGCCTCGTTACCCGTAGCGACTTCGATGGACTGGTCTGTGCCGTGCTGCTCAACGAACTGAATCTGATCGACGATATCAAGTTTGTGCATCCGAAAGACATGCAGGATGGCAAGGTGGAGATCACCAGTCGTGACATCACCACCAACCTGCCTTACGTCGCCGGCGCGCATCTCGCCTTTGATCATCACCTCTCGGAAACCATCCGTAACACCGGCGAACGCAAGAACCACATCATCGAGGCCGATGCCCCGTCGGCAGCACGTGTTGTCTATAACTACTACGGCGGCAAGCAAGCCTTCCCGACGATTGCCGACGACATGATGGAAGCTGTCGACAAGGCCGATTCCGCACAATTCAGCTGCGACGAAATTCTCGATCCGCGCGATTGGGTGTTGCTCAATTACCTGATGGATGCCCGCACCGGTCTGGGTCGCTTCCGTGAGTTCCGGATCAGTAACTACACGCTGATGATGGACCTGATCAAATACTGCCGCGACCACAACATTGGCGAAATCCTCGCTCTGCCGGATGTCAATGAACGTGTCGAGTTGTATCTCGAACAGTCCAAGAAGGCCCGCCAGCAGATCATGCGCTGCACAACCGTGCACAAGAATCTGGCCGTGCTTGACCTTCGCGACGAAGAAACGATCTGGGCAACCAATCGCTTCATGATCTACGCGCTGTTCCCGGAAACCAATATTTCCATCCACGTCATGTGGGGCGTCCAGAAGCAAAACACGGTGTTCGCTACCGGCAAGTCAATTCTCGATCGCAGCAGCAAGACCAATGTCGGCGAGTTGATGCTGGAATACGGCGGCGGTGGCCACCATGCCGCGGGTACCTGTCAGGTTGCCAATGACAAGGCTGCGGAAACGCTTGATGCGCTGATCAAGCGCATCAACGCCGACGGCTGATCAGCTTTCCACCGGAGGTGGCGTGAGTGGCTGTGGTGAAAAACCCTGTTCCAGCATTTCCGCCTCCAGCTTGATGCGAAGGACCAGCAAGCCATGCAAGTTCTCGCGCGCCTTGTCCGCCACCCAGCCTTCATGAGGCTGCCCGATACAGGTTTCAATTTCGTACCGGTTGGCCAGGTCGATGCCGCAAATTGCGGCGTAGTGCCGGATCTCATGGTCCAGTTCGGCAAGCTCGCGATCGTAATGTTCAAATCCGCTCATGGCAGAAGAATACCCTGAAAGGAGCGCCCATGCACTGGCTAGACCTTCCCGAGCCCCGCGAAAACATCACCCTCGCCTTCAGTGATCTGACAACCGCTCGTACCTGGCTGGCTGCGCAGCCTCAGGCACAGCCCCTGCACATGCTGGCCGCCCTGCGGCTACAGATTGAAGCAATCGATGCCGCCCCCTTGCCGCCATCACTGGCACTCGACTTGCTGGGTCTGTTACGCACAGCAGCGGTTCCCCACCAGGCCAGTATTGAATCCCGCTATACCCGCAAGGCACTGCCCATGCAGGCCGAAGACCAACGCAGCTTCGACGTTGCCCAGCAGCTTTGGACCCAACTGGGCCTCGCTTACCTGCGACTGGCCCCGCACCTGCCGCCCGGTGGCAAATCCTTGCCACTGAACCGCGCCGCCTGTGCCTTTCGCATGGCCCAGTTCTGTCACTTCCAGGCCGCACGCGCCTGTCCGCCCTTGCTCGACCAGTTGCTGCTGGCCACACTGGCCCAGGCGGAACGTGACGACTTGATGCGCTTGCCGTTGTCCGATCCGGATTTCCCGCATCTCGGCGAAGCCAACATTGCCGGACATCTGGCCTGGGCTTTCCTGCTGCGACTGATCGATCCCTACCATCTGACAGCTACCCAGCTTGCAGTCGCGAATCGTGCATTGAGCCGCTGGCGCGAGTTGGCCAGTTTCCATGTCGCTGCCGATGAAGATCCCAAGGCACAGGCGATTGACCTCGCACCGTTGTTCCGAGACCCTCTGCCGGACGGCATTCCCCGCTGGTTGAGCGTGCGCTCCGTAACTCGGAAGATGCGCCACCGGATCGAGGCCCTGGAGGCTGGTGAATCGCCGGAATCACTCAAGCTGGGCCGGGAACTATCCGGCAGCGCCTGCATTCGCCTGCTCAAGTATCTGGCGAGTGCGCTGCAATGCGTGCCCCAAGGCAAGTCAACCGAAATCGGCGAAATCGAAATCAGTTTCGGCAGTGAGCATGCTTATGCCGTGCTCAAGGGCGAATTTCTCAACCCCGTTGGCACGCTCGATGCGCGCGCCGCCTCGCTGGCTCACCAACGAATGGCCCTGTTCGGCTTTGACCGGGTTTCGCAGATGCCGACTGCTGTCAAGAAACTCACCGTCCCCTCGGAAAAATGGACACTGGTCGACGGACGGGCTATTCGCCCGGCAGACCAGCAGGGTGATCGACGCCTGACCCCTTGCCTGATCGCCAGCAACCGGCAGGGCCGGAACTGTCTTGGCGTCATGCGCGGCTTGCAATCGACGGCAGATGGCGCGTTGACCGCACAACTTCGCTGGTTCAGCGAGCAGATTGAAGCTGTGGGGCTGCAAGAGGTTGCGGACAAACCGCGGGTACCCGCCTTTCTGCTGCAACGAGATACTAGCTGCTCACTCATTCTGCCGGCCAGCATGCCGGTGAGGTTGGAGGAGACCCTCAAAATGGAAGGCCTCACGACCCATCTTCTGGTGCCAACCGAGGTGCTCGATCGCGGCGTCGATTTTGTACGCTACGCTTGTCGCGCAGCCTGACAAGCGCCAGTTGTCGAACGCCTGTCACAGGCAATTGGTATCATTCGGCAGCGTCGTAATTCGTTATCATTCGGGCACCGCCGAAGCCGTCTTACCGTATCAAAATCATGCATCCGATCTTCGCCAAAGCTCTCGCCATCTGCGCGCTCGCCCTGTCCAGCAGTTCAATCTGGGCCCAGACATTTCAGTTTCCGGGCAATCGTATCCAGAAACATGCCGATGGCGCGCTGTCATTGATGGCTTTTACAGTGGTCCCCGACCTGACCAGCAGTTTCCTGTCAATTGGCAGTGGCAGCGGCACCGCTGCCAAGACTGATCTGTCTATAACACAGGTGGCCGGCGGTGCTACCGTCAGCAAGACGCTACCGCTCTATCTGGAAGGAGGTGCGGCATACATGCGCTACGACCCGACCTTCGTCGCCAGCAACGGCACGGAAACGCGCGAGATTCCGGCCAAATGGAATACGGTTTCGGGAACTGCAGGTATTGGCTGGGACTTTCCGCTCATGGAAAACCTCGTTTTCCGACCCATCTTCAACTTTTCGCTTGGCCAGGTTGCCAGCGACCTTTCTGTTGGTGCGCGCTATCTCTCCTGGCGGACCGACCGCGATCTCGATTTTCTAGACAACGGCAAAATGAATGCCTATGGGTTGGGTGGTTCCGTGATGCTCGATTATGAACTCAGCAAGCCGGAACACGACATCGATCTGGAACTTCGCTATACCAATATCGCGCTGCGCTCTTTCGGCAATACCAGTGAAAGCGTCAAAGGCTCGGCCAGTGCCGAAGCGGCCAGCATCTACGCCCGTTATCGGGCGCCCACCGGCATCAGTTTTCTTGACCGGCCGCTGCGCTACGTACTCGAAGCCGCCAATACCGTTTATCTGGGTGACCAGCGCGGCATCCTCGGCATGGATTACATGTCTTCGGTTGGCGTCGGCCTGGAAATCGACTCCAGCGCCTATGATGTCTTTGTGACAAGAACGCGGATCGTGGCCCGTTATGCCTTTGGCGAAAACGTCACAGGATTCGCCGTGGGCCTGGCAGCTAGCTTCTGACGAATTTCCGCGTGTTGCAGAAATAAAAGGCCCATCCTGAGATGGGCCTTTTTCTACGGTCGACCGTTAAAGACGGCCAAAAACCGGCTTATTCGAACTCGATGATGATCTGATCAACGGTCAGGCTCTCCCCGGCGGAGGCCGATATCTTCTTGACCTTGCAATCAACCTCAGCCTTGAGGATATTTTCCATCTTCATGGCTTCGATAACTGCCAGTTTTTCACCAGCCTTGACCTCCTGACCAAGCTTGACCGCAACTTCGCGCAGCAGGCCGGGCATCGGTGAAAGCAGGAATTTCGAGAGATCCGGCGCTTCCTTTTCGGGCATAAGGGCCAGCAATTCGGCAGCACGGGCACTCATCACCATGAAGTCGGCACGGGTTCCCCAGTGGTACAGGCTGTAACGGGTCTTGTGACGCTCGACCTGCAGCGTAAAAGGCTGACCATTGCAAGTGCCATTAAACAGCGACTCGCCGAGTTTCCAGTCGGAAAGAATTTCGTAGGGCTTGCCTTCATACACGACGTGATAACCACCAGTGACCGGACGTGCCATAACCGTGTGGTTTTCATTGCCTTCCGGGTTCAGGCGAACCACGCACCATTTGTCGCTGACGATTCGCTCATGACCCTGCAATTGACCAGAAATCGAGGCGGAACGATCAGTAAAGGCACGATAAACATAGGCAGCGACCGAAACCAGCAGCGCCGGATCATCGTGCGGCACCATTGAGGCATCGAAGCCTCGCGGGTATTCCTTGGGGATAAACCCGGTGTCAAAGATGCCGGAGTGGAATCCAGGATGCTGCATCAGTGCGGCTTGGAACGGGATATTCGACGAAATGCCGCGAATCACAAAGGCATTCAAGGCGTCGCGCATACGATTGATCGCCGTGCTGCGATCCTTGCCATGCACAATCAGCTTGGCGATCATCGAGTCGTAGAACATCGAAATCTCGCCGCCATCATAGACACCTGTGTCGACACGTGTCGTGCCATTGGCATCGCTGATTTCCTTGGGCGGCTGGAACTTCACCAGACGGCCGGTGGAGGGCAGGAAGCCACGGAACGGGTCTTCAGCGTTAATCCGGCACTCCATGGCCCAGCCGTCGATCTTCACATCGGCCTGGCTCAGCGGCAGTTTCTCGCCATAGGCCACGCGGATCATCTGCTCGACGAGGTCGAGGCCGGTGATCAGCTCGGTAACCGGATGCTCGACCTGCAGGCGGGTGTTCATTTCCAGGAAATAGAACTCCTTGGTCGCGCCGGAAACGACGAACTCGACCGTACCAGCCGACTCATAGTCCACTGCACGGGCCAGGGCCACAGCCTGCTCGCCCATCGCCTTGCGCATGGCCGGGTCGACGAAGGGGCTCGGTGCCTCCTCGATGACCTTCTGGTGGCGACGCTGGATCGAGCAATCGCGCTCGTTCAGGTAGACGTAGTTGCCGCGGCTGTCGCCCAACACCTGGATTTCGATGTGGCGCGGTTCCAGCACGTACTTTTCGATGAAGACGCGGTCGTCGCCGAAGGAGTTGCGCGCTTCATTGACGCAGGACGAGAAACCTTCATGCGCCTCGGCATCGTTGTAGGCCACGCGCAGCCCCTTGCCACCGCCGCCTGCGGAGGCCTTGATCATCACCGGGTAACCGATGCCCTGAGCGATCTTTACGGCTTCGTCAGGACCGGCGATGGCGTCGTTGTAACCCGGGATGGTGTTGACGTTGGCAGCAATGGCGAGTTTCTTGGACTCGATCTTGTCGCCCATCTTGGCCACCGAGTAATGCTTCGGGCCGATGAACTTGAT
>ERZ724516.2110-NODE-2110-length-11354-cov-4.418002_pt1 | contig 11354 bp, 3 predicted proteins | sample MGYA00376049_ERZ724516 | MGnify/ENA primary metagenome ERZ724516 (study PRJEB28724, sample SAMN07190886) | activated sludge metagenome | isolation source: activated sludge of sewage treatment plant in Hong Hong | place: USA: Christiansburg, Virginia | collected... | reverse complement strand
CATCCTCGCGCTGACCTCGGGCAATCGCAGCTCGGCCCAGGTGGCCGCAGCGGGACAGGCACAGACCCAGTCCCAGCGTCTCGCGAAGTCGGTATCGCAGGCCCTGCTGGGCGGTGCCGCGGCCTTTGCCGAGGTCCGTGAAAGCGTCGACGTGCTCGCCAAGAACGTGCGCAGCCTGAAGACTGGCGAGGGCACCGTCGCTGCGGCGCCGTCCGGCCTGCAGGACGAGGTGGACAAGCTGCTGCCGATGGTCGACCGCGCCGAGAAGAGCGCCGGCATCGTGCTGGCACAGCAGAAGACTCTGACCCAGGTCGGGCAGGCGCTGCGCAACATCAACCGCCAGTCGGCCGACCTGCTCGAGACCGCCGAGACCGTGTCTTCGCTCAAGCTGCAGCAGGGCGCATCGGCGTCGGAACTGTCGGCCGTGGGGCAACTGGTGATGTTGACGCAGCGCATCGGCAAGAGCGCCAACGAGTTCCAGACCATGGAAGGTGTCAGCCCCGAAGCCGTGTTCCAGCTCGGCAAGGACCTGAACTCCTTCCGCGAGATTGCCGAGGGTCTGGTCAACGGCAATGCCGAACTGCGCCTGCCGGGCACCCGCGACGGTCAGGTCAAGGAGCGCCTGCAGCAACTGATCAAGCAGTACGACGAGACCCGAACGCAGGCCACGGCAATTCTCGGCAACCTGCAGGGCCTGGTCGCTGCGCGTGATGCGCACTCGGCGATCGTCAACGACAGCGAGCCCTTGCGGCGCGGGCTCGACGGTCTGCAGAAGGGGCTGGCCGACTCGGGCGGTTTCAGCGGTTTGTCGTTGCTGGCGGCTCTGCTGGCAGTGGTCGCGATGGCGGCCGGCGGTTTCGGCTTGCTGCGGCTGTTCGTCGTCGATCAGACCGCACGGTCCCAGCTGGCCGAGGCGCAGCGGCTCGAGGCCGAGCGACAGGAGCAGGAAGCCAAGCGGGTCAATGACGCCAACCAGGCCGCCATTCTCCGCCTCATGAACGAACTGCAGACCGTCGCCGAGGGCGACCTGACGCAGCAGGCGACCGTCACCGAAGACATCACCGGCGCTATCGCAGACTCCGTCAACTACACCGTGGAAGAACTGCGCTCCCTGGTGGAGGCAGTGCAGACCACGGTGGCACGGGTGACCGAGGTCACCGAGCAGGTCGAAGCGACATCGACCAACCTGCTGGCCGCATCGAACGAACAACTGCGCGAGATTCGAGAGACCGGCGAGTCGGTGCTGCAGATGGCCGGCCGAATCAACGACGTGTCGGCGCAGGCCCAGGAAACGGCCCAGGTGGCGCGGCAATCCCTTCAGGCCGCGGAGACCGGCCTGACCGCGGTGCAGAACACCATCGGCGGCATGAACTCGATCCGCGACCAGATCCAGGAAACCTCCAAGCGGATCAAGCGCCTGGGCGAGTCGTCCCAGGAGATCGGTGAAATCACCGAACTGATTTCCGACATTACCGAACAGACCAACGTGCTGGCGCTGAATGCCGCCATCCAGGCCGCGTCTGCCGGTGAAGCCGGCCGCGGCTTCTCGGTGGTGGCCGAAGAAGTGCAGCGCTTGGCCGAACGCTCGGGCGACGCCACGCGGCAGATCGCGGCGATCGTGCGCACCATTCAGACCGACACGCAGGACGCGGTGGCCGCCATGGAGCGTTCGACGCAGGGTGTGGTCGACGGTGCGCGGCTGTCCGACGCGGCCGGTTCGGCGCTGAACGACATCGATCGCGTCACGCGGCGCCTGTCTGAACTCATCGCCCAGATTTCCTCGCAGGCCTCGCGCGAAGCGGAGTCGGCCAACGTCGTGGCGACCAACATCCAGCACATCTTTGCCGTGACGGAGCAGACCGGTGAAGGCACGCGCTCCACGGCACAGATGGTGCGCGAGCTGTCGCGCACCGCCGAGGACCTGAAGGCATCGGTGGCGCGGTTCAAGGTCAGCTGACCTCGGCCGTTCCGTCCTCCGACCTTTCCAACAGTGAGCCAGCCCGTGCCAACCAACCCGGACTCCCCGCAAAGTGATGATCTGAGTGCCCTGGCCTGGGTGCAAGGCGAGTTGCGCAGGTCGCTCGAAAACGCGCACAAGTCGCTGCGTCGCTACCTGAAGGAAGCCGAGTCGATCGGCAAGTCGGATGTCGACGCGGCCGACCCCGGCGTGTTGCGCGCGGCACGGTCGCAGTTGCATCAGGGCGTGGGTGCCCTCGAACTGGTCGGCCTGCCGGGTCCGGCGCGAGTCCTGCGGGCCGCCGAGGCGGCAGTGCAGAAGCTGTTGAGCAAGCCCGCGGCGGTGGACGAAGCCGCCGTGCAGGTCATCGAGCGCGCGTCGTTTGCGCTGCTGGACTATCTGGCGCGCGTGCTGGCGGGCAAGAAGATGTCGCCGGTGGCACTGTTTCCGCAATACCGCGACGCGCAGCAACTGGCCGGCGTGGACCGGGCTCACCCTGCAGATCTCTGGGAGCAGGATTGGCGCTGGATGGATCTGCCGGTCGACGCTGCCGCGGTGCCGCGCTCCGCGGACGATGCAGCGCGGGGTGCCATGGAGACCCTGGTGCTGGGCTTGATGCGGCAGCCCGATGCGGCGACCTGGGTGCGCATGAGCGACTTCTGCGCAGGACTCGGGGCAGGTGCAAGCGACTCGCGCACCGCCACGCTGTGGAAGCTCGCGGCCGCCTTTTCGCAGTCGCAGGCTGCGGGCCTGCTGACGCCGGACCTGCACAGCAAGCGTGTGGCCTCGCGCTTGCTGGCTCAGTTGCGCGCCACCGTCCGCTCGCAGGAGGAGCCCTCGGACCGTCTCGCGCAGGACTTGCTGTTCTTCTGCGCCAACTCGCGAACGCCCAGCCCTGATTCGGTCGCTCCGCGCCTGGCGGCGGTCCGCCACGAGTGGCGCCTGGACCAGCAGCAGCCCGTCGACTACGAGATCGCGCGCCTGGGACGCTTCGACCCGGCGTGGATCGCGCAGGCTCGCAAGCGCGTGGCCGGTGCGAAGGACGTGTGGTCCGCGGTGGCCGGCGGAGAACTCCACCGGTTGGCAGGCTTGGCGGAGCAGTTCTCGTTGCTGGGCGATTCGCTGCAGCGCCTGTTCCCACGCGGCGAGGAGTTGTCGCAGGCATTGCAGGCGGCTGCCACCAAGGTGCTGGCCACCGGGGACGCACCCGATGCGCCGCTGGCAATGGAAGTCGCCACGGGTGTGCTGTACCTGGATGCCATCCTGGAGGACGGTGATCTCGACCATCCGGACCTGCCCGGACGCATCAGCCGCCTGGCGCAACGCATCGGCGATGTGCGCGGCGGTGCAGGTGCGCAGGCCCTCGAGCCTTGGATGGAAGAGCTGTACCGTCGTGTCAGCGACCGCCAGACGATGGGCAGCGTGGTGCAGGAACTGCGGGCCTCGCTGTCGGAGGTCGAGAAGCAGATCGACCAGTATTTCCGCAATCCGGTGCAGCGCGAGTTGCTGATTCCCGTGCCGAATCAGCTGTCGTCGATGCGGGGTGTGCTGTCGGTGCTGGGCATGGACCAGGCCTCGGCGGCGGTGCTGCACATGCGCGACGACGTCGACGCGCTGGCCTCGACCGAAGTCGATCCGCAACAGGCCATCCGCGCCGGAACCTTCGACCGCCTGGCCGACAACATGGGCGCGTTGAGCTTCCTGATCGACATGCTCAGCGTCCAGCCGCAGCTGGCCAAGTCACTGTTCCGGTACGACGCGCAGCAGGGCACGCTCAGCGCCGTCATGGGGCAGAGCGAGCGGCCCTCGGTGTTCGGGGGGCTCGACGAAGTGCTGGCGCCGGCGGCTCCGGAGTTGGTCGATCAGACCCTCTCGCTGGCCAAGACGATCCGCCAGCCCCAGTCCGGCGAGGACGTGACGCAGCGCCTCGAAGAGTTGTCCGAGAAGGCCGAAGCCGCCGATCAGCCCGCTCTGCTGGATGCCATCCGAAGCGCGCAGACGGAGCTGCAGTCGGCGCCCGACGAACAGTCACGAGCGGCCGTCCGCAGCGACCTGGCAACCAAGATCACCGACATCGTCGCGCAACCAGCGACGGCCGAACCCTCACCGCCTCCACCGCCAGTTCCTGCGCCGAAGCCCGCTCCTGCCGGAGGTACCGGCCTCGAAGACGACGCGGAGATGCGCGAAGTCTTCATCGAAGAGGCGCGCGAGGTCATCGAAGCCGCCCGTGGCGCACTGGCCAACCTGGCCGACATGCCGGACGACCTGGGCGAACTCACGACCATCCGCCGCGCCTTCCACACCCTCAAGGGCAGCTCGCGCATGGTCGGACTGCGCGACTACGGTGAAGCCGCCTGGGCCTGCGAACAGCTGTACAACGCGCGGCTGGCCCAGGCACCCAAGCTCGATCCCGCGCTGCGCGACTTCACCGGTGAAGCGCTGGGCTACCTGGCCGGGTGGACCGAAGCGGAAGCCGCCGGAACTTCGGCCGGTCACAGCTCGCCGCCGGTGGTCCATTCTGCCGATGCCTTGCGGCTGCAGGGGCAGCGCGTGCCGATCGCCCCGCCGGTGGCTGCGGCGCCAGCGGTGAGCTTGCCGGTGCTCGAAGTCCCGACCATTCCGGCACCACCACCGCCGGTGCCCGCTGCGCCGGCAGCACCGTTGCCGTCCCTGGATCTCGAAGAGCTCAGTTTCGACGAAACCCCGACGCTGCCGCTGCCGCCGCGGACACCCGAGCCGGTCTCGCTGGTGTCCCGCGTGCCCGATCTGCCGAGCGCGCTCGACCTCGACCTGGCGCCCGTGGCCAGCGCGCCGACCGCGCCTGTCGAAGAAGTCAGTTTCGAACTCGACCTGGGCGACGGTGGAACTGCCGACGACAATGTGCAGCCCTTCGCTGACATGCCGGCGCAGCCCGAGGTGGCCGAAGAGATCGACCTCGACTTCGGCGTCTTCGAAGCCGCCAGTGCGCCGACGCCAGCTCCCGTTGCCGAGCCGCCGGTGCTGTCACTGCCGACCTTGTCCGAAGAGGTTGCGGATCTCGACCTTTCGCTGCCGGACCCTGCGACACCGCCGACCCTGCCCGTGCTCGATGCCATCGTCGAGTCGACGCCGGAGTCCGCTGCGCCGGCAGCGGAGCCGCCATGGGTGTTGACCGAGGTCGTCGAGGCCGCCAACGAGCCGCTCCCGCCGCCCGAAGAGCCCGAGGTGCTGGACGAGCAGGTCAAGGTCATCGGGCCTTTGCGCATCGCGATCCCGCTGTTCAACATCTTCCTCAACGAAGCCGATGAGCAGTCGCGCCGTCTGGTGGTCGAGTTGTCGGAGTGGGGCATCGAGTTCGATCGACGGGCCGTTCCCGAGAGCACGATTGCGCTGGCCCACTCGCTGGCCGGCAACTCTGCAACGGTCGGTTATGCCGAACTCTCCGAACTCGCCCGCGCCCTCGAACATGCCTTGATCCGTTCACGCGTGATCGGCCATGGCAGCCCGGGCGAGCCGGAGCTGTTCTCCGACGCGGCCGAGGACATCAGGCGCCTGCTGCACCAGTTCGCGGCGGGCTTCCTGCGTTCGATGACGCCGGGCCTGCTCGAGCGCCTGGCCGAGCACGAGCGCAGCCTGGCCGAGGTGGTGGCCGGCAAGGGCGACCAATGGCGCGAGGCGTCCGAGGCCGAGGAACCCACGCCGAGTGTCTTCGACACGATCTCCCTGCAGGGCGTGGCCACGCCCCTGGCACCGACTTTCGGGGCCCTCGACGTCGAGACTGCCGCACCTGCGCCTGCAGGCGCTGCCGTGCCACGAACCGATGCCTTCGACGACGACGACGACATCGATGCCGAAGACAACATCGACGGCGAACTGTTCCCGATCTTCGAGGAAGAGGCTGAAGAGCTGCTGCCGCAGCTGCAGGCCCGCCTGCGTGAATGGACGATGCGTCCTTCCGACCGCAGTGCGGCGTCGGCCTGCATGCGCACGCTGCACACCTTCAAGGGCGGTTCGCGTCTGGCCGGTGCGATGCGGCTCGGCGAAATGGCGCACCGCCTCGAGACTGCCATTGAGCGCCTGGCGGCCGAGGACGACATCGTGGCCGAACGGGTCGAGCGCCTGCTGGGCCGGGCCGATGCCATGGCGGCGGCCTTCGATGCCCTGCGCAAACCTGCTGCCGTGGCGGCGGCACCCGTCGAGACACCGGCCCCGCCGGCCCAGCCGGTGGCCGTGTCGATCCCGGTGCTGCCCCTGGTGGATGTGGTGGAAGCCCCCGCTGTCGAGGAGGCCGCAAGTCCCGTCCAGACGGCTCCAGTGGCGCCGGTGGCTGAGCCTGCCGGGGTGCACAGCGCTTTCGACTGGAGCCGCTTCAGCGGCGAATCGGTCGACGCCGCGCGGCTGCAGGAGCGCCCGGCCAGTTCGGGGACCGCGGCTGTGCGGGTGCGCTCAGGGCTGCTGGATCGACTGGTGAATCAGGCTGGCGAGGTCAGCATCACGCGGGCCCGCATCGATACCGACGTGAGGTTGCTGCAGTCGTCGTTGAACGACCTGACAGACAACCTCGACCGCTTGCGTCGCCAGCTGCGCGACATCGAAGTTCAGGCCGAGTCGCAGATCACCTCGCGCATGGAGGCCGCAAAGGCGGCCTCGCAGTCCTTCGACCCACTCGAGATGGACCGTTTCACGCGCTTCCAGGAGCTGACGCGGATGATGGCCGAGTCGGTGAACGACGTGGCCACCGTCCAGCGTACCGTGCAGCGCACCTTGCAGTCGACCGAAGACGAGCTCGCGTCGCAAGCCCGCCTGACTCGCGAACTGCAGGACGACCTGCTGCGCACGCGGATGGTCGAGTTCGAAAGCCTGGCCGACCGTCTTTATCGGGTGGTCCGTCAGGCGGCGAAGGACACCGGAAAGCAGGTTCGCCTGGACATCGTGGGCGGCGCGATCGAAGTCGACCGCGGCGTGCTCGAGCGCATGGTCGGTCCGTTCGAACATCTTCTGCGCAACAGCGTGGCGCACGGGGTGGAGATGCCGGCCGATCGGGTGGCAGCGGGCAAGGACGCCACGGGCACCATCACCTTGACCGTCACCCAGGAAGGCAACGAAGTCGGCGTCGAAGTCCGCGACGATGGCGCCGGACTCAACCTGGAGCGCATCCGCCAGCGTGCCGAAGAGCGGGGGCTGATCCAGGCCGGGCAGGGGGCCAGCGACGCGGAACTCGCGAACCTGATCTTCGCGCCAGGTTTCAGCACTGCGTCCGAGGTGACCGAGCTGGCTGGGCGTGGCGTCGGGCTGGATGTGGTGCGTGCCGAGGTGAACGGCATGGGCGGCCGCATCGAAACCGGCAGTTCGACGGGTCAGGGCACGCGTTTCCGCTTGCTGCTTCCGCTGACTACGGCTGTGACGCAGGTGGTGATGCTGCGTTGCGGCGAGCTTCGTGTGGCCGTGCCGTCGACGCTGATCGAGGTGGTGCGGCGTGTCCCGACGGGCGATGTCGAGCGCGCCTATGCCAGCGGCACCTTCCCCTTCGGCGACGAGACACTGCCGTTCTACTGGCTGTCGGCACTGCTGCAGGGCGAAGCCCGCGGGCCGCTGGCTGGCCGTTCCCAGCCGGTCGTGATCGTGCGCAGCGCGGCTCAACGCGTTGCGCTCCACATCGATGAAGTGGTCGGCAACCAGGAAGTCGTGGTCAAGCACGTCGGTCCGCAGTTGTCGCGCCTGCCCGGTCTGGCGGGGGTGACACTGTTGCCTTCCGGCGCGATCGCGCTGATCTACAACCCTGTTGCCCTGGCGGCGTTGTACGGCGAGAGTGCACGCCAGAGAGCTGCCGAGCCGACGGCACCGGTCCGCGCCGAGGTCCCGGTCGAGATGGCCGTGCAGCGGGCACCGCTGGTGCTGGTGGTCGACGATTCGCTCACCGTGCGCCGCGTGACGCAGCGCCTGCTGACCCGGGAAGGCTACCGGGTGACTCTGGCCAAGGATGGCATGGATGCCCTCGAACGCCTGGCCGAGGAGCGGCCCGTGGTCATGCTGTCGGACATCGAGATGCCTCGCATGGACGGCTTCGACCTGGTGCGCAACGTACGGGCCGACGCAAAGTACGCCAAGCTTCCGGTCATCATGATCACTTCACGCATAGCCCAGAAGCACCGGGACTACGCCACCGAACTGGGAGTCGAGCACTATCTCGGCAAGCCCTTCTCGGAGGACGAACTGCTGGCCCTGGTCTCTCGATATGCTGGCGCCGACATCGCCGTCTGAGCGCCGCCGCGGGCTGAGACAGAATCGTGGCCCGGGCGATGGGCGCCCCGAGCAACCCCGGTCCATGTCACAAGCGGTCGAACACCTCGCAGAACTCACCGGCTTTCGCGATCGCGACCTGCTGGACGTGACCTTGGTGGGTGCCTTCCGCGACCTGCTGCAGCCGGCGGCGGTCGCCATCTACCGAACGGTCGGCGAAGGCAGCGAGCAGCGTTGGATCACACGCGCGCACCTGAAGGCGGGCGACGTTTCGCCGAGCGCCGATCCGTTGTGGGCCGACGCGTCCGAGCTTCCCACGCTCGAGAGTCATCCCGAGCGCTACCGCTGCCTTGCCGACGGGATGGCGGTGACGATGGCAGATCGAAACCCCGCGTTGACCTTCTTCCCGCTGCAGACCGACCGCGAAGTGGTCGGCGTGCTGGAACTGGAAACTTCTCAGGCCCTGAGCGCCGAGCAGTTGCGCCTGGTCTCCAGCGTGTTGCGCGTGTACAAGAACTTCCAGGGGCTGCTCGACTACAGCGAGCGCGACACCCTGACCGGATTGCTCAATCGCAAGACCTTCGACGAGTCGTTCCTGCGCAGCACGGCCAAGGCACCGCAGAGCGACCCGTCGCCGACCGGCCACCGCGATGCCCGCCGATCGCCCACTTCGATGGAGGCCTGGCTCGGCGTGGTCGACATCGACCACTTCAAGTCGGTGAACGATCGCTTCGGCCATCTGATCGGCGACGAGGTGCTGCTGCTGCTGGCCCGGCTGATGCGCAGCAGCTTCCGTTTCCATGACCAGCTCTATCGCTTCGGGGGCGAAGAGTTCGTCGTACTGATGTTCACCGGGGCAGCAGAGCACGCGACAGCTGCGTTCGAGCGCATGCGGGCGAATGTCGCCCGCTACGCCTTTCCGCGGGTCGGCAACATCAGCGTGAGCATCGGCTTCACGGCCGTGCGGCCGGGTGATACGCCCGCCGCGGCCTTCGAGCGAGCCGACAAGGCGGTCTACTATGCCAAGCAGAACGGCCGAAACCAGATCGCCAGCCACAGCGACCTCATTGCCCGTGGCGTGTTCACCGACGAGTCGCGCACCGGGGATATGGAATTGTTCTGAGGCGGACTCCGCAATAACCCTGTAGAAACAAACGTTTGATTCAATGCCGACAATGTGCGGCATGGTTTCAGACTTCCCTCCTTCCCCGGGCGACCTGGCTGGGGCCAAGCTACCCGGTCAAGCGCTTCGGCTCGGCCCGGACCATCCCCGGTCGCGCCTGTTGCTCGCCGCCCTGCGCCTGTTTGCTCAACAGGGCTACGCCAAGACATCGGTGCGGGACCTGGCCGAGGCGGCCAGCGTGAACGTCGCGGCGATCAGCTACTACTTCGGCGACAAGGCCGCGCTCTACCGGGCAGTGTTCGTCGAGCCGATCGGTGCCGACACCAACGACCTGGAGCAGCCCTGCGGGCCCCAGGGCCTGCCGCTGCGCGACGCGCTCCAGCACTTCTTCACCGGGATGCTCGAGCCCCTCAAGCAGGGCGACCTGGCGCGTCTGTGCATCAAGCTCCACTTTCGTGAAATGGTCGAGCCCACCGGCTTGTGGGCCGACGACAGTGCATTCGGCGTGAGACCGCTGCACGATGCCCTGCTCGCCCTGCTGACGCAACACCTCGGCCTGGCCGGGCCCGACGCCGACCTCGAACGCCTGGCCGTCTGCGTGGCTGGCCTGGCCGTGCACCTGCACGTCGGCCTCGACGTGATCGACCAGATCGCGCCGGGCCTGAATGCGACGCCGGAATCGTTCGATGTCTGGCGTGATCGCCTCGTCGAGTTCTCGCTGGCGATGATCGATTGCGAGCAGCGGCGCCGTGCCGCCGCCGGCGCGGGAGTCGCGGCATGAGGCATCTGACCCTGCTCGTCGCGACAGCCGCGCTGGCGGCCTGTGCGTCCGGCCCGCAAGTCGCGGACGTGAGGCCAGCGGCGACAACTTTCATCGCGGCGGCGTGGCAGGCCCCGGCCCCCCAGGGTGGCGATGCGCAAGACCTTGCACAGTGGTGGTCGCGGGTCGATGACCCGGTGCTGCCCGCGCTGATCGACGCGGCGCAATCGATCAGTGCCACGTTGTCCGTCGCCAGCAGCCGCATCGCCGCCGCCAGGGCGGCGCGGGTGGCGGCGGGCACCGACGTCGCCGTCCAGGGCAGCGCGAGCGCGTTACGCGGCCGGCCCGACCTCGCCAGCCCCTCGTCGAACAGCATCGGACTCAGCGCGCAGGCCCAATGGGACCTCGATCCCTTTGGCGCCCGCCGTGCCGCCCGGCAGGCCGCGGACGCCCGCTACGAGGGCGCCCAGGACCGCTGGCATGAAGCCCGCATCAACCTGAACGCCGAGGTCGCGACGGAGTATCTGGCCTTGCGGGCCTGCGAGGCGCAGCTCGAACAGCGCCAGACCGATGCCGCGTCGCGAGCTGAAACCGCGCGCCTGATCGGTCTGACCGCCCAGGCAGGCCTGGCATCACCGGCCGATGCTGCCCTGGCCCGGGCCAGCGCCGCGCAGACCCGATCTCAGGTGGTGCAGCAGGCGACGCGCTGCCAGGCGTCGATCAAGGCCCTGGTCGCACTGACGGCCTTGGAAGAAGCTGCGCTGCGTGACCGGCTGTCGCCCTTTCGGGCTCGGCTGCCGCAGTTCGCGCCGATCGACTTGCCTGCGTTGCCAGCATCGCTCCTGAAGCAGCGCCCCGACCTCGCCGAGGCCGAACGAACGCTCGTCGCCGCCGCGGCTGACGAGCAGCAGGCGCGCGCCCAGCGCTGGCCCCAGGTGTCCATCAGCGGGACGCTCGGCGCGTCGCGCTTGACGACCTCGAACGTGCGCCTGGAGGGCAGCACCTGGTCGCTCGGCCCGGTGCAGATCAGCCTGCCCATCTTCGACGGCGGCACTCGCGAGGCCCAGGTCGGCGCAGCCCGCGCCGCCTACGACGACGCCGTCGTCCAGTACCAGGCCCGGGTGCGGCGGGCCGTGCGCGAGGTCGAGGAGGCCTTGCTCGCCCTCGACAGTGCGCGGCAGCGGGAAGTCGATGCGCAGGTGGCCGCCGACGGCTTCGAGCAGGCCCTCCGCGCCACCGAAGCCCGCCACCGTGGCGGCCTGGCCAGCCTGCTCGAACTCGAGGACACGCGTCGC
>ERZ724516.2105-NODE-2105-length-11360-cov-4.341088_pt1 | contig 11360 bp, 12 predicted proteins | sample MGYA00376049_ERZ724516 | MGnify/ENA primary metagenome ERZ724516 (study PRJEB28724, sample SAMN07190886) | activated sludge metagenome | isolation source: activated sludge of sewage treatment plant in Hong Hong | place: USA: Christiansburg, Virginia | collected... | reverse complement strand
GGTTCGACAAGGCCCGTGTCCATCGCCTCGTCAAAGGTCATCACCTTGCGGTGGTAGCCGGGGGTGTCGGCGTTGGCGATATTCTCGGACACATGCCGCAAGCGCATCGCCTGCGTCTCCATTCCGGAGGCGGCGAAGGACAGGGAGCTGATCAGGTCGTTGCCCATCTATGCCCCCTACCGCGGCCGGCCAAGGCTGGCGCGGATCACGTCGGAACTGGCCCGGTAGATCGCCAGGGCCATTTCATGGCTTTGGCGGGCTTCCACCGATTTCACCATCTCGCCCTCCAGCGACACGGTGTTGCCATTCGGCGATTCGCGGCCCGGCGCCTGTTCGGGGATCAGCGTCGCCGCATCCGAGGACGCCGAAAGGTGACCAGCCCGCGTGGCCCGCATTGCCCCCTCATCGGCGGCAAAGACCTTGGCGAACGCAGGCAGATCCTGCGCCTTGTAGCCGGGCGTGTCCGCATGGGCCACGTTTCGGGCAATCACACCCATCCGTGCACCAGAGTGCGAGGCCAGGGCCTGCGCCATTCGGATCAATTCCAGTTTCTCGAACATCGGGGCTTCTCCCTCGACCAACTTCACCAAGGCTTAAGGGTGATTCCTTTAGAAACGGTTGAGAGCGAACAAAGGGAGAATCCCGTGACCGGTGTGTTTGATGGTCTTCTTGCCGAAATCGCCCAGGCCGCCCCGGTCACGCGGGTTGGCCGGGTAAGCGAAACCCGGCGCGGCCTTGCCGAGGTGACGGGGCTGGACGGGGCTGCCATCGGTGACCGGGTCCTGATCCACAGCCGCGACGGGATCGCAGGGGGCGAGGTGTTGCGCCTGACGCCGGGACGCTGTTCGGTGCTGCCGGATGCCACCGGCGACGGCATGGCGATTGCCGACCGGGTCGAGCTGCTGGGCCGGGCCGAGATCGCCCCGGATGACAGCTGGATCGGCCGCATCATCGACCCGGCGGGTCAGCCGCTGGACGGTCGTCCGCTGCTTCGCGGCCCTCGGCCCCGCGCCCTGCGCGCGCCCGCGCCCGCCGCCGCAACGCGCCGTCGCCTGGGGGATCGGCTGGACACTGGCGTTGCCGTGTTCGACACGCTGCTGCCTCTGGTCCGGGGGCAGCGGATCGGGCTGTTTGCGGGGTCTGGCGTTGGCAAATCGTCGCTTCTGGCCCGGTTCGCGCGTGGGGTTCAGGCCGATGTCGTGGTGATCGCCCTGGTCGGCGAACGCGGCCGCGAACTGCGCGAATTCACGGAAAGGGTGCTTGGCCCGACCGGCATGGCGCGCAGCGTCGTGGTGACCGCCACGTCGGACCAGTCGTCGCTGATGCGCCGGTCCTGCGCCCTGACCGCGATGGCGGTGGCCGAACATTTTCGCGACCAGGGTCAGCAGGTGCTGCTTCTGGTCGACAGCGTGACCCGCTTTGCCGAAGCGCATCGCGAGGTGGCGCTTGCGGGGGGAGAGGACGCGTCGCTGCGCGGCTTCCCGCCCTCGCTGAACCAGGCGATCATGGGGCTGGCCGAACGGGCGGGCCCCGGGCCCGAAGGGACGGGCGACATCACGGCGGTCTTTTCGGTCCTGGTGGCCGGGTCTGACATGGAGGAGCCGGTCGCCGACATCCTGCGCGGGGTGCTGGACGGCCACGTCGTGATGGATCGCCGCATTGCCGAACGGGGGCGCTTTCCCGCGATTGACCTTTTGCGGTCAGTCAGCCGGTCCCTGCCCGATGCGGCCAATGACGAGGAGAACCAGCTGATCGGTGAGGCGCGGCGGCTTCTGGGGGCCTACGATCGCGCCGAGCTGATGATCCAGGCCGGGCTTTATGCGACCGGATCCGATCCGGTGATCGATCGGGCCATCCAGCTTTGGCCAGCGCTGGACGGGTTCCTGGCCGAAACCGCTCCGGCAAACGGGATCGCCGGAAGCTTCGAGCGGTTGCGTGCCTGTCTGAAGGCATAGTTGCAAGGGCATCAGGTTTCGCCGGCATCCCCGTGTGGCTGATCTGGGTCGGTCACCTTTGTCCTGATCGCCGGCTGCGAACCGCCTTGTCCGGGTCGATCACCCCGCCCGGGGCTGACCGATAGCCAGCGCGGCGGTCGTGGGGTGTCCGGGACGGGCTGGCTCATGTCCGGGTCGGGCAGACCCCGGTCCGGCACCGGCCAGGTCGCTGAAGGTCCGGACCGCTGTGGGCCCGGGACGGCGGACTTTGCCCATCTCCCCCGCGTCCGATGCCGGATCAAAGGGGGCCGTGCGCTAACGTCGCAACAAGGTCAGCGCGATCGCGGCAGGAGAGCTTCCTGTCCCCAGGTCCTGAATTTCGGACCGGAACAGAAAGCGGCGAACCAGCGCCTCCATCTTGGCGGGGTCGGAAAACTGACTGATCGCCGAGGATCCGAAAGCCGCCTTCGTCTTGTCTTTCAGGACGGTGACCTGCTGGTCAAGGTCGATCGCGGCAAAGCTTTTGGGCAGACCGAAGGCCGTCTGCATCACTTCCCGCAGCGGGGCGTTGCCAAGGATCGAGTACCACTTCGACGTCTCGGACGTGGACTTTGCGGCCAAGGCCGGAATCTCGCGCTCGGCGTTCATCGCCAGCCGGTAGGCATTGTTCTGGTTGCCGACCGCCGTCTCGAAGCTGCGGGTGCGGAACTGGGTCAGGATTTCGTCCGGAAAGGTCGAAATCGCCGTGCGCGGCACCTTGAAATCGCCAAAGCCAAAGGCTGCCGACAGTTTCTGGTACTGTTTGTCGGCAAGCTTGTTCGCCAGGCTGCCCTCTTTCAACGTGCCGCCTTCCAGGATTTTCTGGATGAAGGCCTTGCTGTTCACGTCCGCTTCCAACCCGAAGGCGGCAAGCGAAATCCGCAGAAGCCGCTTGTCATTGACCAGCTGCTCGGCGGTTTTCACCTTGCCGATCTTGTCGCGGAAATAGGCCTCGTCCCGGACCTGGGCCGGGACCGTCTGCAGCGCGACCTGCTGACGTGCCATCGTCTTTTTCAGGAAACTCCAGCCGGCAAAGCCGGACAGCGGCAGGACCGGCTGGAAGCTCATGCCCGTCCGGCGGCAAAAAGCCGCTCCTCTCGCGGAAGCAGGCTGCGGAGGGCCTTCAGCACCTGATAATGCTGATCCTCCAGCACGGCGCGGCTGGCGATGCTCAGCTGCAAGCGGCTGTCATGGTCGGTCAGCACCTGGCTGAGCTGCTCGATCCCGCGCAGAAGTTGCAGCCTGGCATCAGCCGGGTCGGCGTCCCCGGACAGCACCAGTTGCGCGATGTAACAGACCCGCCGGACGGGCGTGTTCACTTCTTCCGGGTGGATCGCGTCGCGCAGGCGCAGGATGTTCGCGTTCGGCGTCATGATCGCAAGGCGCGAACGCTTGTCGCCGTTTTCGATCACGGCGCCATTGATCAGGACACGTTCATGGGGGCCGAGTTTCAGGACAAGGCCGGTCATGCGGCACCGCCTTCGCCGCGAAGGCCACGCATGACGGCGGTGTTGATGTCGGCCAGGACTTCGACATTCGCTTTGCCGTCCAGCACGGCGCGGCTGTGCTGCGCGGTGAACTGGTACAGATAGAACAGCCGCGCCCGCAACGCCGCGGGCAGGGAATTGCCGGGCTGCGCCACATCGGCGGCCAGCGTGGACCAAAGCTGCTGGTTGTCGGTCACCGCGCGGACAAGGCCCGGGAAATCGTCGGTCCGGGTGGCCCAGGCGGACCGCAGGCGGCGCGTGACCAGCGCCAGAAGATCGTATTCGACCGAGCGGAGCGAGCGGGTCGGCGCTTCGCGCTGGGCATAGGAGATCGGGGCTTGAAAGGACATGGGGGTTCCGTCTGTTCGATGCTATGGGGTAAGGCGGGCCGCGGAGGTTTCCCCGCGGCCCCGTGTACTTAGCGGAACAGAGACAGAAGACCCTGCGGCTGCTGGTTGGCAATCGACAGGGCCTGCGTTGCCAGCTGCTGCTGGACCTGCAGGGCCTGCAGCCGGGCGCTGGCTTCCTCCATGTTGGTGTCGATCATCACGCCGATGCCGGTCTTGAGCGAGTCGGTCAGGTTCCCGACAAACTCGTTCTGGATATCGATCCGCTTCTGCGACGAACCGAACGAGGCTGCCGCGTCGATCGAGGTCTGCAGCATGCCCTCGATGGCGCTCAGCGCGCTGGCCGGCTGGTTCACCACGTCGATGGTGTTCAGCGCGGAAAGGCCACCGGTGCCGCGCGTCGTGCCGACCGAGATTGCCGCCGCCTGGTTTGTGTTGTTGGCCACGGTCAGCGCACCGGTACCCAGCGACAGGGTGAAATCGCTGTCGGAAAGGCCGTTTTCGGTCAGCGAGTTCTTCAGACCCGACACCAGCGAATCGGCGGTGTCCCCTTCCTTCACCACATAGTTGGCCGCGACCGACCCGATGTTGAGCGTGATCGAATCGCCTGCGATCAGCGCGGTCAGAGTTGCCGGAACGGCGGTCGGCGCGTTCTGGGCCAGCGCCCCGCCGGGGCCCTGGAAGGCAAAGCCGTTCAAGGTCACCGGCGTGCCGGTCACCACGTTTGCGGCGGACAGCGTGCCACCACCGGCGGTCAGTGCCGCGCCCGCATCCGTCGACAGGTTCTGCGCGTCAACCGTGATGTTCGACGAGGTGACGCCAGTCTGGCTGCGATCCAGCGAGGCCAGCACGTTGACCGAGGTCTGCGAGCCGTCCACCAGGTTCAGGCCGTTGAATTGCGCGGCACCAACGACCGATTCGATCTGGTCGGTCAGGGCGTCGATGTCGGTCTGGATCTTGGCCCGGTCGACGTTTTCGGCCTGCGAGGCGACGATCTTGCCCTTCATCTCGGTCAGAAGCTTGGTCACGGATTCCGAGGCCTGGCGGGCGACGGTCAGCGTGGCCGAGCCGACGGACAGGCTGTCCGAAATGCCCTTGAAGCCTTCCACGTCCGATTCCATCACCTTGGAGATCGCCCAGACAGCGGCGTTGTCCTTGGCCGAGGCCACGTTCTTCCCGGTCGAGATGTCCGACTGGGTCTTGGAAAGATTGGCGTTGATGCCCTTCATGGTCTGAAGGGCCACCATCGCACTGGTATTGGTCAGGATCGACGACATCGTAAATTCCTTCGAAAGCGGCCGCAGGTTCGGCGGCCTTGTGTGCCACGGCTGTGGCTGGTCGGGCATTCTGTCCAATGCCGCCGGGTGTTCCGGAGGCGCCGCCCCGTCATGGGACGCAAGGCTGATCAAGCCCGGAACTTGCTAACCGATCCCTAACCACCGCCGCCTGTTTGCCCAGCATTTGAAGCAACTCAGACACGTCTGGCCGGAATCGGATCGGACGCGGCCAGCGATTCCCGGCGACCATGGGCGTCATAGGTTGTCAGCACGGGCCCTGTCGTGATGTCGCCCAGCCGTGTGCGCGCGGCCCGCACGCCGCGCCCCGCCGCCTGCAGCAGGCGCGTGTTGCGGTCGGCCTTTGCCCGCAGCCGGTCGGCTGTGGCCTGGTCGCGCGGGGGGGTGTCGGCCTGTGCCAAGATCGCCTGGGTAAGATCCGGCAGCGCGGAAAGGTCGCCGCGACGCAAGGCATCGGCGGTCAGGTCAAGAAGGTCATCAAGCGTCCGGGACATGTTCCGCCTTTGCCATGCTGTTGAAGATCAGTTCCGCCAGCCCGATTCCCCCGCCTTCAACCATCAGCCGGGCTTGTTCCTGTCGCAGGAACGACGCGAACTGGTCTTCCCCAGAGCCGCCTGAAAAGCTGCCTTCGGCCGCGCCAAGCCCGCTGTGGGCCAGCATTTCGGCCAGAAACGAAGCCTCAAGCTCTTGCGCCTTGGCCATCAGGACGGCCTGACGATCCGGTGGGGCAGGGGTCGGGACAGAGAGGGGAGGGAGGTCCATCGGAAACCTTGGGATTGGGTCGCATTGTCGGAACATTCCGCGATCCGGGTAAAGAATGGGTAACTTATTGCCGGGATAACGGGACCAGTTGCGGCAGAAGTCGTGGGGAATGATGCAGACGGTCCTTGCCCTGTTTTCCGGTCCCGGGGCGACCCAGGGCGCAAAGCCTGACCTTGCGCCCTTGACGGCAGAGGGGGGGTTCCACCTTGCCATCGACGGCGACGCGGGGGCGCCCTTGCCTGCGGCGGAGGATCCGGCCCCTGCAACCGGCTTGACGCCGGATGCTGCGATTGCGGCTGCGCTATGGGCCCTGGTGCCAGGCAAGGCGCCTGCAATCGCAGACCGGGGCCTGACGCCCGACCTTGCTGACACCCTTCCGGTGGCGGATGACGCGGCCGCGCCCGATTCTGCGGATTTCGGCCTGGTCCGTCAGGCAGCGGCGACAGTGGATGGCCTGGACCCGGCCACGCCCCCTGCACTGGGCCAGACGGCTTTGCTTTCGTCCGCGGTGTCCGATCCGGCTGTCGATTCGCCCAAGGTCGGGCCGGTGCAGCCCCACCCGGCCACCAGCGCCGGGCCTGACACCCCCGCGCGCCCTGCGCCGCAGGTCGATGGTTCGGGTTTGCATCCGAAACGGCGCGATCCGGGCGCTGTGGATGGCACGGTTGTCGGCCCCAGGCGGTTGGTCCCCATCTTCGATGCCCCCAACTTCGGTGCCCCCGCCGCACCCCCGACCGCCGAAGACCTGCCGCCGGTTCGGGATGCGGAACCGCCACGTCCGGGGTCGGGGGCGTCCCGGCCCGAAACCGCGACCCCGGTCGCAACGGTCGCGCCAGGGCCGGTTGCGGGTGCGGGGCTGGCCGAACGCCCGGACAGGGTCGTGGACATGCGGCCCACCGCAGGGATGCCGCACCTGGCACCCCAGGCCCCCGGCTTTGCGGACGACTCTGCCGTGCCGGTTGCCGTACCTCCGCCGGATCAAGGGGAAGACTCGCCCGTGGCGCGATGGGGGGATCAGCCGGTGACCGAAAATCCCGGGGCGGTCCGGCTGGAAAGCGTTCGTCGCATCAGCCTTTGGGAGGCGGCCTTTCCGGCCAATCCGCCCACCGATCCGGACCCGAAAAGCCCCGTTGACGCGCCGCCCCGGTCCTCTGCCGGGCCGGACCTTGCGGCTTTTGCGGCTGCGGGTGCCAAGCCTGCCCCAGTGCAGCCTGCCTCAGTGCAGCCTGCCCGCCCAGCCAACGCCCCCACCAAGGTGGAGGTGGACCTTTCCCCACCTTCGCCGCCCGGGTCCGGCCTGGAACTCAAGCCCAGCGTGCCCCGGACCACGCCAGTGCCCACCGCGCCGCACGGTCAGATCGCCCCGGTGGCCACAGCCAGCGCTCTGCTGACCGAAACCGGGACCGACATCGGGGCCAACACCCCGTCCGATGCGCTTTTGTCGGCGCCCTTTGGCCAGCAGGCTGCCGCGCTGCCGCCAACCGTGACGCCGACCGTCGCGGCTGGCGGCCCGGCCGTTCAGCACCTTTCGGCGCAGATCGTGGCGGGCCTCGTGTCGCCCAAACCCGGCGTGACCGAGATTTCGCTGTCTCCGGAAGAGCTTGGTCGCGTAAAGCTGCGCCTGCAGTCCGACGCGCAGAACCCCGACCGCATGGTGGTCATGCTGTCCTTCGACCGGCCCGAAACGATGGACCTGTTCCGCCGCCACGCCGACCAGCTGGCCGAGATCATCCGCTCGGCAGGCTATTCCGGTGTCGACATCAGCTTTGCCCAGCAGGGGCAGGGCGATCAGGGCCAGGCCGGGGATCGCCAGCCCGGTCCCCGGACCGGGGCCGTCGAAACCCCGTCGCCTGCCTTGCCCGCTTCAACACCCCCCGCGCCCCGGCCGCTTCGACCCGGCCATGGCCTTGACCTGCGCATGTGAGGACCCATGACCGTATCCGCCATCAGCTCTGCCACGACTGCCGCCGCGACCGGCTCTACCACCGGGCAAGGGACCAAGATCAGTTCGGATTTCAACACCTTCCTGCGCATGCTGACCGTCCAGATGCAGAACCAGGACCCGTTGAAACCCATCGATTCCGCCGATTATGCCGTGCAGCTTGCCACCTTCTCCGGGGTGGAACAGCAGGTTCGCACCAACCAGCTTCTGGCCGACATGCAGACGAATTTTGCGCAGATGGGCATGGCAGAGATGGCCAGCTGGATCGGCAAGGAGGCACGGTCGGATACGGCAGTCCACTTCGACGGCAGCCCGGCGACCCTGTCGCCGAACCCGGCGGTCGGGGCGACCGGGCTGGTCATTTCGGTCAAGGACGCGCAAGGCAACCTTGTCTCGCGTGAGGAGCTGCCGGTCAGCGCCGCGCCCTATCAGTGGCTGGGGGCGGATCAGTCCGGAAATCGTCTGCCGACAGGGACATACACCATCACCCAGGAAAGCCGGAAGGGCGAGACGGTGATCGACACCCGTCCCATCGAACATTACGCCCGCGTGATCGAGGCCCGGGGTGACAGCACCGGCACAAAGCTGGTCCTGCAGGGCGGGATCGAAGTTCTGGCCAGCAAGGTCACCGCGCTGCGCGAGCCCAAGCCCTAGGGGAACAGGACCCGCAAGCCGAACCCGGCCGCAAAGAACACCGCCGCGAAAAGCACCCATACCAGGACGCCCCCGCGCCGGTTTGCCCGAGGAGGGGGGGGCGTCGGGTTGCCGGTCCGGATCAGTTGCGCTTCGACCAGGGCGGGCAGTTTCGGTCCGAACCGGGCCAGCACGCGGGCCGTCTTCATCAGGTCGCGCAACACGGCTTTCGGCCCCAGATTCTCGCGGATGTAGCGCTCGACGATGGGGCTGGCGACCTGCCAGATGTTGATATGCGGGTCCAGCGACCGGGCGACGCCTTCGACCACGACCATCGTGCGCTGCAGAAGGATCAGCTCGGTCCGGGTTTCCATCCCGAAACGCTCCGTGACTTCAAAGAGATAGGCCAGAAGCCGCGCCATGCTGATCCGGCTGGCATCCATGCCGAAGATCGGCTCGCCCACCGCCCGCAGCGCCCGGGCGAATTCGTCGATGTCGCGGTCGGGCGGCACGTAGCCCGCCTCGAAATGCACCTCGGCGACCCGGCGATAGTCCTTGCGGATGAAGCCCATCAGGATCTCGGCATAGACCCGGCGCGTATACTCGTCGATCCGGCCCATGATCCCGAAATCATAGGCGATGATGTCACCGTTCGCCGCGACCTTCAGATTGCCCTGGTGCATGTCGGCGTGGAAGAATCCGTCGCGCAGCGCGTGGTTCAGGAACAGTTGCAAGACGCGGGCGCCCAGCACCCGGCGGTCATGCCCGGCGGCATCGATCAGGTCGTTGTCGTTCAGCCCGATCCCTTCGGCCCAGCCCAGCGTCATCACGTTGCGCGACGACAGGAACCATTGCGGCTTTGGCACCTGAAAGCCTTCGTCCTTGGCCGTGTTCGCCGCGAATTCGGCGGCAGACGAGCTTTCCAGCCGCAGGTCCAGCTCGCCCATCACCACGCCTTCGAAGTGCTGGATCACCTCGACCGGGCGCAGGCGGCGGGAAAACGGGGCAAGGCGTTCGATCCAGCGGGCCGCAAGGTAGAAGGCGTCGATATCCTTGCGGAACGCGCGTTCGATCCCGGGGCGCAGGACCTTGACCGCGACCTCTTCGCCGGTGTCGGCCAGCCGGGCGCGGTGGACCTGGGCAATCGACGCCGCAGCGACCGGTTCAGAGAATTCGCTGAAAATGGTCGAAACGGGAAGCTCCAGCTCGGCCTCGATCATCTTTTTCGCGGTGGCCAGCGGGAACGGCGGCAACTTGTCCTGCAGGTATTTCAGCTGCTGCGACAGTTCTTCGCCCACGATGTCGGGGCGGGTGGACAGGACCTGGCCGAACTTGATGTAGGCCGGGCCAAGCGCGGTCAGAGCCCGGGTGGCAGGGGGCAACGCCAGATCGCCCTGCAGTCCCAGCCACTTGAACGGCCAGCCCAGCATCCGCGCGGCAAAGCGCAGGCGCGGCGGCGCGCGAAACGCCTCCAGCACCACATCCATCGCGCCGGTGCGTTCCAGCGTGGCCCCGGTCCGGATCAGGCGGATGATGTTGTGCGGGCCCTTCACAGCTTCCAGCCGGAATGCAGGGCTGCGATGCCCATCGTCATGTTGCGATACTTGACCTGACCAAAGCCCGCATCGCGGATCATGGCGGCAAACGTCTCTTGATCCGGGAATTTGCGGATCGATTCCACAAGGTACTGATAGGACGCCCGGTCGCCGGCGATCATCTGGCCCATCAGCGGGATGAAGTTGAACGAATAGATGTCATAGGCCTTTTGCATCAGGTCGTTCGGGATCTGGCTGAACTCCAGCACCATCAGCCGCCCGCCGGGTTTCAGGACGCGGTAGGCCTCTCGCAGCGCGTCGGGAATGCGGGTGACGTTCCGGATGCCGAAGGAAATCGTGTAGACGTCGAACGACTTGTCCGGAAACGGCAGCGCCATCGCGTCGCCAACCACCCAGTCCAGACTGTCGGCCAGCTTTTCCGCCTCGGCCCGCTTGCGGCCTTCGATCAGCATGGGTTCCGTCATGTCGCAGACGACGGCGCTGGCCCCCGGCCCGCGCCTGAGAAACCGGAACGCCACGTCTCCGGTGCCGCCCGCCACGTCCAGCAGGCGCTGACCGGCGCGCGGGGCCAGCCAATCCATCATCGCGTCTTTCCACAGCCGGTGGATGCCGACCGACATGACGTCGTTCATCACGTCGTATTTGCTGGCGACCCGCGAGAACACGCCATGCACCATCCCGGCCTTGTCGGCCTCGGGCACGTCCTGAAACCCGAAGTGCGTTGTCTTGTCGGAACCTTGCGTCATAGGATGCTGCCTGTAGCTGGTTCGCCTCGAGTTATACTGAAGCGGGCAAAAGGAAAACCGCCTCGTTTGGAATGGTGTAGGATGTTGCCGGACGATTTATCCGCCCTGAATGGACTTGCGGCACAGATCATATTGGGAATTGCGCTTGTCTTGGGCTTCATCGGGCTGCGGATCTATCTGTTTGTCCGGCGGCTGTCCCGCCGCCGTGCGGCAATACAGCGCGCCAAGGCCGAGGGGACGTTCGCCCCGCCCAGCTTCCTTGACGGGCAACAGCTGCCTGCCCAATACGACGTCCTGGCCAGTGTCGGCACCGGCCGCGCCGCGCCGGTCAGCATCGACGAACGCATCCTGCGGCCTGCCATCGGCGTCAGGCTTTTCGTGTCGGGCCTTGTCGCCGTGATTGTCGGCTTTGTGGTGATGCCGGGTCTCGCTCCGTCGGGCTTTCACGAAGCGATGACCGAAATCCCGGTTCCTCCCCAGATCACGCAGCTTGTCCTTCTGACCGCCGGGGCCTGGAGCCTTGCCTACATCTTCGGATTCGAGGCCCGCTACAACACGGACCGCCTGATCGTGACCCGTCTGTTCAAACGGCGAGAGTATCGGTGGAAAGATCTGATCT
>ERZ724516.2099-NODE-2099-length-11372-cov-6.325528_pt1 | contig 11372 bp, 9 predicted proteins | sample MGYA00376049_ERZ724516 | MGnify/ENA primary metagenome ERZ724516 (study PRJEB28724, sample SAMN07190886) | activated sludge metagenome | isolation source: activated sludge of sewage treatment plant in Hong Hong | place: USA: Christiansburg, Virginia | collected... | reverse complement strand
CGGTCAAATGAGGATGTGGGCGGCCATGTCAGCGCGATGCGTCGGCCGCCCACTTCGAAGATCTGCTGGCCCGGATTTCCAGCGCTTCGCCTCGAGACAATTAAAGGATAGCTCGCATGACGGAAAAAGCGCAGTTCGATATTCCACTCGTCTTGCCCGGGGTGGTGGATGCTGCAGATGCCTGCGTCGAGCGTATCATCGGCCGCTTGAGACCGCGCGCTGGCGTCGATGAAGTCCACGTCTTGCCAGCAACGGCTGATCAGCCAGCGAAGCTGTGCATTGGCCTCGCCTCAAGATTTGTTCGCCAGACAACGCTAAGCCGGACATAGTGAGAACATCCTACGCGACGAGCTGCAACCTGCCGCTCGGGTCGTGAAGGGCTCGGTACCCGCCACCGTCGCTGAATGACGCATCCTCCCACAGGTAGTCGCCAGTCAGGCCGATATGCGACCAACCCAGCGGCGAGACGTGCGCCAGTAGTGCCTCGTCGATCTCTGCCCCGGAGTAGCGAATGTGATCGGCGGCGCGGCCGAGATAGAGGGTGTTCCAGTATGCAATGGCGGCGATGAGCAGGTTGAGGCCAGACGCTCGGTATTGCTGGTTCTCCAAGGTACGGTCCGTGAAGCGTCCCTGCCGATTGGTGTAGATTGCATCAGCCAGGGCGTGCCGGGCCTCTCCCTTGTTCAATCCGGCTTGGCAGGCGCGGCGCAATTCGGGCTGTTCCAGCCAGTCGAGTGTGAACAGCGTCCGTTCGATGCGACCGAGTTCGCGAAGGGCAAGATCGAGCTTGTTCTGCCGACGATAGGCGGAAAGCTTGCGCAGTATGACTGACGGAGCGACCGTGCCCTCACGGATCGATGCCGCCATGCGGACCAGGTCGTCCCACTCTGCCTCGATCGCGCCGACTTTGATCGCTTGGCCGAACAGACATTCGATTCCTTTGTAGGCTGAGTTCGCTGCAATGGCACCAAACCGTCGATCGGCTAGGTCGCGCATCCGCGGGACGAAACGGAAGCCCAGCAGGTGACACAAGCCAAAGACGTGATCGGAGGCGCCGCCGGTATCGGTATACAGCTCCTGCAGTGGCAATTCACGGGCGCCAAGCAACAGGCCGTCGAGCACGTACGGTGCCTCACTTGCGGTGGCAGACATGATGCGCGAACTGAACGAAGCGAAATGGTCGGACAGGTGCGAGTAGATCTTGATGCCAGGCTTGTGATCGTATTTGGCGTTGATCTCGGCTGCGCCTGACCGAATTCGGCCGGTGCGGAAGAACTGACCATCAGATGATGCGCTGACACCTTCTCCCCAGTTGCGCGCGAACGGCAGCCGGTGATGTTCGCGCACGATCTGGGCCAAGGCGGCCTCGTAGTTTTCGGGCGAGATATACCAGTTCTGGGTCCAGGCGAGCTGTGCGTAGGTCACGCCCTGACTCGCGTTGGCCATACGTTCGACGCCGAGGTTTGTGCCATCTGCTAGAATGGCAGCGAGGATGGCATGGGGTTTGTCGTGCTCCTTGCCCGAGCGGACATCCCGAAATGCCGCGAGGAAGCCGGTGCGCTCAGCAACCTCGAAAAGGAGCTCGGTTATCCTGACGCGCGGGAGTAGCGCATCGAGCCTGCGGTCCAGAACTTCCGCGTCCGGCGGAGTTGCCGCCTGCAGCGGCACAACCTTCAGCTTGTCGCGAACGAGCGCAACACCAGACAGGCGTCCGGTCCGCAGCTGGTGTGCGAAGTGCCGCAAGCGCTGATCAAGTTCGGCACTTTTCTCAGCCAGATATTCCCTAGAGTTCACGTTGATCGGCAAGTCAGCTATTGCCGATTGTGCGGCTTTGCGGGGGAGCAGATAGGCATCGAATCGCTGGTAGGCGCGTGTTCCTTCGACCCAGACATCGCCGGCCCGCAGCTTGTCGCGAAGAGTTGCCAGGACCGCCGTCTCGTAGCGCGCGCGGCTGACTTTTCCTCCCTCAGTTATAAGCTTGGGCCACTGCCGATTGGCAAAGGGCATGGGCGGATTTTCCGGCAGATGCGCGCCGCGACTACTGTTCGTCTGCTTAAGGAGGTCGATAGCTGAAAGTAGGTTCGTACCGCTGCCCGAGGCCTTGAACGTGAACGTGTCGAGGAAGCTGCCGGAAAACCGACGCAGTGTCGCGTACCGTTCGGTCGCCAGGACCAAAGTGTCCACTTGTGCGAGATCAGCCAAGGCATCGACGTGGGGACGCGCGGCCATCAAGCGATGCCAGCCCACCATCTCATCGATCAGGATCAGCGGATCGCGGCCAGTTTCCTCTGCCATGTCCAATGCCGCGATAGTTGCTCCGAACAGTCGCATGAGCTTGCCGACCGACGGTGCCGTGTCCTGATAACGTCGTTCCTGGCCCCGCTTGGCACGGGTGAACAGCCCGCCAATCAGACGCTCGAACATTAGAATCGCGGCATCGGCAAGCCTGACCTCAAGATTGACCACTGCAGCCGCCAGCGTCGCCCTGCGGCGATTGAGGGAATAGTCGGCAAGCAGAAACGGCGGGGCCACACTGCCTTCACGCACGAACTGGCCGAAGCGGAAGCCTGTCGCCGCCAAGCTGATCCCAGGATCGATCCCGAGCTGCCGTATATACCGCAGGCGTTTGAGCAGCGCGTTCATGTTCTTGGTCGACGGCGACCCCGGCATGTCGCGGAGCCATGCGAGCGGGGTCATGCCCAGGGCAGGGTCGTTGATCAGGAGCGCGTCAAGCAACTCCAACGTTGTGCCGTCCAACTCGGCGACGATCTCTGTCGCCGCGCGCTTGCGGGCGCGGGCCCGTCCGGCGAGCCCGGACCGTTCGAGGGTGTCCGGAAGCGGCAAGATGAACCGATCCGCCTTGAGGCTGTCCATCAAGGATCGAGCAATCGTCTCGCCGCGGTCGCTCCGCATGGCTGCCCGGGCTGCAAGTTCGATGGCATGGGCGATGTCGCCGCGCGCGAATGGTTGGAGGCCAAGGTATTCGGCCGCAGTCGAGCTATGATCGGTTCGCGTCTGCGCGCGTTGCCCATATGTCTCGAATACATGCGGCGAGAGTTCTAGCTGAACAGCCAGGTAGTTGAGTACGGCCTCCGGGACGTCCGAGTTGACCCGCAGACCGAAACCAGGGTGTCGCAACAGCGCGAGGTGTGCAGCAATGCCGAGCCGATTGACGGCGCCTCGCCGCTTTCCGATGATGTCCAGATCTTCGGACGCCAGAGTGTAGTTTCTGATGATCGAAAAGTGGTCGGTTCGTGGCAGGAAAAGCCGTTCGCGCTCGTCCCGCGTCAGCAGATTGCGCCGCGCCATGATGCACCTCACCTGATTCGGGATGACCCCCATTCGGTCAGGCTAGACCCGCGCGGCGAGGCAGGCATGCATAAAGGACTCCGGTGTGTTCGCCATTTGTCCGGCTTAGCGTTATCTGGCGAACAGACCTTGAGGTGCCCCCAAAATCACACCCAGCTCACAATGAACCCGGCTGCGGTGGTTTCCTTGGCCGCTAGTCCTGCATCCTCGAAGGCGTTGGGCGAGGAAATAGCTGCGGCGCGAGGCTATCGCGCGCAGGCCAAGGCCGCCAATACCCTGCGCGCTTACACCAGCGACTGGAACCAGTTCGAAGGCTGGTGCGACGCGCGCGGGCTCGAACCGCTGCCCGCCCGGCCCGAGGCGGTCGCAACCTGGCTGGCCGCGCTCGCGATGGACGGCAAAGCCGACAGCACAATTGGCCGACATCTCGCCGCGATCGGATGGAAGCACCGTCAGGATGGGCTGGTCGCGCCAGTTCAGCGAGACGAACGCATGGTCATCGCTGATACGCTCGCGGGGATCCGCCGCGGGGCCAGAGCGCGGCCCAGCGCCCGCAAGGCCGCGATCACCGCCAGCGATTTGGCGAAGATGATCGCGGCGGCGGACGGACAGGGCACGCGCGCGATCCGCGACCGGGCGATCCTGGCGCTGGGCCTGGCGGCCGCGCTGCGCCGGTCGGAACTGGTCGCGCTCGAGTGGCGCGATGTGGTAATGGTGGACAAGGGCCTGAAACTGACGCTGCGCCACTCCAAGACCGACCAGGAGGGGGAGGGGCAGGTGATCGCGGTGCCCTCGGGCAAGACACTCAAACCCGTTGAACGGCTCAAGGTGTGGTTGGCGGTGCGCGGTAGCGGCGCAGGACCGCTGTTCTATCGGATCGACCCGCAGGGGCGGCTGACCGACAGGCGCATGTCGGACCGCTCGATCGCGCGGCTGATCCAGAAATACGCGGGGCTCGTTGGGCTCGATCCGGAGAGCGTGGGAGGACATTCGTTGCGGGCCGGGTTCCTCACCGAAGCTTCCCGCACCGGAGCAACTATAGCCAAGATGCAGGAGGTGTCGCGGCACAAGAAAGTCGAAGTGCTGCTGGGCTATGTTCGGTCAGCTGAGCTGTTTGATGCCCATGCGGGGGGCGGGTTCTTATAATAGCAGAAATTCGAACCTGCCCGTGCAAGTATGAGTCCCTCCTCCGCTACCATCCCCTTTTCCGGAAGCTTCCACAGACTTCCGGATTCTTCCAGAAAATCGCAGAATTGCTAGGGGTTGCGGGTGATTCGCGTCCATGTTCAGCCGAGCGCTTCCGCATGCAGCCAGATTTGGCGTGGGGGTATTTAGCAGGGTATCCGATCTCGTCCATGACCAGTAGGTCGAAATGATCGTGCTCCAGCTTCGTCAGTGACGTGCTCCCCAGATTGTTACCGTTCAGAGGTAGAGTCTCGCTCCTTCTTGATCCGGCGCCCTAAGTCGAAGTGATGTCGGTAGACTCCGGGACGCCGGATCACTCCTTGGCAATGCAGAATCTAGATGACGCCAAAGGCTGTCATGGCAGCTGCTACACGCTCAAACCCTGCGATATTTGCGCCCAGAACATAGTCGCCAGGGGCGCCGTATTCCTCGGCGGTCTCGGCACAGGTATCATGAATGTTGCGCATGATGGCGGCGAGGCGTTCCTCGGTTTTCTCGAAGCTCCAGCTATCGCGCGAGGCATTCTGCTGCATTTCCAGGGCTGAAGTCGCAACTCCGCCGGCATTGGCCGCCTTGCCAGGTCCAAACAGCACTCCCGCGCCCTGGAATTCGCGGACGGCATCGGGCGTACAAGGCATGTTTGCCCCTTCGCCCACAGCAACCACCCCGTTCTTGACCAATGCGCGCGCATCCTTGCCGGTCAACTCGTTCTGCGTGGCCGATGGCATGGCAACATCGCACGGAACATCCCAGATCGAACCGCCCTCAATGTAATGGGTGTCGTTGCCTTTCCTGCGCGCATATTGCGAGATCCGTTCGCGGCGAATCTCCTTGATCTCTTTGACCAGATCGAGATCGATGCCGCTTTCATCGACAATGTAGCCATTGGAGTCCGAGCAGGCGATGACAATGCCGCCGAACTGCCGGATCTTTTCAATCGTGTAGATCGCCACGTTGCCGGAACCCGACACCACGCATTTGCGGCCGTCGAAATCCATGCCCTTGGTGGCAAGCATGCTTGAGACGAAATAGGTCGCGCCGAACCCCGTGGCTTCGGTGCGGGCACGCGAGCCGCCATAGACCAGTCCCTTGCCGGTCAGCACCCCGGCTTCGTACCGATTGGTCAGGCGCTTGAACTGGCCAAAGAGGTAACCGATCTCGCGCCCGCCAACGCCGATATCGCCAGCCGGCACATCGGTGTATTCGCCCAGATGTCGTTGCAATTCAGTCATGAATGACTGGCAAAAACGCATGACCTCGCCTTCAGAGCGTCCACGCGGATTAAAATCCGAGCCGCCCTTGCCACCACCAATCGGCAGTCCTGTAAGCGCATTCTTGAAGATCTGCTCGAACCCAAGGAACTTGATGATCCCGAGGTTGACCGAAGGGTGGAACCGCAGGCCACCCTTGTAGGGGCCGAGCGCGGAGTTGAATTGCACGCGAAAGCCACGATTGATCTGCACCTGGCCCTGATCGTCAACCCAGGGCACGCGGAAAATGATCTGACGTTCAGGCTCGCACAGACGCTCTATCAGGGCATGATCGGCATAATAGGGCTTCTTGGCGATCACGCGCCCGAGACTTTCCAGCACCTCGATGACGGCTTGGTGAAACTCTGTTTCGCCGGCATTGCGGCGCAGCACCTCGGCGAGGATGGGTTCAAGCTTTTCGTCAATCTTGGTCATTGAAATTTCCTGGCTCCGACGCTGGGGTGGGCTTCTGCTTGCGTCGTGCATAAGCGAGAGTGACCGACTTTTCGATAGACGTGCTACCGTGCTGGCAATTGTGGTCGTGCTGACGGAGCCATGCAGTGCTTTTTAAACGTTTTTTGGTCTTTGGTTGCGCCCTTCTTGCGGCTGTTGTTTCTGGTGCTTTTCTCCCTGCGGCTTGGGCCGTCTCCGTCTTCGCAATTTCGGGGGTCTTGGCGCTGATCGGTCTGTTTGACCTCGCACAGCCGGTCCATTCGATCCGACGCAATTACCCGATCATTGGTCGTATGCGCTGGTTTTTCGAGGATATTCGTCCGGAGATACGCCAGTATCTGATCGAGGATGACCATGAGCAGCTGCCCTTTTCCCGCAGTCAGCGGTCACTGGTCTACGCGAGGTCGAAGAACGAAAGCAGCGAGCGCGCATTTGGCACCCAGCTTGATGTCTATGAAAGCGGCTATGAATTTATCGGGCATTCGAACCGCCCGGTTCCCCCCGGTGATCCCGCCACGTTCCGCGTCGACATTGGCGGCGGCGATTGTAAGCAACCCTACCGGGCATCCATCCTGAACATCTCGGCGATGAGCTTCGGATCGCTGAGTGCCAACGCCATTCTTGCACTGAACCAGGGCGCAAAGCTGGGAAGCTTTGCCCATGACACCGGCGAGGGGAGTATCAGTCCGCACCACAGACACCATGGCGGCGATCTGATCTGGGAAATCGGCAGCGGGTATTTTGGCTGCAGGAACGCCGATGGTGGCTTTGACCCACGAGCCTTTGAGGAGAAAGCCACAGATCCGCAGGTCAGGATGATCGAGATCAAGCTCAGCCAGGGTGCCAAACCTGGCCACGGCGGAATTCTGCCGGCCAGCAAGATCACAGAAGAGATTGCCCAGACCCGCGGTGTGCCAATGGGCCAGGACTGCGTTTCTCCCGCCCGGCACAGTGCCTTTTCCACGCCGAACGAGATGATGGCCTTTATCGCGGAGCTCAGGCAGCTTTCCGGCGGCAAGCCTGTCGGGTTCAAGCTGTGCATTGGTCAGCCGTGGGAATTCATGGGTATGGTCAAGGCCATGATGGACACAGGCATCCTGCCCGATTTCGTCGTGGTCGATGGCGCAGAAGGCGGGACAGGCGCGTCGCCTCTCGAGTTTTCTGATCATCTCGGCATGCCCATGCGGGAAGGCCTGCTCTTTGTGCACAACACCTTGGTCGGCACGGGCCTGCGCGACAGGATCAGGATCGGCGCTGCGGGAAAGATAGTCAGCGCCTTCGACATCGCTGCGACGCGCGCCCTGGGTGCGGACTGGGTAAATGCCGCGCGAGGGTTCATGTTCGCCCTCGGGTGCATTCAATCGCTGTCCTGCAATACCAACCGTTGTCCCGTCGGCGTCGCGACGCAGGATCCGCTGCTCCAGCGCGCCCTGGTGGTACCCGAAAAGGCCGAACGCGTGTTTAATTTTCACAGGAATACGCTGCATGCGCTGGCGGAAATGCTGGCCGCCGCAGGCCTCGATCATCCCAGCCAGATCGGTCCGCATCACTTGGTGCGTCGGGTCAGTCAGACCGAGGTCCGCCTGTTTTCGCAACTTCATACCTTCCTGGCCGAACGAGAATTGCTAAGCGGAAGCTGTCACTCCAGTTTCTACAAGAACGTGTGGGACATAGCTCGTGCCGACAGCTTCGAGTTGTTGTGACATCTTTTTCGGCGCGGCGTGAAGCCTGGATAATTGATAGTCCGGCCATTGGGTTCACGTATGTCAAATCAAGCTGGCCCATCGACTTTGCAGTGGAATGAAGGAAGGCCGAAGGCAGGGATAGGAATCGGATTTCTGAGCCCGCAACAGGAGGTTGAAAGCTCTCGGAAGACTTCCCCTGGAGCAACTGCTATCGGGCCGAGATGAGAAGACTGTTTCACGGCGCGGGCAAGGCCGATTTCGCGATTGATTTTGGCACGGCCAATACGCGGGTGGTGTCGGCTGATGGCGGTGTCCTGTTCGATGAGCCGTCGCTCTGCTGCTTCGCGGGGCGCGTCGATGCCGGTGAACTGGTCACTGCCGGAGCTACCGTCGGCCCCATGCAGGAGCGTACACCCGGAGACCTGCGCATCGTGCGCCCCCTGCATCGCGGAGTGCTTTGCGATATCGCGGCGGCCCGCGACTATCTGGCCTATGCCGTGCGATCGAGCGTCGGCCAGCGCAGGCTCCGCTCCTTTCGCGCAATCATCGGAGTGCCAGCCGATGCAACCAACGCAGAGCGCAGCGCGCTGCTCACCGCGGCAAACGATGCCGGTCTGGGGGCTGTCGAATTGTTGACGGAACCTTTGGCTGCCGCGTGGGGAGCAGGCCTTCAGGTCGATCATCCCCGCGGCTCCATGATCGTGGAATGCGGTGCCGGCACGACGGAGGCGGCCGTCCTGTCGCTGGGCGGAACCTGCGCGACTGCATCCCTACGCGGCGGAGGCGATGCGCTTGATCGCGCGATTGCCGATCATCTCCATTTTCAGCACAAGTTTCTCATCGGCATGAACACTGCTGAACACGCGAAACGCGACATCGTCAGGATGCTCCAGGAACAGGCAGCCCCTGGCGCCACGATCCGGTTCAAGGGGCGCGACCTCGTGAACGGATTGCCCGCAGCCCTGGAACCGCCGATAGGTGATCTGCTTCCCGTGGTGGAAAAGCATGTTGCCGGCATCACCAGGATGGTTGTGAACCTGCTGGGCCAGATATCGCCCGAACTGAGCCGTGATATCCACGATGACGGCATTGTCCTGACCGGCGGCAGTGCAGTCATCAATCTTGTCCGGCCGGCATTGGCCCAGGCCACCGGGCTGCATGTCGCCCTTGCTCCGGACAACGCTTATTGCGTGGCAAATGGCCTGCAAAAGGCGCTCTTGCACTGATCGGGGCGTGACACTTGGTTTGACTTGAGGGTCGCTTGCGGCCATCATCGTGCCATGTTCCGGTTTGCCACACGTCAGCGTCAGCGCTGCCATGCGAGTTCGCTTCTCGTGGGCCAATAGCCCCGGACAGCGAGAGCTACGTCCGGCGCAGTCCGGGGCAAAACCGATCATCCCCCTTTATATCGCGCTTTTCCAGCGCACCGCGCCTGCATGACCGGCGCTGACGGAGATCACCATGACCACTCATCGCAAGGCCCAGGCGCGGCCAGCAATCCAGATTCGCGAAACTGACGCTGAACGCATCAGCAACCTTGCCATCGAGGCGGAAGATCGACTGCCGCAGGTGGCCGAACTGCTGCTCGCCGAGATCAACCGCGCCACGATTGTGGAGGATTCTCGGCTGCCGCAGAATGTCGTCGCCCTTCAATCAACGGTAAAATTTTTGGATGAAGCGAGTGGCATTGAGCGCACGCTACAACTCGTCTACCCTCAGCATGCCGACATTGCAGCGGGACGAATCTCGATCCTGTCACTGGTTGGCGCTGGCTTGCTCGGCCTGAAACCTGGACAGTCGATCTCATGGCCCGATCGTGCCGGAAAGCAGCGGGCCTTGCGGATCATGGAAGTAAATCAAAGATAGTATCGATAACGGCGCATTGCCAAACACCGTCATTGCCCCCCACAAGCGCAACCGAAGGCCTTCATGCGAAGCCGAAACTGCAACCGATGTTCGGGTGGGGTGACCCCACCCGAACGTTCGCCTGGCTCAGCGAAAATTTCTGCGCTGCACGATGTTGACGTTCCCGAGCAGGATCACGGCGCCCACGAAGGCGATGATCAGTCCGGTGAGCGAAAACTCCTGTATACTGCCGCTGATGCCGAGCAGTGGCCCGGCAACCGCGTTGCCGATCGGCGAGCCGATGCAGACCACAACGATATTCCAGAAAATGCCTATCGAGGCATCGCGGTTCATTACCAGCCTGGCCAGCCAGCCGGCGATACCGCCCACGATCAGTGCTATGATCCAACACGTTTTCTCTTCCTGCAGAAGCAGACCGTTGACTGCGGTCGTGGTCAGCAGCCCAGTGTAAAGAGGGGTGTTGAAAGCGCCGATGCCGAGCGTGCCCAGCACGAGCACCGGTTTCCATGCCTCTTTGAGGCGGGCCATATCACGTCGCAGATATGGCCAGGCAAATGGCAACAGCAGGAGCAACGCCAGACTCCAGCGTCAGAAAGCGAGTGCGACGGGCGGGATTAAATCGCGTGCGCCTCGCCCTACGATTGAGTGTCCCCGCCCAAAACAACGCCGTGAGTTTCAGCAGCAGGTAGGGTCTTTCCCAGATCCAACCAATCGTAAGGACAAAAATGAAAGGCCGTTACGAAGGGCATCCGGGTTATGGCAGGATCAAGGTTGCAGCGAATTAGGGTGCGAAACATCTGTCGAAGGGCACTTGTCATGTTGCCTTTCGTTTTGCCGCATGCATCTCTGCGCGGGAAAGCAACGCATCGAGATCTTCTCGGCTGATGTCGAAGATTTCGTGCATATCTTCAAGTGCGGCATCAATGTCGGCAAGATGCAGGCCTGCATCGGGTGCTGGTAAGGGTCGATGCGGGTAGGAATGGCTTGTCAGCCTGTGAAATAGCAGGCCGACCATTACCAGAGTTACCGAATTGATGCCGACCGGCAGCAACGCAAATCCAAATCCCGCGGTATGGATTGCGTCTGAGCCGATCACGGCGGTCAGAGCTGATGCGCCCCCGGGAGGGTGCAGGCAACGCAGTAACGACATGATCAATATGGCGGCTCCCACAGCAATGCTGGCGGCAAGCTCCATATTCGGGATTGCCTGGTAAATCACGACGCCGATCATGGTTGAAACGATGTTGCCGCCAATGACTGGCCATGGTTGCGCCATCGGACTGGACGGGACGGTAAACACCAAGACAGCCGACGCTCCCAAAGGCGCGACGACCAATGGGAAATCCGACCCATGAAGCGGCAGCGTCGAACATACCAGTATAGAGAAGGCTATGCTGAACGATGCGCCAAAACAGGCCAGCAGTCGGTCGCCGCTGCGGACACCCGCTAGAATGGGCTTGAACAGTCGCAAGCCAGTTCATCCTTTTTCAGTCATGTGAAATGCTGCCCGAGCCCAGCCTTTGGCTACAACGGAACGGGCCTTGATGATGCAAGCCCGGGACCGAGAGCGGACCCGGGCTTGCCATTCTGGTGCTGTAGGCTTTCAGGCTGCGAGCAATTCGTC
>ERZ724516.2097-NODE-2097-length-11374-cov-5.341991_pt1 | contig 11374 bp, 9 predicted proteins | sample MGYA00376049_ERZ724516 | MGnify/ENA primary metagenome ERZ724516 (study PRJEB28724, sample SAMN07190886) | activated sludge metagenome | isolation source: activated sludge of sewage treatment plant in Hong Hong | place: USA: Christiansburg, Virginia | collected... | reverse complement strand
GGCAGGTGTTGCCTTCACTGTCGACGAAAAGACCGACATCGCGCGTCGCCTGGACGCGGTAGGCATACCCGAGCTGGAAATCGGCATTCCCGCGATGGGCGAGGCCGAACGCGAAAGCATCCGGGCGGTTGCGGCGCTGGAACTGAAGGCGCGCTTGATGGTGTGGACGCGGATGAAGCGCGCCGACATTGCGCTGGCGGCAAATCTCGGTGCGCAGTTGATCGACATCTCCGTACCCGCGTCGGATCAACACCTGCAGGCGAAACTGCGGCGCGATCGGCAATGGCTGCTGACGGAAATCGGCGTGCACGTCCAACTGGCGCGTGATCTTGGCTTCGCCGTCGGCGTCGGCGCCGAGGATGCCTCGCGCGGCGATCCGGACCTGCTGGCGGCGATTGCCGAAGCCGCGCAGGCAGCCGGCGCGCAGCGCATCCGCTTTGCCGATACCCTGGGCGTGCTCGACCCCTTCGCCACCTTCGAGCGGATTCGCCACCTGCGCTCGCGCTGCGATCTCGAAATCGAGATGCACGCCCACGACGACCTCGGGATGGCCACCGCCAATACGCTGGCAGCCGCCCGCGCCGGCGCGACACACCTCAACACGACGGTCAACGGGCTTGGCGAACGCTGCGGCAACGCGCCGCTGGAAGAAGTCGTGCTGGGCCTGCATCTGTGCCAGGGGATCGAAACGGGGATCGATCTCGCCGGCTTCCCCGCGATCTCGCAGCGCGTGGCCGTCGCTTCCGGGCGCCCCCTGTCCTGGCAGAAGAGCGTTGTCGGCGAAGGCGCCTTCACCCATGAGGCGGGGATTCACGTCGACGGTCTATTCAAGGATCCCGCCAACTACCAGGGTTTCGATCCGCGTCTGGTGGGGCGCCGGCACCGCGTGGTTCTCGGCAAGCATTCCGGAGCACGCGCCGTGCAACAGGTGATGGCGGGCCTCGGCCATGCACTGTCGGACACCTCTGCGCGCGCTTTCCTGCAGCGGCTGCGCAGCTTCGTCGCGGAGAAGAAGCATTCGCCGTCGGCGGCCGATCTGTTGAAGCTGCTCGGCTCCTGAGCCGATGAACCGGAAAGATGGCGATGGCCGACCGACTCGAACTCCTTGAACTTGGCGATGACGTACTCTATTTCGACGAGCCCTGCCCGCCGCGGGTCGCCGCCCAGATCGACGCCGCGGCGCATGACTACGGCCAGCCGGTCGCCGAGCAACGGCTGCTCTACGCCTACTTTCTGGCGCCCGAGCAGCTCTCGGTCCTGGTCGCGCTGTACCGCTACTACTTCTATCAGCACCGCCTCGAGGATGCCCTGGTCGTCGCCGAACGCGCGCTGGAGGTCAGTGCGCGCCGCCTGCAACTGGCCGGCGGTTGGCGCAGCCTGGGGCCGCGCACGCTTGGCGAGGCGGCGATGCGCTCGATGGGCATGCTGCGCTTCCACTTGCTGGCGCTCAAGGGGTCGGCGGTGATCCTGCTGCGCCTTGGGCGAGTCGGCGAGGCCTGCACGCGCCTGCGCACGATTGCCGACGTCGACCGGCGCGATGCCCTCGGCGCTTTGCCGCTGCTCGAGGTCATCGATCGCCAGTACGCCGCTACCCCCGAAACCTTGGACTAAAGGAGCAAAGAGCCATGGCTTGCGCCAACGACACTTTTGAGGACGACCTCGCCGAGTTGAGTTCGGCGGAAGAATTTCTCGACTACTTCGGCATCGACTTTGCCGTGCCCGTGGTGCAGGTCAATCGCCTGCACATCCTGCAACGCTTTCACGATTATCTGGCCAAGCAGGAAGCCGGCAAGGCGCCGGATTACCTCGCCTACCGCCACTGGCTGGCGCGCGCCTACGCCGACTTCGTCGGCTCCACCGCCCAGGCCGAGAAGGTGTTTGCCGTTTTCCAGAAGGCCGAGGGGTCGTCCTTCGTCCCCCTCTCCTCGCTGACGGACTGAGGCCGTGTTGCCGCGCTGGGACTACGGCGATGCGGTACGCGTGACGCGTAACGTGCGCAACGACGGCACCTTCCCCGGCGTGCCGACCGGCGACCTCCTGGTGCGCCGCGGGCGCATCGGGCATGTGCGCGATGTCGGCACCTTTCTCCAGGATCAGATCATCTATTCCGTGCATTTCCTCACCGAGGGACGCCTGGTCGGTTGTCGTGAAGACGAACTGGTCGGCGTCGACGAAGCGTGGATCGAAAGTCGTTTCGAGGTTCGCCAGCGGGTGCGCGCGCTGCGCCCGCTGGCCGTGGCCGGCGAGGTTCGCGTGCCCGCCGGCAGTCGCGGCGAAATCCTGAATCTCGAAAAATCCGAGACCCAGGGCGTCGTCTATCAGACGCACTTCGACTGCTTCGCCGGCATCCCCCTGTGGGTACCCGAGGCCGCTCTGGGCGAATGGCGACGGCCAGGCGATGCCTGAGGCCAGTGGCATCTACCGGTCGATCAAGCTCGCCGCGCAGTTGTTCGGCAAGCCGCTGGAGGCACTTGCCCCGGAAGAACTGCACCGGGTGACCCGTGTCGCGACCCGGCAGCAGGAGATCGAGGCGCTGATCCTGGAAACACCGGAAGCGGCCAGCGTGATCCTCCCGGCGGCCTCGATCGACGCCAGCCTGATGGAAATCCGCCGTCGCTACGCCGACGATGACGAGTATCACGCCGAGCTCGAACGCGTCGGCCTGGATGCGGCGGCGTTGCGCCAGGCGGTGGCGCGCGACCTGGTGGTCGAGGCCGTGCTGGAAAGGGTCGCGGCAGCAGCGGCGCCGGTCAGCGATACCGACGTCGAGATCTTCTGGTACATGAACCAGCAGCGTTTTCGCCATGGCGAAACGCGCGTGCTGCGACACCTCCTGGTGACCATCAACGAGAACCTGGCGGGCAACGAGCGTCAAACCGCGCGCGCCCGCATCGAAGCCATTCGCGCCCGCCTGCTCAGGGAACCGCAACGCTTCGCCGAGCAGGCGCTGAAGCACTCCGAATGCCCAACGGCGGTCCATGGCGGCCTGCTCGGCCGCGTGCCGCGCGGCCAGCTCTATCCGCAGGTCGATGCGGCGGCCTTCACCCTCGCCGAGGGGATGCTCTCCGAGGTCATCGAGAGCGAACTCGGCTACCACCTGATCCGCTGCGAAGCCATCCAGCACGAACGCCTGCTGAGCTTCGCGGAGGCCCGCCAGACGATCCGCGAACATCTCGACGGGCAACAGCAGGCTCTCTGCCAGAAAGCCTGGATCAAAGCCCTGCACCGCTAGGCGGCCGCACAGTCAGCCGCTTGCTTGCCGAGTCATCGCGAACCGTCGCGCGCGCTGGTGCCACGCCGGGAGCGTGACGCGCGGCACACCGTTCGTTCATCGACCGGAGCAATCGCGCGGCCGCAGGAGACGGTCGCGCCACCATACGCCGTCGAAACGGATAGAATGCGATGCAGCTTCTCGACACAACCCGATCATGAAAGATCCTTCCCAACTACTGAAATTTTCGGCTGGCCTGCCGGTCGATGCGGCAGGTGTGCGCAGGTGCCCCGGGCAACCGGTTTGTCAAGACTGCACTTTGGCTGTGAAGCCGTGCTTTGCCGACAACGGTTCTGGGCCCATTGGCCGGCGCTGACGCGGCAGGCTTGACTTCTCTGGTCCGACTCTGGGCCGCTTGCGGGATCACACGGTACCGACGACGCGAGGACCATTCCTGACCCAAGCGTTTCACGGCATCGATGGTCTTGAGATTTCTTGTTGAAGGCACCCTGGGCAAGAGCAGCGCCCCAGGCTGCAACAGGATCGATCCCTGGCAAGCAACAGCCCTCCTCTTGAAGACAAAATGCTCACGAATTACAACCTGGCGTGTGCCGTCAATCACCACGCGATGGCCAATCCGGACGCCCCGGCGGTGGTGTGCCAGGCGCGCTCCCTGACCTACGCCGAACTGGCCGAGCGTGCCGCCCGTCTCGCCGCTTGCCTGACTCACCGGCCTGACTGGCAGCGTCATGACGGGCAAGCGCTCCGTGTCGGGATTCTCGCTTCGCGTGGAGTTGACGCCTGCGTGGCGGTGCTCGGCGCCTGCTGGGCAGGAGCCACGTATGTGCCGATCAGCTTGAAGCAGCCGGAAGAACGCGTCTTGACCTTGCTCGCCCAATGTGGCTTGTCGGCAATCATTGCCGATGACGAGGGGGCAAAGCTGCTCCGCGAGCGTTTGCTCACCGCCGGCCCGCGGCTGGTGATTCACGCCGGACAGTCATTGCTCGCGCCGCGGGCTGGCGCAGTCGAGATGGTCGACATGGCGACGCTCCCGCCGGTGACCCCGGAAGAACCGGCACCGATGGCGGCGTCAGACACGGCCTACATCATTTTCACTTCGGGAACGACCGGCGTCCCCAAGGGCGTCATGATTTCGGCCGGCTCTGCCCGTCATTACCTGACGACGATCAGCGAGTGGCTGGATTTGCGCGCCAGCGACCGAGCCTTGGAAACCTGCGAACTCAGCTTCGATTTCTCGGTGCACAACATGTTCTCGACCTGGGAGGTGGGCGCCGCACTGCATATCCTGCCGGCCACCACGGTGATGAACGCCGTCAAATTTGTCCGAAGTTCCGGGTTGACGGTGTGGAACTCAGTTCCCGCGCTGGCCGGGATGCTGCGCCAGATCAAGGCGCTCGCTCCAGAAAGCCTGGCCAGCTTGCGCGTCACCGTTTTCGGCGGCGAACAGTTGCCCGCGAGCACCGTCACCGCCTGGCAAAGTGCGGCACCCAACAGCGTCATTGTCAACCTCTATGGTCCGACCGAAGCAACGGTCTTCTGTCTGGCTCAGAGGGTTGGCAAGCCACTGCCACTGACTCCGGGACGTAACGTCATGGCGATCGGCACGCCGCTGCCCGGCAATGAGGCGAGGGTGGTCGATGCGCACGGTCACCCTGTCGCCGACGGCACCGCGGGCGAATTGGTGATCGCCGGCGACCAGATTGCTGACGGCTATCTCGGAGCCGACGAGCTGACGGCCTCTCGGTTTCCGACGCTCGATGGCAAACGCTGGTACAGGACGGGCGATCTGGCCCAGCGCGACGCCACGGGTTGCTTTCATTGCCTCGGGCGGATCGACAACCAGGTCAAGGTGCTCGGTCATCGCGTCGAACTCGAAGAGATAGACGCCCATCTTCGCATCGTCTCCGGCGCCGATGTCGTCGGCTCCATCGCCTGGCCGCAGGCAAACGGCATGGCCAGCGGCATCGTCAGCTTTGTCGGCGCATCGACCATCGACGCCGATAGCGTGATCGATGAACTGAAAAACCGGCTGCCGCCGTACATGCTGCCCCGCAGGGTCATCGCCCTGGAAAGAATGCCGCTCAATTCGAGTGGCAAGGTCGACCGGCGGGAGTTGCACCAACTGCTCGACAAGGAGGCGGGATGAGCCCGGCGGCAGCCAACAGTGCAGCACTGCCGCCGCAGCGAGGAGGCGGCAACGCCTCGCTAGGGAGCCGTTTGCGCCGCTTCCTGGCCATTGACGAACGCGCGGATTGCATCGCGTGGTCGCAGGCGGTGAGCGGCCGCGCAATCATCTACTGCACGGCGATTGCCGCTGTCGCCACCTACTTCCCTTGGTGGGAAACCCTCCTGGTCGTCAGCGCAGCCATGGCAGCGGCCTACATGTCGAACTTCCGCAATCCGATCTTGTTCACGGCAACCTGGTCCGCGGCATTCCTTGAAATGGGACTCGCCGAGAATTCCATCCTGGAAGATATCGGTGTCGTCATGCAGCAGGAGCAGATGACTGGCCCCCCGCCGATGGTTCTGGCAAGCCTGTTCCTGCTGTTCGTCATGATCGGCGCCTGGGGCAGCCTGGAGTGGGTCCGCCGGCATCCGCATTGCCTCCTGGCCCGCCGGCCCTTGCTTTGCCTCTTGGCGCTGGAAGTGGTCTTGTGCGGCCTGACGACCATGGACGGCATGCAGGGACTGCCGCGCGTAATGCTCTGGTCGATGTTGATCGTGCTGACGCCGTATGTCTGGTTTCTGCCCTTTGCCATCGTCGACCAGCGCTCGCAGCAAGCCAGCCCCCGGTTGATGCAGTTGGCCGTGCTGCGCCCGTTCTGGAGTCCGACCTTCCTGCCGTTCGGTAAAGGAGCCGCATTCCTGCGCAAGCATTTGTCAAAGACACCCGAGGACTTGGCGATCACCCAGCTCAAGGCGATCAAATTGCTCATCTGGTCAAACGCACTGCTCGCACTGAAGTCTGCCATGACTCTGGTGTTCGAGGACTACCTGCAGATACCGCGCGTGGAAGTCGCGCTGGATGCCTTCCTCCGCGGCCAGCCGTACCCGATTGCAGTCGGCTGGGCTTGCCTGCTGCTGTCGACCGCGAAATACGCACTGACCATCGCGCTGTGGTCCGCTCTGTTCATCGGCATCGCCCGTTTGGCCGGCTATCGGTTGCCACGTGGTTGCTGGAGGCCGCTCGAATCGAGAACGCTGATGGAGTACTTCAATCGCTTTCACTATTACTTCAAGGAACTTCTCGTCGATTTCTTCTTCCTGCCAACGTTCTTCGCGGTTTTCCGGGGTTACCCGCGCCTGAGGATGTTCTTCGCCACCTTCATGGCCGCCGGCGTAGGCAATGCCCTGTGGCATTTTCTCCGCCAGATCGATAACGTCGCCACCATGGGTCTGGCCGGGGCAATTCACAGCTTCACCAGCTACCTCTTCTACTGCGTGATATTGGCGACGGGGATCGGCATATCGCAGGTCCGCGCGAGTGTCGGCATTCGCCCCTCAGCCACCCATTTCGGGATGTTGTATTCCGGCCTCTGCGTATGGTCGTTCGTTGTCTGCCTGCATGTTTTTGGCGGTGAGAGTCTTCGTCATACACTGCTTGAACGTGTGTTGTTCATGATGAGTCTTTTTGGAGTAGCCTGATGGAAGCAAATGCCAAGCAGGATTTACGGAACTTTCTCAAGAAAGCCCTGGAAAACCACCGCGATCACAAGGAGTTCGCTGATGACGAATCACTCTTCGTGAGCGGCCGACTGGATTCCTTCTCCATGATGACTCTCGTCATGTATCTCGAGGAAGCCTTTGGTCTGGATTTTTCCGATTTCGAGTTCGACGTGAATCTCGTCGATTCAGTGAATGCAATTGAAGTGCTGGTGGATGCCAAGCAGGCCGTGTGAATTTGATCTTGCCTAGGTCTGCTGGGGGACGACCGCTGCCATCATGAGGTCCATGAGGTCCGGTAAAGTCGAGAGGTGGCGCGGTCGCCGTCGGCTCGACCCGTCTTTTTCCATCCCTTTCGTCTGGCGGTGCTCAGCTTGCTTGAGCCAAGCAGCGGTCGATCGGCTCTGGGGTTCTCGGTCTCAAGACGGATTTTTGGGGACAGTATAAGTAATTCCCGCGGCGGCTTGCGGCGCCGTGTCAATGCCGCCACATTGACACTATCGGCCCCAGTCGAAGAAGGGTGAATTACCGATACTGTCCCCGAAATTTCCAGCCCAGACCGTGGGATGTCGCCGCCACACCGATGCAACTGGCGCTGGCCAGGGGCCATCGCTGGCTGGCGATGCTCGAATCGGGCGAAGCCCAATCCATCACCGAACTCGCTGCCCGCGAGAAGATCGACAACAGCTACATGTGCCGCATGCTCAACCTGACCACGCTCGCACCGGACATCGTAGCGGCGATCCTAGATGAAACCTTGCCTCAGCACGTCACCGTGCATGAGCTCGCGATCAGTCCGCCGGTGTTGTGGGAGGAGCAGCGAGCGCGGATTGGTGTGGTTGGCGAGGAGACTCAGGCGGAGTGATCGGTGGCATTCTGATCAATGATGGGTGGTGGCCGTCCGCAGCCCCATGCTGACTGCCGGCTAGTCCGGCGTGACCTTCTGAGACTCGGCTTCGGGGGCGGTTGCGGGGACGATCGTAGTTCGCCTACGCCCGCTTTGCGGATGCAGGCACCAACGAGTACTTTCGGCCAGTAAGAGACGCTCAGAAAGCATAAAATGTTGCCCCAGAGCGACAGCTGTTTCCGACCACTGGTTGTTCATCTATGCTAATGGCATGTCTTTGGGCTGCCCCACAGCAGAAAAGTAATGGGCTGAATTTTTGCGTTGTGACATTGTCTTGACCTACATCTATCTCCCCTCTCTCCCCCGCAATCGCATGTCAAGCACCGCACGCATGCCATGACTGGGGACCTCAACACACATGATGCGCAAGAGACCGGGCGTACCCGGCTTGCAAGTGCCTCGCCATGGATGGTGCTGGCGCTGTGTCTTGCATTCACTGGTTTGGCATGGCGCGTGGCTGATGACCACAGCGAGCGTGAACGCCAAACATATTTTGACTTCCGGGTGCGCGAAGTCCTTGAACGCATTACCCACCGCATGCGAGCCTACGAGCAAGTCCTCCGGGGGGCGCAGGGCTTGTTCTCCGCATCCACCAGCGTGGAGCGTGCCGAATTCAGGGACTACGTTGCAGCCCTGAAACTCGCCGATGACTACCCCGGCATCCAGGGGGTCGGCCTGTCGTTGGTCGTTCCGGCTGCCTCCAAGGCGCAGCATGTGGCAAGGTTGCGCCAACAGGGCTTCGCCGACTACGACATTTACCCCGTTGACGTGCGTGACAGCTATACCTCAATCATCTATCTCGAACCGTTTGTCGAGCGCAACTTGCGCGCCTTTGGCTACGACATGTATTCCGAGCCGATACGCCGCGCCGCCATGGATGCTGCACGTGACAATGGCGAGACGGCCTTGTCGGGCAAGGTGCGCCTGGTGCAAGAGTCCGGGAAGCAAGAGCAGGCCGGCTTCCTGATGTACCTGCCTATCTACCGCAACGGTGCGCCCCGCAGCACCGTGAACGAACGACGCGCCAACCTGCTGGCCTGGGTCTATGCGCCGTTTCGCATGAATGATCTGATGCGCGGCATATTTGGTGAGTATGCCGGGGACCTCGACATTGAAATATTCGATGGACCACAAATTATCCACTCCGGCCTGATGTATGACTCCGATCCGGGGTTTCCCTATGAATCGATGTCGGGAAGCTCGTTGCACAAAACGGAGACGATCAGCATCACCGGGCATAGTTGGACGATTCACATCGCCGCCATGCCAGAGTTGAGTTTGCGAATCAACAGCCAGTTGCCCATGCAGGTTGGCCTGACAGGAGGGGTGGTCAGTGCACTGCTGGCCTGGGTGACGTGGCTACTGTCTACCGGCCGCGCACGTGCTTTGCGTACCGCACGGGAAATCAATCGCGACCTCATCGAGGCCGAAGCCAAAGCTCTCGACAACAGCCATCGCCTAGCCGAGGTGATCTGGGGCACCAACATCGGGACGTGGGAGTGGGAGGTTCAGACGGGTGTCGTCGTGATCAACGAACGCTGGGCGGAGATTGTGGGCTATACGCTGCCCGAACTCGCTCCAGTCAGCATAGAAACCTGGAGCACCCTGGTGCACCCTGATGACGGCAAGCGGTCTGGCGACCTGCTGGCGCGCTGCTTCAGTCAGGAACTGGACAACTACGAATGCGAAGCGCGCATGCGCCACAAGGATGGCCACTGGGTTTGGGTGTTGGACAAGGGGCGGGTGGTTGAATGGGCTCCTGATGGCAAGCCGCTGCGGATGGTCGGGACGCACCAGGACATTACCGAGCGCAAGCTCGCTGAGAATGCGATACGAAACAGTGAACTCCTCTTTCGCACATTGGTTGGCCGCTCGCCTCTGGCCATTCAGGAATTCTCGCCCGAAGGTGTGACCTTGCGAGTCAACGCAGCCTGGGAAAAAATGTGGAACATGCCGTTGCAGGCGCTTGAGGGTTATAACGTGCTGCAGGATCGGCAGCTGGACCAGTTGGGTATGTTGACGCTGCTTAAACGCGCATTTTCTGGCGAAACCCTTGCGTTTGTGCCTCATGAGTACAACAGATCCCTCATCAGCGAAGTGCAAGGTTCTGGCGGACCTATGTGGATTCAGGCGTTTGCCTACCCCGTGATTGACGATAGCGGTCAAATTCTCGAGGTAGTGCTGGTCCAGGAAGACATCACGGCGCGCAAGCAAAACGAAACAGAACTGAAGATTTACCGAGACCACTTGGAACGTCTGGTTGAAGAACGCACCACCGCTCTGACCATCGCAAAGGAAGCGGCCGAGACCGCCAATCGCGCCAAGAGCACCTTCCTCGCCAACATGAGCCACGAACTGCGTACGCCCATGAACGGAATCATGGGCATGACGGCATTGGCCAAACGGAAAGCCACCGACCCGAAGCAAATCGACCAACTCGACAAGATCGCCCAGGCCTCCAACAAGCTGCTGACCATCATCAATGACATTCTGGATATCTCCAAAATCGAGGCCGAGCGCCTGAGTCTGGAATCGATCGACTTTGCGCTCGACCGCGTGGTGGACAATCTGACCAGCCTGACCCGCCAGAATGCGCTGGAAAAAGGCCTGGCGTTCACCATTGACATCGCACCCGAACTCGCCAGCCTACTGCTGCAAGGCGATCCTTTGCGGTTGGGTCAGATACTTCTCAACCTGACCAGTAACGCCATCAAGTTCACCGCTGCTGGCTCCGTTACCGTGCGAATCTCCGCAGCCGAGGAGACCGCAGAAACTATCCTCCTGCGAGTTGACGTCACGGATACCGGCGTTGGCGTCTCCGCCGAAGATCAGAAGCGCCTCTTCACCGCCTTTGAGCAGGCCGATGGATCGATGACACGCAAGTATGGCGGGACCGGCCTGGGGCTGGCCATCAGCAAACGCCTGGCGCAGACGATGGAGGGCGACATCGGTGTGACAAGCCAGGTCGGAGCCGGCAGCACTTTCTGGTTCACCGTGCGACTGAAGAAGCGCGCCAGCGCTATGGAAGTACCTCCGGAAAATGTTGTCCTCGTGACCGATGAACGGCTCAAAGCCCGCTACGCGGGAACGCGTGTCCTGCTTGCCGAGGATGAACCGATCAATCGAGAAATCATCAAAATGCTGCTTGAGGGAGCGGGACTGGTCGTCGACTTCGCCGAGGACGGCGTCCAGGCGGTTGAAATGTCGAAGCAGCGCGACTATGCCCTGATTCTGATGGACATGCAGATGCCGAATCTGAACGGGGTCGATGCCACGAAGGCAATTCGCGCGATACCCGGGCGAGGGAAGACTCCAATTGTTGCCCTGACAGCCAATGCATTTACCGACGACAGAAAACTCTGCATGGACGCCGGGATGAACGACTTCGTTTCCAAACCATTTGTCCCGGACGACCTGTTTGCGATGATGCTGAAGTGGCTGCGGCGTGAGAGTCTGTAATAGGGCTGGTGCCGCTACTTCCAGTGGCGGCAAAGCGAGAAAGCAGCCTCATGACCCCTGTAAGGTCACAGCCCGCTTAGGGTAGGTTGCCGACAGCAAACCACGAAAACTCA
>ERZ724516.2096-NODE-2096-length-11375-cov-11.277650_pt1 | contig 11375 bp, 9 predicted proteins | sample MGYA00376049_ERZ724516 | MGnify/ENA primary metagenome ERZ724516 (study PRJEB28724, sample SAMN07190886) | activated sludge metagenome | isolation source: activated sludge of sewage treatment plant in Hong Hong | place: USA: Christiansburg, Virginia | collected... | reverse complement strand
CCTTCCGCAACATGGTGCCGCTGCTGCTGACCCAGGGCATCATCCTGTTCCAGGATACGTCGCTGGTCTATGTCTCGGCGCTGGCCGACTTCTTCGGTGCTGCCTACAAGGTCGGTGATCGTGACGGTCGACTCGTCGAAATGCTGCTTTTTGCCGGTGCCGTCTATTTCGTCATCTGCTTCTCCGCTTCGCAGCTCGTGAAGCGCCTCCAGAAAAAATATCAGCCGGCCTGATGGCCCCCGTAAGGAGAAATCCCATGATCGAAATTGCAAATGTCAGCAAGCAGTATGGTGACTTCAAGGTGCTTACCGAGTGCACCACCAACGTCAGCAAGGGCGAGGTTATCGTGGTTTGCGGGCCCTCCGGGTCCGGCAAATCGACCTTGATCAAATGCGTCAATGGCCTTGAGCCTTTCCAGTCCGGCGATATCACCGTCAATGGCATTTCGGTCGGCGATCCCAAGACCAATCTGTCCAAGCTGCGGGCTCGCGTCGGCATGGTGTTCCAGAACTTTGAGTTGTTTCCGCACATGAGCATTACCGAGAATCTGGTGATTGCCCAGACCAAGGTGCTTGGCCGCAGCAAGGATGAGGCGAGCGAGAAGGGGCTCAAGTTGCTTGAACGCGTTGGCCTCAAGGCGCAGGCCAGCAAGTTCCCCGGCCAGTTGTCCGGCGGTCAGCAGCAGCGTGTGGCGATTGCCCGGGCACTGGCGATGGACCCGATCTGCATGTTGTTCGACGAGCCAACCTCAGCCCTTGATCCGGAAATGGTCAATGAAGTGCTGGATGTGATGACCGAGCTGGCCCATGAAGGCATGACCATGATGTGCGTGACGCATGAAATGGGCTTCGCCAAGCGCGTTGCCGACCGCGTGATCTTCATGGATCAGGGGCGCATTGTTGAAGATGACAGCAAGGAAGAATTTTTCGCCAACCCGCGTTCGGAAAGGGCGCAACAGTTCCTCGCCAAGATTTTGCATCACTAAAAACATTACAAAAACCATAATTGGAGACAGCCATGAACCACGCAAAAAAGCCGGATGCCGCTCAACCGCCGGAAGCAGCCAGTCTTTCCTTTCTCAATCCGGCGGCTCCCGAGCCGTGGGCGAGTTTCATCGAACAGATTGATCGGGTCACGCCGCACATGGGGCCGCTCGCCAAGTGGGTGGAAACGCTGAAACACCCGAAGCGGATCCTGATCGTCGATGTGCCGGTTCGCCGCGATGATGGAACGGTCGCCCACTACGAGGGCTACCGCGTCCAGCACAACCTGTCGCGTGGGCCGGGCAAAGGGGGGGTGCGTTTTCATCCGGCAGTGACGCTCAACGAAGTGATGGCGCTGTCGGGTTGGATGACGATCAAGAATGCGGCCTTGAACCTGCCCTATGGCGGCGCCAAGGGCGGTATCCGGCTTGATCCGCGGGCCCATTCGAAGGATGAATTGCAGCGCATAACCCGGCGTTATACCTCGGAGATCGGCGTCATCATCGGGCCGGACAAGGATATTCCAGCCCCCGATGTCGGCACTAACGAGCAGACCATGGCCTGGATGATGGATACCTACTCGATGAATGTCGGTTCGACGGCGACCGGTGTCGTCACCGGCAAGCCGATATCGCTCGGTGGCTCGCTTGGCCGTCACGAGGCGACCGGGCGCGGGGTCTTCATTGCCGCCCGTGAAGCCGGGCGGCGCAGTCATGTGCCGATCAAGGGGGCGCGTGTCGTCGTCCAGGGTTTCGGCAATGTCGGTGGTATCGCCGCCCGCATGTTCCATGATGCCGGCGCCATCGTTGTTGCCGTGCAGGATCATTCGGCGACGATTGCCAACGAAGCCGGGATCGACATCCATGCCGCGCTCGATTACGCGACCAAAAATGCCGGGCTCAGCGGATTTCCCGGCGCCGCGCCGATTTCCGTTGACGACTTCTGGTTGCTGCCTTCCGACTACCTGGTGCCGGCGGCGCTGGAGGGGCAAATCCTTCCCGAACGGGCGGCAACGATCAAGACGCGTATCGTCGTCGAGGGGGCCAATGGTCCGACCACACCGGCCGCCGACGATATTCTGCGTGAGCGCGGGATACTGGTGGTGCCCGATGTGCTGGCCAATGCCGGTGGCGTGACGGTTTCGTACTTTGAGTGGGTGCAGGACTTCTCGAGCTTCTTCTGGAGCGAAGAGGAGATCAACAGTCGCCTCGAACGCATCATGGTCGGCGCTTTCGATGCGATCTGGGCGATGGCTGACGAACGCAATGTATCGCTGCGTACGGCGACCTTCATTATTGCCTGCCAGCGGGTGCTCGCCGCACGCGAACAACGCGGCTTGTATCCCTGATCGTGCTGCTTTGCCGGTGAGCGGCGGCCGGTTTACGGCATCTGTTGCGGTCAACGGCGGAGAAGGGCCTTTTTTTGCCGGTTACAATAAGCCCTTCCTTCGCCCGCCATCGTGATGACTGAACCCAGCACCAGCCTCCCGGTCAGTTTGACCAAGCCGCATCGTGCGCTGGGCATGGCGCTGCTGCTGGCGCTCTTTCTGCTGGCCGGCGTCCTGACCTACAAGGTTTCGGAAAAGCAGGGTTTCAATCATCTGCGTGACGAGGCCAGCCACCAGCTGGATATTCTCGCTTCCGCCATCGACAGCGAGGTCACGCGGCACGCCTCGATTCCCAGCGCCGTCGAACTAAGCCCCGATGTTCGCGCCCTGCTGCGCGCCCCGGCCGAAAATCAGGATGTGCTGCAGGCCGCCGCCAACCGTTTTCTGCAACAGCTGAACGACCATCTCGGTGGGCCGGCGATCTTCGTGCTCGATACCACTGGCCATGTTGTGGCTTCCAGCGACTGGATATTCTCCGACAACATGCTCGGCCTTGATCTTTCCTACATGCCCTTCTTTCGCGGTGCTGTCGCCGGAACGCCGGAGCGTCATTACGGGGTGGATAGCGTGCGCAACGAGCCCGGCTATTTCTTTGCCTTGCCGATTCGTGACGAGCAGCAGGACTGGAAGGTGATTGGTGTTGCCGTCGTCAAGTCCGGCCTGCGTGAGCTGGAGCGGCGCTGGCTGGCGCAGGAGGCGCCGGCGCTGATCGTTGATAGCAACGGTATCGTGCTGCTGGCATCGCCGCCGGAGTGGCGTTATGCGACGCTGCAGCCGCATACGCCCGAGACCCTGGCGCGCATCAGTCGCGAGCAGTTCGCCGGGCAGCCGGTGGGCGGTGAAATGCTGGAAATTGCCGTCGACGCGGCTCAGGAGGGTACGGTCGTGCGCCTGCAACGCCCCTCTGCAGGGCCGCTGGGCGCTTTTCAGGGCAAGAAGTCCTACCTCGCCTTGAGCCGCCATTTGCCAGCTACCGCCTGGCGCATTGTGGTCTTTTCCGACCTGCATCCGGTGGCAGTACAGGCCTCCACGCACGCAGCCCTGGCTACCGCCGCTTTTGGCTGTCTGTTGCTGTGGGCGCTCTACATGAACCAGCGCCGGCGGGTGGCGCGGGCCCGGCGTGAGGCGCAGGCGATGCTGGAAAAAGCCAATCAGGAACTTGAGCGCAATGTGGCGGCGCGCACTGTCGATCTTTCCGATGCCGTCGAGCGCCTGCAAAAGGAAGTGGTTGAACGCCAGCGTGCCGAGCACACCCTGCGCGCCGCCCAGGATGAACTGGTCCAGGCGGCCAAGCTCGCCGTGCTCGGCCAGATGGCGACTGGTATTACCCATGAACTCAGCCAGCCGCTGGGGGCGATCCGTACGCTGTCAGCGAATGCGGTCGAGTTCATGCATCGCGGCGATCTCGCGACGGCGGAAAAGAACCTCGCTATCGTCGGCCAGCTTTCCGAGCAGATGGGCGGCATCATCACGCCGCTCAAAACTTTTGCCCGCAAGTCGCCGGCGGTTTCGGCGGCGGTTGATGTGGCACAGGCGGTGGCCAGCGCGCTGTTTCTCTTCGATCAGCGCCTGCGCAAACAGAATGTTGCGGTCGACTGCCAGATTGAGCCGGATTTTTGGATCGCCTGGTGTGACCAGAACCGCCTGCAGCAGGTACTGGTCAATCTGATCGGCAATGCGATTGATGCGATGGACGAGCAAGCCATCCGCTGCTTGAGCTTTGCTGTTTTACGGCTCGGCTCGGGGCAACTGGCCTTGACCGTAACCGATAGCGGCAGCGGCTTTACCGCCAAGGCGCTGGAGCACCTGTTCGAGCCCTTCTTCACCACCAAGCAGCCGGGTGAAGGCCTCGGCCTCGGGCTGACCATCTCGCGCGACATCCTGCGTGATTTTGGTGGCGATTTGCTGGCCGAGTCAGCGCCCGCTGGTGGGGCGCGTTTTGTTATCCTGCTGCCAGTGGCCCCCGCTACAACACCTGAGGAACCGTCATGAAACCCGCGCTCTCCGTTCTGCTCATCGAGGACGATCCCAACGTTCGTCTCGGCTGCGAACAGGCCATGCAGCTCGCCGGCATCACGGTCGATGCCGTGGCCTCGGCAGAAGAGGGGCAGCGGCGCCTGAAGGCGGATTATCCCGGTATTGTCGTCAGCGATATGCGCCTGCCGGGTATGGACGGCATGGCACTCCTGCGCTGGGTCAATCAGCTTGATCCCAATCTGCCGGTAATCATCATTACCGGCCATGGCGACGTCACCCTGGCCGTTGAAGCGATGCGCAGCGGTGCCTACGACTTCATGCAGAAGCCCTTCTCAACCGGCGATCTGGTCGATGTCGTGCGCCGCGCCCTGGAGAAGCGCGAACTGGTACTCGAGGTCGAAGCACTGCGTCGTCGCCTCGATCATCGTGATGATCTGGAAGCCCGCCTGATCGGCCGCTCGCCGCAAATGGCCAAAGTGCGGCAATTGATTCTTGATGTTGCCGATGCAGCAGTCGATGTGCTGATTTTCGGCGAAACCGGCACTGGCAAGGAACTGGTGGCGCGCTGTCTGCACGACCTGTCACGCGCCGGCAAGGAAAATTACGTCGCCCTCAACTGTGGCGGCATGGCCGACACCCTGCTCGACAGCGAACTCTTCGGTCACGAACCCGGTGCTTTTACCGGCGCCCAGAAGCGGCGCATCGGCAAGATCGAATACGCCAGCGGCGGTACCTTGTTCCTCGATGAAGTCGAGTCGATGCCGATGAACATGCAGATCAAGCTACTGCGGGTGCTGCAGGAGCGAGTGATAGAACGGCTCGGTTCAAACCAGCAGATCCCGGTTGCCTGCCGGGTCGTGGCGGCGAGCAAGGATGACCTCAAGGCGCTGTCGGATCAAGGTAAATTCCGCGCCGACCTCTATTACCGGCTTAACGTGGTGCGCATCGAATTGCCGGCGCTGCGTGAACGGCGTGAGGATATCCCGGCACTCTATGACGAATTCCTGCTGCAAGCCGCCAAACGCTATAACCGCCCACCACCGGTGTTGACCACCGAGTACTTGCGCCGCCTGATGGCTCAGGAGTGGCCGGGCAATATTCGTGAACTGCGCAATGCCGCCGACTGCCACGCCCTTGGCATTGGCCGCGACGCCGCGACGCCGGGTGCTGGCAACACGCCGCAATCGTTGACCGAAGCGGTCGATAATTACGAACGCTTGTTGATCGCCACCGAATTCACCAAACAGGACGGCAACATTGCCCGCACCAGCGAAGCCCTGAAAGTGGCGCGTACCACCTTACATGACAAGCTGAAAAAATACGCCTTAATCTGATCTGGCGGGCAGCCAGCCGAATTTCCGAAACAGCCATTCGGTCAGCCACAGGCTGAAGTAGGTGGTGAACCAGGCAAAGAGGGTGTCGGAGAGGAAATGTCCGCCCGGCACCATGCGTACCAGCGCAAAGAGGCCGCCAAAGGCGATGCTGGCGAGCAGCCAGCGGCGGCGCATGGCGGGCGCGCCAAGCCAGCCAAAAGCCATGATGAAAGACGCGGTGGCGACGTGGCCGCTGACGAAGGAGCAATTTTGCGAGCACTGGTCGGCGGGAATGAAGGCTGGTGTGAATTGCTTGCTACCGCCAAATTGCGTGATATTCACCGGCCGCGTGCGGCCTGAATGTTCCTTGAGTGTCGCGTCAACCAGCAGGATAGGGCCGAGCAGGGCGCCACAGAGCATGAAGCCGAAGATGGTGCGGCGCGCGCGCAGCTTGGGGAAGCTGGCGCGAAAACTGAGTAGCCAGAGCAGCAGCAAGGTCAGTAGCAGTCCTTGCCCCAGCCACGGCAGGCCACGATAAGGAATAGCCAGCCAGATGTCTTCGCGGTTGAGCGCCCAACGACCATCGCCGCGGTAAAACAGGCTGCTGGTGGCGAGATCAATCTGCGGCAAGGCGACAAAGAGCACGGCCAGCAAGCCGAAAACAAGCAGTGCGAGGCGTAGCTCAGTAGCCCTTGAAGTCACGGAGCAGGTAAACATCCATGTCGCGCGTACTTTGGGCGTCGAGTGGCGCTTTGAGCGTGGGCAGTGGTTCAATGCTGGCAAAACGCCGGGTGAACTCGTCGCCGGGTGGGTCCTGAGTGATCAGGATGGCGTCTTTGCCCAACCATGGGCGCAGGTCGGTGGTCAGCTTGTAGTGGTCGCTCGCCACCCCGCTCGGGTTCCAGCTGGCGGCGGGCGGGTTGATCGCGCGCAGCTCGTAGAGCATATGGGCGAGCAGCGTGCGGTTGTCGGCGATCAGCACGCTGCCGGGGTGGGCTTGAATGATGGGTTTGAGCTGCCGGCCCAATTCATCCCAGCCTTTGGCCCGCGTAAAGGGACTCTTTTTTGCCGGGTTTTCGACGTTGACCGCAGCCAGCAGGCTGGGCCAGTGGTAGACGACTGCGACCACAATGATATTGAGCGCCAGGGCAATGAGCAGCAGGCGTTTCTTCTCGCGTTGCAGCAGCCAGGCCACCGCGGCGATCACCGCCGGGGCGAAAGCCGGTGCGGCCCAGTTGGCATTGGCGCTGCTCTTCATCGCCTGGGCTGAAACAATAAGCCACAGGGGCAGGGCGAACCAGAGCAGAAGTCGGCTGCGCTCATCGCGCCAGCTTTTCCTGACCTGGACGAGCAGGATGAAGAAAACGCTGCCCAGAATCGGCCCGAAGGATATCCACTGAGCCGCCCAGAATTCGCCAAGCGCGGCCAAACCGCCGCCGGCCTTCTTGTTCACCGTGATGTCGGCGGTGTGTTTCAGCGTGGGAAAATCGTGGGTGAAGTTCCAGTAAATATTGGGGGCGAGGATGAGCAGGGCCAGTCCGGCCGCCAGCCAGGGTTTGGCGCTGGCCAGCCGGGCGCGCTGGAAAACCAGCAGGTGCAAAAAAGCCGCCGCCAGCCAGGCTGCCATCGTGTACTTCGAGAGCAGGCCAAGACCGCAGATGACGCCGAGCAACAGCCAGTCGGCCCAGGAGTCGCTGTCCAGCGCGCGCAGATAGGCCCACAAGGCGAGCGCCCAGAACAGGGTGAGCAGGGCGTCGGTGGAAACAAAAAGCCCGAGCCAGGCATACATCGGCAGGGTCAGGACGGCGAGCGCCGACCAGAAGGCGATGCGTGCGTCGTAAAGACGGTAGGCAATGGCCCAGCAGGCGCCGGCTGCCAGCGGGTAGCAGAGCATGGCCAGGGCCTTGACGCCGAGCAGGCCGCTGCCGAACAGGGTGGTTGAAGCGACGATCAGGGCGGCAATGCCGGGCGGCTTGGAGAAGTAGCCCCAGGCCGGGTGTTGCGCCCAGGTCCAGTATTGCGCTTCGTCGATGTAAAGCGTGATGCCCAGTTGCTGCACCACCCAGAGGCGCCAGGCGAGCAGGATGGCGCTCAGGCCGAGCAGGGTGCCGACGCCGAATTTTTCGTAAATTCGGACGTCGACCGCGCCCCGCAGGAAGTCCCCTTGGGGGGTAACCGTCACGCTAACTTGTGCCAGCCTTCGTCAGCGGCCAGCGCCCGTTCCGGACGTGCCGAATAGGAGCGTACAGTGCCGGATTCAAAGTAGATGCGGGCCATCAGTTCGGCCAGTACGCCGGTGGTGATGAAATGCACGCCGGCGATAAAGCCGCCGATGGCGACAATCAGCAGCGGACGGCCGCCGATGTTTTCACCAAGACCAAATTTGACCCAGGCCAGCCAGGTCATGATCAGGCCGGAGATGGCGGTCAGGCCGAGGCCGATACCACCGAAAAAGTGGCCGGGGCGAGCGCGGAAGCGCATGAAGAAGAAGACCGCCACGAGGTCGAGAATGACGCGGAAGGTGCGTGAAATGCCGTATTTGGAAACGCCGGCGGTCCGGGCGTGGTGCGTCGTCGGCTCCTGCGCAATGCGTCGTGGGGTGGTGACCGTCGCCAGCCAGGCCGGGATGAAGCGGTGCATTTCGCCGTACAGGCGCACGCTCTTGATGACGCTGCCGCGGAAAGCCTTGAGGCTGCAGCCGTAATCCTTGAGGTGTACGCCGGTCATGCGGGCAATCAGGCGGTTGGCGATCTTCGACGGAATCTTGCGCAGGATCAAACCGTCCTGTCGGTTCTGGCGCCAGCCGGCGACCAGATCGAGGTCTTCATTCAGCAAGCGGGCAACCATACGCGGGATGTCGACCGGATCATTCTGCAAATCACCGTCCATGGTGACGATCACGTCACCGCGCGCGGCATCAATACCGGCCTGCATGGCGGCGGTCTGCTTGAAATTGCGCGTCAGTTCGACAATCCGTACGTGCGCACCGTATTCTTTTGAAGACTGCATGGCGCGTTCGACCGTGGCGTCGCTGCTGCCGTCATCGACCAGCACCAGTTCCCAGCGGTGCTCATAGCCAACCAGCGCTTCATGCACGCGCTTGACCAGCGGCGCGATGTTCTCTTCCTCGTTGTAAAACGGTACGACGATGGACAGGGTGTGCGGGGGAATGGAAAGGGCTGCGCTCATGGGTGATTCCGGCGGGAAAGGGCACATTTTAATCGAAAAGGCGCGGCTCGACGTTTAATGTAAAACGCTGCGTTGGCCAATGCTGGAACCGGGATTTTCAGGTGTTCTTGACCAGCGCCTTGGCCGGCGCCCATTGCCGGCGGCTGACCGGGAGTTTTTCCGCTACGCCGCGCAACAGGGCCCAGCCATAGGCTTCGGCATCGTCACCGGCGGCTTTCTCAAAGCCGGCGAGGGCATTTTTGGCGACCAGTACGGCACGATGCAGGCGCATGAAGCGTTCGGAAAACTCCGTCTCAAGGTGGGTCAGTGCCTCGTCAAGCAGGTATTCACGGTCAACGCTGCGTGCGGTGACATATTTCAGGTCGGCCTTGAAGTAGAGCACTTCACTGACCGGCACCAGGAGCAAACGGCCCCGTTCGTGGCAGGAGAGGTGGGTGCGTCCGCCGCCGCGAACGGTCTGGCCGATGCCGGCGAGCAGGCCCTGATCGGCTTGCTGGAACGGTACTTTTTGCAGTGCCGCCAGGAGGCGTTGGGCGCGCACCGGTTTGAGCAGATAGTCGACGGCGTTAAGGTCAAAAGCCTGCACCGCATAGTTGTCGTAGGCGGTGGTGAAAATTACCGAAGGTGGCGCCGGCAGGCGTCCGAGGTGGCTGGCGAGTTCGATGCCGTCCATGCCCGGCATGCGAATGTCGGCCAGTACGACATCGACCGGCAGGCTGCGCATAAGCTCGAGGGCGACCAGACCATTGCCGGCCTCGCCGACCACTTCATTGGGCACTTGTAGCGCAATGTCGGCCAGTAATTCGCGCAGCCGGGAGCGCGCCAGTGGCTCATCGTCGACCAGGAGAATTTTGAGGGACGTGTCCTTCAGCATGGCAGGGTTATGCAAACCTCGTAGCGATCGGCGCCGCTGACAATATCGAGCCGCGCCTCAAGATCGTAATACAAAGCCAGGCGCTCGCGGATGTTGGCCAGTGCCATTTGGTTGCCAGCGGCATGTTGCGCCTGACTGACGGTCGGATTGCTTATTCGCAGCGTGAGTTGGGCGCCGCGGCGAACGATGCGAATACTAACCACTCCTCCTTCGGGGGCTGGCTCGATGCCGTGATATACCGCATTTTCAAGGAGCGGTTGCAGCATCAGGGGAGGGATCGGAATCTCGCTAAAATTCCCCTCGATTTGCCAGTCGACCGCAAGTCTTTCACCAAGGCGCAATTTTTCCAGTTCAAGGTATTGCTGACCCAGGGCAATTTCGTCAGCCAGACAGACTGGTTCGGCGGGGTCGCGCATTGCCGCGCGAAACAGATCAGAAAGCGACTCCAGAGCGGCTTCGGCCTGCTGGGGACGGGCGCGAATCAACGAGAGGACCGCGTTCAGTGAGTTGAACAGGAAATGCGGTCGAATTCGTGCATTTAGTGCCGCTACCCGCGCTTCTGCTTGCGCCGGCGAAAAGGCTCTGGCGCGCAGTTCAAAGTAAAACAACATCAGGCCGCTGACGATCGCCGTCAGCAGTGCCACACGCAGCCAGCTGCCAGCCTCCGGGAAACCCAGCGACTGCCAGTAGAGCTGTTGCCCGATAGCCAGCAGGGTGGCGATCTCGACCACCACCAGTTGCCCAACACGGTAGTGGAAGCGTCGCATGAGATCGCGCAAGGCCGCCAGTATGCCGAGGGTGGCAAGCAGCAAGGGTTCAACCAGGGCGGCGATTTCGACAAAACGTGCCAGCCACTGTTCTAACGAGCTGGCCTGGAGCAGCGCACCAATCAGGGCCAGGGCATTGACGCCGAGCAGCACGCGCAGCATGACGCCGAAGTTGCGCCAGTCAGGCAGGGGGTAAGTCGCGGGAAAGTGCCGTATACTTGTCATTCTTCGTGCGAGTTTTCGTTCAATTCGTCGCTTAATCGTTCCATTCTAGACCACAGTCATGACTTCCAACGCCACGCAATATACTTGGGCCGGACGCTTCTCCGAGCCGGTTTCCGATCTCGTCAAACGTTACACCGCTTCGGTCGATTTCGACCAGCGCATGTGGCGCCAGGATATTCGTGGTTCGCTGGCCCATGCCCGCATGCTGGCCAGGCAAGGCATTATCAGCAACGAGGATCTCTCGCATATCGAACGCGGCATGGAAATGATCCAGCGCGAAATCGAAACCGGTCATTTCGTCTGGTCGCTTGATCTTGAGGACGTCCATCTGAATATTGAAAAGCGTCTGACGACGCTGGTTGGCGATGCCGGCAAGCGCCTGCACACCGGCCGTTCGCGCAACGACCAGGTCGCCACCGACATTCGCCTCTATCTGCGTGATGCGATTGACGACATCCTTGAACTGATCAAGGCCTTCCGCTCGGCCCTGGTCGATCTCGCCGAAAAGGAAGCGGCGACGCCGATGCCCGGCTTTACCCATATGCAGGTCGCCCAGCCGGTCACCTTCGGCCACCACGTGCTGGCCTATTTCGAAATGTTCGGCCGTGACGCCGAGCGCTTCGCCGACTGCCGCAAACGCACCAACCGCCTGCCGCTCGG
>ERZ724516.2095-NODE-2095-length-11377-cov-3.574545_pt1 | contig 11377 bp, 12 predicted proteins | sample MGYA00376049_ERZ724516 | MGnify/ENA primary metagenome ERZ724516 (study PRJEB28724, sample SAMN07190886) | activated sludge metagenome | isolation source: activated sludge of sewage treatment plant in Hong Hong | place: USA: Christiansburg, Virginia | collected... | reverse complement strand
CCGGACCGGACGGGCCGTCGAGCGACTTGACGTCTGCGGTCAACTGGATCAGATACCCGGAAACGAAACGGGCGGCCAGGCCCAGGTGGCGCAGAATCTGGACGAGTAGCCAGGCCGAGTCGCGGCAGGAGCCGGAACGCTTGGTCAGCGTTTCTTCCGGCGTCTGGACGCCAGGTTCCATGCGGATGGTGTAGCTGATGGCCTTTTGCAGGTCAGCATTGAGGCCAACGAGGAAATCGACGCTACGCAACGGCTCGCGCGAAATGCCGGCCATGTACTTCTTCAGTTCCGGCGTTTCAGGCAGCTTGTGCAGGTAAGGCGTCAGCTCGTGGCGTTCCCAGTCCTCGTAGGCGAAGGGAATCTTCTCGGCATGGTCTTCGAGAAAGAAGTCGAAGGGGTTGATGACCGACATCTCGGCCACCATGTCGACCTCGATGCTGAATTCGCGGGTCTTTTCCGGGAAAACCAGGCGAGCCAGATAGTTGCCCTGCGGGTCCTGCTGCCAATTGACGAAATGCGTTTCCGGCCCGATTTTGAGCGAGTAGGAAAGAATGCGCGTCCGCGAATGCGGACAGGGACGCAAGCGAACTACCTGCGGTCCGAGATTGATCAGGCGATCATAGTTATAACGAGTGACGTGATTCAGCGCGACATGGATCGACACAAGCAAGCTCCAGACAGAATAATTAAAACCTTAAAAGCAAGACGCGAACCACCTTGCAAGTCATTGTTTTTTAAACAAAGCAAATCTTCGCACGCACCTGATGAAAGCCTGATGACAGCACGCATGCACCGAAATCGTGCGGAGGCACCCGGCGGTAGCTGCAAGTGAATTTATGGAAGTTTAACGAAACCCGCGGCATCGAGCGCCACAAAAGGGTTGAAACAAACTTCCCACAGGAAGCCATCGGGGTCTGCAAAATAACCCCGAAAGCCCCCCCAGAACACCTTGTCTGCCGGGCGAACTAGCCTTGCGCCGACGGCCACGGCCTCGTCCAGCGTCGCAATCACCGCCGCTTCGGACGCCACGTTGTGAGCCAGCGTGAACGCTGAAAACCCGCTCCCGGCCGATGGCACCGCTGCATCCTCAGCCAGCGCCTCACGCTGAAAAAGGGCAAAGGCCACTGAACCGGCCTGAAAGAAGGCTATCGTCTCCTGGCTGGCCGACGACTCCTGCCAGCCCAGCGCCTGGTAAAACCCCCGGCTGCGGGCGAGATCGGCGACGCCGAGGGTAATGAAGCTGATGGTCTGGTTCATGGGTTCATCCGGACTGGCGCGACAAAGCGGTTGCGCCTAAATCTGTAGATGCTTTTGCAGTTTTGGCACGCTCGGAATACGGATCCGCTTACCCTCAACCACGATCAGGCCCAGATCGCTCAGGTCATGCAGGATGCGCGAGAAATGCTCCTGGGTGAGATTGAGTCGCGACGCGATCACGCCCTTGCTGGAGGAAAGTTCCAGTACAACATGCTCCTCGCCATGCTGGCTTTCGAGCAATTCGTGCATGAAGTACCCAATAACGCGCTGCGTTCCGGAATGCAGCGAGTACGCTTCAACATCGGTCATCAACTGATGCGTGCGCATAGCCATGCCTGCCAGCATTTTTCGGCCGAACGAATAGTCCTTCTGCAGTTCGGCATAGATCGTTTCCTTGGCGACATGCAGGACCAGCGTATCGACCAGCGCCTCAGCATAGATGAAATATGACTTGTCCAGGAGCATGATGGCTTCGCCGAAACTATGGCCAGGCTGAATAATTTCAACCACTTTCTCGGTACCCTGCGGTGAGGAAATCGCCAGTTTTATCTGGCCATAAACCAATACATAAAATCCCGTGCAGGGGTCGCCCTGGCGAAACAGCGTTTCTCCCTTGGCGAGTTTCAATTCATGAGTGCCTTTGGCCATGGTCGCGAGATCTTCAGGCGACAATCCCTCAAACAGGGGAGCGCGACTCAAAAAACTCTCAATCTGCACCGGCTGACAATCCCGCATGCTCTCTCCTCGTTGTTTGCCGTGGTCAAGACCGGTTCAGTGACCGTATCGGATGCATTGTGGCTTTTGACTTGAATCAAAACAAGTCATGGTAACCGCAAAACAGCGCGAGCGCATTTGAAACCGGGGCGGACGGGCGATACGGCGCCGGGATCACCTGGCAACGGCCATCATGTCATGACAGCAGGCCTTCAGCGCGGCCCGCCGTAGTCGTCCGCCAACCGGTCGTAATGCACGTGCGCCTCAGTTTCCATGAGCGCAGCCGCACGCCACTCGAGGATGGCCGGATGCGCCAAAATGGCATCGCGGTAGGCGGCAGCAACAGGCGGGAGCTGCACGTTATAGACGTCGAAACGACAGGCAATCGGGGCAAACATGGCATCGGCAATCGAGAAATCACCGAACAGCCACGGACCGTTGCCAGTAGCAAACTGAGTGCGAGCGTCCAGCCATATCTCGACGACCCGGTCGATGTCGCGCTGGACTTCCTGCGTCGCCGGCTTGCCCTTGAGCTTCAACTTGAGGTTCATCGGCATGGCGGTGCGCAGTTTGGCAAAGCCGGCATGCATTTCAGCCGAAATGCTGCGCGCCCTCGCCCTTGCCCTGGCATCCGCCGGCCACATTTGCGAATAGCGTTCGGCCAAGGTTTCGGCGATGGCAATGCTCTCCCAAACTTGGAAACCATTTTCATGCAGGCAGGGCACGCGGGCATTGCCGGCCAGCGCCTTGAGCGCCGCGTTGTAGTCGCGCCCGGCGACCGAGACCATGTGCTCAGTAAATGGAATGGCAAAATGTTTCATGAGCAGCCACGGTCGCAACGACCAGGACGAGTAGTTCTTGTTACCGATGTAGAGATCGAACATGGCGTGCTCCATGATTTGCCGATTGGCGAAACTTTACAGCAAAGTGGCGGCCTGTCGCGCAAACTCCGCTTTCCACGGTCGACCGGGAAAACAAGGCATTTTTGCAATCACTTACCTGACCTTCACCAACTGCACGATAAAGCGTCCCGTGCCGGCAGCCCGTATAATTCGCGCTCCCGGGCCCAGCCCAGCTTTCGATAGCCAGCCATGCTCCAGCATTTGAAATTTCCCCTTTTTTTCCTGTTGACCGCAGCAATGCTCACCGGCTGTGGCGAGGTCGAGGACACGCGCCCAGGGCAGCCGGTAAAGCAACGGCAGGTGGCATTTAAGGAGATCGTCAAGAGCTTCGAGCCGATGGGTGTGATGTTGCGCAAGGACCGGTACGACGCCGACAAATTCCTGCCCATGGCGGAAGCGCTGCTGGCCAAGCGTGACGGCCCCTGGTCCCATTTCGGCGCCGACACGAATTACCCGCCGACCAAGGCCACGCCCGAAGTCTGGAAGCAGCCGGACGAATTCGAGAAAAACAGGAAAGCCTTCATCGCTGCCACCGACGCCCTGCTCGTCGCCGCCCAGAGCAAGGACAAGGCACAGGTCGAGAAGACTTACGAGGCCGTTCATGAAGCCTGCAAAACCTGCCACAAGCAGTTCAAGGAACGCTGAGATTTACGGAACATCCGCATGTTGAGACTGACCGAACTGAAGCTGCCGCTCGACCACGCCAAGGATGCGCTACGCCCGGCGCTCTGCCAGCGACTCGGCATCGCCGATGGCGAGCTGATCGATTTCACGATTTTCAAGCGCAGCTACGATGCGCGCAAAAAATCGGCGATCACGCTGATCTACACGCTGGACTTCATCGTCCGCGACGAGCCGGCGCTGCTCAAAAAACTGGCCGATGACCGCAACGTCGGTCCGCGCCCGAATACCGACTACCAGTACGTAGCCCAGGCCCCGGCCGAACTGCAGAGCCACCCGGTCGTCATCGGCACCGGGCCCTGCGGCCTGCTCGCTGGGCTGATCCTTGCCCAGATGGGTTTCCGGCCGATCATCCTCGAACGCGGCAAGGCCGTGCGCGAGCGGACCAAGGACACCTGGGGCCTGTGGCGCAACAACAAGCTCAACCCGGAATCGAACGTCCAGTTCGGCGAAGGCGGTGCCGGCACCTTCTCCGACGGCAAGCTCTACAGCCAGATCAAGGACCCGCAGCACCATGGCCGCAAGGTGCTCGAAGAGTTCGTCAAGGCCGGCGCGCCAGACGAGATCATGTACGTCAGCAAGCCGCACATCGGCACCTTCCGGCTGGTCAAGATGGTCGAGAACATGCGGGCGACCATCACCGACCTGGGCGGCGAAATCCGCTTCGGCAGCAAGGTCGAGCGGTTGGTCATCGAGGATCACCAAGTCCGTGGTGTCGTCATGGCGGATGGAGAAACCATTGCCACCGAGCACGTCGTCCTTGCCATCGGCCATAGCGCCCGCGATACCTTCCAGGCGCTTTACGATCAGGGTGTTTACATCGAGGCCAAGCCCTTCTCGATCGGCTTCCGCGTCGAACACCCGCAGGCCTTAATCGACCACGCCCGCTTCGGTCCGAATGCCGGCAACGAAATCCTTGGTGCCGCCGACTACAAACTGGTCCATCACTGCGCCAACGGCCGCGCCGCCTACAGCTTCTGCATGTGCCCGGGCGGCCAGGTTGTCGCCGCCACCTCGGAAGAAGGCCGCGTCGTCACCAACGGCATGAGCCAGTACTCTCGCGCCGAACGCAATGCCAATGCGGCACTCGTCGTCGAAGTCAAACCCGAGGACTTCCCGGGCGACTACCGGACCAACCCGCTGGCCGGCATCGAGTATCAGCGGCAATGGGAATCGGCCGCCTTCATCGCCGGTGGCAGCACCTACGCCGCCCCGGCGCAGCGCATTGGCGATTTCCTCGCCGGCCGGCCATCCACTGCCCTCGGCGAAGTCGATCCCTCCTACCAGCCCGGCGTGCACATGACCGACCTGGCAAGCTGCGCCCCGGCCTACGTCATCGACGCCCTGCGCGAAGCCATCCCGGCCTTCGACAAACAGATTCGCGGTTTCGCCATGGCCGACGCCATCCTGACCGGTGTCGAGACACGCACCTCATCACCCATCCGCATCAAGCGCGGCACCGATTACCAGAGCATCAACACGCGCGGCCTCTACCCGGCCGGTGAAGGCGCCGGCTACGCCGGGGGAATTCTGTCGGCCGGGGTGGATGGGATCAAGGTAGCAGAGGCAGTCGCCTTGTCCATGGCGGGAACAGACTAGGTTTCAGCTTTTGGATTCAGAAAAGATATCGGCCAAATTCAACCCGTCTGCGAACTTCATGAAAAAGCCATTGCCGAAGGAAACAATCCTTCTCCAACGCGCAGAGACAACATGGAAACCTTGAATTTAAAGATCACCGGTTTAACCGATGAAACCAGCGTCCGATCGCTGGCAAACGCCATTCAGGACTTGCCCAATATTGGCCACATCGAGATATCCCGGGAAACGGGAGAGACCTCCGTCGAACATGGTCGATTCATCAGTCCTGATGACATTCTGCAGGCGATCGTCGATGCCGGCTTTGCCGCAGAGTGCAGCTAGCCAGGCAGTTGCACGAGGGGACACGAGCCCCCATCAATGCCGTGATTTTCAGGCGAACTGCCCGGCCACCCAGCCCGACGACCAGGCCCACTGGAAGTTGTAGCCCCCGAGCCAGCCGGTCACATCAACCACTTCGCCGATAAAATACAGTCCGGGCGCGGCCTTGGCTTCCATGGTTTTCGATGACAGCGCATCGGTAGACACGCCGCCGAGGGTGACCTCGGCCTTGGCGAAGCCCAGCGTACCGGCCGGCATCAACGGCCAGGCGTTGAGCTTGCCGGCGATCATTTCCAGATCGCGCCGGCCGAGTTCGCTGATCGGGCGGATCGTCATTTTTTCGCCGCCGAGCAGAGCGCACCATTCATGTGCAAAGCGGCGCGGCAAGTGTTCGGCCAGAAGGTTGGGCAGATGTACGCGGCCCTGCCGGTGCTCTTCCAGCCAGGCGCCAGCATCGAGGCCGGGCAGCAGATCGATTTCCACAGGTTGTTTCTTGCCCGCCCGATATTCCTGCATCTGCCAGTAGCTGGAGATTTGCAGGATGGCCGGGCCGGAGAGACCGCGATGGGTGATCAGCACGTTTTCGCGGAACTGCGCATCATCAAATTGTGCCGTGGCGTCAAGCGTGGCACCGGCCAAGGGCTTCATCGCTTCGAGCAGTTCCGGCGCCAGCGCCAGCGGCACCAGGGCAGGCTTGGGTGGAATGACAGGAATGCCGAACTGTTCGGCCAGACGGTAGCCAAATGGACTGGCACCAATTTTCGGAATGGCCAGGCCGCCCGTCGCCACCACCAGCGACTGGCAGGTAAAACAGCCTTGATCGGTGGCAACGGCGTAACGCTTTACCGCCTCAGCCGCCTGGAGTTTGATTTGTTGCACGGCACAGGGGAACGCCCATTGCACACCGGCGTCTTCGCAGGCGTCACGCAGCATGTCGATGATTTCCTGCGCCGACTCGTCACAGAAAAGCTGGCCGTGTTCGCGCTCGTGGTACGGAATTCGCCGCTTGTCCATCATCGCGATGAAGTCGAATTGCGAAAACCTGGCCAACGCCGAGCGGCAGAAATGCGGGTTTTGCGACAAGTAGTTATCAGCGCTGACGGTGCGGTTGGTGAAATTGCAACGCCCGCCTCCGGAGACCCGGATCCGCTCGCCGAGCTTTTCGGCATGATCGATCAACAGCACGCGTCGACCGCGCATCCCGGCCTGGGCAGCGCACATCATGCCGGCCGCGCCGGCGCCGATGACGATGATGTCGAAATGCATGGGAGTCCAATCGGGGAAAATGCTTACGCTGAAACGGGGCGCATTTTATCACCCGAAGCCGAGGCGGCTTGGCCTCAATAGCCAAGCGCCAGCGTCGCCCATCCGGTGCGCTGCACTGCAAGAAAATCGCTTCCTGAAAATCAATTTGAAGTACATGTGGCTTTTTCACAACACTCAAATTTATTGCTCACAGCCAATCGAGGTAGCACGAGCCACGCCATTCAGCGAATTGAAAGACTGTTGCAGTAATCCGGCAAAACCTTGATGACACAATTGTTTGCGCCCGACATTGGTGCATTTTTTGCAAGATGTGGCAAATACCTCAGGCAGCGTTTCAAACACGCGTTTTGCCACTTAAAAACTAAGCTATTGATATAAATCAGTAAAATGTCATAGTGCAGCGCAACATTTTCCGGAAAACATTGTTACAATTCACCCGCTGTAATTATTAATTCCAAACCTAAGGAGCGTCCGATGTCTATCAATCCCGAGCAATTCGCTGCCGCTAACAAGGCTGCTGTCGATTCCCTGTTGTCTGTTGCCAACACCGCCCTGGCCTCTGCCGAGCGTATCGCCACCCTGAACCTTGAAACCGCCCGTTCCGTGCTGGAAGACTCCGTCTCCAACGCCAAAGCCCTGATGGGTGCCAAGGATCCGCAAGAAGCCCTGTCCATCCAGGCTTCCCTGGCCCAGCCGAGCGTCGAGAAGGCTGTTGCTTACTCCAAGTCGGTCTACGAAATCTCTACCGAGACCCAGGAACAACTCGCCAAGATGGTTGAAGCCCAGTTCGGCGACTTCCAGAAGAACGTTGCTGACATGCTCGAAAAGGCTGCCAAGTCTGCCCCGGCTGGTTCCGACGTTGCCGTTGCTGCCGTTCAGAGCGCCATCGCTGCTGCCAACTCTGCTTTCGACAACATGCGCAAGACCGCCAAGCAAGTGACCGACATGGCCCAGTCGAACATGGCTGCCGCTACCAGCGCCACCACCAAGGCTGTCAAGAAGTCCAAGTAATTTCAGCTCCTGCTGAAGTAAAAAGCCCGCATTCGTGCGGGCTTTTTCATGGGCAAGCGCTTTTCGCGCTACCGGTTCCGCCACCAGTCAATCAGTAGCAGCGACGGTTCTTCGGGTAGTTCGGCGATTGCAGCATGCTGAAATTGATGGCCAGCAACTTGCCGATCAGGGTGAAGGCAACACCCAGCTCTAGCAAAGCAAGCGAAGCTCTCGCGTCGACGACCAGAAAAGTGACAGCCATTGCGACAATGTAGAGCAGCGCCACAAACATGAAGCAAGCGGGACGCGTGCGGGATGCAAAAAGCATCGGCGCAATAAAGTAAGAAGCCGCCAGAACCCCGCCAATAAAGAACATCAAGGGATTGTGGAGCATGCGTTTCTCCGATTAACAATATGAAGTCAGCGTACCATCATGCGCGGCTAAACGACGTATATCGTTTATGAATTTTTTATGACAGCTTTAATTCGTTGCGATTAGTGCAACCGTTCGCGGCTGGGCAATGGTTCCCTGTGCTTCGATTCAATCCGAAGTTGCTGTCTTTTCGCTTCCCAATGCGCATTGCCCTGAAGCGGGTTCATGCAATCAATAAGGTGGAGCCCCTTTGTCGCCCGTCACGCCGCCAGCATGCGCCGCAAGCCGCGCATCAACGTGCCGATGGCCGGCAGTTTCATGTAGAGCTCTTCGGCGGCATCCCAGTAGTCACGGTGGTAACAGACCTTGCCGTCAGCATCGAACTTGAGATGCGAGACGCCGCGCATGACCTGTGCCTCGCCCTTGCCCCACAGCTTCACCCGGTAGTAGAACTCCCAGACCAGCATGGCGCCATTCTGGTCTGCCACCTTTTCCGTCACCACGAAGCGCGGTTCGGCGACCTGTCCGAACATGTGGGTGAAAATACGCTGGATGGCCGGCAGGCCGCGCACTTCGTTGAACGGGTCCTTGAAGTAGGCGTTGTCGCTGTAGAACTCGGGGAAGCGGGCGACGCTGGCCGGGGCGAATTCGTTGTAGAAGACGATCAGGTCGTCGAGGGTCATGTCAGCCTCCGGTAGAGCGGCGAATGAGCGGGAAATACCAGCGGTAGGGAAGCAGCGCAAAGAACTTCATGAGGCGGGTAAAACGCTTGGGGAAATGGATTTCGAAATTGGCCGACCTGAAGCCGTCGACCGTGGCAATTGCCGCTTGTTCCGGCGTCTGCAGCGCTGGCATCTCGAAATCGTTTTTGGCAGTCAGTTGGGTCGAGACGAAGCCCGGGTTGATGACCCAGACGCCAATACCTTTCGGCACAAGATCGATGTGCAGCACTTCGGCGAAGTGGATGAGCGCCGCTTTGCCCGGCCCGTAGGCCAGCGCCTTGGGCAAGCCGCGATAACCGGCAACGCTGGCAACGAAGGCGATGCCGCCACCTGGTTTGAGATCGCCGAGGACAGTGGCGGTCAAGCGCATGGCAGCGTTGAAATTAACGGTGACGACCTTTTCGGCCACGGCCAGATCGAAGTTGTCGGCGCGCATCGGGACGTAGTCGCCGGCCAGGTAAATAACCAGATCGACGCCACCCCAGGTGGCCAACAATTTTTTGCGGGCGGCGGCCAGGCTGGCGACGTCGGTCGCGTCACAGGGCAACAGCAGCGCATCGGCGATGGCCAGCGCTGCGAGTTTGTCGGCGCTTCGGGCCGACAGTGCAACACGTGCACCGCGCCCGGCCAATTCGCGGGCAACCGCCGCACCGATGCCGCTCGAGGCGCCGACCAGCCAGACGCGCTTGCCCTTCCAGTCAGTGATTTTCGGGTTGGAGGACATGGCAGCCGGCTTAACGCTTGACGAAGGTCAGCGTCACTTCGCCCAGGTTGAAGCCCCATTTCGACATGTAGGAGCGATTCATCATGACCTTGTCGTCCATCAGGAACATCCAGTCGTCGAAATCGACGTTATAGACCTTGCCATCGACCGGCAGGGCCAGAACGTAGCGCCAGCGCAGGGCATTGCCGGAAACCTCGCCGATGGCCTCGCCGACGACATCGTCGGCCCGGCCGCGGAAAGTACCGTCAGCCTGTTTGGTCAGCGTCCATACGCGGCGCGAGGTGGTGCCGTCTGACCACTTGAAGTTCTCGTCGAGGACGCCGGTGTCGCCATTCCACTTGGCGTCGATGACGACCTGGAAACGTTTTTGCACCTCGCCTGAACGGCCCTGAAAAATGCCCCAGGCGTCGAGCGTGCCGTTGAGGTAGGTTTTGAGGTCGAGCGCCGGCTGTTCGGCACGGTATTGTTCGACGCCCGTCGAAGCACAGCCGGCAAGGCCGAGCGTGAAGGCAGCAGCGAGCAAGAGTTTCATGGTCAGATCTCCAGGGAATGGCGCCAGCGCCAGAGCAGAACGCCGGCCAGCGCTTTGAAGGCGAGCGGTAACAGCGCGTAGGCAAAGGTCAGGGCAGGTAGCCCGGTGCTACCACCCGGCACATAGCCGAGCGCACCGAGCAGGGGTAGTGAAAGCCCGGCGGCGAGCGCCAGGTTGAGTTTGGCAACAAAATTCCAGACGCCGAAGCAGGCCCCGGCCTGCCCCTGCCGTTCGCCGAGGTCGGCAGCGATGGCGGCCGGCAGGGCCAGGTCAGCCCCAAGCGCGAGACCGGAGGCGATGCAGATGATGGCAAATAGCCAGACATCGCCCGCGCCGAGCAGGCTCGCGCCAGCGAAGGCGACAATCGAAACGCCCATCGCCAGGAGCCATGCGAAGACCCGACCCCGCCGGGCCGAGAGCATGACCCAGAGCGGCAAGGAAGCGGCGCCAGCAACGAAGTACAGCGCCAGCAACGGGCCGCTGGCGGCTTCGGCCAGCAATACGTCGGCGACGAAGAACAGGAAGAGCGTGGCCGGCAGGGCCGCGGCGATACCGTTGGCGACGAAGACGATGAGCAGGCGCCGGAAAGCTTCATCAGCGAAGACCCGGCGCAGGCTGGGCAGCAAGGGCTCACTGGCGGCAATCACCGGTTTGCCGACGCCGACGCGGCTGAAGGTCGTCAGCGCAGCGATCAGCAACAGCGGCGGCAGTATCCAGCTCAGTCGCTCAATGCCGTCACTGAGGCTCGCAGCCAGCACGGCGGGCAGCGCTGCGGCGAGAACGACACCGACCAGGCCGAAACCTTCCCGTGCTGCGGTCAACCGCGTTCTCAGGACCGATTCCTCGCCGATGTCCGCACCCCATGCCTGGTAGGCCACGCTGGCCGCCGAGAAGCCGAGGTAGGTCAGCGCCAGCGAGCCGAGCAGCCAGAGCGCGACGTTCTCATCGGGCGGATTGAGGAGCGCGACGAAGCCGATGGCAAACGGCAGCAAGGCCAACGCCACCATGCGCGGCCGGGAAACACGGTCGGCCAGCCAGCCGAGCCAGGGGTCGATGCCGGCATCGAGCAGACGGGCGCCGAGGAGGATGAAACCGAGCAGCGCCAGCTCCATGCCGGCGTTTTCGGCGTAGTAACGGGGGACGTGGACGTAGATCGGGAGGGCTGCGAAGGCCAGGGGGAGGCCTAGCAGGCCATAGGAGAGGATGCGGCCGTTGGTCATGGCATTGTGCCTGCCGATTGGCAGGGGGTTCCGCCTTGCGGGCGGGCGTACTTTCTTTTGCTTCGCCAAAAGAAAGTAG